>Ga0116216_10002951_pt1 | contig 11156 bp, 8 predicted proteins | sample Sb_taG_11_FD_89696 | JGI IMG/M metagenome (GOLD analysis project Ga0116216, IMG submission 89696) | Peat soil microbial communities from Weissenstadt, Germany - Sb_50d_3_AS metaG | ecosystem: Environmental > Terrestrial > Soil > Wetlands > Peat | place: Germany: Weissenstadt | collected 2010-09-21
AGGAACCCATGCGCCGAGTCCGGGTAGATCTTGAGCTGCGCCTGGGGCATCAGGCCTGCGAGCAGGTGGGAGTAGTGCGGGAGGATCATCGGGTCGCAATCGCCGTTGGCGACGAACACAGGAGCCCGGATCGCGCTGACTCTCTGCAACAGCGCGTGACCTGGTACTCCCCAGGCGCACACCGCGTCGTATTGCGCCTGTCGGGTTTGCCAAGTCGTTGGGCTGTCTCGATCCTGCTTTCGCGCGGTTATCCGGCCGAGGAGCTCCAAGCCGGACTGTCGGCTGACGGCAGAGGGCGTGAAGAATACGTCCAGATACCCGTTGGGATTCGGGGCCCGCTGGCCGACGGCCGCGATTACCTCGGGCGCCCAACCGTGCATTCCGGCAGCGCCCTGCGGAGCCGCGGACGCGAGCACCAACCGGCGAACCAGCGCCGGCCGGACCAGCGCGATCTGCTGCGCTACAAAGCTGCCGATCGAGAATCCGAGGAGATCCACGTTCTCCAGCTCGATCGCGTCGATGAAGGCGACGGCGTCGGTCGCCATCTGGGCGAACGTGCTCGGTGTTGTTCCGGTCGAGCCGCCCACGCCGACGTTGTCGAAAGCCACGACGCGCCGGCCTGACGCCAGCGCGTCGATCAGCGCGGGATCCCAGTTGTCCAGATTTCCGCGGAAGTGCTGAAGCAGGACCAGCGGGGGCGCGCCGTCGCCGACCTCGCGGTAGACATAGTCGATCCCGTTCGCGGCGCGCAGCACGCTGGTCGGAGACGCAAGATATTCGGCGGTGGCAGAAGTCGTTGCAGTCATGGGGAACTCCTGGTTGATCGGATCTATCGACTCGTCGCCCGAGGCGCGTCGCCGCCGCGGCGACAGCGACATTTCTCAGCTACCCTGAACGGCGTGCGGGGACGGGACCAAGGACCGCGGGTCCCGCGCCAAGGGTTGCCGCCTCCCCGTACCGAGAGAGTCGCTATGTAGTTCGTCCGTCCCCGGTGCCAAGCGATGAATCACCGTACGCCGATGTGGAGTTCTCGCTCCATGTAGCGTCCGGCAGCGACTGATGCCTCGTCGGGCGTGCTCCCGCGCTCGCGCGCGGTCATGTACGCGGCGTACCAGTCCCACCAGTTGTGCGGGGAATGGCTCTTCTCGTATGGATCGTGGTGCTCGGCCGTTTCATGAAGCAGGTCGGCCAGCGACGCGACAGCCATCGTCAGTCCTCCCATTCCCGACCGGGAAGCCGCGTCTTGATCTCCTGGAGCAGCCATTCGTTTCCGTCCGGATCGGAGAACGAGGCGTAGCTCTGATAGGACCGATCTTGCGGATCCCGCCCTGGAACTCGTCCGCCGGCGAGGTGAAACACTTCGCTGACCTCGACGCCGCGGCGGCCGATGTCCTCGCGCGCCGCGTCGACGTCCTCGACGGCGAGCATCAGGCGCTTCACGGACCCGGGCTCACCCGTGGTGAGGCCCTTCCCGAACGCAATCGAACACGCCGAGTGCGGAGGCGTCAGTTGCACGGCGCGGAAGGAGTCGCCCACGACGATGTCAGCATCGCACCGCCATCCCAAGCCTTCGTAGAAGCGCTTCGCGCGATCGACATCTGAGACGGGTAGCGTCACGACCTCGAGCTTCATGTCGCAGACCCCGACGTGCGGGACCGCCGTTGAGCTCTCGACGCTCAATCCGGTGCTGCTCATGTTGACCTCCCTCGGTCGATGGGTTGTTGGCGCAGCTTGTCGCTCGAGCTAATGCGTCGCGCCCGTGACTCCCTGGTCACCCCCTGGAACCAGGGGGTCACGGGCGCGAGGGATCGACGAAGAGCGCATCTTGTGCCGCAGTTAGAACCAGTCCCTGGTAAGGAGGAATCCCCATGTCCGTCAATACCGATAAGCGCACCGAGGAAGCCACGCCGACATATCTGCGCGGCGGCGATCCCGCCCTCGCCGACTACTACCCGGCCTGGCTGGACAACCTGGCCGACGACGTCACGCTGGAGGGCTCGATGATGGACGGCGCCGTGCAAGGCACCGAGGCAGTGCGGGCCGTGCTCGTCGCTATCCGCTCGCTCTACGACGCGCAGGAGTTCCACTTCGCCGGCCCCTTCGGCGAGAATGGCTTCCTCGAGGACTACACCGCCCGGGTCGCTGGCGAGGTGATCGGCAACTACACCGTGATCAGCCGCAACGCCGCCGGCCAGACCCAGCACATCGTCGGCAACTACCGGCCACGGAGCGCGCTTCTGCTCCTGTCCCGCCTGATCGGCGAGCACTTCGCTGGCACCCCGTACGGCGAGCACTTCGCCAGCGGCGGGGACTGAAACGAAGCAGGAGGCAACCGGAGCGCGGACCCGCACACCTTGCCCCACTTTGGCCGCGAGGCGGAATCATGGAAACCGGGCCCTCGATCGAAATCTCACCGCCGCGGACCTCCGTCCGGGCGATGCCGCGGCTGTCTCGCCGCGCCGGCTTCTGGGCGGTGGCGTTCTCGTTCTTCATCGTGACCGCCTTCTCTACCGCTCCGAGCAGCCTATACGGTCTTTACGAGCAGGGCGAGCATCTCTCCTCGCTCACGATCACGTTCGTATACGCCGTCTACGCGGCGGGCGTCGTTGCGAGCCTTTTACTGGCCGGGCACGTATCCGACTGGTATGGCCGACGCGCCGTGCTCCTTCCGGCGATCGGAGTGACAATCGCCGCGGCCGCCGTCTACCTGGCCTCGAGCACCGTAACCGGGTTGTTCATCGCGCGCGTCCTCACGGGCATCGGGGTCGGCGCGGCGGTGGCCACGGCCACGGCATTCATCACGGATTTGGATGCCGGGCCGGCCGGTCCGCCCACCCGCCGAGCCGGGATCGTGAGCACGGTTGCGAACATCGGCGGCCTGGCCTCGGGGCCACTGATCGCCGGGTTGCTTGCCCGCTACGAACCACACGGACTCACGCTTCCGTTCCAGGTCTTCCTCGCCGCACTCGTGCTCGCTGGCATCGCCGTTGCGCTCGCGCCCGAGGGCCATCCGCCCCTTCATCCTCGCCCTAGCTACCGTCCCCAGCGTCTATCGCTACCGGCAAACGCGCGCCGCCGGTTTACCGCGGCATGCGCCGGCGTTTTTCTGTGCTGGGCCGTGGCCGGCCTGTTCGCCGGGCTCGCGGCGGCATTTCTCGCCGGGCCATTGCACCACCCCTCCCCAGCGCTGTGCGGCTTGACCATCTTCCTGAGCTTCGGCGCCGGCATCGTCGTCCAGACCACAACCACGACCTGGCCCGCGCATCGCCTGATCGCAGCCGGCATCGCGCCGGCACTGATCGGACTGGGACTGCTCGTCGTCTCAGCCTGGACCTCGCCTCCGAGCCTCGCCCTTTTCCTCGCCGGAGGGATCGTCTGTGGGGCGGGCAGCGGCGCGATCTTCCGCGGCAGCCTGACGCTCGTAATCTCCACCTCCGATAAAGCCGACCGCGCCGGAGTGCTGGCCACCTTCTTCATCGCTGCCTACACCGGACTGTCGATACCGGTAGTCGTCCTCGGGATCGCGCTCCTGCACGTCAGCCCGCGCGTGACACTGCTGAGCTTCGCCCTGATCGTCGGCCTCGGTCTGCTCACAGCCGCCCCCGTCCTGGTCCGCTCGCCCGATGCCAAAGCGAAACCGTGAGGAGCCCGCCATCGGCAGCATCGACGTCCATCCGTCTCACAACGGCCGGGGTTCGGACGCGTGGTCGTCTTCCTTTACGCACCTACGCCTAGACCGCCCCAGCGCAAGCTACTGCCGGGTGACCTTCAATCACCCTCCGATCAACAGCGTCAGCGCGACGACCGTCGCGGAGCTCGCCGAACTCGTCGGTCTGGTCGAGCAGGATTCGGACCTCAACGTGCTGGTCTTCGACAGTGCCAACCCCGAGGTCTACCTGGCCCAGTACGACCCACCGAGCGACCCGAGCCGGACCACGGCGCTGCCACGAGGTCCGACCGGGTTGCACGCCTGGCCCGACCTGCTGGTGCGGCTGTCCCGTGCATCCGTGGTGAGCATCGCTCAGGTGCGCGGACGTACGCGCGGCGCCGGAACCGAGTTCGTCCTCGCCTGCGATCTGCGGTTCGCCTCGCGCGAGAACACCCTGCTCAGCCACTCGCAAGTCGGGGCGGATGTCGTCCCCGACGGCGGTGCATTGGTCCGACTCGCCAGCCTGGTCGGCCGCGGACCCGCACTCGAGATCCTGCTCCTGGCCTACGACCTCGACGGACCGCGCGCACAGCAGCGCGGATACGTGAACCGTTTGATCGCCGACGATGAGCTCGATGACGAGGTAGGTCAGATAGCCGCCCGCCTAGCGCAACTCGATCACGACGCGATCATGCGTACCAAGTCGTATCTCCGTCAGGACCTTGCCGAAGCGGTCAGGTCAGGTCTGGAAGCGCTCGGACCTGGCTAGTGCCTCGGCGAGCTCGTGACGTGAACGGATCCCGAGCTTTCCGAACACCTTCCGAAGATGCCACTCCACGGTCCTCGGGCTGAGGAAAAGCCGCGCCCCGATTTCCGGGTTTGACATCCCGTCGCGAGCCAGCCCGGCGATCTGCCGCTCCTGCGCGGTCAGATCGTCGCGTGTCTCAACGGTCCGCTTACGCGCTTGCTCGCCGGACGCCATCAGTTCCTTCCGAGCCCGGTCGGCGAACCCTTCCATCCCGATCGTGACGAACATTTCATGCGCGGTGCGCAACTGCTCCCGCGCGTCGACCCGGCGACCCTCGCGGCGCAACCACTCCCCGTAGAGCAGGTGGGCGCGAGCGAGCTCGGTGCGGATCCGATCGCGATCGAATGCCGAGATCGCTTCGCGATACGACTCTTCGGCCGCGACGCCGTCAAGAAGCAGCGCGCGGCAGCGCGCCTCGAGGCCGGCCGCCCATCCGGTGTCGCAGGAGCGCGTCGTATCAGTCAGCCGCCCGAGCGCATCGTGCCCGAGCTGAGGGTCTCCGGTTCGAACAGCCGCCTCTACGAGCTCTGGGAGCGGCCACATCGTCCAGGGATTAAATCCGCCAGAGGCGGCTTTTCGCGCCGCCGAGGCTGCCTCCTCGTAGCGGGCGAGGCCGTTGTACAGAATTGCGACGGTGAAGTAAGCGGTGGACGCGGCACTCTCTTGTCCTCCGCCCGCCGCTAGCTCGAGCGCTCGAGCCAGCCCTGCCAAGACCCCCGCTTCACTCCCTTGCAGTGACCGGAGGAACATCGGGGCGGCCGGCGAGAGCGAGCTCCCAGTTGCTTCGGAAAGAGACTCGCTCTCCGCAACGAGCGATGTGGCACTGGCCAAGTCGCCCATCCAGGCGCTTGCAAACCCCACCGCCGAGAGATAGATCGGCAACTCCGCAAACGAACCGGCGTCGCGGGCGAGCTGAACCAGCCTCGCGCAGATCGTGTGATAGGCCGCGAGATCCCACACGAGGGAGCTGGGAAGTTCGGCAAGCCAACCCAACCGAAGGACTTCCTCCCCCGGGAGAGTGGCGAGCGCTTCCGTAGCCCGCTGCAACGTCGGGGTCGCCGCCGCGCGACCTTCGGTCGTAAGCAATACGACACCATCGAGGAGCAGATCAACCGGATGGGTATCCGATGACCGAGGACGGTCCCGCGCGGCGGCGCATATCTCCGAGACGATGCCGCCCCCGGCGTACACAGCCGCGCCCCAGGCACTCAAGTACGTCTCGCGCGCTAGTTCGAGGTCGTGCGTTTCGAGCTGCCTCGCGGCCTTTAGCAACAATGGCGGAGCATCGCCGCCAAAACCCGAGACGAACGCCACCTGGCCGCGTAGCAGCGTCACCCGAGCGCGCTGGTACTCGTCGAGTGGCCCCTCGTCCGCGGCATCCGAAAGCCGAAGAGCCGCGTCGAACGCCCCGGCCTGGACACTCGCCCGCGCCGCCGCCAGCGCGCGCCCCGTCCGCCGCGCAGGATCGGCCGAGAGCGACACCGAGCGCTCCAGGAAGGCGGCTGCCGCAGCGAGGCCGCCGCGCGCCTGAGCCCGCCCCGCCGAGCGCTCAAGCTCGGCGGCCACCTGTTCATCGGGGCCTACCGCGGCGGCAGCCCTATGCCACGCGAAACGATCCGGGTCGGTGTCCTCGTCGGTAGCTTCTGCCAAGGCCAGGTGAACCGCGCGGCGCTGCTCCGGGACCGCCGCGCGGTACACCGCGGAGCGCACTAAGGGGTGGCGAAATGTCACCCGCAGGCCAATCGATAGCAATCCGTCTGTGGCTTTGGCTGAGTCTTCGCGGACACCCAAGTTCTTGGCCGCGCGCGATAGCAACAACGGATCCCCGACCGGCTCCGCGGCCGCGAGGAGCAACAGGCGACGGGCGTCCGCGGACAGCCCTCCGAGCCGCCGCAGGAAGGTCTCCTCGATCCGTCCCGAAAGACCACCGGCGTCGAGCAGCCCGAACCCACCCGCCAGCTGCGTCACGGTCAGTCCCTGGGGCAGCTCGATCAGCGCCAGGGGATTCCCGCGCGTCTCGGCGATCATCCGGTCCCGCACCCGCGGATCCAGCTTGAACAGCACGGCCGAGTCCAGCAGCGCACGAGCGTCGCGATTGGCCAAGCCGGTTATCTCTAGCTCAGGAAGGTTTCGAAGCTCCTGGGTCGGCTCGCGCGTAGAGAAGACGATCCCGATGGGTTCCGCCCGCAAACGACGCGCGACGAACCCAAGCGCCAACGCCGACGCATCATCCAACCACTGAGCGTCATCGAGAACGCACAGCAGCCCGCGCTCGTCGGCCATCTCAGAAAGCAGGCTCAACACCGCAACGCCGACGAGAAACCGGTCCGGGGCTGGGCCGGAGCCGAGCCCAAAGACGACCTCGAGCGCCTGACACTGTGCCGCGACAAGCCTCGAGCGCCGATCGAGCATCGGCGCGCACAGCTGCTGAAGGCCGGCGTAGGCCAACTCCATCTCCGATTCGACTCCGGTCGCCCGGAAAACGCTCAGGTCAGGCGCAGACTCGACGAGGTACTCGAGGAGTGCCGTCTTCCCGACGCCGGCCTCGCCTCGCACGACAAGCGGCCGACCCTGGCCGCGACGGATGGCCGAGACCAAGTCGTCGAGTAATGCGCACTCGCTAGCGCGCCCGAGAATTTGAGTGCGCCGCCCCGGTTCGGATAAAGCACGTTGCATTGCGGTTAGGCCCGAGCCACCTCGAACTCGGGTTGGTCAAGGGCACCAGCCAACTCATGGCGCGATCGGATCCCGAGCTTTCCGAACACCTTCCGGAGATGCCACTCCACCGTTCGCGGGCTGAGGAACAGCCGTGCGCCGATCTCCGGGTTCGACAGCCCACCACGAGCCAATTCGGCGATCTGTCGCTCCTGCGCCGTCAGATCGTCGCGTGTCTCTACTGTCCGCTTGCGTGCTCTCGCGCCGGTTGCGAGAAGTTCATTGCTAGCCCTGTTCGCGAACGCCTCCATTCCCATAGCGCTGAACATCTCATGGGCGGTATGCAGCTGCTCCCGCGTATCCACCCGGCGACCCTCCCGGCGCAGCCACTCCCCGTAGAGCAAGTGCGCCCGGGCTAGCTCGGGCCGCAGCCGGGTCCGCGCGAACCGCTCGATCGCTTCTCGGTAGAGACGCTCGGCGGCGTCCCCCTCGCTAAGAAGGGCGCTGCATCGAGCGGCGATGCCCAGGCCCCAGTCAGTGCCGCCGTCCTGGGTGATGTCATGCAGCCGCTGAAGTCTGTCGGCAGCGATCTCAGGGCTCCCGGCTCGGACCGCGGCCTCGATGTGCTCGCTGATCGCCCAGTTTTCGGTCGTCAAGTCCTCTGGGCCGACCTGTCCAGCCCAGGCCATTGCCTCCTCGTAGCGGCCAAGTCCGTTGTAGAGCACTGCCTTGGCCACCTCGGTCAGCGCCGTCACGGCGGCCTGGCCCTTTTGCGCTGTCTCCTCGCTGCTGGCCTCGATCAGCGACGAAACCTCAGATTCGCGCCCGCGCATCGCAGCGAGATGAACGGCGCAACCAGGTCCGAGAAAGGTCCCAGTCGCCTCGGTCACCGTCCGCATCTCCTCGAGCAGAGACGCTGCGAAGTCCAGCTCGCCGCAGAAGAGGTGCACGTAAGCGCGCGACAGGAGAGCAAGCGGAATCTCGCTCAGTGCACCCACCTGGCGGCCAAGTTCGACGAAGCGTTCGCACAGCGCGTGCCACATGTCGTAATCCCACAGTTGCACAGCAACGCAACTCGCCAAGAACAACCAATGCAGCGCCTCCTCCGCGGACAGGTCATCGATCAATGCGCGAACCGCTCGCATCAGGATGGGCACGGCCACGGCACGTTCTTCGAGGTATAGAGCCGCCAGCCCATCCAGCAATAGGTCCGGTCCCCGCGGCGGGTGCTTCGCCGCAGGGGCCGCACGCGCCGCTCGCGAGACCTCGACCACCCCAGCGCTCGTGCTGATCGCACGGCCAGCGAGGAGCAGCGCCGTCAGAGTGTTCAGGTAGGTCTCGCGCGCAAGCTCCAGGTCGAGCGGCTCGAGTTTCTTGGCGGCCTTGAGCAGCAGTGCCGGGGCATCGCTACCGTGCCTCGAGACGAACGCGAGCTGCGCACGCAGCAGCTCCCCCCGCGTGCGTTGCAGTTCGTCCATCGGCCCGGCCTCGGCCACCGTCAAGAGCGCCTCGGTCGCGTCAAACGCCCCTGCGCTCAGGCTGAGGTGCGCCGCCGCAAGCGCCCGGCCCGCCCGCCGCGCAGGATCGGCGGACAGTGACACCGAGCGCTCAAGGAAAGCGGCTGCTGCCGCCAAGCCGCCGCGCGCCTGAGCCCGCCCCGCCGAGCGCTCGAGTTCTGCAGCCACTTGCTCGTCGGGTCCGACCGCGGCAGCAGCCAGGTGCCACGCGCGGCGATCCGGATCTACGTCCTTATCGGTCGCGTCTGCCAACGCGACGTGGACCGCTCGGCGCTGGTCCACGGCCGCGGAGCGATACACAGCCGAGCGCACCAGCGGATGACGGAATGTCACCTTTTGGCCGATCGATAGCAATCCGTCGGTTGATTCGGAGGTACCCTGGGCAATGCCGATCGTCTCCGCCGCGCGCGACAGCAACAACGGATCCCCGACCGGCTCCGCAGCGGCGAGGAGCAACAGGCGACGGACGTCCTCGGACAGTCCTCCGAGCCGCCGCAGGAAGCTCTCCTCAATCCGTCCCGGAAGACCCTCCGCGTCGAGCAGCCCGAAGCCACCAGCCAGCTGCGTCGCAGTTAATCCCTGGGGCAGCTCGAGCAGGGCCAGAGGGTTACCACGCGTCTCGGCGACGATCCGATTACGAACACCGGCGTCCAGCCTGAACGGAAGCACTGAGGTCAGCAACGCGCGGGCGTCGCCGTTGACCAGACCCTTCACCTCCAGCTGCGGAAGGTTCCGGAGCTCTTCGCCAGGCTCACGCGCGCTGAACACGATCCCGACGGGATCCGCTTGCAGACGGCGCGCGACGAAGGCGAGCGTCAGCGCCGACGCCTGATCCAACCACTGCGCGTCATCGATAACACACAGCAACGCACGCTCGCCGGCCGCCTCCGAGAGCAGGCTGAGCACCGCCAACCCGACGAGAAACCGGTCCGGGGCGGCACCCGAGCTGAGCCCAAACACGGTCTCGAGTGCCTGACCTTGCGGCTCCGGGAGGCGCAGGAGCCGCTCTAGCAGTGGAGCGCACAGCTGATGCAGACTGGCGTACGCCAGCTCCATCTCCGACTCCGCCCCGACTGCCCGGAGGACGGTGAGATCCGGCGCAGAGTCGACGAGGTGCTTAAGCAGCGCCGTCTTTCCGATCCCGGCCTCGCCTCGCAAGACCAGCGACCGCCCCTCACCGCGACGTATGGCCGAGACCACGTCGTCGAGTAGCGCGCACTCGGTAGCCCGCCCGAGCAAGTGAGTGCGCCGCCCCGGTCCGCGAAAAGCACTCTCCATCGGTGGCGACCATCCTAAGACGCCTCGCCAAGCGTTACAACCACGCGGGGCCCATGTTCGCGGAACCCGAGAACTCCACGTCTCCGTTTCGCAGAGAAGAATGAGACTTCCCCGTGCATGCCGATCAAGAGCCGCTGGGCGCACGCGGCCCGGAGCTCCACAACATTGGGCCGGCCTGGGACGCCAATACCGGTGGAGGAAGCAGAATCGGCGAGATCCTGCGGCGCAGGGAGACCCACTTCAAGTCGACCCGACTGCTCGGCGCAAGCATCGCACTAGCGTCAATAGCGCCGTTGCATCCCGTTCGTAGACCGGGCATGATTTCTTCCGTGGTGTCGTCCGCTGAGACCGAGGCGAACAAGGCGAACATTCGGCGATATGTGGACGAGGCGCTCAACCGTGGGATTCTCGAAGTCATCGACGAGACACGTGGCGAGTTGGCGCAACACGCGAAGGAGAAGGTCGTCGCGTGGCGGACGGCGTTCCCAGACTTCCATACGACGATCGAGACGCTGGTCGCGGAAGACGACTGGGTCGCGTATAACGTCCTGCACGAGGGCACGCACGAAGGAGAGTTCGAGGGGGTTGCTCCGACCGGCAGGCGCGTCGCATTCAGGACGATGGTCTTCAACCGCTTTGCCGATGGCATCGTCGTGGAGAACTGGGGATTGCACGACCACGCGAGCGTCTTAGAGCAACTCCTGGCCGAGTAGGATCGCGGCGCTTCGCCGCGGCGGGATTGGCCGGCCGCGCGAGCCTGCGGGTTCAGCTTCTATGCGGCGTCGCTAACCAGGACTGTGACCAGGGAATGCGTTAGCCCGTAGCCGGTCGTGCAGCCGCCTAGGGACGATCTGCAGCAGCGATCCTCGGTGGTCGCCATGTGGCTCCCTTTCTCTAGGCGGAGCGGCACATGGGGGTCGATCGCCGCGGTGCTAGCTCGCTGCTCGACCCGCCGCGTTCCAGCAAACATAGCGCCGCTGCCGCTTGGGACGATCTTCGACAGCGACGTCGAGCGACTCGACGGGACGCCCGCCTTCCTGGGCGAGCAGAAGTGCGAACGGGCGGGTGCTTGCTGGGATTCGGCTAACCCTCGCTGATGCTTGGGACGACAGGCAGAAGCGTCGCCGCGCGGAGCGGTGAGATGACCGCTTCGCGTGGCGAAGCAGCGGCCCGTTGATCGAGACCGCGCCGACGCTCGTCACGGCTGCTTGCCTAGGCACGACGAGATCGCGCTTGCCCGGCATCGGCG
>Ga0116216_10002952_pt1 | contig 11156 bp, 9 predicted proteins | sample Sb_taG_11_FD_89696 | JGI IMG/M metagenome (GOLD analysis project Ga0116216, IMG submission 89696) | Peat soil microbial communities from Weissenstadt, Germany - Sb_50d_3_AS metaG | ecosystem: Environmental > Terrestrial > Soil > Wetlands > Peat | place: Germany: Weissenstadt | collected 2010-09-21
CATGCGGTCGGCCTCGTCGAGTACCAGCACCTGCACGTGGCGCAGGTCGTACACTTGTTGCTTGAAGTAATCAATCAGCCGCCCGGGCGTGCCGACCAACACGTCGACGCCCTCGGCCAGGGTGCGCCGCTGCTGCTCATAGTCGGTGCCGCCGAACACCACCGCGAGCTTCAGGCCGGTGTGCATGCCCAGCACAGCCGCGTCCTTGTGTATCTGCACCGCGAGCTCGCGCGTCGGCGCGACGATCAGCGCACGGATCGAGGTGCGGCTGCGGTTTGCCGCCGCCGGCTTCGACAGCAGCGATTGATACAGCGCCACCAGAAAAGCGGCGGTCTTGCCGGTGCCGGTCTGTGCCTGGCCGGCGACATCGCGGCCCTGCAGCGCTATCGGCAGCGTCTGCGCCTGAATCGGCGTGCAATAGGTGAAGCCGGCATCGACGATCCCTTGCGCCAGCGCGGCGGTAAGGGGCAGGGAGCCGAATGTCATGGAACTGAGATGTTCGTCACTCATTAAGAACTGTTCGTAAATGGATCGTGGCGTGGTGCCGGCCTCAAGACTTGCAATGCGACCCGGAAAGGGCTAAAAATAACCTTAACCGGCGGCTGTTCTGTCCGCACCTGCCAAGCCATCCGGACGCAAGCAATTCAGGGCTAATCCAGAGCTAAGTGTAACCGTTAGACGGCTTCCCGGGGCGCGACACCAGCCCCGCCGCGAAAAATCTGCTCGGTTATTTGCTGAGAGTCGATCTCGTAAATTCGTTTTTGTCCCCAATATCAAGGCTTATCCCCCTCAACGGAGGCTCAACTGCGTGAGTAACGAGCACATTGTGCACACTTCGGATGGCAACTTCGATCAGGACGTCCTGAAGGCTGAGAAGCCGGTGTTGCTGGATTTCTGGGCGGAATGGTGCGGGCCGTGCAAGATGATCGCGCCGATCCTGGACGAGATCGCCACCGAGTACAAGGATCGGCTGCAGATCGCCAAGCTCAACATCGATGAGAACCCGCACACACCGCCGAAATACGGCATCCGCGGCATTCCGACGCTGATCCTGTTCAAGAACGGCACGGTCGAAGCGCAAAAGGTCGGCGCTTTGTCCAAGTCACAACTGGCGACTTTCCTGGATCAGCACCTGTGAGAGGCTACCTCGGTAATCAGGGCCGCAACCGGCCCACCAATAAAGGCCCGCGTCATGGCAATCGCGACGGCAATCGCGGCAACGGGCGTCCCGATGACCAACTGATGCCGGATCTCGAGCCGCTCGCCGAAGACGACGCCGAGATCATCAGTCCGGCCGAGCTCGAGCGCTCGCGCAGCTCGATGAACCTGACGGAACTCAAGGCCAAGCCCATCCACGAACTGGTGAAGATGGCCGAGTCGATGGGACTCGAGAACCTGGCGCGCTCGCGCAAACAGGACATCATTTTCTCGATCCTCAAGGCGCATGCGCGCAACGGCGAGGATACCTACGGCGACGGCGTGCTCGAGATCCTGCAGGACGGCTTCGGCTTCCTGCGCTCGGCGGACGGCTCCTATCTGGCCGGACCCGACGACATCTACGTGAGCCCCAGCCAGATACGCCGCTTCAACCTGCGCACGGGCGATAGCGTGTCCGGTCTGATCCGCCCGCCCAAGGACGGCGAGCGCTACTTTGCGCTGCTCAAGGTCGGCGAGATCAACTTCGATTCCCCGGACAGCTCACGCAACAAGGTTCTGTTCGAGAACCTGACGCCGTTTCATCCGACCAGGCGCCTCAAGCTCGAGCGCGGAAATGGCAGCACCGAGGATCTGACCGCGCGCACCATCGACCTGGTCGCGCCGATCGGCAGGGGTCAGCGCGGCCTGATCGTCTCGCCGCCGAAAGCCGGCAAGACCATGCTGCTGCAGAACATCGCGACCTCGATCACGGCGAATCATCCGGAGGTCTACCTTATTGTGCTGCTCATTGACGAGCGGCCCGAGGAGGTCACCGAGATGCAGCGCACGGTGAAGGGCGAGGTGGTCTCCAGCACCTTCGATGAGCCCGCGGCGCGTCACGTGCAGGTCGCCAAAATGGTGATCGAAAAGGCCAAGCGCCTGGTCGAGCACAAGAAGGACGTGGTGATCCTGCTCGACTCCATCACCCGCCTGGCACGTGCCTACAACACCGTGGTGCCGTCATCGGGCAAGGTGCTCACCGGCGGCGTCGATGCCAACGCCCTGCAGCGGCCGAAGCGCTTCTTTGGCGCCGCGCGCAACATCGAAGAAGGCGGCAGCCTGACTATTCTCGCCACCGCGCTGATCGACACCGGCTCGAAGATGGACGACGTCATCTACGAGGAATTCAAAGGCACGGGCAACATGGAGATCCATCTGGATCGCCGTATCGCCGAGAAGCGCGTATTCCCCGCGGTCAGCATCAACCGCTCCGGCACGCGCAAGGAAGAGCTGATCACCGAACCGAGTGAGCTCGCCAAGATATGGATCCTGCGCAAGCTGCTGCATCCGATGGACGAATTGGCTGCCATCGAGTTCCTGCTCGACAAGATGAAGGACACGAAGGCGAACTCGGAATTCTTCGAGGCCATGAAGCGTTGAGCGCGCTGGCCATGGCCAGCCTGTGCCGGGGACAAAGCGCCGCACGTCCCGCCGGGCGTGACATGGTCGGCGTCGTAAAGTGAGCGGCGCGTCACAGCGCCGCGCCGCGCCGGCGGCTGAAATCCCCGACAATTGCTGATTGACTCGCGGTGGCGCGGCGACTATGGCGCCGCCGCAGTCAACTGAGGGATCATCGCGGCCAGATTGCGCGATCCTTCTGCTGCTGGGAGTTGGCTCAAGACATGCGTTCATGGTGGCTCGGTCCGGTAATGCTCGCGGTTGGCGTAGCGGCTCATGCCGATGACTATTCGCCGCCGCCGCCGCTTCCGGTCGCGAGCCCGATCACCGATCACTTCGCGCTGCGTGGCGGCTTCTTCTGGGGCCAGGTCAATACCTTTGGGCGTTTCGATTCGGCGAACGGCGTCGAGGGCACGCCGTTCACCGCCGAGCGTGATCTGGGGCTCACCGATCAGGCGCGTCAGCCGCGCATCGAGATCATCTTCCGCATCGAGGAGCGCAGCCGGTTGCGGGTGAATTTTCTTGATATGCGCCGACAGGCTGAGAAGACGATCAACCGGACGATTCAGTATGGCGATCAGACCTTCCTGGTCGACAATCCGGTGCAGTCGTCGTTCGACTGGCGGCAGATGGATCTAACCTATACCTATTCATTTCTGCGCAGCGAGCGCTACGAACTGGGAGCCGGCCTCGGAGTTCATCTGCTCGAAGCCGAGGCCATCGCCCAGATACCCAATACGCCGCAGTACGCGGATTTCAACGGCGCCGGCCCTTTTGCGACGCTGGCGCTCGACGGCACCTGGCGCATCTCGAAGCGCTGGGCTCTGAGCGCCCGAGGCCAATACCTGCGGGTCACGATCGGTTCGGTCAGCGGCATGATGGGCGAGTATCACGCTGATCTGCAGTACCGCTGGAAGCGCAACGTGGCCTTCGGCCTGGGCTATGAACGCGATGAGACGGAGCTCGATGTGCGCCGTGCCAACCCCTCAGGCGTGATGCGGCTGACCATCAACGGCCCGGAGCTGTTCGGCCGCCTGAGCTTCTGACCAGCAGCCTCGTGCGCCTAGCCGAAAGCCGGCGCGCTCGGGCGCATCGCCTGCCAGACGAATAGCAGCGCAATCACCGCGAACAGCGCCGCCGCCGACAGCGCCAGCGACTCGTGCACGCCGATCACCGCGCCCAAGATTCCGACGGTGAATCCGCTGACGAAACGCAGCCCCAGCGCCGCCATCACAAACACGCCGATAACGTGGCCACGCAAGGCGGCCGGCGCGTTGAGCTGCACCAGCGCCTGTGCCATGGCGCCGAATGCGAGCTCGAGAAAGCCGGCACAGAACAACGCCGCCAGCGACAGCGCGTAGGAATGAGTCAAGGCAAAGATGTCCAGTGCGCCGCACCAGAGCATGCACAGCAGCAGTGCCGTGGGCACGCGCGGCATGAGCAGACCGCGACTCTCGAGCATTACGGCGGCGCAAAGCCCACCGGCGGCGTCCGCCGCGGCGAGCGCGGCGTAAGACAGTCCGGCATTTCCATGGCCCAGATCAGTCGCGAAGTTGGGCATCTGTGCCTGGTAGGCGGTACCGACGAAGAATGACGCGGCCCCGGCCAACAAGGTCATGGTAAGAATGATGTGGTTGCCGCGCATGCTGCGCAGCGTGGCTACGGCATCGCCGAGACCATGCACGGCCGCGCCGGAGCCGGACGCGCCGCGGCGAGAGCGCCGGCCATACGGCGCCTTCCACAGCCACACGAACATCGGCAGATAAATCAGCGCATTGCAGAAAATGCCGAGCGCCGGGCCGAGCAGCATCATCAGGCCGTTGCCGAGCGCAGGCCCCAGCAGCGTGCCTACGTAGCGCGTCATAGCGCCCAGTCGCACGGCGCTCGCCAGCTGCGCGTCGTCGACGATGTCGTGGATCAGCAATTGCGCCGGCGCAGTCCAGAGCACGCCGGCCAGGCCGTGGATGGTCAGCAGCACCATGGCGTGCCATATTTTGAGCGTGCCGGTCGCAATCAGCACGCCCCAGCTGATCGATACCGCCATGAACAGCAGCATGCCCAACTGAATCATGCGGCGCGTGTCGACGCGACCGGCGAGCGCGCCGGCGTAGCCTGACAGCAGCAGGAACGGCACCCAGTGGGAAATCACCGCGAAGCCGCCCAGTTCCGCCGAGTGAAATTTCTGGAACATCACCCAGTAGCTGATGACGTGTTCGCAGTTGTCGGCCATCATCGCGGTCGCATTGCCGACGAAAAAGTAGCGAAAGCCGCGGTGCTGGAGCGCTGCGAACGACACGCGCTGCGCAGCCGGCGGCGTGGGGGACCTGGCTCTCAGGGCTGCAGCCGCGCGCTGATGAATTCTGCCATCAGTGCCATGGTGTGCGGATCGCGCAGCGGCGCGCTGTGGCTCAAGCCAGCGATCACCTGAATGTGCCCGTCGCGCAGCTGCAGCGCGACCTCTTCGGCGTGCGCGGCGGGTATGTATTCGTCGGCCCCGCCATGCACCAGAAGCACCGGTATATGGATGCGCTGCGCGAGCGCCGGTGCCGAATAGTCCTCGGGATAACCGCCATAGCGCGCGCGGAACAGTGCACGCACGCGCTCGATGACGTCGGTGGAGAGACCCACCGCCATGGTGAAGGACTCGAACAGGTAGCCGATGTCGCGCGGCAGGCCGACCAGTACGGCGGCGCGCAAGTGCGCCGCCGCAGCGTCCTCGGCCAGCCAGCTGGCGGCGGTAATGGCGCCGAAGGAGTGCGCGAGGATCGCACCGGCCGGTGCGCAGGCGCTGCTGACCGCCGCCAACGCGTCGCGAAAACTGTAGAGGTCAGCCTGCCGGCCGCCTGAGCGGCCGTGGGCGGGTGCGTCGAAAGCGACCACGCGCAGGCCGTGCGCGCGCAAGCCCTCGATTATGGGACCGAGCTGCCCGGCGTAGGAGATCCAGCCGTGCAGCACCAACACCGCCGGCCCTTCGCCCGGCCATTCATAGATCTGCACGTCACCGTGTGGTGTCGGCAGCCGGCGGCTGGCGGCCGTCGCCAGGAAGCCCGCGTCCTGCTCGCTGATGCGCCGGGTCCGCGGCGTTATGAACAGCCGCGCCGCGAACCGCGCTGACAGGGCCGGGCTGAGCGCCGACAGCAGCCGGAACACGCTGCGCATGCGCCGCTGGCGCGCCGGCGTCAGTCCAGGAACGTTGCGAGCAGTCGCCGCGCTGTCCTCAGCCATGGCCGCCGTGATGGGTGGCATCGCCGTGATGAGTGGCATCGCCCTGAGGCGTGGCATCGTCGGCGAGCTCGCGCGCGATCGCCTGATAGCCGATGTCGCGCCGGAACTGCATGCCCTCGTAGTGGATGCAGTCCACCAGCGCGTAGGCTTCGCGCTGCGCGTCGCTCACCCGATCGCCCAGGCCCACGGCGCACAGCACGCGCCCGCCGCTGGTCACCACGCGGCCCGCCACGCGGCGCGTGCCGGCGTGGAACACTTTGCCCGGTCTGCGTGCCGCGCTCTCGAGCCCTTCAATGCTATCGCCGCTGCGCACGGCGTCGGGATAGCCGGCGGCGGCGAGCACCACGCCCAACGCGGCGCGCTGATCCCACTGCGCCTCGACACGATCGAGGCTGGCGTCGAGCGCCGCCTCGCACAGCGACGTGAGATCGCTGCGCAGGCGCGCGAGAATCGGCTGGGTTTCAGGGTCGCCGAAGCGGCAATTGAATTCCAGCACCGTCGGCGTGCCATCAGGCCCGATCATCAGCCCGGCATATAAAAATCCCGTGTACGGCATGCCATCGTGCGCCAGGCCGCGGATAGTCGGCGCGATGATCTCGCGCATCACCCGGGCGTGGATCGCGCTGGTCACCACCGGGGCGGGCGAATAGGCGCCCATGCCGCCGGTGTTGGGACCGGCATCGCCGTCCTGCAGGCGCTTGTGGTCCTGCGATGTGGCAAGCGGTAGCACCTGCTCGCCGTCGGCCATGACGATGAAACTCGCCTCCTCGCCCTGCAGGAATTGCTCGATCACGATCTCGGCGCCGGCGTCGCCGAACCGGCCGCTGAACATGTCGGCCGCCGCGGCCTCGGCCTCACTCAGGCTTTGCGCAATGATGACACCCTTGCCGGCCGCGAGACCGCTGGCCTTGACGACGATCGGCGCGCGCTGCGCGCGCAGCCACGCCCGGTCGTAGTTCTCGCGCGTGAAACTGCGATAGGCCGCGGTCGGGATGCCGTGGCGCTGCAGGAAATCCTTGCTGAATGCCTTCGAGGCCTCAAGCCGCGCCGCCAGCCGGCTGGGACCGAAGCAGCGCAGTCCGGCGCCCTGAAAGGCATCAACGATACCTGCGACCAGCGGTGCCTCGGGCCCGATGATCGTCAGCGCGACCGCTTCGCGGCGGGCGAGCTCGAGCAGCCGCGGGACATCGGTAGCGGCAATATCCACGTTGCGCACCCGCGACTCGGTATCGGTGCCGGCATTGCCGGGCGCTACCAGCACCTCGCTCACCCGCGGGGACTGCGCGCACTTCCAGGCGAGTGCATGTTCGCGGCCGCCGCCGCCGACGATTAGAACTTTCATCGGATTGCTGCTGCCGAAACCGCGCTGCTAATGCCGAAAGTGGCGCATGCCGGTGAGCACCATGGCCATGCCATGCTCGTCGGCCGCCGCGATCACTTCCTGATCGCGCATGGAGCCGCCCGGATGGATGACCGCCGCAATGCCGTAGGAGGCGGCAATATCGATGCCGTCGCGAAACGGGAAGAACGCGTCGGAGGCCATGACGGCGCCGCGCACTTGCAGTTTTTCATCGGCCGCTTTCAGCGCCGCGATACGCGTGGAGTACACCCGGCTCATCTGGCCGGCGCCGACGCCGACCGTGGCGCCGTCGCGCGCGAATACGATGGCGTTGGATTTCACGAACTTGGCCACTTGCCAGGCGAACAGCAGGTCGGCGAGCTCGCGTGCGTCGGGCCGGCGGTGGCTCACGATCTTGAGATCGGCGGCATCGATGCGGCCGGTGTCGCGCTGCTGCAGCAGCAGTCCGCCGGTGACAGAGCGAAATTCCAGTTCATCGCCGATGTCGGCGAGCAGCTCGCCGGTCTCGAGCAGGCGCAGATTCGGCTTGGCGGCGAGCGCTGCGAGCGCCCCGGCAGTCACGCCGGGGGCGGCGATGACCTCGGCGAACTGCCGCTCGATGATGGCGCGCGCGGTGCCGGCGTCGAGCTCGCGATTGAAAGCGATGACGCCGCCGAAGGCGGAGGTAGGGTCCGTGCGGTAGGCGCCGGTGTAGGCCTCGAGCGCACTGGCGCCGAGCGCCACGCCGCAGGGATTGGCGTGCTTGACGATCACGCAGGCGGGCCCGGCAAACTGCCGCGCGCACTCGATGGCCGCGTCGGCATCGACGATGTTGTTGTACGACAGATCTTTGCCCTGCAGCACCCTGGCGGTCGCGACCGAGCCGCCACGGGCGCCCGGATTGCGGTAGAAGGCGGCGCGCTGATGCGGGTTTTCGCCGTAGCGCAGATCCTGCTGCTTGTCGAAGCACAGCGCCAGCAGGTCATCGAAGCCGTCGTCCTCGTAGCCCAGGCGTTGCTGCAGATAGCTCGCGACCGCGGTGTCGTAGCGGGCGGTGTGCGCGAAGGCTTTGGCCGCGAGGCGTGAGCGCGTATCGATCGAGGTCTCGCCGGCGTCGTCGATCTCGGCCAGCACCGCGGCATAGTCCGCTGGATCGACCAGCGCGGTGACGTCGGCGTGATTCTTGGCCGCGGCGCGCAGCATCGCCGGGCCGCCGATGTCGATGTTCTCGATCGCTTCGGCGTAACTGCAGTCCGGGCGCGCGATCGTGGCTGCAAACGGGTAGAGATTGACCACCAGCAGATCGATCGGCTCGATGCCGTGCGCGCGCATGGCTGCATCGTCGGTGCCGCGCCGGCCGAGCAGGCCGCCGTGCACGCGCGGGTGCAGCGTCTTGAGCCGCCCATCCATGAGCTCGGGGGATCCGGTGTAGGCCGATACTTCGCGGACGGGCAAGCCCGCATCGATCAGCAGCCTGGCGGTACCGCCGGTGGCCAGCAGCTCGATGCCGTGCCGGTGCAGTCCAGCCGCAAAGGCCGCGAGCCCACGCTTGTCCGAGACCGAAAGCAGCGCCCGCCGGATGGCCGCTGACATCAGATCGCTGCCGCCATCCCGGGTGCGGTGCCAGGCAGCGGGCAGCGCAGCGGTGGACGATGCCGCATCAGCCCCATGATCACTCGGATAGGCCCAGCTCTCGCAGTTTCTTGCGCAGGGTGCCGCGATTGATGCCGAGAATCACGGCCGCGCGGCTCTGATTGCCGGCGGCGTAATCGAGCACCGCACGGAACAGCGGCTCTTCGACCTCGCGCAGCACCAAGTCATACATGCGCGCGGGACGGTGACCATTCAGACTCGAAAAGTAATCGTTGATTGCGTGCTCGGTATGACTGCGCAGCGGCAGTTCCTTGCCGTTGAGTTTGACGCCATTTGTCCTGATCATCGGCTCACTGCCTGATCTGCGAGTTTTCTTCTTCACCATGCTCGCGCTTCCCTTTGGCCAGTCCGAACCGCGCGTTCAGGCCGCTTGCAGTCCTGCCCAGTGCTCGAAGCCCTGCTTCGCCGCCGAAAACTGTGAAGCCGAGTCCTCCGCAGCCATCAATCGTTGCCGCAGTTCGCTCGCTTCGGAATGTTGCCGGCAGTACCAGCCAAGATGCTTACGCGCCATTCGCACCCCTGCGTGCTCGCCATAGAACTCATACAGGGATTCGAGGTGCTGAAGAATGATCTCTGTCTTCGACGCGCGCAAGAGCGGCGCAGCGAATTCACCGGTGGAGACATACGCATTGACATCGCGAAAAATCCATGGTGCGCCTTGCGCCGCGCGGCCGATCATTACTCCTTCTGCGCCGGTGAAATCAAGTACCGCGCGTGCGCGCGGCGGCGAATCGATATCGCCGTTGGCGATCAGCGGCATGGCGATCTGCCCGCGCGCGTGTCGAATCGTGTCGTATTCTGCGGCGCCGCGGAACATATCGGCGCGCGTGCGGCCATGGATCGCAAGTGCCGCAATGCCACAGGATTGCGCCAGCGCTGCGATGCGGGGGGCATTGCGCTGCGTCGGATCCGTGCCGGTGCGGATTTTCAGTGTGACTGGCGCCGCTACCGCGCGCACCACCGCGTTGAGTATGCGTTCGACCAGCGCTTCATCGGCCAGCAGCGCCGATCCGCAATAGCGGTTGTAGATCTTCTTCGCCGGACAGCCCATGTTGATGTCGATGATCTGCGCGCCAAGATCGATGTTGATGCGCGCCGCGGCCGCCAGCTCCTCGGGCTCGCTGCCCACCAGTTGCACCACGCGTGGCTCCGGTTCGCCCTCGTGGTTCATGCGCCGCTGCGATTTGCTGGAAGTCCACAAGCGCTGGTCCGCGCTGAGCATTTCCGCCGGCGCCAGCGTAGCGCCGAAGCGACGACAGAGCTGCCTGAAGGGCCGGTCGGTCACGCCGGCCATCGGCGCAAGCACCGCCCGGCCGGCGAGCTGGTAGTGCGCAATACGCAAATTCACGGTATGGGGGCAGCGGCCGCAGTCGTGTCGCCGGCGCAACGCACGCCGCCGCGAGCGCGCTTCAGGCAGACGTCGAGCTCGAAGCTGGCGCTGTCGGCGCCCGGGTCGCGCACCGCGACCTCAGTGTCGATGCGCTCATCGTGTGCGAGGAAACTGCGCGCCGGGTGGCCCTGGGGCCAATACTCGGCCGGCGTCAGGTCACGTGCTGCGATCGCTTTGCCGTAGCGGTCGAGCAGCGTCAGTCGCAACAATGGCACCGGCTGGGCGCGTTGCGCATGATTGGTCAGGCTCAAGCGCACGCGGATGACGTGGCCATCGCTGGGGTCGGTTGCCGCGCCTTGCTGGCGAACGTCATACGCGGCCAGGTCCCAGTGCGGGTCGAGCGGCACGCCGATGCTGGCATAGAGGCGGCCCATGGGTGCCCCCAGAGCCGGTGAGGAGGCGAGCGCATCGCGCCAGTGATTGATCGCCTGCACTGCCAGCAGCAGCGCAAGGACGGTGCAACCGGCAACCCAGTGAGCGCGTCGTGGTGGGCGCGCGACCGCGACGATGTCGCCAGCGTCTGGCTCCGCGACCAGCGCCGCGGCCGGCTCCAATGGTGACCCGAGCGCATCAGGGGGCTCAGTCGTAGTGGCTGCCGAGCTCGCGTGGGAGCCGTGCTCGATGATCGCCGGGGTTTCCCAGAGCTCATGCGCGGCCACGCTGAGGCGCTGCGTCAGCGCGGCGATCTCGTTATCGATCGACTCTTCGGGCACGAATTCCTCGGTCTGCGTGATCGCGTCGCCTTCGAGCACGATGGTCTCATAGCTGCCGGTGCCCTCGGCCAGACTCGATTCATTCTCGATCGCGCCATCGCTCGAGCGCTCGGTCGTCAGATGGGTTCGTGGCGCGGCGTCGCTGGCCATGTGAACGCGAGCCTCGGGCGCATTCTCGAGATCTTCGGGATCGTTGGCGGAGGACGCGAGCGCGGCGGTGATCTGCGAGGAGGATGCCGGA
>Ga0116216_10002954_pt1 | contig 11152 bp, 10 predicted proteins | sample Sb_taG_11_FD_89696 | JGI IMG/M metagenome (GOLD analysis project Ga0116216, IMG submission 89696) | Peat soil microbial communities from Weissenstadt, Germany - Sb_50d_3_AS metaG | ecosystem: Environmental > Terrestrial > Soil > Wetlands > Peat | place: Germany: Weissenstadt | collected 2010-09-21
CGATAAGCGTGATCGAGCAGGATGCCGTACAGCCGCGAGTCACGACGGATGTCCGCCACGCTGATCCTCGACTCCGGCAGAGCAACCATTCCGCACCTCCGAACCGGCTCCTCCGCCGGAGATGATAGGAGCCGCGTCGCCCGCAGAATCGGTCGTCCGGAACGACGCGATGGCCCGCTCGCGCGGGCCATCGGTTTCGGCTCTCGCTCTTGTCGGACGGCTGTCGATCAGTTCGTGGCTGATCCGTTCGAGGAGGAACCGGCCGCCGCGCCGCCGGTTGCGTTTGCGGGGTGAGCGTTGGGCGTCGTCCCGTTGGCGGGAGTGGACGTGTTGTTGTTGGGCTTGACGAGCGGGCCGGGATTCATCTGGCTATCGCTCGTGATCAGCTGCTGCTTGATCTTGGCCATCGTGCTCGGCCCGGCGATGCCGTCGACCGTGAGTCCGTTGGCGCGCTGGAAGTCCTTCACAGCGGCGGTTGTGGCCGGGCCGTAGACCCCGTCAACCGAGCTCTCGTAGTAGTTCAACAGTCCCAGATCACGCTGCAGCGTCGTGGCGTCCTGGCCGTGCCGGTACGTGTTGGCCGGCGTCGCGGCGTGCGAGCCACCGGCGGTTCCACCGCTGGAGCCGGCCGTCGAGGCGGTGTGGGAGCCGGGAGCGGTCGTGGCCGTGCTCGCCGCAGCGGGCGTGCTCGCGGGGTTCGATCCCGCGCCGTGAGAGTGAGAGGTCTCGATGGCGGCCCACGCGCCGCCGACGCACAGGCTCGCGATCGTGGCCCCGAGCGCGAACGCCCGTGTCGACGTGCGTCGGCGGGAGCGGGTCCGAAGCGGGTTGTCGTGGATCTCGCGATGATGGTCGCTGTACTCATCGTGGGTGGGGGTGTAGATGGTCATGTGCTGTTCCTTTCGGTGTTGATCGGTGCGTGGGAACAGCATCGGGCTAAACGCCCGCCGCGACCATCGGCGGACAGGCCGATCGAGCGGAGGATCTTCGCGTCCCCCAATCGGGGGACCCCGGCGTTCACGCGGTTTGGATGAAGCCGACCACCGCGATGACGAGAAACAGGCGGCGGCGATCTGAGGCACGATCAGCGCGAGCGCGATCGCAAACACGTAAGACGCGATGCTCGGTCGGAAGATGCGCGTGACATGAGCCGACCGCAAGATCGAGGACGAGGACCGTGATCGCGATCGCGAACACGCCGTCGCTGAACGCCTCCAGTCGCGACGTCGAGACTCGATCGCGCCTCTCAGTTGCGGCGGTCACGACGCGGTAGGTCGTGATCCACCCCCCGCGGTCAAGCTCGGTGCGACCCGGAATGATCGAGACGGCGGCGGGCGGCGCCATTATGGCCGGCCCGCCGTCCTCGAAGTAGGGCAGTCGGTCCAGGGCACCGACCATACTTGGAGCATGGTAGGCGCCCACTTGACGGTGGATTTATGTCCGCGCGGCTAGACATGGGCGGCGTTGTGATCGCGCGAACGCTCGACTGCGGCCGTGCCTGATTCGGCGAGCCGAGATGCCCGCACCAGACGTCAGCTGTTGCAGGGAGCTGGAGGCGTGGCGGCCCTCATGGTCGCCGGCTGCGGCGCCACCCGCATCCTGAGCAAACCCAAGCCGCTGCCCCGCATCGGCTCCTCCGGGGTCAAACCGGCGGGTAGCGTCGCGGCGTTCCACTCGCGACCGGACCTGCGCCCGCCGGCGGTCACGACGACCGCCGCCACGGGGACCGATGGATCGGGCAGCGCCGATCCGGGCTTCCTGTTCCTGGGACCGGGGCCCGTGTCCCTGAACGGGTCCGAGCAGTACGGCCCGCTGATCGTCGATCGCGCCGGAACGCCGGTGTGGTTCAGGCCGATGGCGGCGGGGCTGCGGGTAACCAACTTCGCCCGCGCGGAGTACCAAGGCAGGCCGGCGCTGGTCTGGTGGGAGGGCAAGATCGAGCAGTCGGGCTACGGGCAGGGCGAGGCGGTGTTGCTCGACCAGGACTATCACGAGATCGCGCGTGTGCGCGCCGCAGGGGGCCGGTCGATGGACCTGCACGCTCTGACGGTGACCCCTGAAGGGACGGCGCTGTTCACCTGCTATCCGCAGACGGTGCCGATGGATCTGTCCTCGATCGGGGCTCCCCGCAACAGCCAGGTCCTCGAGTCGATCATCCAGGAGGTGGATATCGCCAGCGGGCGTCTGCTGTTCGAGTGGCGGAGCCTCCAGCACGTCCCGGTGAGCGCTTCCGAGGAGCCGCACGCCGAGCCGTACGACTACCTGCATATCAACTCGATTCAGCCGTTGCCGGACGGAAACTTGCTCGTCTCCGGCCGGCACACATGGGCGCTCTACAAGCTCGACCGCAGAACCGCCAAGATCATCTGGACGCTGGGCGGCAAGCAGAGCCAGCTTCAGATGGGCCCTGGCGCGCAGTTTGCCTGGCAACACGACGCCCGCCAGCACTCAGACGGCCTGCTGACCGTGTTCGACAACGGCACTAATGGTCCGGTCAAGACCGAGTCCGAGTCGCGGGGCCTGGTGCTCGACGTCGATGAGTCGCGCCGGAGGGTGACGGTGCGCACCGCATTCACGAGCCCAGAGCGACTGTCGGCGGGCGCCATGGGCTCCGTGCAGATCCTCACCCCGGATCGGGTCCTCGTTGGTTGGGGCGTCCAGTCCCACACGATCGAGTACGCGTCGAACGGCACGCTTCTGCTCGACATCGCCCTCCCCGCGGGTCTGTACTCATACCGGGGGCTTTGGTTTCCGTGGCAGGGCACCCCACACCATCGCCCCGCCGTCGCCGCGGCGCGGAACCGCCAGAACGGCGCCACGCTCATGTACGCCAGCTGGAACGGCGCCACCGAAGTCGCCGGCTGGCAGGTAGCGGCCGGAGCCAGACGCGACGAATTGCGCCTGCTCGGGATCGCGCCGAGCCGCGGCTTTGAGACCGTCATCCCGCTCCACGCCCAGCACCGGTACGCGTCGGTCACCGCGCTCGACCGCTCCGGCCGGCGGCTCCGACGCAGCCCCGTCGTTCAGCTCTAGCCACGCACGCTCTCGAACAGCCCGGTCTGGTATGCGAGCACGACCGCCTGCACACGGTCGCGGAGGCCAAGCTTCTGAAGGATGTGCGTGACGTGTGTCTTGACGGTCGTCTCGCTGATGTAGAGCTGCTCTCCGATTTCTGCGTTGGACAGGCCCGTGGCGATCAGCCGGAGGATCTCCTGCTCGCGGGCGGTCAGATCGTCGAGCTCTTTCGGCGGCACCGGCCGCGGAATGCGGGTGAACTGCTTTATCACACGTTTTGTGACACCCGGTGAGAGAAGCGCGTCGCCGCCGGCGACGGTTCGGATTGCCGCGAGCAGCTGTTCGGGAGGGTCGTCCTTGAGGACGAAGCCGCTGGCGCCGGCGCGAAGCGCCTCGTACACGTATTCGTCCAGATCGAACGTCGTCAGGATCAGGATCCGGGCTGTGTCATCGGTGGCGAGGATCCGTCGTGTCGCTTCGAGCCCGTCGAGCTCGGGCATGCGGATGTCCATCAGCACCACCGTGGGTCGGTAGCGTGCGGCCTTGTCGACCGCCTCGAGCCCGTCCCGAGCCTCGGCCACGACTTCGATGTCCTGTTCGTTGGAGAGCAGCAGTCGAAAGCCGGCGCGGACCATCGATTGGTCGTCGGCGACGAGGACGCGGATCGTCATGGTCGCTCGCCGTTCACCGGGAGGCGTGTGCTGAGAAGGAAGCCTCCCCCGGTCGGAGTTCCTGCACTCATCTCGCCGCCGTAGATCTTGACGCGCTCGCGGATCCCGACCAGCCCGTGGCCGAGGCCGTTGCCGGTCGAGCCGCCCTCGCCGTCGTCGCGCACTTCGAGCTGCAGCTCGTCGGGAAGGTAGTGAACGGTGACGTCGGCCTGGCTGGCGCGCGCGTGCTTGAGGGCGTTGGTGAGTCCTTCTTGAACGATCCGATAGGCCGAGAGGTCGATGGCCCGTGGCAGGGGGAAGGGCTCGCCGTCCACGTGCAGACGGACGCGCAGGCCGGCGCGTCCGATCTCTTCCAGCAGCGAGTTCAACCGGTCGAGACCGGGTTGCGGCGCGAGCTCGGCCTCGTCCCCGTCGCGGCGCGTCGCGGCGAGGAGACGCCGCATCTCGACGAGCGCCGTGCGACCGGCGTGCTCAACGCTGCTGAGTGCATCGCGTTCCTCGGCCATCCCATCGGGAAGCTGGTGCCTGACCGCGCCGACCTGGAGCACCATCACGCTGACGGCGTGCGCGACGATGTCATGCAGCTCGCGCGCGATCCGCGTCCGCTCCTCGGCCACCGCGATCCGTGCCGCTGCATCCCGCTCTTGTTCGGCCTGGCTCGCTCGTACCTCGGCGGCCTCGGCCTGTTCGGCACGGTGGCGCACCGCGAACCCCGCGAGCCAGCTGATGGCGAACTCGAGCGGGATGAAGACGAGCTGGCTCGCCGAGTGCCCGGGAATGTTGTAGACGAGGGTCGCCGCACTGCCGATGACAACCGCCAGGCCGAGGCCGGACTGTCTCACGCCGCGGAGGTTTCCGAGCAGGAAGGCGTCGGCCATGCCGATGGGGAAGAGGGCGTTGGCGAACGGGGTCAACAACGGGTCGACGAACGAGATCCCCGCTGCCAGGAGCCAGTACAGCGCCGGACCGGCGAACGGAAAGCGCCGCCGCGCGAAGATCGGGGACACCAGGACCGCGATCGCCGGAATGCAGAACCACAGAGTCGTGGTGGGCGCTGCGGGGGAGCCGCGTCCGAGCACCACCTCGAGCATGGCCACGACCGCCAGAACGGTGACGAGCATGTCGAACCAGTACTTGCGCGCGAGGCATCCGATGCGGCTCACGTGCCTACGGTAACCGAGGACCTAACAGCCCGCCTCCTACTCAAGTAGGACGCGTAATCGTCGGCTGGTACGAGCCGTAATCCAGCCTGGAGACGATGCGGTGGTCGCGGCCGGACCTTAGGTTGGCGAGATCGACAAGGAGGACTACATGTTCAGCTCGACTCCCCGCACTCCCACCGCTTCCGCGTCCGCGCCGACGCTCGCCCTCCGCGACGTCCGCAAGGTCTACGGCCGCGGCGAGGGAGCCGTCGTCGCTCTCGACGGCGTCAGCGTCCGGCTCGCCGCGGGATCGTTCACCGCCGTCATGGGCCCCTCGGGCTCAGGCAAGAGCACGTTCTTGAACGTGGCGGCGGGACTGGACCGGCCTACCGCCGGGACGGTCGCGCTCGCGGGCACCGACCTGGACCGGCTGAGCGAGCGACGGCTGACGATCCTGCGACGCGAGCGGATCGGCTTCGTCTTTCAGGCGTTCAACCTGATGCCGACGCTCACCGTGGCACAGAACATCGCGCTGCCGCTTCGCTTGGACGGTCGCCGCGTGCGGCGCTCCACGGTGCGCGACGTCGCCGCACGGGTCGGGATCGAGAACCGCCTGCGCCACCGTCCCGCGCAGCTCTCCGGCGGGCAGCAGCAGCGCGTCGCGATCGCGCGCGCACTCGTCACCCGGCCGGAAGTGGTGTTCGCCGACGAGCCCACGGGCGCGCTCGACACACGCACCGGGCACGAGGTGCTGGGCCTTCTGCGCGAGGTCGTCGACGAGGACGGCCACACGGTCGTGATGGTCACCCACGACCCGGTGGCCGCCGCCCACGCCGACCAGGTCATCCTGCTCGCCGACGGCCGGCTTGCCGGCACGCTGGAGTCTTCCAGCGCCGACGAGGTCGCCGAACAACTCGCGCATCTGGGGCGCTGAGCCATGCTTCGTCTCGCCATCCTCACTGGTCGCGGTCGTCTCGGCGCGTTCACGGGCGCATTCCTCACGCTGGCCGCCTCGGCCGTCCTCGCTACCGCCTGGGGCATGCAGCTCGAGTCGGTGCTCCGCACGCACCCGCCCGTCGAACGCTACGCCGGCGCCGCGGTGGTCGTGACCGGACAATCGAAGGTCGGCGCCGACCATGACGTCCTGCTCGGCGAGCACGCCCGGGTCAGCTCCGGGCTCGCGGCTCGGCTGGCGGCGGTGCCCGGCGTCCGGGCGGCGGTCGGCGACGTCTCGGTGCCGGTCCGGCTCGGGAACCAGACGGCCGTCGCTCACGGTTGGAGCAGCGCGGCGCTCACGCCCTACGCGCTCAGCGCCGGCCGTGCGCCCGCCGGGCCCGACGAGGTCGTCACCGGCTACCCCGCCTCGCTGGGCGCGCGTATGGCGCTCGCCTCCACCGAACCCGCCCGTACCGTCACGGTCGTTGGCGTCGCCAGCCCTCGCCACCGCGTGTCAAAGCAGAGAGCGATCTTTCTCACCGACGCCGAGGCGACGCGGATGGCCGGCCATCCGGGACGGGTCGATGCGATCGGCGTACTGGCCGGCCCCGGCTTCGATGTCTCGCGCGCACGAGCCGTGACGGGCGGCGCGTCGGTACTCACCGGCGACGCCCGGGGCCAGGCAGAGGATCCGGAGCTCCAGCGGACGCGGACCACATTGATCCCGGTCACGGCGGCGTTCGGCGGACTGGCGATGTTCATCGCGATGTTCGTCGTGGCCAGCACGATGGGTCTCTCGATCCAGCAGCGCGAACGCGAGATCGCGTTGCTGCGCGCGGTTGCCGCGACCCCCGGCCAGATCCGCCGGATGATCGCTTGGGAAGCGGCGCTCGTCGGCCTGGCAGGCTCGGCGGCGGGAGTCTGGCCCGGCATCCTCCTCGGCCACGCGCTCGGACGCGCGCTCGTGCGCCATGGGATCGCCCCCCCGACCTTCGCGGTCAGGACGGACTGGCTGCCCGCGGCGGCAGCGGTCCTCGGCGGCGTCACGATCTCGCTGCTCGCGGTCCTGGCCGCCGGCCGGCGCGCCGCCAGAGTTCCGCCGACGCTCGCCCTCACCGACGCATCGGTCGAGCCGCGGCTGCTCGGACCCGGGCGCGTCGTCGGGGGACTGATCGCGCTCGCCGGCGCGGTGCCGCTGTTCGCGGTCTCGACCACCACCAGCACGCCGGAGACGGCCGCTGCTACATCAGAGTTGACGGCGATCTGCCTCATGCTCGCAGTCGGCTTCCTGGGACCGATCGCGGCCCGCGCCGTCGCCGGATTGGTGGGGCCAGCGCTGGGAGCCCTCTCGCCCGTCGGCGGCTTCCTCGCGTCCGCCAACCTGGGCGCCGCGACGCGGCGATTCTCCTCGGCCAGCACTCCCCTGGTGCTCACCGTCGCGATGAGCTGCACCCTGTTGTTCAGCACCACCACCATCGACCACGCCGTCGCTCAGCAAAAGCGGGCGGGCCTCTCGGGTGAGCTTGCCATCACGAACAGCGGTCCCGGATTGCCCGCCGCCGCGCTGGCCGACGCGCGCGCGATCCCCGGCGTCAGCTCGGCCGTGGCCCTGACGCCCACGACGCTCGGCCCGAGCCTAGGCGACTCCGACGACCTCATCCCGGCCCAGGTCCTCGACGGAGGCCGGGGCGGCGGGCTGGACGTCGGCGTGACCACGGGATCGCTGATGGCGCTACACGGCGACGCGATCGCGCTCGGGCGGCGGCGCGCGGCTGCCGCACACGCCCGCGTCGGCAGCCGCGTGCCCGTCATGCTTGGCGACGGGACTCGAACCCGCGCCACCGTCGTGGCGATCTACACGCGCGAGCTTGCGTTCGGCGATGCGCTCCTCGCCCCGGAGCTCGCCGCAGGCCACCGGACCAGCCCGCTGCTCGGAACGATCCTCGTCAAGACCGCGCGCCCGGCGACTGTCGCCGCGCGCCTGCGGGCATTGAGTGCCCGGTACCCCGGACTGCGGGTCGGTGCCCGCGCGTCGTTGACCACCGAGGCGGACGCCGACCGTGAGATGAACCGTTGGCTCGGCCCGCTGTTCGTCGCGATGATCTTCGCGTTCACGTCGATCGCCGTGGTCAACACTCTCATGATGATCGGGCTGCGACGGGGACGCGAGCTCGCGCTCCTGCGACTGATCGGCGCCACCTCGCGCCAGGTGCGCTCGATGTCGCGCTGGGAGGCCGGGCTGATCGTGACGATCGGCCTGGGGCTTGGATTGGCGATATCGGCCACGGCGCTGCTGCCGCTGAGTCACGCGCTGAACGGCAGCCTCCGCCCGTACGTGCCGCCGGTGCCGCTTGCGGCGATCCTCGGGACCTCGGCGTTGCTGGCGCTGCTGGCTCTGGCGCTCCCAACCCGTCGAGTGCTCCGCTCGCGGCCCGTCGAGGCGATCGGGGTGGGCGAGTAGATCACGCCCGCGACTAGCCCTAACCTGCGGTCCCAAGCTCGCGTCATAGACTGGCCGAGTGACCGCCCGCGGCACCGACTGGGGTCTCGCGGCGCTGGTCGCGGCGCTGCTCGTGACCGGCGGGCTCACGCTGTTCGCCGGATCGCCGGGCGCCGCCTGGATCGTCGCCGTTCACGACGCGTGCGGGATCGCGATCGCGCTCCTGGTCCTAGTCAAATTCCGGCGGGTCTGGCCGCGTCTCGTCCGCGCTGCGCCCAGCATCGAACGACGCGCGGCAGGAATCGCCGCGGCGGCGCTGGTTGTCAGCTGCCTGGTCGCCGGGTTCCTATGGTCGGAGGGCGCCGCCGTCGCGCCGGCCGGTTACACCCTGCTCAGCTGGCACGACGCGCTGGGCGCGATCCTGGCGATATCAGTCGCCATCCACATGGTGGTGCGCGCCAAGCGACTGCGGCGCCGCGACCTTGGCGGGCGGCGTCAGTTCCTCACCACGACCGGTCTTGCCGCGTGCGCCGTTCTCCTCTGGCGCGCTCAGCGACCGGCCGAGGTGCTCCTCGGACTGGGAGGCGCCCGGCGTCGCTTCACCGGCTCCTACGAGGCGGGGTCGTTCGCCGGCAACGCCTTCCCAAGCACCTCGTGGGTCGCCGACAATCCCGCGGCGATCGACCCGACCGATTACCGCCTGCGGGTCGAGGGCCTCGTGGCACACCCGCTGACGCTCTCGATCGGAGAGCTCGCTGCGGCCGACGAGCTCGTCGCGACGCTCGACTGCACCGGCGGGTTCTATTCGACCCAACGGTGGAGCGGCATCCGTTTGGGCTCGCTTCTGGACCTCGCCGGCGCGGACCCGCGCGCGCGGCACGTCACCGTCGCGTCGGTAACCGGCTACCGCTGGAGCTTCGGCATCGAGGAGGCGCGCGGTCTCGTGCTCGCCACGCACGTCACCGGCGCGCCGCTCAGCCATGACCACGGCGCGCCCGTTCGCCTTGTCGTCCCGGGCGCGCGCGGCTTTCAGTGGGTCAAGTGGGTGACGCGCATCGAGCTGCGACGCGACCCGGACCTCACCGCACCCCTGTCAACGGTGTGGAGCAGCTTCGTCTGACGCATCCGCGCGCCGCCCGTCCACTCGGCGCTACGGTCCGACCCGGGTCGCGACGCTCCGCCACCAGAATCCGCATTCAGTTCCGTATCGATACCGAAGACGAACCGCGAACGCGCGCGTAGTCTCCCGCGTGGCGTTGCCCGACCGGGCACCCAGGCGATCGTGACCGGCGCCGTCTTCCTCCTGGCCATCCGCTACGGCGAGGGCGGCATGAGCGCAACCGACCTGTCTCTGATCGCCGTCGCCGGGGGTGGCCTGATCGGATGGCTCGTCGCCGGCGAACCAAGCGTGGCGGTCGGATGCGTGATCGCCGCCGACCTGATCTGCGTCGCGATGATGACCCCGAAGGTCCACCGCGACCCCCACTCTGAGACCCTCTCGACATACGCGCTGGCCAGCATCGGGGGCGCCCCTCGCAACGGACGCCGTCGGCATGCTCGACCTGTCGCTGATCGCCTACCCCGCCTACTACTGCCTGGCCAACGCCGCGCTGGCGATCCTCATCTACCGGCGACGAGCCGCCTTCCGAGAAATTCCCCGCAAGACAACTCGGTTTGGTAGGTTCTATACCTAACGGGCCCCACCGAGTACAGGTAGAGGGGGCGCGCAGCGTTCGGAAGTACTTGTGACCGGAGCGGTCCGCACTCTGGCGCAGCCGCGGTCGGCGGCGGCGCGGTCGGCCCCCGAGCTCGTGGGGCGGCGAGAAGAGCTCGGGTTGCTGGAAGACGAGCTGAACGGGGCGGAAGAGGGCAACTTCCGCCTCGTTCTCTTGCTCGGCGAGGCTGGAGTCGGCAAGACCCGCCTCGGGCGCGAGCTGCTCGCGCGCCACCCCGAGGCGACCGGCTTGGTGGCCCAGGCCTATCCGCTCGCGGCAAGCGCCGCCTTCGGCCTCTGGACCGAGGCGCTCGACCCATTCCTCCAGCCGCTCTCGGACGACGAAGTGGTCGACCTATGCGGAGGCCTGCTCGACGACCTCGCGAGCCTATTCCATCGCGTTGCGCTCGTGCGCGGCTCCGTGCCCGATCGCGACCCGCCCCTCCCGCGGGTGTTGCAGGGCCTGGCCGGGCTCCTCGGCAAGGTCCTGCGACGGACTCCACTCGTGGTTCTGCTCGACGACGTCCATCTCGCAGACGCGTCTTCCTGGGAGGCGGTGCGCTACTTCGCGCGGCACCTCGACGACGCCCGGCTGCTGGTGGTAGCCACCGCCCGTCCCGCCGATTTGGCGCGCCACGAAGTGGCCGCACCGGTCCTGTTCGAGCTCGAACAGGACGCGTTGCTCACCCGTCTGGAGGTCGGCGCACTGGCGCGCCGACCGTTACGAGAGCTGACCGAGGTGGTGATCGAGCGGCCCGCGCCCCGCATGCTCGTGGACTGGGTATGCGAGCGCTCGCAGGGCAATCCGCTTTTCGCGATCGGGCTGCTGCGGGCGCTCATCGACGAAGGGGGCGATCTTTCGGCTCCGCATCTGAGGCGCTTGCCCGAGGGCCTGACCGAGCGTGTGGTATCGGAGCTGCGCCGCCTGGATGCGCCACCGAAAGAGATGCTCGAGCTGATGGCGGTCGTCGGCCGACCGGTTTCACTCGGTGATCTGACTGCACTTGCGGGAGGACCGCTCGAGGAGGTCGGACCGATCCTGACCGAACTGGTCGACGCACGGATCGTGGTCGAGGACGACCGATCCGGCGAGCTTGGATACGAGGTCCAGCACCCGCTTGTCCGCGATGTCATCTACCAGGCCACCGGAGGCGCCCGGAGGCGGCTCCTGCACCGGCAGGCCGCGCGCTCGCTGCTTCAAACCGGGCACCTGGCGGAGGCCGCGCTCCACTTC
>Ga0116216_10002956_pt1 | contig 11148 bp, 9 predicted proteins | sample Sb_taG_11_FD_89696 | JGI IMG/M metagenome (GOLD analysis project Ga0116216, IMG submission 89696) | Peat soil microbial communities from Weissenstadt, Germany - Sb_50d_3_AS metaG | ecosystem: Environmental > Terrestrial > Soil > Wetlands > Peat | place: Germany: Weissenstadt | collected 2010-09-21
CAGCCGCTCCAAGAAGAAGACCCGGTTGGGCAGGCCGGTCAAGGGATCGTGGAGGGCCTGGTGGGCGAGGCGCGCCTGCTCCTCGGCCAGCTGGGCCTGCAGCTCCTTGCGGCGCGAGTCGAAGCGCTCCGCCATGATATGGAGGCTCCAGTCGAAATGGGAGTGAACGCGGTACCGGACCTCGTCATAGGTCTCGGTGTCAGCCCCCAGCCGGCGCGACTCCTCCCGCACGACCGCGAGGACGCTGTCGCGCCAGGTCAGGTGGATCTTGGTGACCTCGCCGAACTCGACGGTGGCGTTGGCCGCGGCCCGACCGACGTCGGAGAGCCGCCGCCGGCTTTCCTCCGAGGGGGCCTCGCCGTTGGCGATGAACTGGGCGACCGACATCGTCGAAGTTCGGCACACCGACCGGACTTCTTCTTCCATGCTGGAGAAATCGCCGGCAACTCGACGTCGGCTCCACAGCGCGACGGCCTGCTGCCCGATTTCCTCCTCGCGATCGAGGATGGCCCGACCCAACGCCTCGAGCATCGATGCGTCAACAGATGTTGCCCCATGGGGGAGCACATCGCGAGACGGAGGGTCCGCCATGACGGCTTACGACCGGGGGCGCCGAGACGAAGTGGCCGGCGGGCCCTCGGGCCACCAGGCGGCCTCCCTGGTGGCGGCGGACTTGCACCACAGGGAAAAGGTCCCGCCGATATCTCGAGGCCACGCTCTTGCCATCCCTGATTGACTCCTCGCGAAGGCGTCAGCGCCGACACCCATTTCTAGTCTGTCGGGCACCCTCAAACGGTTGATGCCAGCTCCTCGAACCGGAGTCGCTGGCGCTCGGCCAACGCCGAATGCTCGTCGCGGAACGCCGCTATCCGCGACCGCGATCATCGAGGCGGGGGCTGCCACGAAACGCCGGGTGCCCCCACTCGGGGCCCGTGCGTGACCAAGATGGCGACAATGCTGCCGGTGCCTCCAAGACGGCCCGGCCGGGCGACCACTGGGCCGGCACGCCGCGGCACGGCGGGAGTCCTGGCGGTCTTCCTGCTCGCCTTGGTTCCCACAACATCCGGCGCGATGGGCGGCAGCGCCGCCGGGTCCACCAGTGACTGGTCGATGTACCACGGCGACCCCCTCGGCAGCGGGGTGGCACACGGCGCCGAAGCGCTGAGCGCGGTCCACCTGGCTTGGCGGTCCCCCGTCCTCGACGGGCAGCTCTACGGCGAGCCCCTGGTCGCCGACGACATCGTCGTCGTGGCGACCGAGGCCGACGTGGTCTACGGGCTCTCGGTCACCACCGGGAGCGTGCGCTGGCAGACGACGCTCGGGTCGCCGGTCCCGTCGGGCGAGCTGCCCTGCGGCGACATCGCACCGACCGTCGGCGTGACCTCGACCCCGGTGATCGACCTGGCACGGCCCGAGGTCTTCGTCGTGGCCGACGAGGAGGTCGGCGGGAGGCCCGAGCACCAGCTGGTCGGGCTTGGTCTCTACACGGGCCGGATCGAGCTCCGCCAAGCCGTCGATCCGCCGGGCGCCTACACGCCGGCCCTCCTCCAGCGAGCCGCGCTGACGCTCGACGCCGGCCGCGTCGTCTTCGGGTACGGCGGCAACGCCGGAGACTGCTCCACCTACCACGGCTGGGTGGTCTCGGTGCCCGAGGCGGGCGGCCGCCTGAGGACCTACGAAGTCGACCGGCCGGCCGGCGACTCCGAGGGAGCAGTGTGGATGGGCGGAGCCGCCCCGATCGTCGACGCACAGGGCAACATCTGGGTGGCCGTCGGCAACGGATCCGTGAGCTTTCCCCCCACCCACTACGACGGCAGCGATGCGGTCATCGAGCTGTCCGCCGGACTCCGCCGGCTCCAGTTCTTCGCACCCTCGGACTGGGCGTCAGACAATGCGAACGACCGCGACCTCGGGTCGTCCTCCCCGGTCCTCTTCAGCGATGGCGCGATCGTCCAGGCGGGCAAGTCCCGCACCGCGTACCTGCTGTCCCAGGGACACCTGGGCGGTATCGGCGGGCAGTTGACCGAGCGCACCGGCATCTGCGGCAGCGGCCCCTACGGCGGCAGCGCCGTGGTCGGGAAGACCGCCTACCTACCCTGCTTGAGCGGGGTCCTGGCGATCCGGATCTCGCTCTCGCCCCCGTCGATCGCCATCCTCTGGCAGACCTCGACCGGCTCGGGGGGGCCGCCGATCGTGGCCGGCGGCCTGGTCTGGACGATCAGCCAGTCGGGCCACCTCTACGCCCTCAACCCCGCGACCGGATCGGCGATCGAGGACCTGCCCATCGGTCCGGTCGCCAACCACTTCCCCACGCCGGCCGTGGCCGACGGTCTCGTGCTGGCGCCGACCGCCGACCGGGTGATCGCCTTCGGCCAGTAGACGCGGTCGGTGCAGTCGCAGCCCGCCTCAGCGACCGGCCGAAGCGCGTTCAGTGCTCGTGGGGGTGCCCCCCGTCGTGGGTGTGCCCGTGCTCGTGCGCGTCGTCGCCATTGTGCGAGTGCTCATGCTCGTGCAGCGCCAGCACATAGAACGAGGCCCCGCCGGGGTCGGTCAGCCCGGCGAAACGACCCGGCTCGATATCCATCGGCGGCACCAGCACCGAGGCGCCGAGTTTCTCCGCCCGCTTCACCATCGCATCGACGTCGTCAACGGCGAAGTAGACGCCCCAGTGCGGCGGGACCTCCGCCGGCATGTCCGGGCGCTTGGCCATCAGGCCGCCGATCGACCGATCGTCGAGCTTCCACTCGGTGTAAGCGACGGGGTCGCCGGCGTCTTGGGCGTCCCATCCGAACACGGTCCCGTAGAAGGCCTTGGCCCCGGCAACATCGGTCGTCAGCAACTCGTTCCAACACATGGTGTTGGGTTCATTGACGACGCCGGCCCCGAGGTGGGTCCGCGCTTGCCACGCGCCGCAAACCGCGCCCGCCGGGTCCGCGAAGACGAGGAGCCGCCCCACCTCCATCACGTCCATCGGCCCCATCAGGACCTGTCCCCCGTTCGCCGTCACCTTGGCGGCCACGTCATCGGCATCGTTCACGTTCACGTAGGTGGCCCACGCCGGCGGACCCGGATTCATCTGTGGGCCCAGTCCGGCGACGGCGCGATCGCGCAGGCGGCCCATCGTGTAGCCACCCGCCTCGGGCGGGCCGTCGGGGATCTCCCAGCCGAACAACTCGCCGTAGAAGACCTTGGCTCCCTCGAGATCCGGCGTCTGCAGGTCGCACCACGACGGAACCCCGTGCTCGTAGACATCCATGTCCATGGTCGACTCCTCTCGATCGTGAGTGGCTGGCGCGCCAGACCCTAGACCAGGGGTGTTGGGGCCGCGGGGGCGTCGCGCACCGTTCACATCGGCATCACCGAACGGTGACCGGGGCCTGCCGGCTCAGCGCTGGTTGATGAGCGACCGGGCGGCGAGTTCGAAGTAGTCCATGAGCGCCGACTCGTCGGCTGGTTCGAGGCCCGCAGTTCGAACGGCTTCGCCCATGTGGCGCATCCAGGCGTCGCGCTCTCGAAGACCGATGACGAACGGCGCGTGGCGCAGCCGCAGCCGCGGATGGCCGCGCTGGTCGCTGTAGGTGGGCGGCCCGCCCCAGTACTGCGCCAGAAACAGGGCCAAGTGGGCCTTCGGGTCGGCCAGGTCGTCGGGATAGAGCGGACGCAGCACGGGATCCGCTTCCACCCCGGCGTAGAACCGCCCGACCAACGCGTCGAAAAAGACCTGGCCGCCAACCCGCTCGTAGAGGGTCTCCACTCCCAAGACGGTAGACGGCACACTCGATGTCGCCACGGCCGGCGTCATTTCCGCCCAGACCTACACTTCTCTGTACGCGGGTGTAGCTCAATGGCAGAGCCCCAGCCTTCCAAGCTGGTTATGCGGGTTCGATCCCCGTCACCCGCTCTCACGCGAGCCGGCGAACCGCCCAGCCGCACCCGGGTCCGTCGAGCGAGGGCTACTTCAGCGGTGGTCTTGGGAGTTCTAAGACCCTCTCAGGGGAGGTCAGGCAGGCGCGCCCATCGGCCAACGCGCGAGTCCCAGGTTCGGTCGTTGAGCGGATCTTGGCGAAGCTGCGGCTTCTTGATGCGTTGCATGGCTTCCGTCCGCTCCGGGTCGACGACGAACTCGATGTAGCGCGGCACCATGAACGTCGGCATGCGTCCGACGAGGAATGTGTGCAGCTCATCGGGCGTCAGTTCTTCTCCTTCGGCGAGAACGACACAGACCTTGACCTCTTCTTCGCCTTCCTCCTACGGCACGCCGATCGCGGCGGTCTCCGAGACGAACGGATGCTCGTTGACGAAAGCCTCGACCTCGGCTGAGGAGATGTTCTCGCCGCGCCTTCGCATCGAATCCTTGATGCGATCGACGAAGTGGTACAGGCCGTCTGCCTCGCGGACGACGCCGTCACCGGTGTGGAACCACCCGTTGCGCCAGGCCTCAGCGGTCTTGTCGGGCATGGCGTAGTAGCCGGTCGTCAGGCGCCACTGCTCGGTCGTGCGTACGAGCAGCTCTCCGACTTGGCCAGTCGGCACCTCGTAGTCCTGCTCGTCGACCAGGCGGACCTCGTATCCAGGAGCCACCCAGAGCCCGTTCGAGGATCGGTCGGCCGAGACGTCGGGTCCGGCGTACAGGGGAGTCCCAACCTCGGTGTTTCCGAACTTTGTGCGCACCTGCACGCCGAAGCGTCGCTTGAACTCGTCGACGCGGGGGATGACCGGCCCAATGGCGACAGAGCGCAGAGGATTGTCAAGATCGTCGGGGCGCGCCGTTTGGTCGAGCAGCCAGGTCATCATCGCTGGGATGATGGCGGCGACGGTACAACCGTAGGTTCGGACGTCGTCCCAGAAGCTCTGCGTCTTGAAGCTCTCGCGCACCACGACCTGGCCGCCCGGAAAGCCGAACCATGCAAGGGGGAGCATCCCCGAGAGGTGGAACACGGGGAACGGGCAGTAATGGACGTCATCGCCGGTCATTTCCATCCACAGCTCGTCTGGCCAGAGCCGGCCCCACGGGATCATCACGCCCTTGGATGGTCCGGTGGTCCCCGACGTGTAGCTGATACCGGCCAGCTCGTGGCGCTCGGGGACGGAGAGATCGGTTGCCGACCGGGCCGCGTCCCAGAGCTCGGCCCCGGTGACTAGCGAGAACGGGAAGTCCGTGGGCAGCTCGCTCTCGTTGGCATCGGGGACGATCACGAGCTCGAGCAGGTCAAGTTGTTCCGCCAGGTCGCCGACCCGGTCGAGGAACTCCTTCTCGCAGATCATCCGTGTCGCACGACAGTTTGCGAGGACATACGCCAACGAACGACCTCGGAAATCGGTGTTCACACCGGTGTGCACCGCCCGCAGCCAGCCGAGGCCGAGCCAGTGCTCCTCGGCGGCGATCGAGGTCCTGGCCATCGACGGGACGTTGTCGCCGGCGGCGATCCCGGCCCGGCGAAACGCGTCGGCCCAGCGAAGGGTGTCTTCGTGGAACTGGCCGTAGGTTCGAGCGGCTCCGCCCACCTGATGGAGAAACGGCCGATCGGGCTCTCGTTCGGCCCACGAGCCGATGGCCCACGGGAGCGTCTCGAAACGTTCGTAGGTCGGCTGCCGTGCAGGCATCGGGTTCAAGGTACTCGCCGACGCCGGCCCCGGCGACGTGCCCAGGCCGGGCGATCTCGTCGTCGGAGAGCGCCGTCTGCAGGTTCTGTTGCAAAGTGAGCGCTCATTGGTTAAGGTCCCGCGACGGGCGACCTTCTCGGCGCGCCGCACAGAGGAGCCTGGTCTGACCGAGCGTTTCCAACAGCCATATTCACATCTGAACTTCCGGTGAGTTGAAGGGGGGCTTCAATAACATGAAGCTGGGACAGAAATTCTGGCGCTGTGTAAGCGCCGCAGCGACCGTGCTGGCGGTAGGTGTCATCCAATTCTCAACCTCCTCAGCAGCTTCGGCGGCCGGGGCGCCAATAAACGTCGGGGTGATCTGCAGCTGTTCAGGGACGTTCGGAGCCGAGATCCTCCCTGCGTACGAGGTGTACAAGTCCTGGGTTAACAGCGTCGACAGCTCCGGCGGCATCAACGGGCACATGGTCAAGCTGACGCTCGAGGACGACGCCTCGAACCCAGCCACCTCGGTAGCTGGGATCCAGACGCTGATCTCGGACCACGTGGATGTGCTCGTCGACATCTCGATTCTCACCACCGCGTGGGCGTCGACGGTACAGGCATCCAAGATCCCCGTCGTCGGCGTGAACGAGACCGAGGTTGCGTTCTACCAATTCTCCGACTTCTACTCCCCGGGTCAAACAGCCGACTCCTCCAACGTCGCCAACGCCCTCACCGCCAAGAAGGCCGGAGCGACGACCATCGCCAACTTCTACTGCGCGGAAGCGGCAGCCTGCCAACAGGGCGTACCGTTGCTGGCCGCAGCGGGCAAGAAAGTCGGCGTCAATCAGGTGTACACCGCGTCGATCGCGGCGACCGCTCCGAACTACACCGCGCAGTGCCTGGCGGCGCAGCAGGCCGGCGTGAAGGGTATCTTCATCGGCGACGTGTCCTTCGTGATCATCAACGCGGCGAAGGACTGCTCACAGCAGAACTACAACCCCGTCTGGCTGACCGAGGGTGAGGGATTCGGCCTGAACGAGGCCTCTGCCCAAGGGCTCTCGACCAAGATGTGGTCGGAGTACGGCAACATCCCGTTCTTCGTCAAGACCCCGGCGGTCAAGGCGATGAACGCCGCCGTCGACAAGTACTACCCGGGTCTGCGCGCCAACGCGCAGACGTGGACACAGATCGCCCTCCAGGGTTGGGCCTCGGGGCTCCTGCTCAAGGACGCCGTGAAGGCCAGCGGCCTCGGTGCGGGCGGGACGCCTTCTCCGGCAAAGATCACCAAGGGTCTCACCTCGCTGAAGGGCGACACGTTGCAAGGGATGTCTCCGCCGCTCACATTCAAGGCTGGCAAGCCGCACCCGATCGATTGCTGGTTCACGGCCCGGGTCATCAACGGTGTACCGACCCTCGTGAACGGCGGGAAGACAACCTGCTCGCACTAGTCCTGAGTCTCAGATCGTCGTCGCAACTCAGCAGGAAAGACACTTGTGAACGCTGCGGAGGCCTGGCGCCCTCAAGCCCAGGCCTCCGTCAGCGTCCTATCTCTGCGTAGCATGAGCCGGTCTCCGGCCCTACGCGGCCGGAGCACGCCGTCTGAAGGACGCCATCGGCGCTGAGATGACGGAGCCGGTCTGAGTGAGCGAGTTTCTTCCCTTCATCGTCATCGGGCTGGCGACCGGAGCCGTGTACGGCCTGGCGGGCCTCGGACTGGTGCTCACCTACAAGACGTCGGGCATCTTCAACTTCGGCTACGGGGCGATCGCCGCCCTCATCGCTTTTCTCTTCTACTTCTTGCACACCCAGCACGGGCTGGCGTGGCCCCTAGCGGCGGCGATCTGCCTAGGGATCTTCGCTCCGGTGCTGGGTCTGATACTCGAGCGTCTCGCTCGCTCGCTCGAGGGGGCCACCGAAACGATCAAGGTGGTGGCAACCGTCGGGTTGATCCTCATCGTCTTGTCGATCGGCGTCTTGTGGTACAGCGCAAGTCCGCCGACGATTCCCCACTTCCTCCCACAGTCGACCGTCCGCATCCTCGACGTCAACATCACGTGGGAGCAGATCATCGTGTTCCTGATCTCTTTGGTGGCGTCGGGCATCCTCTACTGGTTCTTCCAATACGTCCGGCACGGGATCGTGATGCGCGGTGTCGTCGACAACCCCGAGCTGGTGTCGATGAGCGGTGCCGACCCAGTGCGGGTTCGACAGTGGGCCTGGATCATCGGGACCGTGTTTGCCGGTGTTGCGGGCCTGTTGCTTTCGCCAGGGCTCGAGCTGGACGGGATCACACTCACGACGGCGGTGTTCGCGGCGTTCGGCGCCGCGGCGATCGGGTACTTCACGAACCTGCCGCTCACGTTCGTCGGGGGACTTTTGATCGGCATCGCCGGTTCGCTGGTCGACAAGTACTCGTCCACTATCACCTGGATCGGCGGGCTCCCCCCGGCGCTTCCGTTCGTCATCTTGTTCATCGTCCTCATCGTGATGCCACGTGGTCGGCTGGTGAACCGGCGATTCGTTGCTCAACGGGAAGCACGGCGCGCCTACCACGCTCCGGTACGGGTCCGGCTCTCTGCCGGAGCGGTGGCGATTGGGCTTCTCGCGATCGTGCCGATCGTGCAGACCACGAAGATCTCGGTGTGGTCGGCGGCTCTCATCGACGTCATCTTGTTCCTCTCACTTGGTCTGCTCGTTCGTCGGTCCGGCCAGATTTCGCTCTGCCACCTCGCGTTCGCCGCGGTTGGCGCGGCGGCGTTTGGCCATTTTGCCGGGGACGGCTTGCCGTGGTTGGTAGCTCTCATCCTGGCGACCTTGGTCGCCGTGCCGGTGGGTGCGTTGATCGCGATCCCTGCTGTGCGCGTATCGGGGGTGTTCCTCGCGCTGGCGACGCTCGGATTCGGAATATTGGCGCAACAGGTCTTCTATGACCGCGCGTTCATGTTCACGCTTTCGCCCCTCGGTATCAACGAGCCTCGGCCGAACATCTCGATCGGGAGTTGGAACCTCTCAACCGATACCGGCTTCTATTACCTGCTGTTGATCATCACCGTGCTCGTCGTGGTGGTCATCACCCTGATTGCGAGCGGCCGGCTCGGCCGACTTCTCGAGGCGATGGCCGACTCGCCCCTGGCGCTCGAGACGCAAGGCGCCACCTCGAGCGTCCTCAAGGTGATCGTGTTCTGCATCGCGGCCGCCATGGCCTCGCTGGCTGGCGCGCTCACGGGCATGCTGTACCACGTCACCCAGGGCAACAGCTTCCAACCGTTCAACTCGCTCACGCTCGTCGCGCTGGTCGTGATCATCACAATCGGCGATCCGTGGTATGCGATCATCGGCGCGATCGGATTCTCGGTGATTCCCGGTTACATCACCTCGGGCCTCACGGCTACCTACCTGCAACTGCTCTTCGGCCTCGCCGCCGCGACGGCGGCCTATGGCACGCGGGGCGGGACGACGCCGGCGGCGTTGCGACGCCTGGTCGATCGTCTGGGCGGCAGACAAGTCACGGTGTCGACACCGGCCCTCGAGTCGATCGCGGTGTCGCCCAGCCCCGTTCGGGTGACCGATGGCAAGGCGGTCTCGGGTAAGCGAGCCGCTGAGGGGATCGAAGTTCGGAACCTGTCGGTGCAATTCGGCGGCGTCAAGGCAGTCAACGGCGTGAGCCTGAAGGCACCGGCCGGGGTGATCACCGGGTTGGTCGGCCCCAACGGCGCCGGCAAGACCACCATCTTCAACGCTTGCACCGGTCTGATCCGTCCGACTACCGGCCAGGTGTTGCTGCACGGCGAGAACATCAACCAATCGGCATCTGCTCAGCGAGCTCGTCTTGGCCTTGGGAGGACGTTCCAACGCACGGAGCTTTTCAACAGCCTGACCGTCAGACAGAACATCGCCATGGGTCGCGAGGCGCCGATGGCCGGACGCAATCCCCTTGCGCAGATCTTGGGCTCTCGTCGCGCGAACCGCCTCATCGCAGCCGCCACCGACGAGGCACTCGCGCTGACCGGGGCGGGTCGTTTTGCCGATACGCAGGTCGGCTTGCTCCCGACCGGACAGCGACGGCTGGTGGAGCTTGCACGAGCCCTTGCCGGTCCCTTCAATGTGCTCCTGCTCGACGAGCCATCCTCAGGTCTGGACAGTCATGAGACCGAGGAATTCGGGAACCTGCTGAGGACCGTGGTCCGTGACCGAGGCTATTGCATCCTCCTCGTGGAGCACGACATGACGTTGGTCCGCGAGGTCTGTGACCACATCTACGTGCTCGACTTCGGGTCCTTGATCTTCGAAGGGACGCCTGAGGAGATGCACGAGTCTGATGAGGTGCGCGCCGCGTACCTTGGCTATGTCGGCGACACCCCGATCGTGGCCACGACGGAGGATGACGCGACGTCCCTCGGAGATCGGCATTGATCCGGATGAGACGAACAGCCGCATGCTGACCCTGCACTCGGTAACCGCCGGGTATGGCGAAACGATCGTGCTGCGCAACGTCGACTTCACGGTCGGCGAGGGTGAGGTTGTTGCCCTGCTAGGCCCGAACGGCGCGGGCAAGTCGACGTTATTGCGAACGGCGACCGGCTTCGTGAAGCCACGATCTGGTCGAGTGGAGTTCCAAAGCGAGAACCTCACCGGTCGTGCACCGCACAAGTTCGTTCGGCGCGGCATCTGCCACCTGCCGGAGGGTCGTGGCATCTTCCCGTCGCTCAGTGTGCTCGAGAACCTCACGATCCAGGCTGGTCCGCGAAAGATGTCCGAGGTCGTGGCGGAAACGACGGAGCTGTTCCCCGTTCTGGGCACCCGACTTCGCCAAACCGCCGGGAGTCTGTCCGGAGGCGAGCAACAGATGCTCGCTCTCTCGAGGGCGTATCTCACGCAGCCCAAGCTTGTGTTGGTCGACGAAGCATCGCTTGGCCTCGCGCCGCTCGTCGTCGACAAGCTCTACGAGGTCCTGAATCGTTTGGCAGAGCGCGGCATCTCACTCGTGGTTGTCGAGCAGTACGTCCAGCGGGCGCTCGACATGGCCAAGACCGTCTACATCTTGAGCCGAGGCGAGGTAATCCATGTGGGCAATGCCAACGAGATCGACGCCGACGAGATCTACGAGCGGTATCTCGGAATCGAGTCCTGAGGTCCACACCTTCGCAGCGGCGAGGTGCGAGGACCAATCACTAGGATGGCCAAACCGGTCGGGTGACCGACCGGTTTTCTTTCCGCCGAACCGGGAGCACAGATGGCGGTTGCAGCGACCGAACTTCGGGTGATCGACGCCGATACCCACCTCACCGAGCTCGCGGACTTGTGGACGGCGCGCATTCCCAAACGCTTCCGCGATGAGGCACCGAGCGTGCGCTTTCACGAGCCGAGCGGAACGTGGCGTTGGGTCATCGGTGATCGATGGTGCAGCCTGGTCGGCAGCTCGAGCATGGCGGGATGGGGAGAGTTCCCTCCGTCGAGCCCTCCGACGCTGGAGGACGTCTTGCCGGCCTGCTACGACGCCAAGGCAAGACTCGCCCATATGGACGCCAATGGCATCTACGCGCAGGTGCTGTACCCAAA
>Ga0116216_10002960_pt1 | contig 11139 bp, 13 predicted proteins | sample Sb_taG_11_FD_89696 | JGI IMG/M metagenome (GOLD analysis project Ga0116216, IMG submission 89696) | Peat soil microbial communities from Weissenstadt, Germany - Sb_50d_3_AS metaG | ecosystem: Environmental > Terrestrial > Soil > Wetlands > Peat | place: Germany: Weissenstadt | collected 2010-09-21
GCTGCCGCGCTTGACTGCGGCGATCGCGCCGGCCGGCACGCCGACGGCGACGGCGAACAGCATGGCGAAGAAGGCCAGCTCCAGCGTCGCGGGGAAAAGGGTGAAGAATTCGCTCAGCACCTTCTGCTGCGTCGCCAGCGACACGCCGAAGTCGCCGTGCATGAGCTTCCAGACATAATCGAAGAACTGCTTCCACACGGGCTGGTCGAGCCCGAGCTCATGACGGAAAAAGGCGAGCCGCTCCGGCGACATCCCATGCTCGCCGACCCTCACCTCCACCGGATCGCCGGGCACGAGGCGGATCGCGACGAAGGTCAGAAACATCAGCGCCAGAAAGGTCGGGACCGTCAGCGCGACTCGGCGAAGAAAATAGATGAGCATGGCCGTTCCGAAAGCGCCGGGCTCCGCCCCTTAGGGGACGGAGCCCGAGCCGGCCTTTACTGGAGGTCGACGCCTTCGAAGGCATGCGTTCCGAGCGGGCTCTGCTTGTACCCCGTCACATTGGAGCGCATGGATTCGTAAACGATGGAATGCGCAACGAGCAGTTCCGGCTGCTCGTCGTGCTCGATCTCCTGCATCCGTTGATAGAGCTTGGCGCGCTCCGCCTGGTCGCTGACCACCCGCGCCTTGACCAGCAGGTCGTTGAACTCGGCGTTGCACCATTTCGGAATATTGTTGTTGATCGGCTTGCCGTTGACGCAACTGTCGAGGAAGAAGAAGTTATCCGGGTCGCCGTTGTCGCCGGTCCACCCGAGCTGGGCGGTCATGTCCTCCCCGCCTTGCGCGCGCTTGCGGTACTCGCCCCACTCGTAGGTGACCAGCTTGGCGTTGACGCCGATCTTCGCCAAGTCCGCCTGCATCATTTCGCCGATGCGTTTGCCGTTGGGGTTATACGGACGCGAAACCGGCTGATACCAGAGGTCGATCTCGAGCGGCGTCTGGACGCCTGCTGCGGCGAGCAAGGCCTTGGCCTTCTCCGGATCGTAGGGGACGTCGGGAATCTTCTCGTCAAAGGACCACATGGTGGGTGGGATCAGGGTCGTCGCCTTCTCGCCAGCGCCGAGGAACACGTCCTTCATGATCGCATCGCGGTCGATCGACATGGCGAGCGCCTGTCGCACTTCTTTCTTGTCGAGCGGCGGCTTGGCGACGTCGAAGGCCCAGAAGAGGACGTTGAGACCGGAAGCGTGGATCACTTTCAGCGCCGGGTCCTTTTCCATCTCGGCGAGATCGGCCGGACGCGGATAGGCGTTGACGTGGCACTCCCCCGCCTTGAGCTTGGCGTAGCGGGCGGTCGCGTCGGGCGTGATGGCGAAGACGAGGTCGTCGACGAGCGGCTTCTCGCCGTAATAGTCCCTGTTCGCCTTGTATCGGATGACCGAATCCTTCTGGTAGGCGACGAAGGAGAAGGGGCCGGTGCCGACCGGCGCCTGGTCGAACTGCTCGGGCATTCCCTTCTTGAGCAGGAAGTCGGCGTATTCGGCCGAGCCGATCGCCATGAAATCCATCGCCAGATTGGCGAGGATGGCGACGTTCGGCGTCTTGAGCTTCATCACGACGGTGTAATCGTCCGTCTTCTCGACCGAATCGAGCAGGGCGGGCATGTCCATGTCGCTGAAATAGTCGTACTTACCGCCTGACACCTTGTAGTAGGGATGGTCCGGCTTCCACTGGCGGTTGAACGACCACAACACATCGTCCGCGTTGAAGTCGCGCGTCGGCTTGAAGTCCTTCAATGAATGGAACTTGACGCCCTTGCGCAGATGGAACGTGATCGTCTTGCCGCCGTCGGTGATGTCCCAGCTCTCTGCGAGGCCCGGCACAACCTCGGTCGTCCCCCGCTTGAATTCGGTCAGGCGGTTGTAGACGGGCCGAGCGGCGTCGAAGCTGGTGCCTGTCGTGTTGATCGAAGGAGTGAAATTCTCGGGGCTGCCTTCCGAGCAATAGACCAGGGTTTTGGCCGACGCCGCGCCCGCGCCGGCGAGCACTGCGGCCAGCCCGAGGCCGGCTAGGGTGATGGTTTTCATGCTTGTCCTCCTGGTGAAGCCGCGCTTCGGCGGCGTCGGCCGCCGGCCGCGGCGCGAGCAATTCTTGCGCTGAAACCAAGCAACGCATCGAAGACCTTTTTCCAATCGAACGCAATGGCGCGTCGACAAAGCCCGACGTCTCAAAGCGTTCTCAGCCGCGCGATGAGCGCCTCGGGATCACCGCCGACCGCCACCAGCTTGAGCCGGTTCTTGACCCCCGCCGCAAGCCTCACGCGCGAAACGGGGGCGTCGAGCTTCGCCGCCAGCAGCGCACAAAGCGCTTCATTGGCGCGGCCGTCCTCCGCCGCGCTGCGCACCCGCGCGAGCAGCACGCTCGTTCCGTCGGCGAGCCGCGCGATGCCGTCGATCGCGTCGCGCCCGCCCTTCGGGGTCAAGCGGCACGCCACCACCACGCCTTCCAACGTCGGGCGCCAGGGCTCGTCGGCGCGGTCGCGCGCCGTCACGTGGCCTCCTCATCGTTCATCGGATGCAGATCCCGGACCATGGCTTTGGCGCGCTCGTCGAGCACGTGGGTATAGATCTGGGTCGTCGAAATGTCGGCGTGCCCGAGCAGGTCCTGGACGACGCGCAGGTCCGCTCCGTTCTGCAGGAGATGACTGGCGAAGGCGTGGCGCAGCACATGCGGGCTCACCCGGGCGGCCGGGATGCCGGCGGCGACGGCCGCGCTCTTCAGATCACGCGCGAAGGCCTGGCGCGTCATGTGGCCGCTCGCGCTGTCGGCGGGAAAAAGCCAGGGCGAGGCAGCCGCGCCGGGCGTCGCTTCATTGAGAAGCGCCCGATAGGCGGCCATCGCGACGCGGGCGGGATTGGAAAGAACAGCCAGGCGCTCCTTTCCGCCTTTGCCCCGGACGGTGAGGACAGGCTCCTTGAGCCGCGCCGCCGATTTCGGCAGGCTTAAGACTTCGGACACCCTGAGGCCGGAGGCGTAGATGACCTCGATTACGCAGGCCAGGCGGGCGGCGGCGAGCCGCTCGCGCAACGGTCCTTCAGGAGTATCCAGTCCCTCGCTGGCCGTCGCGATGAGCCGATCGACTTCCGCAACCGTCAGCATCTTGGGAAGAGGCCGCGCGCGGCGCGGTCCTTCGATCGCCAAGGTCGGATCATCGCGACGGCGTCCTTCCGCATAAAGATGCTTGTGGAACTGGCGGATGGCGGAGAGACGGCGCGCGAGCGACGCAGCGCTCAGTCCGTCGGCGCCGCGCGCGGAGAGATAAGCCCGAATATGCGCGGCGCCGGCCTTGAGAGGGTCCGTACCCTGCTCGCGAAGGCGCTCCTCGTAATCGGAAAGATCGCGCTGGTAGGCTTCGATCGTGTTGGCGCTCGCGCCCCGTTCTGAGGCGAGCGCCTCGAGAAAGCCGACGACGAGACGGCCGGGCAGCGACGTCATTTTTCGGCCTTCGGCAGCGTGATCGTCTGCGTGATCTCGCGCGGCTTCACCTTGACGAAATTCGCCAGCGCGTACAAGCCGCCGTAGACGAGGCCCGCCAGCACGGCGACAACGACGAGGAATCGAATAAGGCTCGGCAAGGCGCAGTCCTGCGATCGGCGATTACACGCTTGGTTATCGTGTCAGTCCTCGTCAAACAAGTTGGGTTGTGCGCCTTCGCGCGGCGGCTCGGCGAGGCCCAGATGCCGGAAGGCGTGCGAGGTCAGAAGCCGTCCGCGCTGCGTGCGCTGCACGAAACCCTGCTGAATGAGGTAAGGCTCGATGATGTCCTCGATCGCGTCGCGGGGCTCGGAGAGCGCAGCGGCAATCGTCTCGACGCCGACCGGACCGCCGCCGAACTTGACCGCGATGGCGTCGAGGTAGCGGCGGTCCATCTGGTCGAGGCCGATCGTGTCGACGTCGAGCAGCCTCAGCGCGCTGTCGGCAAGCGCGCGCGTCACCACCGTCGCACCATCGACGGTGGCGAAATCCCGTATCCGCCGCAGCAGGCGCCCGGCGATGCGCGGCGTGCCGCGCGAGCGTCTGGCGATCTCGTTCGCGCCCTCCTCGGCGAGCGCGAGGCCGATCACCCGGGCGCCGCGCGCGACAATCGTCTGCAGTTCCTCGGTCGTGTAGAAGTTGAGGCGAACCGGAATGCCGAAGCGGTCGCGCAGCGGCGTTGTGAGAAGCCCGGCGCGGGTCGTCGCGCCAATGAGGGTGAACCGGGCGAGGTCAATCTTCACCGAGCGCGCCGCCGGTCCCGTGCCGATGATGAGGTCAAGCTGGAAGTCCTCCATCGCCGGATAAAGGATTTCCTCGATCGCCGGATTCAGCCGGTGAATCTCGTCGATGAACAGGACGTCGCGCGGTTCGAGATTGGTGAGCTGCGCCGCAAGATCGCCCGCCTTGGCGATCACCGGTCCCGAAGTCGAGCGGAAGTTGACGCCGAGTTCGCGCGCCACGATCTGGGCGAGCGTCGTCTTGCCGAGGCCGGGCGGCCCGACGAACAGCACGTGATCGAGCGCCTCGCCGCGGGCCTTGGCCGATTCGATGAAGACTTTCAGATTCTTGCGCGCCGCTTCCTGGCCGGTGAAATCGGCCAGCACCTGCGGGCGGAGCCCCGCGTCGTCCTCCGGGCGCTTCTCGGCCGAGACAAGACGGCGCGGCGCATCGGCCATGTCACGCGGCTCCCGGCGTTTGGGCGGGCGGCGGCCTCATCCTCAGTCCCATGAGGCTCGCCGCCATGGCGCAGACAAGGCCCGCGATGGCGCCGCAAGCGACGAAGGCGTGGGTAAGCGCGCCTTCGATCCCGTCGGAAAACGCCGCATCGACCCAGTCGGCGGCCGAGACTCCGTTACTGGCCTCGATTGTCAAATTTCCCGAAGCGCCGATCGCAGCGAGGCGCAGCACCACGCCATAGGCGACCACACCGCCGATGACGGCCGAAACGAGCGCGCGGGGCCATCCTTCCGGGGCAGCGGCGTCCCACAACCCATAAAGGAATCCGGTGGCTGCGGCCGGCCCGACGCCGACGACATAGGCAAAGATGAGAGCGATCGTGTGCCCGAACAGCGCAGCGATCAATGCGAATAGGGCGAGCGTATCAGCCCCGACAGGCGGCTTCAGGACTATGGCTAGCGGAAAGAACAAGGCCCCGCCGATTGCCGGCCCGAGCGCCGCGAACAGCAGCACCAGGCCGATCAGCGGGAGGACGAAGGAACGCAGAGTCATCTCACGGCCTTGGCGAAACGGACAACGTCCATCAGAAGCGATCGCTTCGGTCGCGAAATCCATCCGGATTTGATCCACGGGCCATGCCGGCGAGCGCCTCGCGCTCCGGGATCGGGACCATCAGGACGCCTTCCGCCTTCGCGAAGAACCAATCTTCTGGCCGGGCCGCCACGCCATACGGTCGCGAACCGTTTTTGGGATGGAGACCCTATATCTGGATGAAAGCGTCGATGTGCCAGTCATAATATTACCTTCCAACGGTCGATGCTTATGTCCGACAATTGCCTTACTGCGCCAGATCCTTCAGGGCCGCCCGGATCAGCGTCGCCGTCTGGGCCTCCCCACCGAGGTGAGCCGAGCATCGGGCGATCGCGGCGGCGGCTTGCGGTCTGGCGTAGCCGAGGCCGACGAGCGCGAGCATCGCGTCCTCCGCCGCTTTGGGAAGTTTCGACGCGCTGTCCGCGCCCGGGCCGCCGAAATCGACGCCGCCGAAGGCCGGCGCCTTGTCCTTGAGCTCGAGCACCAGCCGCGCCGCGAGCTTGGGGCCGACGCCCGGCGCGCGCGCCATCATCGCCTTGTCCTGATTGGCGATCGTGGCCGAGAGAGCGTCCGCCGTCAATGCGCCGAGAATGCCGAGGGCGACTTTCGCGCCGACTCCCTGCACGCTCTGCAACAGACGGAACCAGTCGCGCTCGACGATTGTCAGGAAGCCGTAGAGCCGAATCGCGTCCTCGCGCACCTGCGTCTCGATCAGGAGCGCGACAGGGTCGCCGATCGACGGCAGTGATCGCAGGGTCCGGGCGGACGCAGCGACGAGGTAGCCGACCCCGTTGACGTCGAGAATGAGGCCGTCCTCGTCCAGGCTGTCGACGACGCCGCTGAGCTTGCCGATCATGCGGCGCCCCTTGCGCGCGCCCCGCGGTGCTGGGCGTGGCAGATGGCGACGGCAAGCGCATCCGCCGCATCGGGTGTCGAGGCGTTGGAGGCGGGCAGCAGCATTCTGACCATCATCGCGACCTGGCTCTTTTCCGCATGTCCGACCCCGACCACCGTCTTTTTGATGAGGTTGGCTGCGTATTCGGAAACCGGCAGGTCTTTCAACGCGAGCGCCGCGAGCGTGACCCCGCGCGCCTGTCCGAGCTTCAGCGTCGACTGGGGATCGCGGTTGACGAACGTCTCCTCGACCGCCGCCTCATGCGGCCGATCCCGCTCGACGAGCGCCGTCAAGGCGCAATGGATCGACGCCAGCCGGTCGGCGAGGGAGGTCGCCGCGTCGGTCTGGATCGACCCGCAGGCGATAAAGCTCAGCCTCGACCCGGCGGCCTCGATCAGTCCCCACCCCGTGTTGCGCAGGCCCGGGTCGACGCCGAGGATCCGAATCGCGGCGATGTTCATGGAATGTCTCTTATACGAAAAACCGCCGAATGCGGACCTGCGTTCAAGAAAGCGAATCGGATGCCGGCCCGCTGGCGCCGGCGCCGCCGGTGCGCTAAGGCGCTTTCGGACGCGAGACCGAATCGGGAGGCCGCGGGCGATGCTGCCGACGAAATTCTGGGCCGAGATGACCTGGCCGGATTTCCAGCGCGCCGACATGAGCGAGGTCATCGCGGTTCTGCCGGTCGCGGCGATCGAGCAGCACGGTCCGCATCTTCCGGTCGGCGTCGACGCCTTTCTCAACGAGGGGTACGTCGAGCGCGCCGCGGCGAGACTTCCGGCAGACCTGCCGGCGCTGTTCCTGCCGTTGCAGCCAATCGGCGTCTCGAGCGAGCACAGCGACTTTCCCGGCACGCTGACGCTCTCGGTCGAAAGCGCGATCCGCGCCTGGACGGAGATCGGCGACAGCGTGGCCGCGCGGGCTGCCGCAAGCTGGTCATGATGAATTCGCATGGCGGCAATGTCGCCGCGATCGACGCCGCCGCGGTCGCGTTGCGCATGCGTTGGCGGATGCTGGCGATCAATGCCTCCTGGCGACGGCTCGGCTATCCTGACGGCTTGTTCTCCGCCCGCGAATTGGCCCACGGGATTCACGGCGGCGACGCCGAGACGTCGCTGACCCTCGTCTTCCGCTCGAAAACCGTTCGCATGACTGAAGCGCGCGATTTTTCGAGCGCTGCCGAATCCATGGAGCGCGATTTCGCGCTGCTGCGCGGCAAGCCGCCCCTCGGCTTCGCCTGGATGGCGGCTGATCTCAACTCGGAAGGCGCCGTTGGGGAAGCGCAGAGGGCGAGCGCTGAAAAGGGCGAGGCCGCGGCGCGCTACGGGGTCGAGCGGTTCATTGCGCTGTTGCGCGACGTTCAGGCCTTCGATCTTGCGCGCCTTGCTTCGGGCCCGCTCGGGCTGGCGCTATGAGCGAACCGCACTTCGATTTCGAGCGCGAGGCGATGGCGAAGGGCTGCCGCTGGGTCGCGGGCGTCGACGAGGTCGGACGGGGCCCGCTCGCAGGTCCCGTCGGCGTCGCCGCGGTCATTCTCGATCCGGACGATCTTCCGGATGGTCTTGATGATTCCAAGGCGCTGAGCGAGGCCCGGCGCGACGAACTGCGGCCGCTCATCTTCGCCAAGGCGCTCAGCGTTTCGATCGTGTTCGCGAGCCCCGAGGAGATCGATGCTCACAACATCCGCGGTGCGGCGCTACGAGCCATGGCGCGGGCTGTCGGAGCATTGAGCTTGCGGCCGGATCTCGCGTTGATCGACGGACGCGACGTCCCGGAGGGGCTCGTCTGCCCTGCGCGCCCGATCGTCGGCGGCGACGCGCTGTCGATGTCGATCGCGGCGGCTTCGATCATCGCCAAGACGACCCGCGACGCGCTGATGCGCAACCTCGCGCGCGACTTTCCGCAATATGGCTTCGCCAGCCACGTCGGCTATGCGACGGCGGTGCATCGCCAGGCGCTCGCGCTCGCCGGCCCCTGCCCCTATCACCGGCGCTCTTTCCGGCTGTCCGAGAACGCCGAATAAGCGCGCCCCATCCGGGAGATTAAGTAAAAATAACAACAAGGTTAATAGATTCTTCCGATTACTTCGGGCGTGCGAAAACGACACAACGTCAGGGCCGGCCGCATAACCAGACCTTTACTTAAAAATGGCCATAACCGACGCGCCGGTTCGAACGATCCGGGCGTCGCGTCGAGTGGTTCGTTTTCATGCGTATGTTGCGTGCCGGTGCGTTGCGTCTTCCCGCCCAGATTCAGGTTTTGCGTACTGGCGCCGGCGAGACGAAACGCCCGGCCGCAATCGTTCCCGCGCCGCGCGACGCAATCCTGATCGGCGATTGCGTCGCCGAGATGGACAGGCTGCCAGCCGCGTGCATCGACCTCGTCTTCGCCGATCCGCCCTATAATCTCCAGCTCGAGGGCGCTCTTTCGCGCCCGGATCAGAGCCTGGTCGACGCCGTGGACGACGACTGGGACAAGTTCGCCGATTTCGCCGAATATGACGCGTTCACGAAGGCGTGGCTCGGCGCCGCCCGGCGGGCGATGAAGCCGAACGCGACGATCGTCGTCATCGGTTCGTATCACAACATTTTTCGCGTCGGGGCGATTCTCCAAGACCTCGGCTTCTGGATCCTCAACGACATCGTCTGGCGCAAGGCCAATCCGATGCCGAACTTCCGCGGCCGCCGCTTCACCAACGCGCATGAGACGATGATCTGGGCGGCGCGCAGCGCCGAGGCCAAGGCCTACACCTTCAATTACGAGATGCTGAAGGCGGGCAATGACGACTGCCAGGCCCGCTCCGACTGGTTTCTGCCGATCTGCTCCGGCGCGGAACGGCTGAAGGATGAAAAAGGCCGCAAAACACATCCGACCCAGAAGCCCGAGGCGCTGCTGTCGCGCGTGCTGGTCGCGGCGACGAACGCCGGCGATGTTGTGCTCGATCCGTTCTTCGGCTCCGGCACCTCCGGCGCGGTCGCACGCCGCCTCCGCCGCTCTTTCGTCGGCATCGAGCGCGATCCGACTTACGCCGCCGCCGCGCAGAAGCGCATCGAGGCGATCGAGCCGCTCGCCGAAGAGGCGGTCGCGACCCCGCCGACGCGGCGAAGCGAGCCGCGCGTCGCCTTCGCGAGCGTCGTCGAAGCGGGACTGGTCGAGCCGGGAGAACAGATCCTCGACGTCCGCCGCCGCCACGCCGCCCTGGTGCGCGCCGACGGAGCGATCAAGGCCGGGCCGGCCGTCGGCTCCATCCATAAGATCGGCGCGCTCGTGCAAGGCCTCCCCGCCTGCAACGGCTGGACGTTCTGGCACGTCGAGCGCGCGGGACGCCTCATGCCGATCGACGATTTTCGCGCCAACATGCGCGCCATGATGCGCGCCGCGGCGGAATAAGACCTCAGCGCTTCCGACTCGGCCGGCGCTGCGGCGGGGCGAAATCGCACGCCCTCAGCAAAAAGACTTCGCCCGTGCTTTCTTCCGTGTCGAGCCAGGTGAAGGGCAAGTTGGGAAAGTCGCGAAGGAGAAGCTCGCGCCCCCGTCCGATCTCGCAGACGAGCTTTCCGTCGGGCGTCAGATGGTCCGGCGCGCCTTTCAAGATCCGCCGCACGACATCGAGCCCGTCCGGCCCGCCCGCATGCGCCATCCGCGGCTCGGCCGCGTATTCCGGCGGAAACGCTTCGACCGCCGCGGCGTCCACATAGGGCGGATTGGCGAGAATGAGATCGTAGCGCTCACCGTTCAGCGGCTCGAACAGATCGCCTTCGATGAGGGTCACGCGATCGGCGAGCCCGTGCTCCTCGACGTTGCGCCTCGCGACACCGAGCGCGTCGGCAGAAAGATCGACCGCATCGATCCGCGCATTGGGAAAGACGCGCGCAGCGAGGACCGCCAGCGAGCCCCCGCCCGTGCAGAGATCGAGCGCGCGCGACACTGCCTCGGGATTGCCGGTCAGCGCATTCTCCTCGGCGAACGCCGTCATCAGGAGTTCGCCGATGAAGCTCCTGGGCACAATGACGCGTTCGTCGACATAGAACGGCACGCCCTGGATGTAGGCGCGGTGCAGGAGATAGGCCGCGGGCTTTCGTGTCGTCACGCGCGCTTCAATCAACGCGCCGAGCCGTTCGCGCTCGCTCCGCAGGAGCTTGGCGTCGAGAAATGGGTCTAGCGCGTCGATAGGAAGCTTCAGCCCTTCGAGGATAAGATAGGCGGCCTCGTCGAGCGCCGTCGTCGCACCGTGCCCGAAGGTGAGGCCTGCGGCGCGAAAGCGGCCGATGGCGTAGCGGAGCCAGTCGCGCGGGGTCGCGAACAGCTCGATGCGCTCGTCCGACTCAGTCACAAATCCGTTGATCCGGGTTCATCCTCGAGGGGGCCAAAAAAAACCGGAACGGCGGAAACTCACGCGCCGTGCTTGCACTCGTGCATGAAATGCTTTCGGGGCTTGCCGTGCAGGTTCTGGGCGTCGGCCTTCTGCGAGCATTCGATCGACTTGGCGGACCGCGCGCCGGCATCCTCGCCGCCGGGCGTCATGTGCGGCTTCATCGAATTGGGCGCGCCGGTCGTGTCATCCGGCGCCGCGGCGTCGAAAGCAAAGGCGCCGCCCGAGATGAAGCAGCAAAGCGCCGCGGCGCAACCGAGAGTGAGAATTCGCATGTTCGAGGATTTTCCTATTTGTCGTCGATCGTTCATCCCAAGCCCGCCGCCGTTTATAAGGGCCGAGCCTCGAATATCAAGCCGACCGAGTCCCTTGACGGCGACGAGGCGCGCGAGGGTTTGTGCCGGATATAACGATACGAGGAGCGCCTAAACGTGCGTTTCGGCACGGATTGGGGGCAGGCGAGGCGGAGGATAAGATGAGGGCGCTTCCGGCGTCGGGCGATTATCGGGTTCGTCGCAGCTGTTTTCTTGGCTTGGCTTCATGGAGGGTTTGCGATGGCGGCGGACGGTTGACGATTATTCAGAGCCCCTTTGGGCCGAAGGAAACGATCGATCGGCTGGAGGCCGAA
>Ga0116216_10002961_pt1 | contig 11137 bp, 11 predicted proteins | sample Sb_taG_11_FD_89696 | JGI IMG/M metagenome (GOLD analysis project Ga0116216, IMG submission 89696) | Peat soil microbial communities from Weissenstadt, Germany - Sb_50d_3_AS metaG | ecosystem: Environmental > Terrestrial > Soil > Wetlands > Peat | place: Germany: Weissenstadt | collected 2010-09-21
CCTGGCCGGTGAGCTCGGCGCCGACGTCGTCACCGTGTGCACCGGCACCCGCGACCCGGAGAACATGTGGCGGGCCCACCCCGGCAACAGCGACCCGTCTGCCTGGTCGGACCTGCGCCGTACCCTCGACCCGCTACTCGAAGCCGCCCGCGAGGCCGGCATCCGGCTCGGCGTGGAACCTGAACACGCCAACGTCGTCCGGGACGCCCCGGCCGCCGCCCGGCTGCTCGGCGAACTCGGCGCCGACGCGCCCGTCGGCATCGTGCTCGACCCCGCCAACCTGCTCACCCCGGAGACCGTCAGCCGGCAAGACGAGATCATCGGCGCGGCCATCGACCTGCTCGGCGCCCGGATTATCGGCACCCAGGCCAAGGACGTCGCCGCCGCCGGCTACTCCGCCGCCGGCGCCGGGCTGATGAACTACCCGGCGGTGTTCACCCAGCTGGCCCGGATCGCCCCTGTGCCGGTAATCGTCCAGGACGCCTCCGAGGACGACGCCGCCCGCGTGCATGCCGACCTGCTGCGCTGGTACACCGAGGCAGAAGCCTGATGAGACCGGCGATCGGCTACGCCGTCACCGGCAACGGCCCGGCCGTGCTGCTGCTCCACGGCCTCGGCGGGGACCGGCAGCAGGCCCTCGGCCTGCTGCCCGATGACATCCACGCGACCCGGATCGCCCCGGATATGCCCGGTCACGGCCACACCGACCTGGTCGCCGGCGAGCCGGTCACGTTCGCGGCGTTCGCCGCGCTGGCCGCGGACCTCCTCGACACGCTGCGGCAGCAGCAGAGGCGGCCGGCCGGAGCCATGCCCGCCGTCGGTGTCTCCATGGGCGCCGGCATCGCAGCGACCCTCGCCGCCATCCGGCCGGACCTCGTTGAGCGCCTGGTCCTGATCCGCGCGGCCTACCGCAACCTCACCATGGACACTCTGGTCGTCGCCGCACCCCACGACCCGGTGCACCCTGACAAACTAGCCCGCGTCCTGCACCGCTGGATACCCGGCGCACGGCTGGTCATCGTTCCCCGCAAAATGCCCGACGCCGCCGAGCACCAGCTCGCGGTCCAGCGAGTCGCCGCCACCGCACTCGCCTCACCCTCACCAAGCGAAAGCAGGTAGCTCGCTACAGTGCCGACCATGCCCAAGGAGCAGCCCGTCTTCGCCGAGGAACGGCGTCAGCGCATCGCCGACGCCGTCGCGGCCCAAGGCCGGGTCCGGCTCGCCGACCTCGTCGAAACCCTCGGCGTCACCGAACCGACTATCCGCAAAGACCTCGACGAACTCCAACGGCGCCGGCTGCTCCGCCGCACCCACGGCGGCGCGATCGCCGTCCGGTCACACCTCGAAGTATCCATCAGCGACCGCAGACTCCAGCACCTCGAAGCCAAACAACTCATCGCCCGGGCCTGCCGCGACGAAATAGCCCGCGGCGAGTCGGTCTTCCTCGACTCCGGCACTACCGTGCAAGAAATCGCCCGAGAACTCGACCACCTCGAGCTCAACGTCCTCACCAACGCGCTCGGCGTCGCCAACCTCGTGGCAGACCGTCCCGGTCTCCGGCACACCCTGATCGGCGGCCAGTTCCGCGCCCTCGGCGGTTCCCTCATCGGCCCCATCGCCCTCGACAACCTCAACCGGTTCCACGTTGACGTCGCCTTCATCGGGGCCAGCGGACTCACCGGAGACGGCATCAGCGTCGCTGACGTCGCCGAAGCCCAGATCAAGCACGCCGTCATCGGCCGGGCCCGCCGCGTCATCGTCCCCATCGACAGCAGCAAGTTCGGCACCAGCGACTTCGTCACCTTCTGCGACCTCCGCCGCATTGACATGATCATCACCGAACGAGCCACCGGCGACGTCACCCGGTGGTGCCAGCACCACGACGTCACCCTCCGCGTGGCGCCCTGCCCGGGGGCCAAATAGAGACAGAAAGCGGCTAAAGGTCCTTCGTCATCAAAAGGACCCTCCCGACACGGGGGTTGCTAATGATGCCTGTGACCTCGGTTTCAGGCGGAATGTCAGTCAACAAGGTCGAGGCTGGCAGCGACGATGCTGTCGGTGTCCAGGCCGTGGCAGCGGTAGACGTCGTCGAGGTCTCCGGACTGACCGAACCTGGTGACGCCGAGGTGGGTGGCCGGCACGCTGTTGACTCCGGCGAGGAAGGCCAGGGTGTGCGGATGCCCGTCGAGGACCGTGACGATTGGCGTGGCGTGGTCGGCGGGCAGCAGCGAGTCCAGGATCCAGCTGGGTGCCTGGCTGTTGCCGCGGCGTGCCTGCACGGAGTCGAAGAGCAGACCCGGACTGGTCACGCACACTAGGTCGGTGCCGAAGCCCATCGCGTCCAGCCGGTCCGTGGCGTGGAGTGCTTCGGGTATCAGCGCGCCCATTGCGCAGATGGTGATCGCCGGTTGCGCGTGCCGGCGCAGGGTGTAGCCGCCGGCGACGACGTGACGCCGCCGCCGTTCACGCGCCGCCGGATCGTCCGGGATGCCCGCGAGCGCCTGGTTCACCGGGCGGGTGGACAGCCGCAGGTAGGCCGAGCTGCCACCTGGTTTGCCGAGCTGGGCGAGGCAGGCGAGCAATGCCCATTCGGCGTCTAGCGCGAAGGCGGGTTCGTAGGCCAGACATCCTGGTTGTTCGAGGCCGATGGATGGTGTCTTGATCGACTGGTGGGCGCCCCCTTCGGGGGCGAGCGTCACGCCGGACGGGGTGCCGATCCCTTGACGGTGTAGGCGAAGATCACCGTCGGCCGGGTGTCGTCAATCGCCGCGAACGCGTCTTTGAGGGCGGCGAGGTCGTGGCCGCCCAGATTGCGGATGGCCGCATGCAGTCGCTCGTCGGTGACGCCGTCGAGCAAAGTCTTGATGGTATCGGCGTCCTGTCCGTCGCCGGGCAGCCGGTCTCGTAGCTGGGCGGCTGTGCAGCGCAGCAACCGCTGCTCGACGGCGCGGAGCGCGTCCAGACGAACAGCGTCGGCGTCGGCGGTCGGCGGCACTGCTGGGTTCACGGTGCTCGTCACGTCTTACCTACCTCCTGCGGCAGAAGAACGCAGGCCGCCGGGAGAATTGAGGATGGTGGATCCTGGGCGCGAGTCAGGCATAGACCGGGGCAAGGTCGACGTAGATCCGGTAGTCAGCGACCGTGTCGTTGTTGAGGCGAAGGATGTTGACCGCCGGAAGCGTGACCCTGTTGCCGTCCAGCCGGGTGTAGGTCACGTCGAGTTGCTGGATGATCGTGTCGCCCTCGCGCCATTCCCGCACGATGGTGTGCTGCAGGCCCTTGATGGTGGTGAAGAAGTGGCCCACGGCGTCGCGGACGGCGTCGCGGCCGGTGACTGGCTCGGCGTTGCCGAACCGGAAGTAGACGTCAGGGGCGAGGTAGTTGACGTACTTCTCAACGTCGAGGGTGTCGGCGACGGCGAACATCCTGGCGCCGAAGCTCTGCGAGTTGGTTGTCACGATATCTCCTGGTGGTGGCTGGCGCGGCTGGGCCCGCTATCGGGCCCGTGCACGCGGAAGGCTGGGGTCCGGTATGTGTGCGCTGGTGGCCGGGCCGATCGGGTGGTGGTTTTAGCGACCGAGGACGGCGTAGATGGCGTCGGTCAGGACGCCAGCCGGGTCGGGTGCGGTTCCTGGGCTGCGCCACGCGACGTGATTATCGGGCCGGACAAGGATCGCTCCGCCCTCGCTGATCTGGCGCAGCTGAGCCCAGGTGCCGTCGGTGTCGCGGTAGTCGCTGCCGATGGCGGCGACGGTGATGGCAGCCCCGGTTTTTTCCGCCGCGGCCGCGGCGGCTTCCGCCCAGGAGTGTCCGTCTGCCCCGGTGATGAGGACGAAGCCGCCGTGCTGCCCGGCGAGGTCGTGGGTGGACAGGCGGTGACCGTCGCGGTCCAGCCAGGCGTGCGGGAGCCGGTGCCCGGGTTTGGTGGACGGGGTGTAGATCCTCGCCCGTGTCGCGGTCGCGCACCGACACCGTGACCCCGTCACCGCCCTGTTCCCACCCGGTGACCTCATGGTGGAAACGGATCTGGCCAGGGGCGCGCCGTTCAGCCTGCTCACGCAGCAGCGGTTCCAGCCGCAGCTGCGGGTAGTTGCTTGACAGGCAGGGCCCGTCGGCCTCATACCGCGGGCGGAGCGCGCCGCCGCCGAAGGCGTCCATCTCGTGGATGACGCGCTGGTCCAGGGGTCCGTCGCCGCCCATGGATGTTGTCCAGCGCACCTTGCCGAACTTCTCGATCGGGGCGCCGACGGCCAGGATCGCGTCGGCCACGCCGTGCTGCCGGAACGCCTCCATGGTGCGCTGGTTGAGGTAGTGGGCCTTGGGGAGCAGCGAGGTGCTGGCGTGCCGTTCGACCACCAGGTGCTCGACACCCAGGTTGGACAGGAAGATCGACGCGGACAGGCCGCAGCCGCCTCCCCCGATGATGAGGACGGGAACCTCGTGTTCGGGCATTGCTCAGGCCTTTCTGTGGGGCTGGGTGGACCTTGCGGGGGTGAATCGGTGGCGCATCTGCCCGATGCCTTCGATGACGGTGGTGAGCTCGTCGCCCGGGCCGATCAGGCGCTTGGGGTTGCGGGTCCAGCCGATGCCGGCCGGGGTCCCGGTGAAGATGACGTCGCCGGGAAACAGCTGCAGGACGCGGGAGAGGGACGAGACGAGCTGGCAGATGGTGAAGATAAGTTCACCGGTGCGGGCCTTCTGCATCTCCTCGCCGTTCATGGTGCAGCTGATGGCCAGGTCATCGGGGTCGGTGAACTCGTCCGGGGTGACCAGGCACGGCCCGAGCGGAGCGAAGCCGGGGTAGGACTTGCCGAGGCTGTACTGCTCCGGGGCCGGCGGGCGGAGCTGGGTTTCCCGTTCGGACAGGTCCTGTCCGATGGTCAGCCCGGCGACGTAGGACCAGGCACCCGATTCGGGAACCTGATAGGCGGGCAGGCCGATGACCGCGACGAGTTCGGCTTCGAAGTCGACCGAGCCGCGGGGCAGCGCGATGGTGCCGTAGGGTCCGGTGATCGCGCTGGGGTACTTGGTGAACACCATCGGTTCCGCCGGAAGGTCGATGCCGGCTTCGGCGGCGTGATCGCGGTAGTTGACCCCGATCGCGAACACCTGCCGGGGGCGCGGCACCGGCGCCTGCAACCGCTCGTCGATGACCGGGCAGATCTCCGCGGTCCGGCTGGTGGCGGCGGTTTCGCGGGCCCATGCGCAGAACCTGTCCCACCGGTCATATACGGCCTGCGGATCGGCGCCGAACGTGCCGTGGCTCGCGGTCTCGACGTCGAGGTATCCGCCGCCCGTGAGCAGGCCCAGCCGGCCGTCTGCGTTGATGATGCGCATGACATCTCCCTACTTGCGGCAGGATCGGAACAGGCGCCCTCGATTCATGACGCCCGGTGTTGGTCGGGTGTTCAGGTGGTCGCGAAGAGTTGTCTGTGGCTGTGGAGGTAGTCGGTGACCGAGCGCGGCGGGTGGCCGGTGAGGGCCTGGACGTGATCGGTGACATAGCCTGATTCGCCGCGGCGGAACATGGTGAGCATCTCGGTCAGGTGCCCGGCCTCCCAGTCGGTCGCGCCCCGCGTGCGCATGGCCCGGCCGGCCTGGGGCGGGGTGGTGTCGATGACAGCGACCGCCAGGCCGAAGATGTCGCTGATGTGGCGCGCGATCTGCCGGTAGGTCAGTGCGCCGGGACCCGTCAGCACGTAGGTCTTGCCGTCATGCGCGGGGTCGGTGAGCACGGCCGCCGCTGCCTCGCCGATGTCGGCGCAGTCGATGACGCTCAGCCCCGCGGCGCCGAGCGGGTTGGCGATGGTGCCGGTGGCGACCGCGCTGGCGGCGAGGCCCGCGAGGAGGCCTTGCATGAACGCGTTCGGGCGCAGGATGACGTATGGCGTCCGTCCGCCGGCCAGGTCCTGCTCGACCTGCCAGTGCTGTCTGCAGGCATCCGGGCCGTCCGGCCGGATGCCTGCGCTCCTCCCGGACAGTTTCACGATGCGCACGCCGTGCTCGCGGGCCAGCGCGATGAGCCGGCGCTGATCGGCGGCCATCGACGGCCCGTGCGGGGTCAGCAGGAACAGCGCGGCCACGCCGTCGAGCGCGGCACGCACCGGCTCGTCGTCCCGCAGGTCGCCGGGTGCAAGCTCGATGCCGGCGGGCAGCAGCGCCGCGGCGCGGGCGGGATCACGGACCAGGGCGCGGACCTGCTCGCCGCGGGCGCACAGCGCCGAGACGACGTGCGGGCCGACATTCCCGGTGGCGCCCACTACCAGCGTGGTCATTGTGCATCCCCCGTCCGGTTCGCCGCACGTGCCCGGCGGCCTGCCTCGGCGAACAGCGGCAGGACGTCGGGCCGGTCGACGACGCCGGCGTTCACCACCGTGTCTAGCGCGGCGCCCTGGATCAGGCGCTTGACCGGGACCTCGAGGCGCTTCCCGGTCAGGGTGCGCGGGATCGCCGGCACCGCGATGATCTCATCCGGCACATGGCGGGCCGAGCAGGTCGTCTTGATGTGCAAGCTGATCCGGTCGCGCAGGGCGTCGTCGAGCTCGGCGCCGGGGGACAGGACGACGAACAGCGGCATGTAGTAGCCGCCGTCGGGCATTTCGGCGCCGATCACCAGGCTGTCCGCTACCGCCGCGATGTCGTCTACTGCCGCATAGATCTCCGCACTGCCCATCCGGACGCCGCGGCGGTTGATGGTCGAGTCGGACCGGCCCTGGATGACGGCGGTGCCGCGGGCGGTGATCGTGATCCAGTCGCCGTGCCGCCACACCCCCGGGAACACGTCGAAGTACGCGCTGCGGTACCGTTCGCCGCCGGGGTCGTTCCAGAAGTACAGCGGCATCGACGGCATCGGGGCGGTGACCACGAGCTCGCCGACCTCGCCGGTCAGCGGCCGGCCCTGCTCGTCCCACGCCTCGACCCGGGTGCCGAGGAAACGGCATTGGATCTCGCCGGCCACCACGGGATTGACGGGGCAGCCGCCGACGTAAGGCGTGCACACGTCGGTGCCGCCGCTCGGCGCGTCCAGCCACACATCGGGTTTCACTGCGCCATATACCCACCGCCACCCGGCGACCGGCAGGGGCGAGCCGGTGGACATGATGCAGCGCAGCGCAGCGAGATCCTGCGTCCTGCCCGGACGCAGACCTGCCTTGGCGGAGGCGAGCAAATGCCCAGCGCTGGTGCCGAAGTACGCGGCGCGGGTCTCGGCGGCGATGCCCCACAGCGCGTCCGGTCCGGGGTAGCCGGGACTGCCGTCGTACAGGACGGCGGTCGGGCCGAGCAGCAGCGAGCTCACCAGGGCGTACCAGATCATCCAGGCTGTGCTGGTGTGCCAGAAGAACCGGTCGCCCGGCTGGACGTCGTTGTGCAGCCCCAGCCATTTCAGGTGTTCCAGGACGATGCCGCCGTGGCCGTGCACGATGCCCTTCGGCAGCCCGGTCGTGCCCGAGGAGTACAAGATCCACAAGGGGTGGTCGAAACCAACCGGAGCGAAGCTTAGCTCAGCCGGGGCTGAGGTGACCTCGTCCCAGCCATGCCACCCGGGAACGGCCTGGGAGACCGGGCCGAACGGGATCAGGACCACCCGTTGCACCGACGGCAGCGCGGCGATGATCGACCGCAGATCCTCGCCACGGTCGTAGTCCTTGCCTCCGTACCGGTAGCCGTCGACGGCGACCAGCACAGACGGCTCGATCTGCCGGAGCCGGTCCACGACCGCGCCGGTGCCGTAGTCGGGCGGGCAGCACGCCCACACCGCGCCGATCGAGGCTGCCGCCAGCAGGGTAATGACCGCATGCGGCGTGTTGGGGAGGTAGCCGGCGACCCGGTCGCCGGGTCGCACGCCCCACTCACGCAGGGTCGCGGCCAGGGCCGCGACCTGTTGCCGCAGCTCGGCCCAGGACACCGCCCGCGGCTCGCGGCCCTCGGACACCGCGAGCAGCGCAGGCCGGTCGCCGGTCGCGCTGGCGAAGATCTGCTCGGCGTAGTTGACCCGTGCACCAGGGAACCACTGGGCGCCTGGCATGTCGGTGCTGCCGAGCACGGATTCGTAGGGCGCGGAGGCCCTGACTTCGAAGAACTCCCAGACCGCAGCCCAGAACCGGCTCGGATGCCCAACCGACCACACCCACAGCTGCTCATAGCCAGCGGTGGCGACGCCGCCGGTGCGTTCCAGCCAGCACTGGAACCGCGCCAGCCGGGAGGCGGCCGCGACCTCGGGTGACGGCTGCCACAGCACGTCCGGCTCGGTAACCGACTGCCGCGTTGTCGCGGTGTGCCCGGTCATCTCAGGTCGCCGCTCAGTCGAAGCGGATGATCTGCGCGCCGGCAGGGATGTCGTCGTTGATCGGGCCATCGGCGCGGCGCCACAACTCGTAGCCGTTCTCGCGGATGATCCGGCCCTCGGCGTCGAGTTCGAAGATGTGCACCACCCGCAGGCTCACCCGGGTGCCCGAGGGCAGCGGGCAGCCCGGCACGTTGGCCTCGACGTCGCCGACCAGCGTCATCTCGGCGATCGTGTCGTCGGTGACGAAGTTGCCCGCACCGAAGCGGCGGACCGGGATCAGCGCGTGGATGCCATAGGACTGGAACATCTTCAGGTAGGCCGCCCGGACCTCGCCCTTGTTGCGCAGCAGCACGCCCCGGGCCGGCACCTCCCACACGATCGTGTCGCCGTAGAGGTCGAGCGCCTTGTCGATGTCGTCCGGGTTCTCGTTGTGGAAGTGCTCGTCCACAACCCGCAGATTGCGTTCCACAACCTGCTCCGGGGTGAGCCTAATCGAGGCCGTCATGGCTGATCTCCTTCCGACCGCCGGTGTGGTCTTGGCCACAGCGCAGATGTTATATGTGATAACAGCAAGAGCCGACTGGACTTTTCTGCGCCGGCCTTTCAAGAAGGCCTGGAGCGGCGCCGGTCAGCCGCGCGCGGCAGCTGGGCCGGGGAAGGCCAGGGCTTGCCCGCGACCACCGACATGTGTTATCACATATAACATTCGCTGTTGGCACTCGCCGCAGCCGCGCCCAACCCACAGGAGTGCACGCCGATGCCGGACACGGAACCTTCGATGACCGCGCAGCACCCACCGGGAACGACAGTGAAAGCACGACCTCGTGGCCGACCTCATCATGAGCGCGGCCATCGCCGCACCCGCCCGGGTCGCAAAAGCGCAGCCAGGAACGGTCACGGCCTCCGAAAGCAGGCGCGAGCGCGTGGAGCCCATACCCGCACCAGGCGCAGCTGCTATAAGTGATAACGAGACGCGCTACGGCAATAGTATGTTCTCATCGCCAGGATGACATCTCGCTAGTCCACAGGTCCGCGTCAGGCTGGCCATCAAGGAGGACGTTATGGCCGAACCGCAGGTCCGCGAACGCAGTGTGCGGCAGGTCCAGCCCGCGTCGGTCGTCGATCAGGTCACCAAAGAGATTCGGCGATCGATCCTGACTGGCGCGCTCCGGCCGGGGCAGGAGTTCTCCTTGCGGGGCATCGCGGATGACCTTGGAGTCAGCTTCATTCCCGTGCGTGAGGCGTTGCGGCGACTTGAGGGGCAGGGTCTGGTCGTTACCCAGCGCGGTAAGAGCGCACACGTTGTGCCGCTGACCCACCAGGACCTGCACGGCATCTACCGGCTACGCCGCCAGATCGAGCCCGAAATCGCCTCCAGATCCTGTCTGCTCCTCAGGAAGGAAGACTTCGAACGCCTCGACGACGTCGTGAAAACGTTCGCCGACGAGCGGCTCGGCATAGACGAGGTCTACGAAGCGCATCACAACTTCCACCTTGAGTTGCTCCGCCCCGCAGCCACCACGTGGGACATCCGGACTCTGGAGACCCTGTGGCACGCCGCCGAACGCTATGTCCGGCTCGCCTTCAGCGGCCTGGATGCCGCGCCCGACGAACACAGCCGACGTGAACATGCCCACCACCTTATGATCGACGCTTTCCGAAGCCGTGATCCCGGGGCTGTTTACGCATCCGTCCTCCACCACCTAGACGCTAACGAGCAAATCGCCCAACGGGCCGTCGTCTGAGCGGCACCGGGCGGCGGTGGGGGCCACAGCGTTTAGCTGAGCCAATCCACCATCGACAGGGCCGCATGAAGTCGCAGCGGCGAGGTGTCCGCCGTTAGCCGCAAGGCCGCATCGCCTACTGGACGCGGTAGGTCACCGTATTGCGCGAGATGTGCTGCTCGGCAGCGACCTTGGCGGTGCTCCGCTCGTGATCCAGGTAGCACCGCAACGTGCCCCGGATCTCGTGCATGCTCGGGACAAGGGCAGCGGGGCGCGCTCAAGTGCCCGCCATGACCACATCACGTGCGCACCGACCGGCAGCGCCAGGGTCGGCCCGGTGGCGCCGAGGTTGCGATAGATCTGGTCGACGGTCGAGCGCAGGCTGGACTCCCAGTTTTTTCCGGGAGCCGGGTTCCACGTCACGAGGGCCAGATGCCGGGGCGCGTCCAGTGGTAGTCGAGGAGCCGCTCAGTAAAGCGCCGGTCGCCGGGGGCCGCACCGGAGATGATCCGCACGGCCTCAAGCCGGACCGCGGAGACGGTGGCCGCGTGGTCGTCCTTCTCCTCTCGCCAGCGCTGGCTGGACAGGGCGCGCTGTCCACGCGGACCTACTTAGTATCGAAAGGGCGGCTAAGTCCAGCTGCGCGATGCCGACCCAGCCGGACCACACCTCGGCCGCGGCTGGGGCGGCCAGGACCAGCAGCGGCCAGGACCGGACGGTCCTGGTGCCGGAGGAGACCGCGGCGGGCCGGTCCCGTCCGGCTGGTCCGGTGGTCCGGGCAGCGGGCGGACCGCCTGGTCCCAGATCCGCGGTGGCGCCGGGGCGGTTCGCACCTGCGGTGAGTGCGGCCATGGGGGTCACCACCCTTTCCTGGGTGGCGAGCGGGTGGGGTTCCCCGGTCAGCGCGGCCAGGGCGGTGGCTACCTCGTGGGTGGTGGCGCGGACGTAGGTCGCGGTCGCGCCCGCGTCGCTGCCGTTGTCGGTGTGGCCCGCGTAGGCCTTGGCGACGGCGTAGCCGAAGTTCCGCTAACCCAGGTCAGGATGGTGTGCCTTGTTCCCGCACTGGACGTGTTCAGTGGTGAGTGTGTTGCAGTTGGGTTGGTTATAGAAAAGCTCTCCCATCTCA
>Ga0116216_10002963_pt1 | contig 11136 bp, 8 predicted proteins | sample Sb_taG_11_FD_89696 | JGI IMG/M metagenome (GOLD analysis project Ga0116216, IMG submission 89696) | Peat soil microbial communities from Weissenstadt, Germany - Sb_50d_3_AS metaG | ecosystem: Environmental > Terrestrial > Soil > Wetlands > Peat | place: Germany: Weissenstadt | collected 2010-09-21
CCGTTCCGCCTCCAGGGCAAAGTCGATCATCATGATCGCGTTCTTCTTCACGATTCCAATCAGCAGCACGATCCCGATGATCCCGATGATCCCGAGATCGTCGCCGGCAATCATGAGGCCCAGCAGTGCGCCGATCCCAGCGGAGGGAAGCGTCGACAGAATTGTGATCGGATGAACGTAGCTTTCGTAGAGGACCCCCAGCACAATGTAGACGGTGATGATGGCCGCGAGGATCAAAAACAGCTCGTTTCCCAACGCCGATTGGAATGCCAGCGCAGCGCCCTGGAACGCCGTGAATATGCTTGCCGGTAAGCCGATTTCCCGCTCCGCCGCCTTCACCGCCGCGACGGCTTGGCCGAGAGAAGCCCCGGGCGCCAAATTGAACGAGATACTCGTCGCTGGGAATTGCCCGAGATGATTGATCTGCAGGGGCGCCGTCTCCTCGCTCACCCGCGCGATGCTAGACAGCGGTACCTGGCCACTCGCTGCGGTCGACGAAGGCAGATACATGGCGCTTAGATCCGGAAGCTCGCTTTGCTGCGACGGCTTGGCTTCAAGGATGACTCGGTATTGATTTGACTGCGTGAAGATGGTGGAAACAATGCGCTGTCCGAACGCGTCGTAGAGTGCATTGTCGACGGTGGCCGGCGTGATGCCGAATCGACCCGCCGTGTCACGATCGATCGTGATGTAGGCCGAAAGCCCGTGCTCCTCTAGATCCGAGGCCACATCGCTAAACTGCGGCAATTGATTGAGCCGCTCCACCAACTTCGACGCCCATAGCCCGAGTTCCTCTGGATTTGCATCCTCTAACACGAATTGGTACTGGGTGCGGCTCACACTGGTATCGATCGTGAGATCTTGGACGGGTTGCATGTAGAGGGCGATGCCCGGCACGTCGCGCGTCTGGCTCTGCAGGCGGCGAATGATCTCGCTCACCGTACTCTTTCGCTCATCGTGCGGCTTCAGGTTGATGAGAAAGCGACCGCTATTCAGTGTCCTGTTGGTGCCGTCGACACCGATAAAGGACGATAGACTCTCCACATCCGGGTCCTTCAGAATGGCTGCGGCCAAAGCCTGCTGGCGCTCCGCCATCGCGACGAAGGACACAGACTGTGGCGCTTCGGAGATCCCTTGAATCAGGCCCGTATCTTGAATCGGGAAAAATCCCTTCGGAATCACGATGTAGAGGATCGTAGTCAGCACGAGTGTGGCGACAGCCACGGCGAGCGTCGCCGCTTGCCGGTCGAGAACCCAATTAAGTGCCCGTGCATAGGACCGAGTCAATGCCTCGAACCATTCGCGATTCAGCCGCGCGAAGGCCGACTCTCGGGTCTCAGAGGTGTGCCTCAGAAGCTTGGCGCAAAGCATGGGTACGAGTGTCAGGGACACAACCGCTGAGATCAGGATCGTCACCGCGAGGGTGACCGCGAATTCACGAAACAGACGGCCCACCACATCACCCATGAAGAGCAGCGGAATCAGCACGGCGATCAGCGATATCGTCAAAGACACGATCGTGAAGCCGATCTGCTCCGAGCCTTTAAGGGCAGCCGCGAGGGGCTGATCGCCCTCCTCGATATAGCGCGTGATGTTCTCGATCATCACAATCGCGTCATCGACGACAAAACCCGTCGCGATCGTGAGGGCCATCAAGGAAAGGTTGTTGATGCTGTAGCCGAGCAAATACATCGCACCAAATGAACCGACGAGCGAAAGAGGCACAGAGAGGCTCGGAATGATCGTCGCGCGCACGTTGCGGAGAAAGACAAAGATCACAAGAACGACGAGGATCACCGCCAGCGTGAGCTCGAACTCGACGTCGCTTACCGAGGCACGGATCGTGGTCGTGCGGTCAGAAAGAACTGCCACGTCGATCGCCGAAGGGAGAGCCGCCTGCAGCTGTGGAAGCAGCGCCTTGATGCCGTCAACGACCGCGATCACGTTTGCGCCTGGCTGACGCTGAATGTTCACAATGACCGCAGGCGTCGTGTCCTTCCAGGCGGCGAGTTTGACGTTCTCTGCGTCTTCGCTCACCTGCGCTACGTCCGATAGACGTACTGCATCGCCGCTCTTGTACGCGACGATCAGGCCCTTATAGTCGTCTGCGTTCCGCAGCTGGTCGTTGGCGTTGATCGTGAGAGCGCGTGAGGGCCCGTCGAAATTCCCCTTCGGGGTATTCACATTGGCATTCGCAATAGTCGTCCGCAGATCGTCAATATTGAGACCGTAGGCCGCAAGCTCTCGCAGATCGGCTTGCACCCGCACCGCCGGGCGTTGGCCACCGCTGATACTGACCAAGCCCACACCGGGAAGCTGTGAGATCTTCTGGGCAAGCCGCGTGTCCGCCATGTCTTCGACCTGCGGCAGAGGCAGTGTTTTTGACGTGAGCGCCAAAGTCAGGATGGGCGCATCCGCAGGATTCACTTTGGCATAGATCGGAGGCGCCGGAAGATCAGACGGGAGGAGATTTCCAGCCGCATTGATGGCCGCCTGAACCTCTTGCTCGGCCACATCCAGGCTCAGATTGAGGGCGAACTGCAGGGTGATCACCGAAGCGCCCGCAGAGCTTGAGGAAGACATCTGGTTGAGACTCGGCATCTGGCCGAACTGAACTTCGAGCGGCGCTGTCACCGAAGTACTCATGACGTCAGGGCTTGCGCCGGGATAGAAGGTCTGGACCTCGATTGTCGGGTAGTCCACCTCGGGCAGCGCCGAAAGCGGAAGGAATTGGAAGGCGAGGATGCCCACCAGAAGGATGGCCAGCATCAGAAGAGACGTGGCAACCGGGCGAAGGATAAAGGGACGGGAGGGATTCATGCTCCCCTCACACGATGAGCGAGAATCTGCCGGTCATTGCCCGTTCGCGGATTGCGACCGCTGCTCTTGCGGCAGTGCATGGGAGTGTCGATCTTTATGAGCCGATGCCGTTTGCGGGGTGTCGATCGAAGCGGTGGCTGCCTCGGGCGCGCTATCGCGCACCTCGACCGTGGCCCCGTCGCGGAGCTTGTCGGCGCCGTCGATCACCACGCGATCACCTGGCGTCAGGCCGGATTGAACCGCCACTTTCTCACCATCCACCGGACCGAGGGTCACGGGCCGCACCGTGACGGAGTTGTCGGGTTTCACGAGATAGACGAAGGAACCTGGCGCGCCGCGCTGGATCGCTGCGGTAGGAATGAGTGTTGCATCATGCAGCACGTCAACCAGGACGTTTGCGTTGACGAATTGGTTCGGGAACAGGGTTTCGTCTGTGTTGTCGAACAGGGCTTTTAGCTTGACCGTTCCGGTGGTGGTATCGATCTGACTATCGACCGCCGCAAGGACTCCCGTGGCGAGCTTCGTTGTGCGGCTCCTGTCATAAGCGGTGACCGGAAGCTTTGCGCCCTCATGCAACCTCTTCAGGACGGGCGGTAGATCGTCCTCCGGCAGCACGAGAACCACGGCAATGGGCTGTGTCTGCGTGATCACGGCGATGCCCGTGCTGCTGTTCACCTGGACGTAGTTTCCGGGATCAACGAGCCTAAGGCCGACGCGACCATCGATCGGTGAGACGATACGGCAGTAGTTCAGATTGAGCCGAGCGTTGTCGACCAGACCCTGGTCGACTTTCACGGTGCCTTCGCTTTGCAGAACCGTGTATTGCTGATCGACCACCTGTTGCTTTGCGATTGAATCCTGCTTGTCCAGCGTCTCGTACCGAGCCCGGTCGATTTGAGCCACCTTCAGCGTCGCTTGGTCCTTGAGAAGCTGACCCTCTGCCTGATCGAGCGCTGCTTGATAGGGGCGGGGATCGATCTGGGCAAGAAAGTCACCTTTGCGAACCCTCTGACCCTCCTTAAAAGCAACTTCCGTCAACTGACCGCTGATCTGGGTCTGGACCGTCACGGTGGCGAGGGGCGTCACTGTGCCAAGCGCGTCGAGGGTGATATTGAGATCCCCCGCGACTGCGGTGGCGGCGCGGACCGGCATGCTGGTGATGGCGCCGGACTGGCCAGACTGGGCGTGCTGCGCGGGTCTGGCGTGGATCCACCAAACAAGCGCGACGCCGAGGACGCCAACCGATGACCAGACGATCTGGCGTACCGTCAGTTGACGGAGTGGGCGCGGAACATGAGCCTGAAACCAATTCTGGCTGTTCTCTCTAACGCCCTGGTCGTTCATGTCAGGTTCAGGCTCCGTAGAGGCGCTCATGCGGACCGAGTGGGCCTATCGCGCGCTCTTGACCCAAGGCGAAGCATGCGTGCCGATGACCGAATCCGAAAAAGATACCGAACTGGCGTGAGCCCTTGCGCTTTCCATCGACCGTCCGGCCTTGGACCCGGGACCCAGCGTGCCATAGCCCATCGAAAAGCTCCTCACCGTGGCTCTGCGGTCTCCTTCACCCGGCCGCAGCGCGCATGGGACCCTCCGCCCGAAGGCCCCGCTCCACGGCGAAGTCGTGGCCCTCGCGGGATCCCATTCCTTCGGGGAGCATCGAAGCGCGATTCAGATCGCGGACAGGGAAACGGAGACCCCCCCCTCGTAATGAGCGTTACAGGAGCCCACTAGGTTGACGCCGACAGCAGGATTTCGAACTCGAGCGTAGCGGCCGGCGCGTTGCAACCGAGCAACCCGGGGCCGCTCCATCACGCGAAAGCGACCCCGTGAGCAGGCTTACGGGAGGCGCAGAAGGAGCCTGGAAACATCAAAAATCTCTTTATTTTCAGTTTCTTAACTCGATTTCAGCCTCCCGCGAGGCGCGCATTTGCCTCCCTCAACGAGGCGCTTCATCCCGTCTGTGGGGGCGAACGGCTGCAGCGAACTCGTGGCCTATTTCGCGCCGACTGGACTGCGAGAGGGATTCCCTACGAATAGCGACCCGAGAGATCGTTTCCGACGCCGGAGGATCCATTTGTCGGCGCGGCGGGGAAGGACCTTCCAGGTCGGGAGGCCTATGCGGAGCGTCTCGTGCAACAGGGATTCCCGTTCAGTTGCGGAGCCGGGAGCTTCCCCTCCTTCAACCAGGCCTCCGCTTCTGCCAAGGTCTGGAATGTAAATGTCGCAGCGAATTGCTCCTCAGCCAGGACTTCAAACATCCGGGTCATCCCGTACATTGCAGCTCGAAGGGCGACAATTGCACACCGTCGGAAGCGGTCTCGGCCACCCAGGCTCGCAAGTTGTTTCGCGACCTCTTCCAACTGGTTCCGGTCCGGTAGGGACGTACAAGCAGTGAGATCCAGAAGCACATCCAATGGCTTTTGAAACTGAGGATCCACCTGCAGTTGACGCAAATGCTGAGTGACCTCCTCCGATGTCACGGAGCCCGTCCCCTGGGTTCGAATGAGTCTGCGCGGTAGTTCGATCTGGTAGCTGATAGGCATTAGACCTGGTTCTGTGGGCGTTCCTGCGACGCTCCCCACCTTGTAATTTTAGCACTGCAGCCGGACGAGCGCGGTAGCTCCGAGGCAGGCGAGGTGGGAGGCGATGCCGTGCGGGACGGGCAAAGCCGCCGCGGGCAGGTAAGACGCGTCAACCAGGCTCCCTTCGATCTCGTCCGAGGGGATGTAGAGCGGCGTTCACCCACCCTGGCAGGCGAGGCGCTGACGGAGCGGTCTTTGGAGCGCTCCTCCGTGCGAGAGCAGCGAGCAGGTTTCCAAGGATGGGTCCGGGGAGCGCCCTCAATGCTTCCAAAAAGAGCATGAGGAAGGGAGTAGGAACGATGAGTCGAAGAATCTGGGCAGTTTCACTTGCGGTGGTCGCTCTCGTGACCGTGGGAGCGATGGGCTTTCTGAGCGCAAGCGCCTCGAGCCCAGGGGAGCCGGGTGGGTTCGGTGGCCACCGGCACGGGGGTCGGCTTGGGCTCGAGCTGTTTTTGCGCCAGCTGAGTCTCAGCGACACGCAACGCGGGCAGATCAAGTCGATCATGGCGCAACAGCGCGAGTCCGCGGCGCCCCTCTACAAGCAGCTCAAGAGCGAGAAGGCGACGCTGAGCAGCATGTTTTTCGCCCCCGGCGCGCTCCAGGCTTCGGACCTCGCACCGGAGGTTCAGAAGCTGGCGGCGCTCCAGCAGCAGCTCCTGGAGCAGCGGATTCAGACCGCCGTTGCGGTTCGGAACGTGCTGAACACGGGGCAGCTGGCCCAGGCCGCGCAGCTCAAGGCCCAGATCGAGTCGCTCCACGAGCAGATGCACAACCTGTTCAAGCCTGCCCCTGCGCCCCAGTAGGACGCACAGCACAGGCGCAGCCGCGCAGTCTGCACTTCCCCCCACGCGGTGAGGGCTGCCGTGAGAGTCGATCAGGTCATGTGCAAAGACGTCCCTACCCTGCGACCCTCGGATCCTTTGAGCTGTGCCGCAAGGATCCTCAAGGAGACGGGCTGCGGGCTCGTGCCCATCGTGGCCGGGGATGGGTCGAACCGCATGGTGGGTACGGTGACGGACCGCGAAGTCTGCGTCGGGACCTACCGGCGCGGACTTCCGCCATCCAAGATCTTCGTGGGCTCCGTGATGCTCCACCATGTCCATGCCTGCACGCCGACGACCATGCTGGAGGATGCCGTGCGCCTGATGGAGCGAGCGCAGGTCGGGCGCCTGCCCGTGGTCGATGGCGCAGGTCAGCTGCTTGGGATTGTTTCCTACGACCCCGGCGGGGCGGGCGTCGGCGCGGGAAGGACGAGCGGAGGCTGGCGCTCCTGGTGGCGACGCTTGGCCAGGATCCCCACCGTGCGAGCCGGTCGCGATTCGGCTGCCTAGCATCGCCCCAGGCATCAGGATCGCGCAGAGCCCTGGACGGGAGGTGCGGTGCTCACTGTGCGAGCGATTGACATACCAATCGATCGCGAGCGAAGCGCTGCTGCCCTGAACCTCCAGGGCCGGGGCTGGCACTCGTGCACCCCGGAGATCGAAGTTGCTGAGATCCCCGTCGAAGGCGAGCCGTTCTGCCAGAGACTCGAAGGCGCCAAACCGATGAGGAAGGCCAGGTCTTCCCCCGGTCGGACATCCTTCGGCGCAGGCCCCGCACACCGTCACGGCTTCGCTCCGGTGGGGCTCAACCTCTCTTGCGTTCGACCGATAACGTCGAACGGGGCGGTCGGCGAGGTAGCCACCGCGAAGGAGTTGCAGCGTACTAGCCAATCCGCGGGGCTCGAAGTGCAGCGTGTCGCGCACATCTTGGGTCTTGTCGTTGTGGGCGTGGTCCTTGTGTTGGGGCATGCGACAGCACTTGTCACCGACTTTGACTCGACTGCAGGGTATCTCCGGGATGGGCAGTACGGGAACCTGTACGCGAAGCTGACGGAACAAGACCACAGACAGGAGCCCGCGAGTAGCGACTCCACCCGTGGCTCGATCGGTAGGAACCGACCGGGCAGGGCCCGCCCGAGCGAACGGAGACTAAGCCCGGCCGCTCCCTCGTTGCCTTCCTCTACGCGCTGAGGCTTGGAACGCGGCGCTCGACCCATCCGGCAACTGAGAGAACCCGTCGCTTCCACGTGACTCAAATCCGAGAGGCACTCCGACGTCGGCATGAGGCAGGTCGACGGGGTGAACGCTCGACCAGAGCCGCACCGAGTGGGACCCCTGGGGCAGGACAGCGGCAGTGTGAGGCAGGCAGCGTGCTGCAATCCGGCGCGCGGCAGGACCTCAGTGGACCGCGGCAAGGTGGGTACGAACGCAGAGGAGGGCGCGCTTGCTGGCCGGCTGCGGGAGGAGAAATGTCGACGACGGAGCGCCTCCGCCACCACCTACCACTCGATCGTCACTTCGACCTTGGAAGATGCCAGATTCGCAGCCTCCCGAAGCCACGCTGTGCCCTCTTCGAGTGCGGCCTCTGCCGGGGTAGGGTCCCCGAGCTGGCAGGTAATTGCTGTCACTATGGGGTTGTTTGCCGGACCGCGTGCGTACGAAAAGCCGTCTGCGGTTCGTTCGACGGTAGAGACCGCTTTCATGCTGATGGACAATTACCGAAACGAGGAGGTCGATAAATCGGCAATTTCCTTGATGGCGAGGCGGACGGTCGAATCGGCCGGGTCCTTCGCGGCTCCCGGAACGCGCGGTAGGGCGCCGCTCTCCGAGGGAGGCAACCCGCGAATCGTGGGCTGGGACGGTACGGAGGATTTCTGCAGCGAGCGGGTCATCCGCTGTCTAGGGCGCTCATAGCGCCAGAGGTCAAGTTCTAGGGCGGGTTTGAGGCACGGGATCAGGAAGCAACCACGCCTTCCGGTTGCAGATCCGATTTCCGAGCCGGAACTCACAGGGATGAGCTGCCAAGAGCCCTCCGCATGGTCGTGTTACGGATCGGCGCGAAGCCAGCGTTCGCGTACAGCGCGCGAGCTCGTTTATTCTTCGGGCTTACTTCAAGCTCAAGCGCAACCGCATCAGAAAAAACAGGAAGACTCCTGCCAGCGAGCGCCTCGAGGAAAGCCCTGCCGATACCACACCCCCGAAACGACGGTGCGACGTAGAGTTCGTCAAGGACGCATACGCGTCCGCGCAGCTCGTTGCTGTAGAAGGAAATGAGCAACGCATAGCCTGCGATCGTCCCGGCGTCCTCAATGACGATCGCATGTCCCCAGGCCGGCGTTTCCCGGAGCGTAAGGAGCGCCATCCGCGCAGAAGTCTCCGTCGGCCGATCCGGTGAAGAGTCCTCGCGATAGAGCGAGAGGATGAGCCGGATCAGCGCGTCATCATCAACGGCCGTCGCGAGCCGAAAAGTAATCACCCGTGCAGATTATCACTGCCCGTCGGCTGATACGATATTGCGTCTCAGGTTTCGCGATCGGCGGCGCTTCCTTGGCTCGGATCGCTCGCCCCGGGTCGCCATGTCGCTCCTCGCGGGTCCGACAGGAAGCGGAGAGAATCCGGTTGCGCTGGTATAGGCGCTCGGGGGATATCACATCCTGGCCACTTCGAATCCTCGGGGGAAGCCGATTTAGGTCCGGCTAGTGTCGTCTGGATAGCGGCGGCGTGTCATTCGAGGATTCCGTCCGACCATGATCGGCTCGGCAAATGCCGATCGAGTGAGACGGGAGTTCGGAGTGAGCATCGGCCGTATCTTCGGACGGAGGATCGATCCGATACTGAGAATGGCGACCAGTACCGGGCGCGAGCGGACGCCGCCTGACGTCGACGGACCGAAGGCCCCCACGTCAAGGAGGCCGGCGCCGCGAGTTCGACCGAGGCGGCTGGTTGCGGTCGTGAACAGACGCCCGATGGACTCAACGGCGCCGGCGGCCCTCCGCGGATTAAGCGCGCAAGGCCGACTACATTGTGGCCAAGAGTACGAAGGTCGTCTGTGACCTCAGGCACGGCAGAACGCAGGCAACTGCGAATGAAACTCTCTGGTGTGAGAAGATCGGTAGGGAGAGTGCCTCGGAAGGACCAGCGGAAGGGACGGCAGCGAAGCCGAGGAACTGAGGGGCGAGCGTAGGGGCGACTCTCTCGACTGCGCAGGCCATAGGAAACTTGGGGCAACGGGTGGGGATCATTGCTGCGCACGAGAACGCGTCGATTCGCGAGCCACGGCGCTCCGCCGAGCCCGCGACCACGGCGGCTCCAGGGCGGGGGAGTTACCAGGTCTTCTCGCCCTTCCCTTTCTGGCACCATGGGTTGCGCGGTACTCCCTCGCACGGGTCCGCCATGGAAGGTTGCAGCGGAAGCGGAAGAAGCATCACCTGGGTGGGTTGGGGGTAGCCAGGGTTTCCCGGGAGCCCTGTACATGGGCCAAGTGCCCCCGTCGCACAGGCGAGCTGCAGACCGATCGGATCTAAGAAATTGGCGCCCTGGTTCGGGACGCCACACGTTCCGTGGGTGGTCTGGAGATCCGCAGGAGAACTCGTCACGCCCTTTGGGTCGAAGTTCCCGTACCAACAGTTTCCGGGGTTGTTGAGGCCGCTGATCTCGCCGAGGTCGCCGTTCGTATCGTTGCCGAAGAAGCCGTTGTCCTTTAGGAAGTTGCTGTGTACCTCGTTGCCGAAGTCGTCGAAGTAGCAACTGACGCCAAGGGAAGCGAGGACACCTAACGGGAACGGATCGGTCACCTGCGGCACCACGCCGCCCGCGCAGCTCGCGCCGGGCGGAGGTGGGTTGCTGAAGTCGGCGAACGGCACGAGCAGGAGCCCCCAAGAGCCGTTGTGCTCCACGCGATTCCACGCCACGGTGTCAAACTGCCCGCCAGAGACGAGTATGCCGGTCCCGATGGGTCCCATGCCCGCCAGCCCTGCCCCGGGCACATTCGGATTGTTGTTGTCGTGGATGTAGTTGCCAATGTAGTAGGTGCACAGGCCGTTGCCCGCGAGTCCCTTTTCCGCGTCGGGACATTTCCCGCTTTGGGGGGAGGGCCCTTCAGTGTCCTGGCTGTTGGCAGAGATTCCGGTCAGGTTTCCGTCCCACTCGGAATATGCGACCACCAGATGTCCGCCAGAGTTCGTGCCAGAGTAGCCCTGGGCGGAGTTCTGGGCGTGGGCATCGGCCAGGACCGCGTTGCAGTCCGGACACGCACCAATGTAGAAGGAGGAATCCGCCATGTTGCTGGCGTAGGCGTGGACGATCAGCCCTGGCCCGCGCGAGTTGCTCGCAAAAATCCCGTACTGGGCCTTCGGCTGCTGGGCGCTCTGAAAGTAGGTCGACGTGGCCGAGAGATACTGGCCAAGGTACGGGCCGAGGCCGATCTGGCCGGATTCGTATCCGCCGTTCCACCAGATCTGGTTGCCGCCGCCCCCCGAGCCATCGAGAAAGTTGCATGCGGTGAGGTTCTCGACTGTGACATTGTCGGCCTTGAAGACGAGGACGCCGTTTCGGCCGAGGGGATTGCCGCTCCAATCGAGCGGACCGAGATCTTGGTCGCTCGGATCAGAGGAGCACTGCGGGGCACCCGGCTTCGTGCCATCCACCACGACGCCGTTTCGCTCCATGCCGCGCAGATGGAGATCGGGCGTCCCGATGTAGACGCCGCCCGAGGCTACGCCGGGCCACAGATACTCGCGGTCCCCTTGCTCGTGGTAGTCCCCGGGAGCGACGAGAATCCAGTCGCCCGGGTTGGCCGCATCGACGGCGGATTGGATAGAGGTGAACTGGCCGGGGATGCCGCGAAAGGTCCCCACGCGCAGGACGCGCTTTTTCGCTTGCCCCGGCGGCAAGCAACCGTTGTCCTTTTTGGC
>Ga0116216_10002965_pt1 | contig 11131 bp, 11 predicted proteins | sample Sb_taG_11_FD_89696 | JGI IMG/M metagenome (GOLD analysis project Ga0116216, IMG submission 89696) | Peat soil microbial communities from Weissenstadt, Germany - Sb_50d_3_AS metaG | ecosystem: Environmental > Terrestrial > Soil > Wetlands > Peat | place: Germany: Weissenstadt | collected 2010-09-21
CGCAATAGGCGCAGCCGTTGATCTGGGACGCGCGGGTCTTGACGAGCTCGACGAGCTTGTACTCGAGCCCCGCGCCGTCGACATAGGCCTGCAGCCCGCGCATGGCCTCGACGCCCTTCGGCGCCACCGCGTGATAGGAGATGCGCTGCTTCATGGGATTTCCTCCGAACTTCATGCGGGCATCTGCTTGCCGTCCGTCAAGCACCGTCGCTGGCGCGCGCAACGGATGGCGCGCGACGTGCCGAGAAGAAGCGAACAAGCAGCGCGCCCGCGCGTCTCTCCTCGATCCCGCCATAGACTTCGGGACGGTGGTGACAGGTCGCTTGCGCGAAGATGCGCGCGCCGTGCTCCACCCCGCCGCCCTTGGCATCATAAGCCCCGAAGTAGAGACGGCGTAAACGCGCAAAGGAGATGGCAGCCGCGCACATGGCGCAAGGCTCGAGCGTCACATAGATGTCGCAGCGCTTGAGCCGCGCCTCGCCGAGCTTGGCGCAGGCCTCGCGAATCGCCAGCATTTCGGCATGCGCCGTGGGATCGCCGAGCGCGTGCATGCGATTGCCGGAGAGGGCCGCGATCTCCCCTTGCGCATCGACGATGAGCGCCGCGACCGGCACCTCGCCGCGCACGCCTGCCTCTTCCGCGCGGTCGAGCGCCATTGCCATGTAGCTCGGCTTCTTTGTCTTTCCCGCCATGGCGCGACGATGGCCTCGCCAAGACCGCGCGTCAAGCCGTCGAGGCATCCGGCTGCGCATTGCGCTCGCGCTGCGCGCACCCTACATTGCCGCCCATGACTCGTCCCGCCATCGGCCTCACCCTCGATGCGGAGCCGCCGGGCGGCTATTCCAAGCTGCCCTGGTACGCGCTGCGCCAGAACTATGCCGGGACCATCGCGGCCGCGGGCGGGCTGCCCGTGCTGCTGCCCCACGAGCCCGAGCGGGTCGAGGACTATCTCGCCCACCTCCGGGGCCTCGTCGTCACCGGCGGCGCCTTCGACGTCGACCCGGGCCTCTTCGGCGCCGCCTCGCGCCATCCCACGGTCAAGACCAAGGACCGGCGCACCGCCTTCGAGCACGCCATCCTCGCGGGCGCCTTGCGGCGCAACCTGCCGGTGCTCGGCATCTGCGGCGGCCAGCAGCTCCTGAACGTGGTCCTCGGCGGCACCCTCATCCAGCACATCCCAGACGAGGTTGAGCGCGCGCTCGCCCACGAGCAGCCCAATCCGCGCACCGAGGCGGGCCACACCGTGCGGGTCGCCAAGGGCACGCTGCTCCACGAGATCACCGGGACGGACGAGCTCGCGGTCAATTCCGCCCACCATCAGGCGGCCAAGGAGGTGGGCGCGGGTGTCGTGATCAACGCCACGGCCGAGGACGGCGTCATCGAGGGCATCGAGCACCCCGGCTACCGCTTCTGTCTCGGCGTGCAATGGCATCCCGAGTATCTGATCAGCCCCGGCGACGGACGCATCCTCGAGGCCTTCGTCGCCGCAGCCGGCTGAGCCCATGGTCCAGGAGAAGGAGGACTCGGGCGAGCGCATCGCCAAGCGGCTCGCCCGCGCCGGGCTCTGCTCGCGGCGCGAGGCGGAGCGCTGGATCAGAGAAGGCCGCGTCGCGGTCGACGGCCAGGTGCTCACCACGCCGGCGTTCGTCGTCGCCAATGACAGCCTCGTCGCGGTCGACGGCAAGGTCCTCGCCGAGCCCGAGCCGCCGCGGCTCTTCCGCTATCACAAGCCGGCCGGCCTCCTCACCACGACGCGGGACCCGCAAGGCCGCCCCACCATCTTCGAGAAGCTGCCGCGCGAGCTGCCGCGCCTGATCGCGGTCGGCCGCCTCGACCTCGCTTCCGAGGGGCTCCTGCTCTTGACCAACGACGGCGAGCTTGCGCGCCATCTCGAGCTGCCTTCGACCGGCTGGCTTAGGCGCTACCGCGTGCGCGCCCGCGGCACGGCGGACGAAGGGCGGCTCAAGGCGCTCGCGCGCGGTGTTGACATTGATGGCGTCGCCTACGGTCCGATAGGGGCAACGCTCGACCGGGTCCAAGGGGCCAACGTCTGGCTCACGCTGGCGCTGCGCGAAGGAAAGAACCGGGAGGTGCGGCGCGTGCTCGAGCATGTCGGCCTCGCCGTGAACCGGCTCATCCGCATCGCCTACGGCCCCTTCCAGCTGGGCGAGCTCGCGCGCGGCGCCGTCCTTGAGGTGCCGCGCCGCGTGCTGCGCGACCAGCTCGGCGCGCTCTACAAGAAGCTCGCGGGCAAGGTAGAGCGCCATGCGCATCGTCGCGGGTAGGCATCGCGGCCGCGCCATCGTTGCACCCCCCGACGCTTCGGTGCGGCCGACGTCGGATCGCGTGCGCGAGAACCTCTTCAACATCCTGACGCATGGCCGGCTGAGTGCCGAGGCCTCTTTGCTCGAGGGTGCCACGGTGCTCGATGCCTTTGCCGGCAGCGCAGCACTCGGCCTCGAGGCGCTCTCGCGCGGGGCCGCCGATGCCGTGTTCCTCGACACGGATCTCGCGGCACTCGAATGCGCGCGCCGCAACGTGAAGGCGCTCGGCGAGGAGCCGCACAGCGTGCTCGTGCAAGCGGACGCAAGCCATCCGCCCACTCCTGCCAAGGTGCGCGGGCATCCGCGCGCGCGCAGCCTCGTCTTCCTCGATCCGCCTTACAAAAGCGGGCTCGCAGGAGCGGCACTCGCGGCCCTTGAAGCGGCGGATTGGCTCGCACCCGGTGCGCTTGCCGTCGTCGAGCTCGGCCGAGGCGAGCCCTTCGCCTTGCCTCAGGGCTTCACGCTCGCGGACGAGCGGCACTACGGGCGCACGCGCATCCTCTTCCTGCGGCGGGGGACCGCCGCTTCTATGCGTGCAGCCCCTTGACGATCTCGAGATAGTCGGGGTGCTCGGGCGAGATGAGGCCGTGCTGGACGAGGAAGTGGATGATGACGAGGTTGCAGTTGAACTTGAACTCGGAGGTCTCGCTCACGACCGCCATGACCTGCTCGATGGGCCAGAGCATGAACTCCTGGATCTCGCCGTCGCGGTTCCTGGGCGTGAAGTCGCGGGGCACCTCGAGCTCGTAGACGAACTGCACGTCGGGCTTGAGGCCCTCGGGCGTCTCCAGGACGTAAGTGACGGCCCCCGTCGGCACCGCGAGTGCGGAAAGCGATTGGGGGATGTCGGCCTCCTCGTGGCATTCCTTGGCGAGATTGTCCCTGAGCGAGACGCCGGCGGGCTGGCCGCCCGCCACCATGTTGTCGAGCATGCCGGGATAGGTCGGCTTGTCGAGCGCGCGGCGTCCGACCCACATGGCGATGCGCTCGCCCTCGCGCACGAAGCCGTTCATGTGCACGCCGTAGGAGCGCACGCCGAAGTAAGGCGTCGCCGCGCGCTCCATCAGCATGAGCGGCGGGGCGCCCCAGGCGAGCGTCACCGGGTAGACCTCATCGCGCCAGCCCTCGATGACGCCCCGCTCGGCGAGCGCGCGCAGCGCCTCCTCGAATGCCGCACTGCGCTCCTCGCAGGTGCAGAGCGCCGGCGAGAGGATCACGGCCGCATCGCTCAGCGCGAAGAGCTTGGGGAAGCGCGCGAGCTCGCGCACGAAGGGCGGCTTCACCCAACCGACGCGCTCGCCCGCGACGATGAAGGGGCGGAAGTGCCGCATTTGGCGCTCGTTGCATTCGCGGATGCGGTCGAGAAAGCTCACGGGGCTGCAGCTCCGGCTCGTTCGGCAGCCAACCGTTTAGCGGCATCCGCGCGCGCGCGCAACCGCGCTTCCGTGACAATCGCCCGCTGCCGTGCCGGCCGGCTCAGGCGCGTTGCGCGTAGCGCTTCTCCGAGGTGAGCACGATCTCGACGTCGGGGAGCTGGCGCAGGCAGCGCGCGATATAATCGCTGAGCGCGCGCTCCATGCCCTCGACCTGGATGTCGATGTGAAGCTCGGCTCCAGCGGCACCGCCGAGCGCGCTGCGCCACTGCGAGGGGACGAGGCCGCGCTTGGCGAAGAGCTCGAGCACGCGCGGCATCACGCCGGGATCGGCGCGGGCCTCGACGGCGAAACAAGCGGTCGGCGAACAGGTGGGGTCAGCGGCGGGAGACATGGCAAGCAAACTCCTGCAAACGGGCGAACGCACAAGCACCAAGGTCCGGCAACCCAAGGGGCGCCGGGGTGCTAATTCGCCGAATGCGGAGCTGCTCGCTCATGAGAGGAAGCTAGCCAAGGCCGGGCGTGCGGTCAAGCGCGGTCTTGCGCGCCCACCGCCATCTCGCTGGAAAGGCCGTCCCGCAGCACTCAGCCAAGGGGGGCCGCTCGGCCTTCCTGCATCAAGCGTCGGGCAAGGGCTACCGCCGCCGGGGCGTCGGGCGCATAGCCGGTTGCGCCGATCGCGCTGGCGAACGCCTGGTTGACCGGCGCGCCGCCCACGAGGATGCCGCCGTTGAAGCCGGCGCGGCGCAGGGCCTCGACCGTCTGGCGCATGCTGGGCAGCGTCGTCGTGAGCAGCGCCGAAAGCCCGACGAGGTCCGGCCGGTGCGCACGCACTGCCGCGACGAAGTCGTCCGGCAGGACGTTGATGCCGAGATCGACAACCTCGAAGCCAGCACCCTCCATGATCATCGCGACGAGGTTCTTTCCGATGTCGTGCATGTCGCGGTAGACGCTGCCGATGACGAGCTTGCCGACCGGCCGAATCGCGTGCCCGGCGAGGCTCGGCCGCAGCACCTCGAGCCCGGCCTTCATCGCATTGGCGGCCATCAGCATCTCGGGAACGAACAGCCGTCCGGCGGCGAACTCGTCGCCGACCTCCTCCATGGCGGCAATCAGCGCATCATTGATGACGGTCTCGGCATCCGTGCCGAGCGCCAGCTCATGGCGCACGAGCTCGGCGACCCGGTCTTGCGCGAAATCGCGGACGGCCTGGAAGATGGCGTCGAGCCGCTCCTCGAGCTCGTTGGACATGGATGGCCTCCTCGCCGGGCTTCCCCGCCTCGGCTAGATCTGCCCCTTCAGGATTTGCGCGTCGGCCGCCTTCACGATGCTCTCGATTTCGCGGAGCGAAACGGCATCCGGAGGGCTCGACGCCGCGTGCTCGTCCACCAGGCGGCGGCAGATTTCGCGCGCCCGGTCGAGCGCGGTGCGGTGCCCCGCGGCTTCGTAGGCCTCGCGGCCCAGGCGCTGGAACGCAAGCGGCTCGAAATTGGCGCGGCAATGCAACAAGGTGTGAGGTGTCGCGAGAAAATTCCCGCCGTGCTTGACCGTCCGCATGTCTTGCCACGCAAGCGTCTCGTCGTCGACGGCGGGCGTGCGCAGAAAATGCTGCAGCATGGCGCCATACTCGTCGTCGAGGACGGCCTGCACGGGAGAGAACGCGGTGGCGCATTCGAGCTGGCCGGCGCCGCCGAGAATATCGGCGCCAGCGAGGCCGACGATCTGCCCGAGGAGCGCGCGCTCGGCCTGCGACTGGCCGTCGACATCTGGCGTGTCGGAGCCGGATCCATAGGTGTGCGTGATCATGCCGAAGCCATGCTTCATGAGCTGCACGGCTATCGCGGCACCCTGGAGAGCCTCGACGCTCGCTTGCAGGCTTCGCCCCGTGCGCAGGTCGAGGCCGAAGATGAGCGGCGTCGCGATAACGGGCGTCCCCGGCGCAAGGACGTGCGTCATGACGGCCATGCTCAGGATCTCCGCCGCGGCCATCAGGATCACGCCCGGCATGGTGACCGGCGCCGTGCCGCCGGCGGTCGGCAGGCTGCAGGCGTGGATCGGCACCCGGAGCCGGCCGCATTGGATGATCGCCTCGACGTCCATCGACTTGAACTCGAGTGGCGTGAAGGACGTGACGATGCAGCTGACGATTGGCCGCGCGCGGAGAGCCGCCTCGCCGCCGGCTGCCACGGCCGCAATGCGGAGCAAATATTCCGTGTTCTCCTCGCCGTAGGGCTGCAGCCAGACGTGCTTCGGCGTAGAGGCGATCAGTGCGGCGACGCCGTGGATATCGGCGGTCAGCTCGGGCACGCCGGTCACGAAAGGATGGGCGACGATGCCGACGCGCTCGAGCCCGTTGGCAACGGCGGCGATTGTCGCGACGTCGTCGAGCACGAGCTTGCGGTAAGCGCCCGTCTCGGCCTCGATGAAGCCGTGCGCACCGGTCCCCGTCCGCATCGTGAAAGTGTTGTCCGGCCGCGGGAGCGTGATGTCGAAGGCCGGACTCCGGCCGCACAGCGTGACGGCGTTCGGCAGTGCCGAGAGCGCAGCCTCGGTAAGGCCCGGCGGGAAGCACAGCCGGTTGCCCTCGAGCCGGGCGCCCGCCTCCTTGAGCCGGCCGACCGCTGCGGCATGATTGACCACGACACCGTGCTCAGCGAGGAGGAGGATCGCCCGCTCGCGCAGCACGCCAACACGATCCTTGGAGAGGAACGCGAAGTGCGGCCGCACTGCCGGGCTCGCATCGGCGGGAGCGTGCGATGGCGGCGACGCCTGGCCGCCGCCCGCTGGCGCGCCACGCAGCCGCTCGCGCCGGCTCAGCCGCGCCCGGGCGGCGTCTTCCGCGGATTGGCTCACGGCGCTCGATCTCCAAATCGCCGGCCGGCGAGGACTTGAGCGATACTATGTGGATGAGGTGCTGCCGTCAAATACGCGAAATTGCCGCATTCCCCGCAAGCGGTCGACAAGTGGGGGCCATGAATTGATGACGCTCAAACGAGACTTCGGCACCTCGTGAGTGGCTTCATGTTGCCGGATGTTGCCGAGGTGCAAGGCGACCTTCGCGACCGCGGCACCCAAATTCGCCGCCGAGCCGCTGCCACGTTGCTGCATGGGCCGAAAAGGCGCATTCTGCGAGAGGCAAGGCCGGTCATCGTTAGCCGCTCAAATGCTTGCGCCATCCGAAATGCTTGCGCCATCCGACATGCTCTTGACCGACTGGCGGCAATGGGCGCAATCAAGAAAGCGGCTGAAGATTTCATTGTTGAAAGCAAGGGAGGAGAGAAATGCTCAGGCTTAACCTCGTTGCACTCACGTCAGCACTTGCGTTTTCTGTAGCGGCCGGTCAAGCGCTCGCCGCCGGCGATGTAGCGGCAGGCGAGAAGGTGTACAACACCCAATGCAAGGCTTGCCACAGCCTTGATCAGGGGAAGAACGGGATCGGCCCGAGCCTTAGCGGTATCGTCGGACGCAAGTCGGGGACGGCCGCAGGCTTCAAGTTCTCGGATGCGATGACGAAGGCGGGCATCACGTGGGACGAGGCGAGCTTGGCGAAGTACCTCAAGAGCCCGAAGGACGTCGTTCCCGGCAACAAGATGTTGGCCGGCGCGCTCAAGAGCGACGACGACATTCAGAACGTCATCGCCTTTCTCAAGGAAAAAGCGAAGTAGCCGCCCTGGATCCCTAAGCGGCCATCACTCTCGGCAGGCGGTACTTCCGGGTCGCGGCGGTCCCTCCCGGGAGGCGGCCCTATGTCGGCACCCCCGATTGCGGTAATTCCACCTGATACACCGGCCGCGGCCGGGTAGGTTCGTAATCGGAGGCCGCCGCTTGCGCTACTTGCCGAACCTGGCGACGCGCGCACGCGTCTCGGGATCGAGGAAGCCGCGCACGGTCGCCTCGGTCTCGAGCGCCAATGCCCCCTCGAGATCGAGATGGCAGGCGCGGTTCAGGACGCGCTTCAGGTCGCTCACCTGTGCCGCCGGCAGGGCCGCGATGCGGCGCGCCGTCGCTTGGGCCGCGGCCATGAGCTCCCCAGGCGGCACCACCTTCCAGGCGATCCCCATCTCGAGGGCCGCGCGCGCGTCGAAACGCTCGCCGAAGAGGATGAGCTCGCGCGCGCGCCTGAGCCCGACCAGCTTCGGCAGAAGCGTGGTGACCCCACCCGTCACGAACACGCCGAGCCCGATCTCGGGGAAGAAGCAGCGCGTGCCCTCGGCCATGATCGCGAGATCGCAGTTGATCACCCACTCGAGCCCCCCACCCACCGCCCAGCCGTGGATCGCTCCCACCACCATCTTGTTGCCGAGCGAGATCGCGCGCGTCACCTCCTGGATCGTCTCCACATAGGCGCGCACCTCGGCCGGCGAGCGGCCCTGCTGGTCGAACTCCTTGAGGTCGTCGCCAGCGCAAAAGGCGCGGCCCGCGCCGCAGAGCACGATGGCGCGCACGCCCGCGTCGCCGTTCGCAGCAGAGAGTGCCGCGGTGAGTTCGGCCAGGAGTGCCGGATTGATCGCATTGAGCCGCTCGGGACGGTTGAGCGTGATCGTGAAGACGCCGTCCTTGAGCTCGCTCAGCACCACGCTTGTCATCGCCTACTCCCTGAGAACGCGCCGCGTCTTGCCTTCCGTCCGCGGCAGCGATTGCGCCGGCACGAGCGCGAGGGCGGCCGTCACCCCGATCTCGCGCTTGATCGCCGCCTCGATCGCACCGGCCAGCGCCTCGCTCGCCGCAACTCCCGCCGCGAGCTCGGCCTCGACCGGCAGGCGGTCGTAGGGCCCTTGGCCCTTGAGGCGGATGCGATACTCGCCCGAGAGCTCGCGGAAGCCGCCGAGGGTCGCCGCGATCATGGTCGGGAAGACGTTGAGGCCGCGCACCACGACCATGTCGTCGCTGCGCCCGATGACGCGGAAGCGCGGTGCCGTGCGCCCGCAGGCGCAAGCTTCGGTCGCGGTGACCACGATGACGTCGCCGGTGCGGAAGCGCACGAGGGGCTGGCACTCCTTGACGAGATGGGTGAGTACGAGCTCGCCTTTGCTGCCCGCGGCGAAGGGCACCGGCTCGGCCGAGGCGGGCTCGATAATCTCGGGGTAGAGCGCCTCGAGGGCGACGAAATGGAGGTCGTTCTGCGCCTCGCATTGGCCGGCGAAATTGCACAGCACGTCGGAGACGCCGTAGTTCGCGTTGCGCGCCTTAAATCCCCACACACCCTCGAGGCGCGCGCGGAAGCTCGCGTCGTCGAGCCCCGCCTCGCCGCCGAAGAGCCCGAGCTGGAGGCCGAGCGCACGCGGCGCCAAGCCGGGGAAGTGCGCGGCGATCACGCGCTCGAGCACGGCCGGGTAGGAGGGGGTTGAGGAGATCGCGGTGATGCCAAGCTCGCGAATGGTGCGCACGAGAAGCTCGCTGCCGCCGACGCCGAAGGGCACCACGCTCGCCCCCGTCGCCTCGAGCGTCATGTGGTCGGTCAAGCCGCCCATCCAGAGCTGGTAGTTGAGGCAGTGCACGACGCGGTGACCGGGCCCGAGACCCGCGGCGCGCTGGGCGCGGCCGCCGATCTCCGCCGTCAACCGCGCATCCGCGGCACTCAGCGCAAGGTTCATCGCCTGGCCGCTGGTACCCGAGGTGCGATGAAGGCGCATGACCTTCTCGGGCGAGGCGGCGAGATAGTCGCCGAAGGGCGGCGACGCCGCCTGGCTCGCGCGCAGCATCGCCTTCTCGCAAAGCGGCAGCCGCGGCAGCTCCTCGAGCCGTACAGGCGGCCGCACCTCACCCCAGAGCCGCCGGAAGAAGGGCGAATGGCGCGCCACATAGTCCGACTGGGCCGGCCAACGCGCCGCGCGCAGCTTGGCGATCTCGGCAAGGGGAAGGAAGTCGGCGGCCATGGCGGGCGAGCGTCGGGTGCCGCACGCCGCTTGTCAATCGGCGTTAGAGCGCGATCTGCGCTTAAGATTTTCCACCACGGAGGACACGGAGGACACTGAGAAGAGAGGCAGGTTTTTAACGCGGAGGACGCGGGGGTCTCGCGGTGGACGCGGAGAAGAAATAAATTCTTTGCGTCCCCTGCGCTTCCTCTGCGACCACCGCGTTAAATCTTGCTTTTTTCTTCTCCGTGTCCTCCGAGATCTCCGTGGTGAAATCGACCTGAGTTTCCTATGCCGCCTGCTCCGCCGCGTGATCGACGAGGGCCACGATGTCGGCGATGATGGCGTTGAGCGCGTAGTCCTTGGGCGTGTAGACGCGCGCGACACCGGCTTCGCGCAAGCGCTTGGCATCGCCCGGCGGCACGATGCCGCCGACGACGACGGGAATCCCGCCCAAGCCCAGCTCGCGCATGCGGCGCAGCACCTCGCCCACGAGTGCCACATGCGAGCCCGAGAGGATCGAGAGCCCAACCACGTGCACCGATTCCTCGAGTGCGGTGGCGACGATCTGCTCGGGGGTGAGCCGGATGCCCTGGTAGACGACCTCGAGGCCGGCGTCGCGCGCGCGTAAGGCGATCTGCTCGGCGCCGTTGGAATGGCCATCGAGGCCCGGCTTGCCGACCAGCATCTTGATGCGCCGCCCGATGCGGCGGCTCACCTGCTCGACCTCCCGGCGGAGCGCCACGAGCTCGCCCGGAGCACCCGGTGCCGCGGCAGCGGCGACACCCGTGGGTGCCCGGTATTCGCCGAAGACGGCGCGCAAGGCCGCCGCCCACTCGCCGGTCGTGATGCCGGCGTGCGCGGCCTCAATCGACGGCTCCATGATGTTGCGGCCCTCGGCCGCGGCCGCGCGCAATTTGGCAAGTGCGCTTTCGACCGCCCTTGCATCGCGCCCCTTGCGCCAGGCTTCCAGGCTTGCGATCTGCGCCGCCTCGGCCGCGGCATCGGGGGCGAGGTAGGCGCCCTCCTCGCCGGCCAGAAGCGGCGAGGGTGCCGATTCCGTGAATTTATTGACGCCGACCACGATCTGCTCGCCCGCCTCGATGGCGGCGATGCGCCGCGCGTTGCTCTCGACGAGGGCGCGCTTGAGATAGCCGCTCTCGACCGCGGCGATGGCGCCGCCCATGGCGTCGATGCGGGCGAGTTCGGCAAGGGCAGCACCCTTGAGCTCCGCGACTTTCGCCGCGATCTCCCCGGCCCCATCGAAGATGTCGCCGTAGTCCAGAAGGTCGGTCTCGTAAGCCAGGATCTGCTGGAGCCGCAGGCTCCATTGCTGGTCCCAGGGGCGCGGCAGCCCGAGTGCTTCGTTCCAGGCCGGCAGCTGCACGGCGCGCGCCCGCGCGCGCTTGGACAGCACCACCGCCAACATCTCAAGGAGGATGCGGTAGACGTTGTTCTCCGGCTGCTGCTCGGTCAAGCCGAGCGAGTTCACCTGCACGCCGTAGCGGAAGCGGCGCAGCTTCTCCTCGGCAATGCCGTAGCGCTCGCGCAAGAGCTCGTCCCACAGCTCGGCGAAGGC
>Ga0116216_10002967_pt1 | contig 11128 bp, 10 predicted proteins | sample Sb_taG_11_FD_89696 | JGI IMG/M metagenome (GOLD analysis project Ga0116216, IMG submission 89696) | Peat soil microbial communities from Weissenstadt, Germany - Sb_50d_3_AS metaG | ecosystem: Environmental > Terrestrial > Soil > Wetlands > Peat | place: Germany: Weissenstadt | collected 2010-09-21
GCTTTCAAACACCGGGCTTTCAAACACCGGGCTTTCAAACACCGGGCTTTCAAACACCGGGCGGCCGGATGCCCGGCTGGTGGCCGTGACGGACGTGGACGCCGGAGCGGCCGCGGCCTTCGCCGCCGCGCACGGCTGCGCGGCCGAACCCGATCTCGGCGCGCTGCTGGCCCGCCGCGACGTCGAGGTGGTGTGCGTGTGCGTGCCGAGCGGCCTGCACGCGGCCATCGGGGTCCAAGCCGCGAAGGCGGGCAAGCACCTGGTCGTGGAGAAACCGATCGACGTCAGCCTGGAGGCCGCGGACCGGCTCATCGACGCGGCGCGCGCGGCCGGGGTGGCGCTGACCGTGATCTCCCAGCACCGTTTCGACCCGGGCCTGGTCGAGCTGCAGCGCCTGCTCGACGACGGTGCCCTGGGCCGGCTCGTGCTCGGGGAGGCCAGCACGAAGTGGTACCGCACGCAAGGCTATTACGACAGCGCCGCGTGGCGCGGTACCTACGCGATGGACGGCGGATCGCTGATGAACCAGGGCGTCCACTACGTTGACCTGCTCCGCTGGTGCATGGGCCCGCCTGTCGAGGTCACCGCCGTGTGCTCTACGCAGGCGCACCAGATCGAGGTGGAGGATACTGCGCTCGCGATCGTCAGGTTCGCCTCGGGCGCCGTGGCCACCATCCTGTCCAGTACCGCGGCCTTCCCCGGCTTCCCACAGCGCCTGGAGATCACCGGGACGCAGGGGACGGTGACGGTCGAGGACGGCCGGATCGCCGTGCGCGCCCTGGCCGCGGACGCCCGCCCGGTCGCGACTTCAGAGCCCGGCCGCTCGGCGGCCGCCGACCCGGCCGCCGTGGACGTAGCCGGCCACGCCGCTCAGCTCGCGGACCTGCTCGACGCGGCCGACACCGGGCGCGAGCCCGCGGTCACCGGCCAGGACGGCCGCGACGCGCTCGCGATCATCCTGGCCGTGTACGAGTCGTCCCGCACCGGCCGCCCGGTGCGGCTGGGGGGCCGGTGACCGTCGTCCTGAGCGGGTTCGCCGACGAGATCTCGCCCGACCCGCGAACCCAGCTCGAGACCCTGGCCGCCGAGTCGATCACCCACCTCGAGCTGCGCAGCGCCTGGTCGGTGAACGTGGCCGACTTCACCGGGGAGCAGCTGGCCGCCTTCCGCGCGATGGTGCAGGACGCCGGGGTGCGGGTCTCCGCGATTGGCTCCCCCATCGGCAAGATCCCGGTCGGCGCGCCGCTGGCCCCCGAGCTGGGCCGGATGCGCCGTGTCGCCGACGTGGCGGCCGGGCTCGGCACCACCATCGTCCGCGTCTTCTCCTTCTTCATGCCCGCGGGCGAGCCGCCGGAACGGCACCGGAGCCAGGTCATCGACCGCATGGGCGCCCTGGCCCGGATCGCCGAGGAACGCGGGCTGGTCCTCGCGCACGAGAACGAGAAGGAGATCTACGGCGACGTCCCGGACCGGTGCGCCGACCTGATCACCGCCGTGGGCTCACCCGCGCTGCGGGCCACGTTCGACCCGGCGAACTTCGTCCAGTGCGGCGTCCGGCCCTACTCCGGCGCGTACGCCGCGCTCCGGCCCTACCTGGTCTACCTGCAGGTGAAGGACGCGCGGGCCGCAACCGGCGAGGTCGTGCCCGCCGGCCAGGGCGACGGGGAACTGCGCGAGACGCTGGCTGCGCTGCGGGAGGACGGCTTCGCGGGCTTCATGTCGCTCGAGCCGCACCTGGCGCAGTTCGGGCGCTTCGGCGGCTTCAGCGGCCCGGAGGGCTTTCACCGGGCCGCGTCGGCTTTGAAATCTCTGCTGAACGAAGCGTCGATCTCCTGGCAGTGACTCCTGGCCCGCTCCTCGTGGTCAGACCGTGCCGGTCAGGCCCCAGCGCCGCCTGATGGCCCGATCGCCCAGGCCGAACAGCATGTCGACGATGATGCCCAGGATCAGGATCACGATGATGATCGCGGTGGCGCCCTGCATGTCGGCCTGATCCTGGTCGTTCGACAGCAGCACGCCCAGGGACGGCTGGTTCACGATGGCGACCAGCAGCTCGCCGGCCACCAGGCTGCGCCAGGCGAACGCCCAGCCTTGCTTCAGCCCGGCCACGAATGCGGGCAGCGAGGCCGGCAGGATCAGGTACCGGTACAGGGAGAGCCTGCGCAACCCCATCATCTTGCCGGCTCGCAACAGCAGCGGCGGAGTGTAGTCCACGCCTGCGATCAGGCCGTTGGCGATCGACGGGGCCGCGCCCAGCACGATGACGAACAAGATGGTGGTGGTGCTGATGCCGAACAGGATGATCGCGAACGGGAACCAGGCGATCGACGGCATCGTCTGCAGCCCGGTGATCAGGGAGCCGACTGCGGCCCGCAGGGGCGCGATCCGCGAGACCAGGGCGCCGATGACGGCGCCGATCACGACCGCCAGCGCGAACCCGATGACGGCGCGCTCGGAGGTGATGGCGATGGCGTGCCACAGCAGCCCCGTCCGCAGCTGACCCCACAGGTCCGAGAGGGTCGCGCCTGGCGCGGGGAAGATCAGCTTCTTCCAGCCGCTGATGTGGATCAGCTCCCAGATGGCCAGCACGATGGCGATCGCGAGCACCTTGGGCCACAGGGCCGTCCAGGCGCGGACAGCCAGGCGGCGCCCGCGCCGCTCGTCCGGCGGCGGCGCTGCCTCCTGCGCCTCGAGCCAGGCCAGCCGCTCGGCGTAGGCCGGCACCGAGGCCCGCTCCTCACCGGGTGCCATGGCTCATCTCCTCCCGCAGCCGGTCGGTGATCCGTCCGGCCAGTTCGGCGACCGGCGCCGAGTCGATCCGCCGGGGATGCTCCATGGGCACAGCGAACTCATCGATCACCCGGCCGGGGCGGCTGCTCAGCACGATCACCCGGTCGCCGAGCCGGACCGCCTCCCGCACGTTGTGGGTCACGAACAGGATGGTCAGCTGCCGGCCCGCGCAGACCCGGTCGAGCTCGTCGTGCAGCAGATCCCTGGTCATCGCGTCCAGCGCGCCGAACGGCTCGTCCATCAGGAGCACGTCGGCGTCCTGGGCCAGTGCGCGGGCCAGCGCCACGCGCTGCCGCATGCCGCCGGACAGCTCGTGCGGCCGCTTTCCGCCAAATCCGTCCAGGCGCACCGTGTCCAGCAGCTCCGCGGCCTGCTGGCGGCGTTCGGCCCGCCCCAGGCCGCGGGCCCGCAGGGCGAGCTCCACGTTGCCGGCCGCCGTGAGCCACGGGAACAGCGCGGGCTCCTGGAACATCAGCGCCACCCGGCCGGACACCGACACCTCCCCGGAGGTCGGCTGCTCCAGGCCGGCGACCAGGTTGAGCAGCGTGGACTTGCCGCAGCCCGACGCGCCGATCAGGCAGGTGAACTCCCCCGGCGGCACCTCCAGCGAGATCTGGTCCAGCGCCCGGACCGCTGAGCTGCCGCGCCCGAACACCTTGGATACGCCCGCCAGCCGGACAGACCCCGTCGCTCCGCCTTCTACTGGCCCGCCCTTTGCTGGCCCGGTCGCCGGCCGCTGGCCGGTGACCGTCACGGAACTCCCCTGCCTGACCACGCACTCACCCGCCTACGAGCTGACCTGCGGCTGGCCGGCCGCGGTCAGCGCCTGGTTGAGCGGCCCGAGATCGAAGATGCCGCTCAGGTTGACCGGCTTGAGCAGGCCGAGCGAAACGGCCTGCGACGCGTCGGTAGTCAGAGACGACGCGTCGGGGTCGTCGGTGAAGGTGATCTCCTTGAACGACGCCGCGACGAGGCTCGCCTTGAGCGGCTTGCCGGTGTAGGCGGCCAGTTCGGCGTTCGCGTCCGCCTGGGCGGCAGCCGGGTTGGACTTGATGAAGCTGTTGGCCTGGATCTGGGCCTTGACCAGGTCCGCGACGATCGCCGGGTGGGCGGACAGGAAGCTCTGCGTCACGACCAGCAAGGTGGTGACGCCGGGCTCACTGAGCAGTACCGTGCCGCCATCGCTGACCATCTCGATGTCGTACGGCGCGGGCTCGGAGCCGCCGGCGATCTGGCCGGACTTGAACTCAAGGACCGCGGCCGAGTTGGGGGTGGTCGGCTTGATGGAGGCGTCTCCCCCGCCGGTCGAGGTGGTGGTGACCCCGTTCTGCTTCAGCCAGTAGCGCAGCGCGACGTCCTGGGTGTTCCCGAGCGACGGCGTGGCCAGCGTCTTGCCCTTGAGCTGCGCGGGCGAGGTGATTCCCTTCGTGACCACCACCGAGGCGCCGCCGGTGGCGGCACCGGAGATGATCTTGATCGCGGTGCCGCCGGACTTCTGCCAGGCGTTGATGGCCGGGTTCGGGCCGACATAGGCGGCGTCGAGCTGGCCGGCCAGCAGCGCTACCGTCTCCTGGGTCCCGGTGCTGAAGGCGGTCGCCTTCAGCGTCCCGGCCGAACCCAGGGCGCTGCTGAAGAAACCCTCCTTCAGCCCGACCAGCGCGGAGGCGTGGGTGATATTCGTAAGGAAGCCCAGCCGGACCGTCACCGGCGCCGGATCGGTGCTCCCGCTGTTGCCCGTGGTGCTCGCCGAACCGGAGGACGACGAGGACGAGGAGGAGCAGCCCGCTGCCAGCAGCAGGGCGGCACCGACCATCGCGGCGGCCGTGACACGTCGCATCTCACACCCCTAAACCTTTAATATCTATCGTTTACATAGGAAACTCGACTGGGTTCACTATACATAGAGCCGGCAAGATAGGGAATCGGCCCCCGGAACCGGGGCGCCGCCCGCGAGAAGGGTTCAGCGGGTCCGGGGCCTATTGACCCCCGCTGGTGCTCTGGCCGCGGGTGCTCTCGTCCCGCAGGCCCCGCTGGTGTGCTAGTTCCCCAAAAGCACGGAGGATCCGGCCGTCGCGGAAGATCCGGGCAACTGGGGTTGCCCAAATCCTCCGTATAAGCCATATCTTCCGCGTAAATTGCACGGTGCTGGTACTCGTGTGCGATAAGTGTGGCTGGTGTGGGGGTTGTTGCTGGCGATGGGCGGGCGGGCCGGGGAACTTGCCGGGACGGCGCGGCGAGCGCGCTGCGGGCCGGGGAATTTGCCGGGACGGCGCGGCGAGCGCGCTGCGGGCCGGGGAATTTGCCGGGACGGCGCGGCGAGCGCGCTGCGGGCCGGGGAACCAGGCGCTTCCGCCGGGTCAGTTGCCCTGGTCGGAGGAGTCTTGCAGCGTGACGCCGGCCACCGAGGGGAACTTGGCCAGGCACTTCTCCAGCAGCGCCACGTCCGCGTCGCTCGCCTGATTGATCTGGTAGGTCACCTGATCGAGCGCGTAGGGAGAGCTCGTGTTGCTCGGCAGGGGCTGCGGGGCGACGTTCGGCGTCTTGGCGCACGCCGCGCGCACGGACATCCGCTGAGCCAACGTCGTGCCGGCGTTGAACGTCACGACGGCCTGGCGCTGCCCGAGCGCGGCGTCGAACCGGGAGCAGCCAGCCAGAACGGCGGCGGTCGCGACGACCGTCCCGGCAGCGAGCAGCAGGCGAATCCGGCCACGCGGCCTAACGCCGACTACATCGGGTAGTACCCGCACGGTGCCAGCCTACGGGCACTGGGCGCCTAGTACCGTATCGGCAGTGAACACCCACCCGGGAGGACATGTGGCGGGCCGGATCGAAGACTACGCCGTCGTCGGTGACATGCAGTCGGTCGCGCTGGTCAGCGCGGACGGTTCGGTGGACTGGCTGTGCCTGCCGCGCTTCGACTCGGAGGCCTGCTTCGCCGCTCTCCTGGGCACCCGGGACCATGGCTGCTGGCAGATCGCCCCTTCGGGCCGGTCCACGGCGAGCAGGCGGTACGCCGGTGAGACGCTGATCCTGCAGACCCGCTGGGAAACGGCGACCGGCGCCGCCGAGGTGACCGATTTCATGCCGCCACGGGAAGACGGCGAACCCCCCGTGCTGATCCGCCTGGTGCAGGGCGTGAGCGGGACCGTCGACATGGGAGTCCGGCTGACGCTGCGCTTTGGCTACGGGTCCATCGTGCCGTGGGTCGCGAAGACCGAGGGAGGTATCAGGGTCACCGCGGGCCCGGATTCGGTCTGGCTGCGCACGCCGGTGAACCTGAGCGGGGAGGGCCTGGCCCACACCGCGGCGTTCACCGTCACTGCGGGCGACGTCGTTCCCTTCGTGCTCACCTACGTACCCTCGCACCACGGAGAGCCCGCGCACCTGGATGCCTCGCGTTCCCTGGAGGAGACCAGGAAGTTCTGGGACGAGTGGGTGTCGCGCTGCAGCTACCAGGGCACCTACCGCGAGGCCGTCGTCAGGTCGCTGATCACCCTGAAGGCGCTCACCTACCGGCCTACCGGCGGCATCGTCGCCGCGGCCACCACCTCGCTGCCTGAGGACATCGGAGGCATGCGTAACTGGGACTACCGGTATTGCTGGCTCCGCGACGCCACCATCACGCTGGAAGCCCTGCTCCGGACCGGCTACCTCGAGGAGGCCAAGGCCTGGCGGCTCTGGCTGGGCCGTGCGATCGCCGGGGACCCGGAGGACATCCAGATCATGTACGGCGTGGCCGGGGAGCGCCGGCTGGCCGAATGGGAGGCGAGCTGGCTGCCCGGATACGAGAACTCCTCACCGGTACGCATCGGCAACGCGGCGGCCGACCAGCTCCAGCTGGACGTGTACGGGGAGGTCATCGACGCGCTGCAGCTCAGCTGCAAGTCGGGGCTGCACGACGACCGCCACACCTGGTCGCTGCAGCGGGCGCTGCTGGAGTTCCTTGAACGGCACTGGGCCGAACCAGACGAGGGGCTCTGGGAGGTCCGCGGCCCGCGGCGCCACTTCGTGCACTCGAAGGTGATGGCCTGGGTCGCCTTCGACCGCGCGGCGACCTACGCCGACGACGCCGGCGAAACGGAGCTGGCGGCTAAGTGGCGGGGAATCCGCGACGAGATCAACCGGGAGGTGTGCGCGAAGGGGTACGACTCCGCCCGCGGAGCGTTCGTGCAGTACTACGGGGCGAGCGAACTCGACGCCGCCGTTCTGCTCATCCCGGACGTGGGCTTCCTGCCCGCCGATGACCCCAGGGTGGTCTCGACCATGAAGGTGCTGCAGCGGGATCTCATGCGGGACGGTTTCCTGCGCCGGTACGAGCTGCCACCGGGCGGCACGTCGGAGGTGGACGGGCTGGCCGGCTCGGAGGGAGCGTTCCTGGCCTGCAGTTTCTGGCTGGCGAACGCGCTCGAGCTGAGCGGTCGGCACGAGGAAGCGGTCGAGCTGTTCGAGCGGCTGCTCGCCCTGCGTAACGATGTTGGGCTGCTAAGTGAAGAGTATGATCCTCGCTACGGCAGGCTGGTCGGTAACATGCCGCAGGCATTCAGCCATGTCCCGCTCGTGCAGACGGCGCTCAACCTCGAGGGTCACGCCCAGGAACATCGGCGCGGACCATGGGATGAGCGCCGTAGCGTGCCTGGCTAAGAAGATCCGGATCCGAAGAGATAATGCCCTCAGCTCGTCACATCCTCATCGTCAACTCCCGCAGCGTCCACCAGCCGGTGTTCGTGGTCGGCGCGCCGCATTCGGGAGCGGACCTCATCGGCCGTGCGCTGAAGGCGTCCGCGGGCTTTCACGTCACGATGGGACAGCCCAGCGTGCTGCGGGTGGTCTACGCCTTCGCCCGGCGCCCGTCCATGCACCAGGGCCGGGCGCAGGCCGCCGCCACGGTCATCAGGGACGCCTTCGCGCAGGGCTGGCAGGTCTCCCCGCACAGCTGCCTGGAATGCACCCGTGAATGCCGGGCCGCCGCAGGCCTCGCCGCCGATGCCGTGGGGCCGTGCGTGGAACTCCGGGGGCTGGAGCGGTTCGGGGACGCCAGCCCGGACCTGATCTACTGCGCGGAGGCGCTCACCTACGCGTTCCCCGACGCGCGGATCGTGCAGGTCATCAGGGACGGCGGGGACGTGGTGACGAGCATGCTCGCCGACCCCGTCGTCATGTCCTGGTTCCGGCCGAGCTTCGTGAACGTCGATACCGAGTTCCCCAATCCGTTCTTCGGCATCGACACTGAGGACGACCGCGAACTCTGGCCCAGGCTGTCGACCGCGGCCCGGTGCGCGCTGCGCTGGCGCTGGTGCGTCCGCCTGGCCGCGAGGCTGCACCACAGCCTGCCGGCCGGCCAGCTGAAGACGATCAGGTACGAGGACCTGATGACCAAGCCCGACGAGGCCGTGGCCGAGTTGTCCCGTTTCGCCGGGACCATGGTGCCGGCGGCCGAGATCCGCGACGTGGCCCGCACATCCCGGCAGCGCGGGCGGCCCCGCCGCCCGGCCGGACCCTCGCTCAGCACAGAAGACGCCGCCCAGATAGACAAACTCGCCGGCGAGGAACTCCGCCGCCTCGGCTATCCCCTGCTGAGCTGACCCTAGACGGCCTGGCCGGCGAACTGCGTGCGGTACAGGTCGGCGTACAGCCCGCCGGCGGCCAGCAGCTCGGCGTGGGTGCCGTGCTCGATGATCCGGCCGTCCTCGACGACCAGGATCTGGTCGGCCTCGCGGATGGTCGACAGCCGGTGCGCGATCACCAGCGAGGTCCGCCCGGCCAGCGCGCTCTTCAGCGCCCGCTGCACGGCCGCCTCAGACTCCGAGTCCAGGTGCGCGGTCGCCTCATCCAGCACCACCACCGACGGGGCCTTCAGCAGCAGCCGGGCCAGCGCCACCCGCTGCTTCTCCCCGCCCGATAGCCGGTACCCCCGGTCCCCCACCACGGTGTCCAGCCCATCCGGCAACTCCGAGATCAGATCCCAGATCTGCGCCGCCTCGCAGGCTTCGATCAGCTCCAGTTCGGTCGTGCCCGGCCGGGCGTACAGCAGATTGGCCCGGATCGTGTCGTGGAACAGGTGGGCGTCCTGGGTCACCACGCCGACGACGTCGTGCAGTGACTCCAGCGTGACCTCCCGCAGGTCGTGCCCGCCGATGCGGACCGTTCCCTCGTCCGGGTCATACAGCCGCGCGGCCAGCGCGGTGATCGTGGTCTTTCCCGCGCCGGACGGGCCGACCAGCGCGGTCAGCTGGCCGGACGGGGCCGTGAAGCTCACCTCGTGCAAGACCCCGGCCGCGGAGGCCGGGCGTTCGGGGGCGGGCAGCGCGATCGACTCCAGCGAGGCGAGCGATACCTCGGAGGCCGACGGGTACCGGAATGACACCTGGTCGAACTGGATCTCCGGGGCCGCCTGGCCCCCGCCCTCGGCGGGCAGCACCTCGGCGCCGGGGCGCTCGGCGATCAGCGGCTTGAGGTCGAGCACCTCGAAGACCCGGTCGAAGCTGACCAGCGCGGTCATCACGCTGATCTGCACGTTGGACAGCCCCGTGATCGGGCCGTAGACCCTGGCCAGCAGGCCGGAGAGCGTCACCAGGAGGCCGAGCTGCAGCACGCCGTGGATGACCAGGGTGCCGCCGAGCCCGTACACCACTGCGGTGGCCAGCGCGGCCAGCAGGCTCAGCGAAATGAAGAACACCTGGCCGTACATGGCTTGGCTGACGCCGATGTCGCGGACCCGCCCAGCTCGCTGGGCGAATACCTCTGACTCCTCACGGGGGCGGCCGAAGAGCTTGACGAGCATCGCGCCCGCCACGTTGAAACGCTCGGTCATGGTCGAGCCCATCGCCGCGTCAAGCTGCATCGATTCGCGAGTCAGCCGCTGCAGCCTGCGGCCGACCCGCTTGGCCGGGAGTATGAACAGGGGGATCAGCACCAGCGCGATGAGGCTGATCTGCCAGGAGATGAAGAACATCGTGACCAGGATCGCGCCGGTGGTGAGGATGTTGGAGACCACCGAGGACATCGTCGAGGTGATGGCCGACTGCGCTCCGATCACGTCGCTGTTCAGGCGGGACACCAGGGATCCGGTCTGCGCCCGGGTGAAGAACGCGATGGGCTGCTGCTGGACGTGACTGAACACCTGGGTGCGCAGGTCGTAGATGAGTCCTTCGCCGATCCGCGCGGAGAACCAGCGGATGATGAACCCGAGAAGCGCGTCGAACAGCGCGACCGCTGCGACCGCTACAGCAAGCCCGATCACGACCGCCTCGTCGCGGGGCAGGATGCCCTTGTCGATGATCTTGCCGAGCAGCACCGGGTTGACCACCGTGATGAGCGAGTCGAGGATGGTCGCGAGCAGGAACAGGGCCAGCCAAAGCCTGTACGGCTTGGCGTAGCCGATGATCCGGCGGACAGTACCGGGCTTCAGCTTCTGCTGCGTCACCGAGGGGTCCCTCATGGACCCCCACATGAAGCGCTGCGCCGGCGCGTGCATGCCCTGGAGAACCTCCTGAGGGGCTCAATTCGTTCCCGTGCCGGGCCGGAACGTTATCAGCTAGCAGCGAACTCTCAAGACGATTTGCCGGTGGCTTTCCGGGCGGGGTCCCGGCTGCGTGAACCGGGCCGGTGCCACCTGGCGTGGCCTGCGCGCTATACCTTGGCCTTGCCACCGCGGGTTGCGCCACCACGCCCGCGCAACGTCACTCCGGTCTCGGTGAGAATCCGGTGGACGAAGCCGTAGGACCTTCCTGTCGACGCCGCGATGGAACGGATGCTCTCGCCGCTGTCGTACCTCCTGCCTAGAAGACTCGCCAGCTTGCTGCGGTCGACGCCGGTTACCCGCGTGCCTTTCTTGAGAGTGGTCTCGACCACATGCACCTCCTGTTTGCTGAAGTTACCCAGTGAGTTACAGATCCTCCTTGGCAATGATCATGCATGGCCCGTGGATTGACTACCCAGATGAGCGCAAATGATCACCTATTTTTATCCGGCCATGGCGGAATCGTATCCTTTGCCCGGGCGGCGCCCGGCGGGCAAGTATTTACGCAAGTGCAACGAGATCTGCGAAATCCTCACTCCACGCGTCTTCCACGCCGTCCGGCAGGACGATAACGCGTTCTGGTGAAAGCGCCTCAACCGCACCTTCATCATGGGTAACAAGCACTATCGCGCCGCGGAAGCTTCTCAGCGCGGCGAGAACCTCTTCCCGGCTGGCCGGATCGAGGTTGTTGGTCGGCTCGTCGAGCAGTAGCACGTTGGCTCCTGATACAACAAGAAGAGCGAGGGCGAGTCTCGTCTTCTCGCCGCCGGAAAGCACTCCCGCGGGCTTTTCCACGTCATCGCCGGAGAACAGGAATGA
>Ga0116216_10002968_pt1 | contig 11127 bp, 14 predicted proteins | sample Sb_taG_11_FD_89696 | JGI IMG/M metagenome (GOLD analysis project Ga0116216, IMG submission 89696) | Peat soil microbial communities from Weissenstadt, Germany - Sb_50d_3_AS metaG | ecosystem: Environmental > Terrestrial > Soil > Wetlands > Peat | place: Germany: Weissenstadt | collected 2010-09-21
GGCGACGACCGGATGAAGCGGATGAACCCGGGCTATTCCTTCATCGGCCGGCTCAAGGGCCTCGCGGAACTGCGCGGCGTGATGCGGACGGTCGAGGCGTTCCGCTCCGGGAGCGTCGCATGACGGTGCTGAAAATCGACTTCGTCGGAATTCGCACGAGTCGCCTCGGCGAGACGGTCGCGCTGTTCAGGGACGTCTTGGGCGTGCAGGTCGCTCGGCAGAGCGACGAGGCGGTGCGTTTCCGGCTCGCGGACAATACGCTGCTCGAGCTCTATGGTCCCGGGGACAAATTCCACGCCTTCTTCGCCACGGGGCCGGTCGTGGCGTTCCGGGTAGATGATTTTGCCACCGCGCGCCAGGCGATGGCAGATGCGGGCGTCAAGTTTATCGGCGAAATGCAAACCGCGGACGGCGTCAGCTGGCAACACTTCCACAGTCCCGATGGGACCATCCTGGAGGTGATCGGCCCCACTCCTGGTCGCCTCTGACGACACAAGAGGAGGCGACGCTTCACGATTGAGTGTCCCAATCGTCCTGAGCCTCGTCTCCGGTCGCCGTCCAGTTCATGGTGATTTTCTGGTAGGTGAATTCAATCTCCTCGAGCTCTTGCGTGTCGGGCTGCTGCTCGTGTTCGTCACTCGAGGACGAGAGCGTCACATTGGTCACGAGCGCATTCGTCAGCGTCATGATGAAATAGGGCGCGGCCGCCTCCGGGGCGGGTCGCCAGAACTCGATCTTAACGCTCGTCAGAACCTCGTTTGTGACCAGCGCCTCCACCAGTTTCGGCGTCGCCTGATCGATGACCTTGACGATCGTGACCGGCTTATGAATGCGCTTGCCGGTTACGTGGCCGGTCGCCGGGTCGACTGGCGATTCGACCTGGTAGGAGACCGAAATCAGTGCGATCGAACCCTCTCGGCCCTTCGCCGTCACGTCGCCCTTGATGTCCCCCTGCTTCTCGCCTCTCGCGGTGAGATATGCGATCGTCGCCATGGCCGGCCTCCTGGGCGTCTCGCCGCGACAGTCTGCTTGGGCAGGCGAAAGAGCAAGAGGCCGCCGGAGAGTGGCCCGACCATCAAAGGCGAACGAACGGCTGGATCAGCCGCCCCAGGAGCCCCTGCCAGCGCAGCTCGCCCTTTATGGCCACAAGCGACACGCAGTCGTCGCCCTCCTCGACGCGAGGCTCGTGATGGATGTCGCCGTCGCCGAAGTCGAAATCGCCTGGACCGTAGCGCTCCCCTTCGCGGCGGAAAGCGCCGGCAAGCACGCAGGTCATCTCGAGCCCGGTATGGGCGTGCTCGATCACCTTCGTTCCTCCGGCGGCCTTCAAGAGGAACACCCGGGTCGGGCCTGGTTCGGGCAGCCGGATCGGCCGCATGGCGATGCGCGGCGCGATCCGCCGCCAGCGGCCGAATTCATAAGCCTTGACGAAGCGCGGCAGGTTCTCGGGCGCGTCCCCGCAAAGCGGCCGCGCGCGAGCCACGGGCGGCGGCTCATCGATCCGCGCCAGCGCGCGCGCCAGCGCCCCTTCGGTGAGCGCCGCGGGGGCCGTGTCGGCGATCATCGCGCCGCCGACCTGCTCCATCGCGCGCACCCAGTCGCGGCAGGACTCGCAGGCCTTGAGATGCGTCGCGATCGCCACCCGCTGGCCGAGATCGAGCGAACCCGCCGCATACGCCGCCAGCAAGTCTTCGTCAGGGTGGTGGGCAATCGTCATTGCCATCCATCCACAAGTCCGCGCAGGCGTCGCATCGCCAGCCTTACGCGGGACTTCACAGTGCCAAGAGGAATCTGGAGCGTGCGTGCAATCTCGCTATGCGGCCGCTCCTCGAAAAACGACATTTCGATCACCCGTAATTGGTCCGAAGGCAATGTCTTCAGCGCCTTGCGCACCCGCGCCTCCGCCTCCGCCGTCAGGAACCGCGCATCGGCGAGCGGCGCGTCGTCGACCTCGTACTCCGCTTCGACCTCCTCGACCTGGATCGCGCCGCCGCGCCGCTCGCGCCTCAGCGAGTCGATCCTGAGATTGCGCGCGATGGTGAAGATCCAGGTCGCCGCGCTCGCATTTCCCGGATCGTAGAGGCCGGCCTTACGCCAGACGGCGAGCATCGTCTCCTGCGCCAGGTCTTCGGCTTCAGCCTCGCTGGTCCCGGTCCTCTGCAAATAGCCTTTCACCCTCGGCGCGAAGAACGCGAAGAGCTCGGCGAAGGCGGCGCGATCATGGCTCGCCGCGATTGCGCCGATCCGGCCGCTCCATTCGCCGCGGCGGCGGGTGGCGTCTGAACTATCCGACATCGCCGGCCCGAACGCGACGGCTGAAGCCATGCGACGCCATCGCTGCGTGACGCCGTGGCAGCGAAGCGCGTCGAAGGACGCGGGGGTGCAGAGCGTGGCGGTCATCCCTTCCTGAACGACCGGCGCGCCGGTTTGGATCATCGAGGCGATCGCATCCGTTTGGCCGGGTGGCGCGCCCCCTCCACCGCCCTTCGGGTGGTCCTCCTCCCCCGCTCGGCGGGTGAGGACGGCGGAGCCGTCGCCGCGTTATCCTCCCCTGCGCTTGCAAAGCGTGGGGGAGGGGGACCACGCGCAGCGTGGGGGAGGGGGCGCGCCGCCGACGCTCAGCGCATGATCCGTTCCGCCCCATTGCTCGTACCGCTTCTGTCCCGCGCACGACGAGGCGCCGGGGAAGACGAAAAGGCGGAATGGGGGCGGCCATGGGTTCAGGATCTCGTCTTCGCATTGCCGTCGTGGGGACGGGCGTCGCCGGCCTCTCCGCCGCATGGCTGCTTACCCGGCGTCACGACGTCGTCGTTTACGAGACGGCCGACCGAATCGGCGGACATTCGAACACAGTCCTCGCGCGCGTCGATGGCCGCGAAATCCCAGTCGATACCGGCTTCATCGTCTACAATCCGGGAACCTATCCCAATTTCGTCGAACTCCTGAAGGCGCTGGACGTCAAGACCCAGCCATCCGACATGTCGTTCGCCGTCTCGCTCGATCACGCGAGGATCGAATATGCGGGCGCCAATCTCATCAGCCTGTTCGGCCAGCCGTCGAACGTCGTGAGCCCACGGTTTTGGGGGATGCTGGCGGATCTGGCGCGATTCTACCGCCGTGCGCCCCGCGACGCCCGCCGCATCCACGAGGACCATCTGAGCCTCGGCGAGTATCTGGCTGCGGGCCGCTACGGCGAGGCTTTTCGCGACCATCATATCCTTCCGATGGCGAGCGCGATCTGGTCGGCCTCGCCGGCCGAGATCATGGCCTTTCCCGCGGCGGCTTTCATCCGTTTCCATGACAATCACGGCCTCCTGCAGCTCGGCGGGCGCCCGATCTGGCGCACCGTCAGCGGGGGCGCCACGGAATATGTGGGGCGCATGGGCCTTTCGCTGGCGGGCGCCATCCGTTACGGAACGGGCGCCGTCCGGATCGAGCGTAACGGATCGGGAGCGATCGTCATTGACGGCCGCGGGGGCCGCGACAGGTTCGATGAGGTCGTGCTCGCCTGCCATGCCGACGAGGCGCTCGCCCTTGTCAACGAGCCGAGCGGGGAAGAGCGCGCGCTGCTTGGCGCGTTCCGCTACAGCCGCAATCTCGCGGTCCTTCATACGGACGAGAGCCTGATGCCGCGCCGCCGCGCAGTGTGGGCGAGCTGGAACTATATCGGCGGCGAGGCCCGCGCGCCGGAGCGCGTCTGCGTCACTTACTGGATGAACCGGTTGCAGAGCCTGCCGACGAAGACCAACGTCTTCGTGACCCTGAACCCGTCGCGCCCGCCGCGCGAGGAGAGCGTGCTTAAGACCATTCCTTATGATCATCCGCTGTTCGACGCGCGCGCGATCGCCGCCCAGAAGTCGCTGTGGCGGCTGCAGGGCGTGCGCAACGTCTGGTATTGCGGCGCGCATTTCGGCTCGGGTTTCCATGAGGACGCGCTGCAGGCGGGCCTCGCCGTCGCCGAAGAGCTCGGCGGGGTGAAGCGCCCCTGGACCGTTAAGGGGGAATCGTCGCGCATCTGGGTTACACCTCGGGCGGCGCCGGCGGCTCTGGAGAGGGCCGCATGACGCGCGGGTCCTGCCTCCAATCGAGCCTTTACGTCGGTTCGGTCTTTCATCGGCGGCTCACACCCAAGCCGCACCGGTTTCGCTATCGCCTGTTCTGGCTCCTGATCGATCTCGAAGAGATCGACGACGTCGACCGGCGCCTCAAGGTCTTCTCGCACAATCGGTTCAATCTCTTTTCCCTCTTCGACCGCGACCATGGGGACGGCGGCGCATTGTCCTTAATCGCGCAGGCGCGTGAGCTTCTCGCCGCGCAAGGAATCGATGCGGGTGGCCCGATCCGGCTTCTCTTCATGCCGCGCACGCTGGGTTACGGCTTCAATCCGATCAGCGTTTATTTCTGCGCCCGTCCGGACGGGGCGCTCGCGGCGCTCATCTATCAGGTCCACAACACGTTCGGCGAACGGCACAGCTACGTGCTGCCGGTCGCCGAGGCTCGAGGCGCAGTGCGGCAGGCCTGCGCGAAGGCGTTCTTCGTCAGCCCTTTCCTGCCCATGGGACTGCGCTATGAGTTCCATGCGACGCCGCCGGGGGAGACCGTGACGCTGGCCGTTCGCGCGAGCGGGCCGGACGGAGTCGTGCTGCGCGCGGCGCTGGCGGGAGAGCGGCGCGAGCTAACGGACGCGGCCCTCATGAAGGCGGGCTTATCGGTGCCGCTCGAGGGGATGAAGACCACCGCTGCGATTCATTGGGAGGCGCTGCGTCTCTGGGCGAAGGGCGTCGTCTATCTCGGGCGCGATGGCGCGCGCAATGATCCGAGGCGGTCTGCCTCACATGGACTGTATTGACAATGTATATGCGTCAGCTATGCTCGCTCTATGGCGAAGGGCAGGACTCCCTCGGACGGATTGGGCGCCGCGGCGGTTGCGGAGCGGCCTTCGGCTGCCGAGACGAAAGGCAGTATTAATTTGCGTATCGATGCGCAGACGCGTCAGCTGATCGATGACGCGGCCGCCATCCTTGGCAAGACCCGAACTGAATTCATGGTCGAGAACGCCAGGCAAATGGCGATCGATGTTCTGTTGGATCAGCGGCTGTTCGTGCTTAACCCCGAGCGCTACAGCGCTTTCATGGATGCGCTCGACAATGCGCCGGCTCCCGGACCCAAGCTGCGCAAGCTTTTGCGTCGAGCTCCCGCATGGGAAGTGTGACCTCGAATCGAGGAACGCCCTCAGATGCGACTGTCCGCGCCGGTCGCTCTAACGGCGGCTCATGACCTAAGCGAGTTCGACTGCGGCGAACCCGCTTTGAACGATTGGCTGAAGAACCGCGCCTTGAAGAACGAAAGCCGGTTTTCGCGAACCTATGTGGTTTGCGATGGTAATCGCGTCGCTGGATATTTCTGGATATCGGCCGGAGCGGTCGAACGGGCGGCCGCTCCGGGGAAAGTGCGGCGCAATGCGCCCGACACGATTCCGGTTTCGGTGATCGGGCGCCTGGCGGTCAGCCGCGCCTATTCCGATCGCGGGCTCGGAGCCGATCTCCTGTCCGATGCGCTTCGTCGCATTGCCGTCGCCTCGCAAAGCATCGGCATCGGCGCTGTGCTTGTGCATGCGAAGACCGAACGTGCGAAGCGTTTCTATCTGGCATGCGCCGAGTTCATCGAATATCCGTCAGACAGCCGCACGTTGTTCCTTCCCATCGAAACCGTAATCGCTGCTTTCTCGGGCGGGAAATCTGGCGGCTGAACTGACGCTCGCCCTCACATCCCGCCGAGATGCTCCGCGACCGCGAAAATATCCTTGTCGCCGCGCCCGCAGAGATTCATCACCATCAGGTGGTCCTTCGGCCGCCTGGGCGCGAGTTCGATCACTTTGGCGAGCGCGTGGGCGGGCTCGAGCGCCGGAATGATGCCTTCGAGCTTTGAGCAGAGCTGGAAGGCGTTCAGCGCCTCCTCGTCCGTCGCGGAGAGATAGGTCACCCGCCCGACGTCGTGCAGCCACGCATGCTCCGGTCCGACGCCCGGATAATCGAGCCCGGCGGAGATCGAATGGCCTTCGAGGATCTGGCCGTCGCCGTCCATGAGGAGATAGGTGCGGTTGCCGTGCAGCACGCCGGGTCGGCCGCCGGTGATCGAGGCGGCGTGGCCGTTAGGCTTGTCGAGCCCGTGGCCCGCGGCCTCGACCCCGAACATCTCGATCCCCTCGTCGTCGAGGAACGGATGGAAGAGGCCGATCGCGTTGGAACCGCCGCCGATCGCCGCAACCAGGCTGTCAGGCAGGCGACCCTCGAGCTCCTGCATCTGCGCGCGCGTCTCGTTGCCGATGACGCACTGGAAGTCGCGCACCATCGCCGGATAGGGGTGCGGCCCGGCGGCGGTGCCGATGCAATAGAACGTGTCGGCGACATTGGTCACCCAGTCGCGCAGCGCCTCGTTCATCGCGTCCTTCAGCGTGCGCGCGCCGGACTGCACGGGCCTCACCTCGGCGCCGAGCATCTTCATGCGGAAGACGTTCGGCTTCTGCCGCTCGACGTCGACCGCGCCCATGTAGACCACGCATTCAAGGCCGAAGCGCGCGCAGGCGGTGGCGGTGGCGACGCCGTGCTGGCCCGCCCCGGTCTCGGCGATGATGCGCTTCTTGCCCATACGGCGCGCGAGCAGGATCTGGCCGAGCACGTTGTTGATCTTGTGCGCGCCGGTGTGGTTGAGCTCGTCGCGCTTGAAATAGATTTTCGCCCCGCCGAGCCTTTCGGTCAGCCGCTCGGCGAAATAGAGGGGGCTCGGTCGCCCGGCATAGTGCTTGAGGAAATGATCGAGCTCCCGCTGGAACGAGGGATCGGCCTTCGCCGCCTCGTAGGCCTTTTCCAGCGAGAGAATCAGCGGCATCAGCGTCTCGGCGACGAAGCGTCCGCCGTAGATGCCGAAACGGCCGCGCTCGTCCGGGCCCTTGCGGAACGAATTCGGCTTGTCGAGCTTGGCCATTCATTCGACTCCTTCGGCGGCGCGCGCAAACGCGCCGCGCGCGGCGGCGACGAACGCCCGGATTTTGCCCTCGTCCTTCACGCCCGGGGCGCTCTCGACGCCGGTGGAGACGTCGACGCCGCGCGCTCCTGTGAGGGCGATCGCCTCGGCGACATTGGCCGGATCGAGCCCGCCCGACAGCAGCCAGGGCGTCCGGGGGCGAAAGTCGCGCGCGAGCGCCCAGTCGAATGCGAGGCCATTGCCCCCTGGCAGCACTGCGTTCTTCGGGGGCTTGGCGTCGATCAGCAGAATGTCCGCGACGCCGCCGTAGGGCTGGGCGGCGGCGAAGTCGGCAGGCGAAGCGACGCCGATCGCCTTCATTGTCAGGCGGCCGAAACGTTGGCGGATCTCGGCCACGCGCGACGGCGTTTCGCGTCCGTGCAATTGCAGTATCTCGGGCGAAAGCCATTCGACGATCCGAGCGAGCGCGTCGTCGTCGGCATCGACGCTGAGCGCGACGATCCGCGCGCGCCCGCGCGCCTGCGCGCCGAGCGCGCGCGCCTGTTCATAGCCGATATTGCGCGGGCTCTTCGGGAAGAACACGAAGCCGACCGCGGTCGCGCCGGCGGCGAGCGCGGCTTCCACGGTCGCGGCGCTGGAGAGGCCGCAGATTTTGACAATGGGCGTCATCGACGCCTCTTTCGATCAAAGCGGGTCGCCTGTCAAAGGCATGGCCACGTGGTCTCCTTGACAAGGCAGCATGGCTTTTGTCTCTACGCGCCCTGCTCGGGCCTTTCGCTCCGGCGCGCCGCGTCGTTCTTGCGGCGTTGCGACGGCTCGACAGCCAATAGCCTGGAGGAACGACGTGAAGCGTATTCCGCTCGTTGCGATTTCAGCCTTCTCCTTGATCGCCTCGGCTCGCGTCGCCTCGGCGGATGGGGACGCGGCGGCGGGGGAAGTCACGTTCAAGGTCTGCAGGACCTGCCACCAGATCGGCGAAAGCGCGAGGAATTTCGTCGGGCCCGAACTCAACGGCGTTGTCGGCCGCAAGGCGGGGACCGTTCCAGGCTACAACTATTCCGACGCCAACAGGAACTCCGGCCTCACCTGGGAGGAGGCGACGTTGACCAAATATCTCAAGAGCCCGCGCGATGTCGTTCCCGGCACCAAGATGGCGTTTCCCGGCCTCATGCGCGACAGCGACATCGCCGACGTGATCGCCTACCTCAAGCAGTTCGGCCCCGACGGGAAGAAGCGATGACCCCAAGGTTCGGGAGCGCAGACACGTCCAGCGCGGCAGTCGTCGGGGCGCAAACGGGGGAGGCGAGCCCGCGCTCGATCGCGTCGATCTCGGTTCCGGCGGCCGAGCGCATCTTCGCTTCGGCGTCGCGGTAGAGCGCGACGATCCGCCGGCCTTCGTCGGTCAACGCGGCTCCGCCCCCGTTCACTCCGCCGTGGTGCGCGGCGACCAGAGGCGAGGCGAAGAGCTGGTTCAGATCATCGACCAGCAGCCACGCGCGGCGGTACGACATGCCCTGCGCGCGTCCTGCGGCCGAGATCGACCCGGTCTTGTCGATCGATTCGAGAAGCGCGACCTTGCCTGCGCCGAGGCGGCGGCCGGCCTCGAAGTCCAGCCGGATCGTCAACCGGGTCGTCATGTCTCCTCCCCTGCGGTTGGCCGGGCGCGGTTATTGAGAATGAGCAAATTCCCAATAGAGCTCGCGCGCGCGGTGATAGAAGGGTCCCGGCTGCAGGTCCCGTCCGTCGATGCGCCGGACCGGCGTCACCTTGCCGAAATTGCCGACGACGAAAATCTCGTCCGCTCCATCGAAATCGGCGAAGCCGAGCGTCGCCTCGCGCGCGTCCTTGCCGTCTTCGCGCAACAATTGCAGCACCCGCTGCCGCGTCACGCCATTGAGGAACGTCCCGTTCGCCACTGGCGTTATCACGACGCCTTCCTTGGCCATGAACACGTTCGCGGTTGCGAGCTCCGCGACGTTGCCGAGCATGTCGCACATGAGGCAATTGTCGAAGCCGCGTGAGCGGGCCTCAAGAAGCGCGCGGGCATTGTTGGGATAGAGACAGCCGGCCTTGGCGTCGATCGGCATCGTGATCCCGAGCGGCTTGGCGAAGCCTGAGCGGGTGATCGCTATGCCGGTCGGCTGCGGCAGCGGCGCCTCATAAATAGAGAGACAGAAGCGGGTCGACTCCGGGTCCGGGGGCACCGACGTCACGCCGCTCCGTTCCGCCCAGTACATCGGACGGATATAGAGCTCTGCGTCGGGGGCGAATTTCTTCACGCCCTCGCGCGCGAGCTCGACCATCGCCGCTTCGCTCATGATCGGCTTCAGCCACATCGTTTTCGCCGAACGGTTGAGGCGGGCGCAATGCTTGTCGAGATCGGGCGTGACGCCCTCGAAGGCGCGTGCTCCGTCGAATACGCTGGAGCCCAGCCAGAAGGCGTGGGTGCGCGCCCCGATGAACGGCTTGTTCCCCTCGATCCATTCGCCGTCAAGAAAAGTGAAGGTTTGCGACCAGCCGGGCATCGATCTCGAACTCGTGGGGACTCAGGAGGGTGGACAATCGCCGTTTTGGGCCCTTCAGTCCAGCGGGACGACGTTGGACGCCTCCGGGCCAAGGCTTGCCGCCGCCTCGCCGGCGCGTCTGCCGCCGATCACGCGTTCGGGCGCGATCTCGGCGAGCGGGACGAGGACGAAGGCGCGGTTGAAGAGCTCCGGGTGGGGGAGCGTGAGCCGAGGGCCGTCGAGAGCGACGCTGTCATAGTCGATAATGTCGATGTCGATGACGCGAGGGCCCCAGCGTTCGCCAGGCTCCCGGCCGAGCTCCACCTCCAGCGCCTTCACCCGGTCAAGCAGCGCACCGGGCGCGAGGTCGGTCCGGGCCAGGGCGCAGGCGTTGACGAACCAGTCCTGATCGGTCTTGCCCCAGGGCGCGGTGCGGTAGAGGCGCGAGACGGCGGTGAGCTCGATTCCCAGCTCGCTGCCGAGCGCGCGGAGCGCGCGGCGCATCGTTCCGGCCTTGTCCCCGACATTGCCGCCGAGCGCAAGCACGACGCTCGCCCGTCCGTCGCGCCGGGGCTCCGCCCGCGGGGGCTCCGCGGAGGCGCTCAGCGCATTGAAGATGTCCAGCGCGACGCGGTTCTCCATCACGTCATGAACCCGCAGCACGGACGCGCCGCGAAGGAGCGCGATCATGTCGGCGGCGAGGGTGCCAATGAGCCGCTGATCGCCGACGATCCGGCCGATGAACGACTTGCGCGACAGACCGACGAGGATCGGGCAGCCGAACCGCCGAAACCGGTCGAGATGCCAGATGCACGCGTGGTTCTGCTCCGGCGTCTTGCCGAAGCCGACGCCGGGATCGAGAAGGATGCGGCTGAACGCCACCCCCGCGCGCGCTGCAATGCTGAGCGAACGCTCGAAGGCGCGCTCGACGTCGTCGAGAATATCGATCGCCGCATCCACGGATTCGCGGTTGTGCATGACGACGACAGCCGAAGCCGTCTCCGCGACGGCGTCCGCCATGCCGGGGTCGCGCGTGAGCCCCCAGACGTCGTTGATGACCGAGGCGCCGAGACGCGCCGCCTCTCGCGCCACCGCCGCCTTGCTGGTGTCGACCGAGACCGGCGCGTCGATCTCACGCTGGAGCGCCTCCAGAACCGGGACGATGCGCCGAAGCTCCTCGGCCTCGCTCACCGGCGTGTGCCCGGGCCGGGTCGATTCGCCGCCGACGTCCACGATCGCCGCGCCCTCGGTGAGCATGGTCTTGGCGCGCGCGACCGCGGCGGCGGGCTCGAAATGCCGTCCGCCGTCGGAAAACGAATCCGGCGTCACGTTGAGAATGCCCATCAGTGCGGGCGACTTTTTCAATGAGCTCAAGAATTGATCGCGGAGGATCGCCCGGCGGTCGCCGGTCATGGCGCGTTCCGCCAGCTGCGCGCGAGGCCGGCGCCGGCGCTCACGCGGCCAGCGCGGCCAGGATGCGCGCCCAGGACCGCGCGCCCTTGTAGAACGACGTGCGTTCGTATTTCTCGTTGGGCGAATGGATCCGGTCGTCTTCGAGGGCGAAGCCGACGAGCAGGCTGTCCATCTGCAGTTCGCGCTTGAACGCGCCGACGATCGGGATCGAGCCGCCGGATCCGAC
>Ga0116216_10002969_pt1 | contig 11127 bp, 8 predicted proteins | sample Sb_taG_11_FD_89696 | JGI IMG/M metagenome (GOLD analysis project Ga0116216, IMG submission 89696) | Peat soil microbial communities from Weissenstadt, Germany - Sb_50d_3_AS metaG | ecosystem: Environmental > Terrestrial > Soil > Wetlands > Peat | place: Germany: Weissenstadt | collected 2010-09-21
CATCCGGCGTCGAGGTTCTGGTCGGCTGAGCATCGTTCGGGGTCGGCTGAGCATCGTTCAGCGGCCACCCAACCTCGTTTGACCATCAGTCGACCGCCGGCAGACTCTCCAAACGCAGGGCCGACATTCGTCAAATCGCTGCCCAACCGCTACATCTGCGAGTCTGAAGCGTTGTGAGCAGTGAGATGGGACCACGCTCGTCGGGAACGTCCGCTTCGCCTGCCCCGCGCGCGCATTCCTCGCCGACAGCCTCTTCGCCGGCAAGGTCCGCGCTGGCTAGATCTGTGCTCTCCGAGGCGACGGAGCGCCGGGAGCCATCTGATCGCGACATGCGCCGCAAGCGCCCGCCAGCGCTGTCCTTCCTGCTGCGCATGGCCACCGCCCGGCGCCTGGCGCGCGCGCTTTCTCTGCTCGCCCTGGACTTCGCCGGCGTGGCGCTGGCCATCTTCACCGCGCTTGTGCTGAAGGAAGCGGTGCACGGCAACGTGGACACGGCAAACGCCTTCCACGGGACCAAGCAGTTCGTGCCCTTCGCGTACCTGCTCACGGCGCTGCTGTTCGCGCGCTCGGGCCTGTATGCCGAGCGAGCCCAGCGCCCCGGCATGTCGCGGATCGTGGGATCGCTGTTTCAGGTGGCTTTCGTTGCGCTGATCTTTGCGGTAGTCAGCGGCGAACACTTCTCGAGCTACTACATCTTCTGGGGCTCGCTGGGTTTTGCGTTGTTCTACGTCTCTTCGCTGCGCGCGGTGTACGAGTGGCTGACCGGCGTGATCTTGCGGGCCGCCGGCTATCGGCGTCGGGCGGTGCTCGTGGGCACGGGCAAGCACATCCGCGACGTTGCCCACGCGCTCGCGGATGCTCCGCACTCTCCGATCGAGGTCGTCGGGTTCCTCTCGCTGAAGGAGCTGCCCGCCAACGGCCTGCGTCCTCTGGGGTCGCTGGCGGACCTGGAGGATGTGCTCGGCTCAGAGCAGATCGACGAGGTGATCATCGCCGATCCGGACTTTCCCGAGGTCGAGGCTGTGGAGCTGGTCGACCAGTGCCATCAGCGCGGGGTGCGCGTGCGGATCGCGCCATCGACGATGGAGATCCTGATCCACCGCGCGGAGTTTGTGCCGGGGCAGTCGGTGCCGCTGTTCGAGCTGGGCTCGCCGGTGTTCGAGGGGATCGACTTCGCGCTGAAGCGCACCTTCGACATCGTCGGCGCGACGCTGCTACTCCTGCTGCTCAGCCCGCTGCTGCTGGCGATCGTGCTCGCGGTGCGCGTGTCCTCGCGCGGGCCGATCGTGTTCCGCTCGACGCGCCGCGGGATCGGCCAGCGGCCGTTTCAGTGTTTGAAGTTCCGCACCATGCACACCGACGCCGAGCATCGCCAAGCCGACCTAGAAGAGCTCAACGAGGCTTCGGGCGCGTTGTTCAAGATCCGCGAGGATCCACGCCTGACGCCGGTCGGGCGCCTGCTGCGGCGCTTCTCGATGGACGAGCTGCCTCAGTTGGTGAACGTGCTCCGCGGCGAGATGTCGCTCGTCGGTCCGCGTCCGCTGCCCGAGCGCGACTACGAGATGCTCGAGGACTGGCACCGCAAGCGCTACCTGGTGCTTCCGGGAATCACCGGCCTGTGGCAGGTCTCAGGCCGCTCGGAGCTCGACTTCGACGACCTCGTACACCTGGACTTCATCTACCTCGAGCGCTGGTCGCTGGCGCTCGATTTGACGATTCTCCTCAAGACGATCCCCGCGGTGCTGTCGCAGCGCGGGGCTTACTGATCCCTCTGTCCCACCGCGGGGGCAGGGCGGGAGGGGGGTCTGCCCCCTTCCCGCTCAAATGGTTCCCCGCGGTGCTCCCAGTGGCGGAGCCGGGCGGGTCGCAGCAGGGGCACCGTGACGCCGGCCGGCGCGGTCCTGTCTAGCCTTGCCCGGAGATGGGTTCGCGCGAGTACCACGAGGGTCTGTGGGAGGGAGTGCCCGAAGGGCTTGACCCGCCTGCCCTCCAGCTGCGGCGCGCCTTCCTGCTGGAGCGCGTGCGCGCGGATGGCGCGAATGGCACACAATCCCGCGTGCTCGACGTAGGGTGCGGTGAGGGACGCTTCACCGCTGCGCTCATCGACGCGGGGGCCCAGGTCGTGGGGATCGACGTCGCCGCCGAGCCGCTGCGTCGCGCGCGCGTTCGCCACCCCGAGCTCGACCTGCGCCTCCTGGACGCTGAAGGACCCTGGCCATTCAAGGACGCGAGCTTCGACGTCGTGTGGGCGGGCGAGACGATCGAGCACGTCGCCGACACGGCCGGCTGGCTCTCAGAAGTGCGCCGCGTGCTGCGCTCCGGCGGCAGCCTGCTGCTGAGCACCCCAGCCCACGGGCGGCTCGCGATGCTCGGGCTGGCGCTGTCCGGCCGGGCGTTCGACGCCCACTTCGACCCGCGCGCCGATCACCTGCGCTTCTACACGCGCCGCACCCTCACGCGCCTGCTCGAGGATTTCGGTTTCGAGAGCGTGGAGGTGAGTGGCGCCGGCCGGCTTCCCGGTGCGCGACGGTCGCTGCTGGCCCACGCGACACGGTCGCGCTTTTGACGGCGGCCGGCGGCGGAGTGGTGGCGCGCAGCGCCTGGATGTAGTCGTTCTGGATCGCGATCGATTCTTCATTGCCTTTCACGATCGCTTCGGGAGCGATCGACTCAGGGTTCAGGTAGATGGCGGCGCGCAGCTCGTTCAGTGCGGACCGCGGGTCGCTGGGCAGGTCGTACTCTCCCAGGTGCACCCATGTTTCTGGGTTGGACGGCTGCAGACGCACCGCCTGTTGGAGGGTGGCCCGCGCGAGCGGGCTCTGCCCTGCACCTCCTGGTGCTATTCCGCTTTGCTTGGCGGCCGCAGCTCGCTCGATCGTGGAGAGCGTGAACAGCGCCTGTACGGACAGGGGATCGCGGGTTACGCCCGCCTGCGCCGCTGATAACGCGCCATTGGGGTCGCGGGCGAGCAGTGCGAGCGCTTGTTGGGAGGCGTCGACTGAGCGCTGTGGCTGCCACTGCGACCAGGCCGCAAGCAGCGCGGCGATGATCGCGGCCACGGCCACGCCTGTTCCTACCGGGCCAAGCTCGCGCAGGAATCTCGGGCGCGACGGCTCGCCTGAGGCCTTGGCCGCTTCGCCCGGAGTCGGCGCGCCCGCCGGAGGAGGGGCGGAGGATCCGCGGGAGAGTCCGCTGCCCGGATCGGCGCTCAGCGGCCCGCGGCCGGCCAGCCAGCCGGCGCAGAGCAGGGCCACGCAGGCGTTCCCCGGCACGTACCACGTCCAATCGACGAGCGAGTGCGCGCCGAATACGACCACGAGGCAGAGCATGCTGAGCATGCCGATGCGCTCGGGCGTGTAGGGCGCCGGCGTCCGCCTCCAGCCAGCCTGTCTCCACCCCGCAAGCCAGCCCCGGCCCCTCAGGGCTCGCCTTGCGGGGGATGCCAAATCGGGCGCGCTCGGAAGCGCATGCCAGCTCGTCCACTGCCGGTTGAACGGATGCGTGGCGCGCCCGGCGGCGGCCATCCAGGCGGCGAGCAGCGCGAGCGCCAGGGCGAGACCGACCAGGCCGAGGTCGGCGAGCGTCTGCACGACGAAGCCGTGGGCTTGCTTGACCTTGAGCGTCGCCGTGCGGTAGCGCAGGCGCGCTGTTTCATACCCCGCCGCGCCGGCCCCGAGCGTCGGGTGAGCGGCGAAGATTTCAAGCGCCTCATTCCAGTAGCGCGCGCGCACGCTCGCGACGGCGGTTAGGCGGCCGGGCGTGTTCGGCGGGGGTTTCGCGTTGGGGTTCGTCAGAGCGTCGACCGCGTGCGAGATGCTGCCGGTCAGCCCTCGGTGGCTGTGCGCGAGCGCACCGGCGAACGCGAGGACCGCGAGTACGATCAGCGCCAGCAGCACCGTCCCGGCGTTACGGCGTGCCACGTGCGAGGGCGCTCGCCGGCCCGTGAGGAAGCCAATCGCCAGGCCCGCGAGCGTAAGCAGCAGGACCATCGCGACGAGCAGCACCCCCAGCTGGCGTCCGGCCGTCGCGCGTTCGCCGAGGGCCAGATTGTCGGCGCTGAGTGCGTGTGTGGAGAAGTCCCACGCGACCACCACCCCGGCACCAAGCGCGCCGGCGATCAGCACCGCGGCGCCGCGCAGGCGCAGCGGCACGAGACACAACCACAGCGCCAGGCCGATCGCCAGCGCGACCAGCGCACCGCGCGAGTAGGCGAGCATCAGCGTGACCAGCAGCAGGCCCATCGCCGGGTAGGCCAGCGCGCTTGCCAGCGCGTGCCCGGCCCTGCGCGCTCCCAGCCACATGCAGCAGATCGCCCCAATCGCTGCGGTCAAACCGAGCGCGTTCCAGTAGCCGTATGGTTCCTCAAGGCGGGCGTAGGAGTTCGCCGGGACGAGCTTGCCCGGGAAAACCTTCGTCAGCAGCGCGTATCCGCACACGATCACCGCCGCCAGAGTCAGCCCGCCGAGGATCGCTGGCCAGCGGTCGGGGGCCAGGCGCACGAGTGCGACCGCTGCGCCGAACACGCCGCTGTAGGCGAGCATCCGCCCGGCGTCCTTGAAGCTGTCATCGGGCTGCACCGACCACACGACCGACAGCGTCGTCAGGGCGGTGAACGCGAGCAGCAGCCCGACGGGCCAAAGTCCGTACGCGCGCCTGCCGGCCGGGGTGAGGACGACGGCGCAGGCCACGATGAAGCCGGCACCGAGCGTGAGCGCCATCTCCGTCGTGGTCATCGATTCGAGGTTGAGGCCGCCTTTGGCGTAGAAGGTGACAAAGCAGACGATCCCTGCGGTCAGCAGCGTTGTCCACCACAGCGCTGGCCCACCGCCGGGGCGCACAGCCCGGAGGGCTGGGTCGGCGGCGCTGGCGCCGATCGGGAGGCCCAGCAGCCCGCGCCGTGGTGCACGCCCACGTCCGCCTACGGGGGTCAACGGCGGCGCCACGCCCAGCGCGGGCGGGCGCTCAGTGGGAGCGGCGGGCACGGACACGGTTTCGCAGTACGCCACCTACCACCAGCAACAGGCAGGCGAGCAGGAAGGCAAGGATCGCGACCAGGGGGGTGGGCAACGAGCTGAAGGCGGACGCGATGTCGGCGTGCACGACGCCGGGATGGATCACCTGGGTGCCCACCTGGATTGGAGCCGAACCAGCGCGCCCGGCATGTGCGATCGCCCGCTGCTCGGATGGGGTGGGAGCGATCGCGGCGACGCTCGGCGCGGCGACCGAGCCGCTGGTCGCACCGCCTCGCCCGGCGGCCGCGAGCTGGGCCTGGCGGATGAGCGACGCGCAGTCGGTGTACTCTTCGGCGTCGGCGTTCAGCTCTTTCAGCGCCTGCTGGTATGCCTGTTGGCTGAACCCGCTCAGGGACTGCGCGTGGGTACACCTCAGGATGATCGTTTCGCCGACGTTCGCGTTCGCGGCCGCAGGGCCAGCCAGCGCGCTCGCAAGCAGCACGGCCGGCAGGGCGAGTCGGCTCTGGAGGCGTGTGAAGCTCATGGGCTGACGACACAACGCTACCAGCGGCCGCGGGAGAGCCCGACAGTTGAAAGTGCGCGCGAGAACCCCTCGGCCCAGGCCTCGTAGTTGTAGGCCTCCACGGCGCGCAGGCCGGCCGCACCCATCCTCGCACGCAGAGGGGCGTTGGCGGCCAGCAGCTCGATCGCGGCTGCGAGGGCACCGGGATCGCCCGCGGGTACCACGAGGCCGTTCTCCCTGTCCCGCACCAGGCCGCCGGCGGCCGCGCCGACGGCATCGCTCGCGATCACAGGTAGCCCCCTGTTCATCGCCTCATTCACCACCAGACCCCAGGGCTCGCGAAACGTGCGTGTCGGGATCGAGGGCACGACCAGGACGTCGGCGGCGGCGTAGAGGTTGCGCAGCTCCCTAGGCCAGACCGCGTCCAGGCAGACGATCCAGGGCTCGGACGGGCTCCCCGTGAATCCCGTCGCGCCGCCAGCGGGGACCCAAGGGGGGCTGGATCCCACGCCGACGAGGACGAGCGCGGCGGCGGGGCGCCGCAGGCCCGTTGTGCGCCAGGCCTCGATCAGCACTTCCAGGCCCTTCTCGCGGGCGGGCCGACCCACGAACAGGAACTTCGTCTGCGCCGCCGCGGGCCAGGAGGGATCGCTTGGGTGCGCGACCTGCGCTGAGCGCCAGAAGTCGTTATCCACGGACTGCGGGGCCACATGTACGTTGCGCGCGCCGCGGGCCTGCACGTAGACGCTGACGTGCGGCCCGTAGGTGACCACCGCGTCGGCGGAGCGATACAGACGCCGCAGCGGCAGATAGCTGAAGACGTGCGCCGGGCTGTGCGGGTGCGCCCACAGCGAGGCCCACAGGATCAGCGGCACGCGGCCACGGCGCGCGCCAGCCCAGGTCGCCATCGGCGCCACGCGACCGCCGGTAGGGCACACGACAGCGCGGTAGCGACCGCTCGCGGCTAGCTGCGCAAGCTGCGCCGGTCCCGTGCGACGGTTGGGGAACGGCAGCTCGCCCGCGAAGTCCGCGCCGCCGTGGAGCGAGCGGCCGCCGAACAGCGCGACCTCGATCTGCTCGCGCTCGTGCAGAGCTACCAGCCCCCCGACCCGGTAGGCGGGGACGTGACCGGTGACGAACAAGACAGGCTTCACCGCGTCAGGCGTTCTTGCGTGTGGGCGGTGATGGGTGCCTGTGGCGACGGCCAGTCGAGGAGTAGGGTGTTCATAGCGACCTCTTTCACCGCAACACGTGCTCGTACGCCGCAAACGTCTGCTCGCCGCAGCGCTCCCAGGTGAAGTGGGCGGCGACGGTCGCCCGCGCGCGCTGTCCGGTCTCGCGCAGCCGATGGGGGTCGGACAGAAGCTCGTCGATGCGCTGGGTCAGCCGCTCGATGTCGCCGGGAGGCACAAGCAGGAATCCGTCGCCAGCGGCGGCGATCTCCTCGGGGCCGGGCTCGCCGCGACAGCCGATCGCGGGCACGCCGCCGGCCATCGCCTCGACGTAGGCGACGCCGAACGCCTCCTCGGTCGAGGGCATCACGAACAGGGTGCATCGTCGCGCCTGCTCGATCGCCTGCGCCGGCGGCAGCTGTCCGTGGAAGTCGACCCGCTCGGCGACGCCCAGGCGTGCGGCGAGCCCTTCGAGCGCGACCCGCTCGGGGCCTTCGCCGACAATCGCGTAGCGCAGCGTGGGGTGTCGCTGCCCGAGCACCGCCAGGGCGCGCAGGACGTCGGCGTGACGCTTGCGTGCGACCAGATGCGCCACCGTGACCAGCACCGGGGGACCGTCGCCCCACGACGGGCGCTGGGCGACGGGCAGATCGGCGCCGAGGTGCACCACACGCGTCTGTAAGGCGCCGTGGGCGCGGGCCAGCTCGGCGATGCCCTGGCTGTTGGCCAGCACTAGACGAGCGGCACCCAGCCCGCGTGCGACCGCCTCGGCGCCGGCTGGGTTATGGGCGGCCGTGTAGAGCACGTCCCCGCCGTGCACCGAGACGACCAGCGGCGTGTCGAGGCTCCTACGGCGCACGGCGTCGCCTGCTGGCACGGCGTTGTGGGCGTGGACGAGGTCGAACGGAAAAGAGCGGCGCAGCCGGCGCAGCGCCAGTCCCAGCGCAGGTGCGGCCCAAGCTCCCCACGTGGCGTAATAGTGCGGTCGGGGGGGTGAAATGTAGGGCACGTAGGCGACCGGCAGCCCGTCGCGGGTTTGCCTGCGTGGCTCGCGCACGAGCCTCGCCAGCGCGTGAGCGGCGCTACCCGGCCCGGCGGTGAGCGAGGCGCGTGCAGGAACCAGACGGTGCAGGACCAGAACCTGCACATCCGCACCGGCGTCGCGCGCGGCGAGTGCCTGCCGGTGGGCCCAGATTCCCAGCACCGGGTCGCGGCGGCTCGGGTAGAACTCGGCTACGACTACGACCTTCACGGATGCTCCGGGACGGCGATCACGGGTCGGCGGGGCGGACGGGAGTCGGTTGTGAAGACGGCGTGCACGGATCTCTACCAGCTACGGTGGGTAGCCAGGGTGCGTTGCGCTTCACGGGCGTTCAGGTAAGGGCGCTCGGCGAGGAAGGCGCGCGCCTCGGCGACGGCGTCTTGCCGCGAGTAGGCGTTGGCCGCGGGAGCCGCGCGGTGGCGGATCGCGACGGCGTCGATCACGCCGCAGCGCCACCCTTGTTCGCGGGCGATGGCCGCCCAGTGGACATCTAGCCCCCACCCCATGCGCAGCTCCGGGAAGGGCAGAAGGATGGGGAAGGTGGAGCGCGCGAAGGCGGTGACCGGTCCGATCTCGACGAAGCTGGTCTCGCGCACGACGCTGCGCGAGTGCCGCCGTGTCTGTGGCCACGCTGCGTGCGAGTGCAGGCGATGGGCGGGCTGGGCGAGCTGCAGGGAGAAGCGCTCGCACAGGAACAAGAAGCGGTCCAGGAAGCCGCGTGGTAGCTCCACGTCGTCATCGACCACCAGCAGCCAGTCGCGCGCGTCGGCCGGGTGCGCGGCGAGCATCCGGTTGAGGTTCTCGAACTTCCCCCGCCCCTCGGACGGGCACGTGTGCAGCTCGACGGCATGGCGGGAGCTCAACAGCTCGGCCTGGATCTTCTCCGCCAGGGCGCGACGCTCCGGGCGCACGACACCGAGGACGAGCACCTGCCGCAGCGACGGCTCGTGGCGTGCCGCAAGATCTAGGCGCAGACGACGGCCGCTCGCCAGCTCCCAGGCGTTCGCCGCCTCGTCGAGCACGCCGCGGCGCAGAGCGTCGATGCCGCCCACGGTCCCGCTCGTGCCGGAGAGGAAGTCGTCGTCGTCTGGGCCGCCGAGCAAGGCTCGGTCGCCGTTTGCCATCGAATCCTCCCCTGCGTGATGGACGGACGCTGACGCGGACGCTGCGTTCGGTCCATGACTGCTCCCGCTGTCCTTTAGCTGCGCGCGCAGACCCTCGCGCAGACCCTCGCGCAGGCGCCCGGCGCTGTGGGCCGCCATCGTCAGCCCGGCGGGGCAGCGGCGACGGATGACGTGCCCGAGGCAGCCGGCGAGCGTGAGCAGCTCGCGCCCGAGCGAGGGCGTCTCTCCGCGCCAGGAGTCGAATCGCCGACTGGCGCGCCCACGCGCGTAGGCGGCGCGGGCGAGGGAGGTCAGGTGTGCGTCCGCGCCGGCGCGACGGTGGTCGACCACTGCTTGGGCCACGTACATGACGCGGGCATCGCGCGTCTCTGAGCGCAGGCGGTCCTGCCACTCCTGCTCGTCGCCGCCGTGCTCGAGCGAGACGTCGAACGGTCCCACCCGTTCCAGGGCGCCCCGCCGGATGACCATGTTCGCACCCCACGCGTAGCGCGTGAAGGTGTCCTGCTCGCCAAGCTCGAGCGCCGTGATGGGCGGTCCCTCGCGGCCGCATGTGCGCGGCGGCCGGCCCTCCAGCCGTGGCCGGATTCGACCGGCGAGCACCTCCACCTCGGGGTGCTCTGCTGCTGCGTCGATCAGTGCCCCGAGCCATCCGGGACTCGCCCGGATGTCGTCGTCGACGAACACCACCAGCTCGCCGTGCGAGCGCTCCACGCCGGTGTTCCGCGCGACGTTCAGGCCCAGGGGTCCGGGATGAGGCTCGTAGCGCGCGCCGAAGCGCTCCGCCAGCGCCCGGATCCGCTGCGAGGGGCCGGCGTCGTCGATCACCAGCACCTCCGCTCCGCCCTCGGCGGCCTGGGGCGCGATCGAGGCCAGCGCCACCTCCAGGTAGGAGGCGCGCGCGCGAGTGGGGATCACGATCGACGCGGGCGGGGTCACAGCGGAACAGTCTAGGTTCGGGGGTCAGGTTCCACCGAGTTGGCATGTTCTGCTCGGAATAGGCTCCCGATACAGAATGGTCCTGTTCCTGCACAACCGCTACCGCACCACCGGCGGCGAGGAGCGCGTGGTGAACGACCTGCTGTGGCTGGTGCGCGAGCATCTGGGAGAGCAGGCGGAGCTGCTGGCGCGGGACTCGGTGGCGCTGGGGCGGGGGCGTGCGGCGATCGGGCTGCTGCGCGGGGGGCTCGCGCCCGAGGAGGTTGCCCGGGCGGTGCGCCTCACGGGCGCGCGGGTGGTCCACGCGCACAACGTCCACCCGGCGCTCGGCTGGCGGGGGCTGGCCGCGGCGCGAGCCGCAGGCGCCCGGGTGGTGCTGCACCTGCACCAGTACCGCCTCGTGTGCGCGATCGGCGTTTGCTTCACGCGCGGCGCGGAGTGCACGCGCTGCCATGGGCGCGACACGCTTCCGGGCGTGCGCCTGAACTGTCGCGGCAGCCTGCCCGAGGCGGTCACCTACGGTGCGTCGCTAGCGCTGTGGCAGCGCCGCCTGGTTGAGCAAGCCGACGCGGTGATCGTCCCCAGTGTGTTCGCGCGCGAGCGCCTGCGCGAGCTGGAGGCTCCGTTGCCGTGGGAGCGGGTGCACGTGCTGGCGCCGCCGGTGCGGACGCTGGCAGGCGAGGAGCGGCATGTCTCGATCTCCCAGGCGCCTGCGCTGGTAGATCACCCGAACGGGGCTCCTCGTGGGTACGCCCTGGTCGTCTCGCGGCTGGCGCCCGAGAAGGGCATCGACGTGGCGATCGACGCCTGCCGCGCGGCGGGCGTGCCGTTGGTGGTGGCGGGTGACGGTCCCGAGCGTCAGGCGCTGCGAGAGCGGGCGGGAGATGGCGAGGTGCGCTTCGTCGGTCATGTGGACGACGCGGAGCTTGCCGAGCTGCGTGCCGGGGCGGCGATCGCGCTGGCTCCGTCGCGCTCGGCTGAGACGTTCGGGCTAGCGGCGGCCGAGGCGATGGCGCGGGGCCTGCCGGTGGCTGCCAGCCGCGTGGGGGCGCTACCGGAGCTGGTCGAGGAGGCGGGGCTCGTGCCGGCGGGCGACTCAGGGGCCCTAGCGCGGGCGATGACGCGTCTGGCCGGAGACCGGGCCGCGGGCGAACGTGGGCGCGAGCGGGTACGTGCCCTGTGTGCCCCTGATGTCGTGGCGGCGGCTCTCGCGGAGGTGTACGACGGCCGCGAAGCCGGCGCGCCGAAGACATAAGGGTTCGCGGACCCTAAGCGGGCCGAGGACAGAAGGGTTCGGGGACCGGGCCCTAGGAACGGGGCCCTAAGCTCGTGCCCGCCTCCTGGGAACGGCCTGGATAGACTGCCCGACCCATGACCA
>Ga0116216_10002970_pt1 | contig 11127 bp, 9 predicted proteins | sample Sb_taG_11_FD_89696 | JGI IMG/M metagenome (GOLD analysis project Ga0116216, IMG submission 89696) | Peat soil microbial communities from Weissenstadt, Germany - Sb_50d_3_AS metaG | ecosystem: Environmental > Terrestrial > Soil > Wetlands > Peat | place: Germany: Weissenstadt | collected 2010-09-21
ATCATACCTTGAGAGGAATAACTCTCGATTTGTTCAAGATCTTTCCAAAGATGCGCCCTGGGAGCTGGATCGGCGGCGACGATTTTGCGCCGAACGTCTGGCAGCATTCGCCACGTTATGAGCCGACCTTCGTCTTTCCCTACGCCGTCTACTTCGCCGAGGCTATAGGGGCCACGATATACGCTATTGGTTTCAATCAGTTCCTGATCTCGTTGCCAGGATCCAGCAACAAGAGCCACACCGCAGCGACCTTCGTCGACCGCACTGGTCGCTACGGTACGGTCACGGTCGGTTCTGCACTGCGCCGTCCGCCACCATGGCGTCTCGCGCTTCGCTCGGCCGTCCACCGTGGGCCGCGTCTCCGGGGATCATAGGAGCCGTAGGAATGAATTGCGGGCTTCAGGTGGGAAAGCTCCCTATCACGTGATTTAGCTATTGTTTCTGCAGGACGTAAGCGGCGGCTTTGGGCCGCAGGCGGTGCCATCGTCGGGTCACCCAGTAGTGGACGTTCCACGTGAGGAGCCAGGCAAGCGCTGCATCGATCCGCACAGCTCGTGGGTTGTTAAACGGGTTTGATCCAAAATACCCGGTAAGCGCGAAATTGCAGAGCGCTCGGTGGTGAACCGTGAACCCCTGGCGCACGAGATCATCGAACGAGGCGAGCGGTATGCCACGCCCGTGCCGACCAAGCCCAGCCTGTTCAGGCTGCTCAAGGTTCATGGCGACGATCGGTTCCCGGACAAGCAGCCAGCCACCTGGGGCCAGGCAACGGCGCAATTCGGCGAACGAGGCAGCTGGGTCGGGCAGAAAGGTGAGCACGCCGAAGCACGTTATCAGGTTAAACGCGCCGTCAGGTTCGGCTATCGACCCGTCCTTGGTCGGTTCCCTCATCTCTGCGCCCAGTTCGGCGAGCGCCTGGTGCGGTGGAATTCCCGACGCGTCAATGACGGTGACCTGCTCGGTCCTGTCAAGGACTGGTAGAATTTCTTGCCCGTCACCCCCACCGAACGCGAGCACCCGGCTGAATCGGGCACCAGTCGGCAGGTGACGGAACCCGTGGTAGTCGCTAATCGCCGCGCCGGTGTAGGGCTGGCCAAGTTTACTCGCACGCTCGCGCCACCGGTGGGTTTCGGCCTCCACCCATTCTGCAGCCCTAGCCGGATGCTGTATACGCAGGAACTCCTCATGCTCTGACATAGCACATGGATTTTACCACAAGACACCTTGCGTTCGACGTCATGGAGTCCGCCGGTCTCAGAAAGTGGGCAAAACAAATTCATGAATGTCCACCGTTTTCGCGCGGGCCGCCGAGATACGGCGGCGGCCATTTGTCGGCTGACCAGAGCATTCAGGTGATTTCCTGGACTACGACGACTGTCTGAATAATCGAGCGCATTGTCGCGATCATGGCCGCGGTCGGCAGGACTGCCTCGGCGCGTAGCGGCGAACGTTCCTTCGCCGATCCAGCCGATGCCCGGCTGTGTGCTCGGACGCTGTCGGCGCGCCGCACCGGACCTGTCGATGACCGGCGCCTCGCTGCTGGGCGGCGCCAGATCAGCCTGGTCGCCAGGCAACGCCGCATCCGACAGGTCAGCGACGCCGGCCGGGCACCCCGGGTACCGGAGCCGGATCGTCAGATAGGGGTCGGTCCGGCCGAGCAGCGCGAGCTCCTCGCCGGTCACGGCGCCAGCCCAAGGGCGCGGGCCTCGGCCGCGATGCCGTCGGAGAACGGTCGGGGCGCATAGCCGAGGTCACCGATCGCTGCCTCGATCGAGAACACCTTGTCCTCGGCGAGCCTGCGGAGCTGCTCGGCTCGCAGCCGCGGGTGTCGGCTGACGAGCTCATAGCCGCGCGCGGCGGCGACCACCGGGGCTAGCGGGACCGGCACGAGCCTGGTCCGGCTGGCCACCGCCCTCGCGCAGGCGCGCAGCAGGACGGAGAACGTCATCGGCTCAGGACCGGCCACGTCATAGATCGTCCCGGCGCTCCCCGGTCGCTCGGCGGCTGCCAGCACCGCGGCCGCCACATCGGCGACGTGCACCGGCTGCTGGAGGTGATCGCCGGCGGACACCGGCAGGATCGGCGCCCGCCGCAGTACCGGCAGCAGCCGGGACAGGTTGCGGTCGCCGGGCGCGCCGTAGATCATCGTCGGCCGAAGGATCGTCCAGGTCAGCGGTGATGAGCGGATCCGGTGCTCGGCTGCCAGCCTGATCCGTTTCGACGACGACGGCAGCGTCGTGGTAACGGCCGTCGTGGACACGAACACCGCGCGGCGGATCCCGGCCCGCTCGGCTGCCGCTACGATACCGGGACCCTGGCCGAAACCTAGCGAGGCGAGGCTGACCAAGACATCGCATTCGGAAGAGGCGAACACCCGTGCCAGGCCCGCCGGGTCATCGAGGTCCCCGTTGGCTGGTTCCGCGCCCACCGCCGTCACTGCTGACGCGGCGGCGGCGCTGCGGGCGAGGGCGACGACCCGATGGCCGCGTCGGTCAGCCTCGGACAGCACGAACCGGCCGAGGAAGCCGCTGCCGCCGGTGACGAAGAGCCTCACCACGTGCCGCCCGGCGCCGGGATGCCCGTTCCGGGCAGCGGCGCGGCCGCAATCTGGTCAGGCGGCATGGCAACCGGACTCAGGGCCGGCCCGGCGGCGGGGTCGCCCAGGTCCCGCATCGTCAGGCCGCCTCGGCCACGACGGCGCGGGTCAGCAGCGTGGGCAGCCGCAGGTAGCAGACCAGCAGGCCGAACGCAGCCACGTCGGCGCCGGCCCGCAGCACGGGCTGCTGCGACAGGCTGACCGCACCCAGCGCGCTGAGCACCATGGTCAGCGCACCGGTGACCACGCAGATCCGGCTATGCGGCCATCCGGCGTCGTAGAGGCGCTGGTAGACGTGGGTGCGGTGCGGCTTCAGCCATCGCTCGCCCGCCCTGATTCGGCGCTGGAGCGTCCATGCAGTGTCGGCGAGATAGAGGGCGAGCGGCCCGGCCGCCACTTCCGGCGGGACGCCGCGCAGCACGCACATCGCGGCGAGCAGCGCCAGGGCGACACCGATACCGTAGCTGCCGACGTCGCCGAGGAAGACCCGGGCGCTGGCGTTCCATGGCAGGAACGCCAGCGCGCCGGCGGCCAGAGCCCCGCCGCCGACGGTGACCATGGTGTCGCCAGCGCGCCAGCCGAGCAGCCCGAACACCGCGCCGCCCGCCAAGGCGTGGACTGCGGAGATGCCGTTAATGCCGTCCATGAAGTTGAAGGCGTTGACGAAGCCGGTGAGCCAGATCGTACCCGCGACCACGGCAGGGATTACTGCTTCCGCCGCCAGCCCGGACCGGCTGGCCAGCACGGCCATCACGGCCAGACTCGCGGTCGCCTGCAGGGCCAGCCGCGGCGCGGCCGGCAGCCCGGCTAGATCATCCGCGAACCCGATCGCCGCGAAGGCGAGCACGGCCCCGGCGAAGATCAGGGCCGTGCCGAGGGCGCCGTGGGCGAGCAGTACCGACGCGGCCAGGCCAATGACGATGGGAAGGCCGCCACCACGCGGTGTCGGAACGGTGTGGGATGACCGCACGGTGGGCACGTCCAACGCGGCCGCGCGGCGAAGCAGTGTGATCGTGACCGGCTCCGCCACGGTTACGAAGATGGCGCAGCCCGCGACAGCCAGAACGGCCGTGAGATCCCCCCGCACGGTCGCCATCCTAGCCAGTCTTGACAACGCAGTGTGTTGGATTGATAACTCTATGCATTCACGAGCCGGACAGCAGGCTCGCGGGCTCTCCGAAATGGACGCCGGCACCGCTCGCTGGAGCATGACCAAGCGGGCCGAACGGCGCGGGAAGGCCCCGATGCTTGGCCTGAACCGGGTCAGCCACGGCATCCGCCAGACTCGGCCGCCCGGGCGGTGGCGCACATCGTGGCGATCATCTGTGCGGTCGGCAGCGCCGCATCGCCCCGGATCGCCTGCCAGAACGCGGCCACTTGTGCGCGATGGCCCTTGTCCGGCCGGCCTTTCCACAACGTTCGGTCACCGAGCCTCGCAGAGCGGAAATCGTCGATCACCAGCCGGTGCGGCCCGGCCATAACCTCAATCCACTCCTTTCCCGCCGTCGGCGCCGCGCTGCCGTAGCAGATGGCGGCGATCGAGCCGTCAGCGAAACGCAGCGATACCACCGCGTCATTGCCTGGCGTGCCAGGCCCATCGCCGCCCAGGCCGCCGCCGAGTACCGAGACCGCCTCCTCGATGCGGGCGCCGACGAGTGCCTGCGCTGTGTCGACGAAGTGGCACACCTCGCCAAGCAGACGTCCGCCCTGCCGACGGTCCCGGTACCAGTGGCCATCGGGCACCGGCCCGGCAGCGACCCGGTACACGACGTACCTAGGCCCCGGCGTGCCGGTCAGCGACCTCTGAGCGGCGAGCACGGCAGGCGACCAGCGGCGGTTGAACCCGACCATGAGCTGCCGCCCGGAAGCCTGCCAGCCCGCTTCGACCGCATCGACCCCGTCGGTGGTCAGGGCGAGCGGCTTCTCGCACCAGACATGCCGGCCGGCGGTCAGGGCCAGCCTCACCAGTTCCTCGTGCGTGTCGTGCGGCGTGGCGATGACGACGATCTCGACGTCGGCGTGCTCGATCACGGCTGACGCCCCGCTGACCGCCGTCTGGAAGCCGTGCCGCTCGGCGAGCCGACGCGCCGACAGGCCGCTGGCCGATGTCACCGCGACCAGATGATCAAAGCCGGCCGCCCGGAACGCGGGTAGCAAGATCCCGGCCGAGAATGCCCCAGCGCCGATCCAGCCGACACCGGGTGAGCGTGTCGGCGCCGATGCGGAAGGCCGCGGCCTTGCGGCCTGGCGCGGCCTGGCAGGTCGCTGCGACCTGATCGGGATCGGCAGCTCCGCGCCGGCCAGCCGGTCTGGGTAGGTCAGGCGGATCGCCAGGTAGGGTTCGTTCCGCTGCTCGATAAGCTGGTACGCCTTGGCCGCGTCGGCGATGTCGTAGGTGTGGGTGACCAGATCAGCCACCTTGAGCCGGCCAGCCGCCAGCAAGTCGAGAACCGCCTCCAGATTCCGGCCCTCCGTCCAGCGCACCTGCCCGGCTGGATAGTCCACCCCCCACGCTTCGTACGACTGCTCATACCGGCCAGGGCCGTAGGAGCGGGCGAAGCGAATCGACAGTTCCCGCTGGTAGAACGGCGTCCGGTCCAGAGTCAGGCCCACGTCACCGACGATCACGACGACGGCGCGGTCCCTGCTCAGTTCCGGCACTCGCAGCACCGGCCCGGAGGACGGGCTGGCAGCGCACACCAGCACGGCGTCCGCGCCGCGGCCACGGGACCAGGCCAGGATTCGGTCGGTCGTTGCCTCGCCAAGCTCGTCAAGTGCAAGCACGCCGGATCCCGCCGCCGTCGCGCGCGCGTGCGCGGCCGGATCGATCCCTGCCACATCACAGCCGGCCGCCGTCGCGAGCCGGGAGGCGAGCTGGCCGACCAGCCCGAGGCCGATGACGACGATCTTCGAGCCCGGGCCGGCCTCAGCCAGCCGGAAGCCATGCAGCGCGATCGACGCAACAGTCGCGAACGCGGCGTCCTGAGCCGTCACGCCATCGGGCACGGCCGCGCACAGCAGGCCAGGCACTGCCTGAAACTCGGCATGATTCGCCTTGCCCGCCCCGCCGGTCGCCACCAACTGCCCGGCGCGAATGCCAGTCACCGCCGCGCCGACCTCGATCGCCTGGCCGGCGGCGGAGTAGCCGAGCGGCAGATCCTGGGCCAGCCGACTCCGCACCGTCTGCGCGGTCGAGGCGATGCCATCGGCGCGGGCCTTGCGGACCACCTGGCGGACAAGGTCAGGCCGGGCCCGTGCCTTCGCGAGCAGACTGGAGCGAGCCAGCGCGGTGACCGCACCCTCGGTGCCCGGCGACAAGATCGAGGCGACGGTGCGGACAAGCACTTCGGTCGGACCGACCGTCGGGCGAGGAACGTCGAGCACCTCGACCGGGCCGCCGGCGATCGGCTGCACGACTTGCTTCACGCGATCTTCTCCGCGCACCTGGCGGACATCGAAAAGGCGTGCATATTTCTGGTTGCGGGCAGCCTAGCCGGTCCCCGAACACCGATTCGTTGACCGAGAATTGGCGCAATAGAGCTTCTCGCTAGATTGAGCATGTAATGCACGATGCCTTTCTCTCGTCTCATCGATCCACTGCTCGGCTCGCTGACCTGTGCCAGCGGGCGGTGATCCGCACCGGCAGCTCCGCGTTTACGCGGCAGGTCAGCACCGGTGCTGCGGCGGTGCGCGAGAATCCGATAGCGACCGGGGCTGACCGCACGTCCAGGCTCAGCGAGCACGACGCACCGAAGCCGACGATGATGCCGGGCCTGATGTCAGCACCGACCCTGATGCCGGCGTTGGCACTGAGCGCCGCGGCGGCCGTGATCGCCACGTCACTGGCATCCGGCCAGTCAGCCGGATCCGTCTCGATTCGGACGCCGGTGCCAGGAGCTAGATGCCAGCGGACGGTGATGGCATGCCGCCCGCTGCCGGTGACCTCGTCATCGACCGTGAGCTCCGAAGCGGTCAGCGACCAGCGACGCCGGTGCACCGGGTTGCCTGGCAGCCAGCCGAAGCCGTCGTGCGCCGCCTCGATCACCACCGCGTGCGCGGTCGCGCGCGTTGCCACCTGACTCACCTTCGCGCGCCGGCCAGCGCGAAACGCGCCCCACACCTCGGTCGAATCGGCACCGTCGATCTGCACCGTGCTGTGCGCAGCGGTCGATCGCTCGTACTGCCTGACCGGACCTGGCGCGTAGGTCGACGTGCCGGTATCGACAAGCAGGGGGATCCCGTCGACGTGGACGAGGCAGCCGAATGTGTCGGCGTGCGCATGCGCCGGCAGCGTTTCTGGGCACGGCGCACCGATATCAGCCAGCAGGTGCCAGCCGCCGATGGCCGCTCGCACCAGACCCGTGTCGGGCAGTACCACCAGCGGCTCAGCGCGCTCCGGTTCGGCCGGCGGCTCGGGCCGCAGCGCCGCGAGCAGACTGGTGGGCACCGGGTAGCCGTCGTTCAGCAGCGGCGCCTGGCCGTCGGGCAACAGCACGCGATCCAGCCAACGGCGCATTCGCCGGATCGCGCCGGTCAGCTCGGCTCCTCCTGGCACGTCAGCGGCCTCGACAAGCTCGGCGGTGTCGATGAGATCGGCGAGCACCTGGCAGTGATATGCGGGCGCCCGCTCGAAGTGGCCGCCGTCGGGCAGCACCTGGACCGAAACCTGATTGGTCAGCAACCGAAGCACTCGCCGCAGCAGGCGCTGGTCGCCGAAAAAGACGGCCAGCCCGGCAAGCGCCTTGAGATCCTTGATCAGGTGGTTCCCGCCGACATCAGATTCCAGGTGCCACCGCAAGAACCCAGCGTGGTCGGCAAGCTCGGCGATGAAGAGGCCCTCCAGGTCGGTCCCGGCCACCAGATCCCGGTACTGCCCGCACCACGACCACGCCCGCAGCGCAGCCGGATAGGGCAGCCATGCCTCGCCGCTGCCGAACCGGATCGCTGCCCGCCAGGACCGCCACAGCCTGGCGAAGACGTTGCTGGCCGCGTCGCGGTCAGCATCGGCGGCCAGGCCCCACGCCCAGTCCCAGTAGTGCAGGTGGAACCGCCACAGCAGCGGTGCATCGACATGCTGCCAGCTGGGCGGGTCACCCAGCTCCCTGGCCATCCCGAGCAATTCGATCCGGCCAGCTGCCAGCTCCGCCAGGCCTGGCCAGGGCAGCGACGCCCTGGCGTCGAGCGGTACGAAGCCGGCTGGCCAGCCGGTCGCGGCGGCCGGGTCGGGACCAGGCAGCAGCCGCTGCCCAGCAGCCGGCCAGCGGCGCAGCGCGGCGCGCTGCGCTCGCAGCCGTGCCCGGTGCGCCACCTGTCCAGGCCGCAGCCTGACTGCCGTGCGGGCCAGCACCGCGATGTCCCCGGCACTCCCCAGGCTCATCCGCAGCTCTCGGCCAGCTCGATGAGCTTGCGGTATTCGCGGGCCAGGGCGACCCGGTCGAAGCACCGCTCGACGTAAGCCCGGCCCTGCCTGCCCATCGCCAGGCGCCGGGGATGGTCGGCCGCGAGTTCACCGATGGCCCTGGCCAGCGCGGCACTGTCCGCTGGCGGCACGACGACGGCGCCAGCCTCGGTCAGGATCTGCGCGGCCTCGCCGGTAACCGAGCCAACGACCGCCCTGGCGGCAGCAAGGTATTCGAAGATCTTGGATGGGATAAACGTGGAAAACAACGGCACCTGACGCAATGGCGCGACGCAGATGTCGGCCGCCGCGAGCAGCGCAGGAACCTCGGAGTGCGGAACGCCGGGCAGCATGGTCACATTGGGCAAACCGAGTTTTGCCACGACGGAGCGCAGCCGCGCCTTGTCCGCCCCATCACCGACGAAGGCGAACTGAACCCGCTCGCCGACCAAGAGTGCGGCGGCATCGGCAACGCATGACAGCCCCTGGGAGATCCCGTGCGTGCCGACGTAGAGCACGAGGCAATCGTTCTGGCGCGCGCCAAGCCGGGCCCGGATCGCCGGGTCGGGACCGGCGCTGGGATCGAAGTGATCGAGGGTGACGCCGTTGCGGATGGTATGGACTTTCCCCGGCGGTACGCCACGGCTGATCAGGTTGGCACGGAATCCCTCGCTCACGACGACGACTAGGTCAGCCGCCGCGTAGGCGGCCAGTTCCAGTCGTTCGAGCAGGCCGATTACCCGGCGGTTGGTCAGGACGCCGAGTTCGGTGAAGATCGCCGGCCACAGGTCCCTGATCTCGACAACCAGCCGGGCGCGCTTGCACCGGGCGAGCAGCCATGCGGCGCCGATCGAGAAGAACGTTGGCGAGGACACCACAACCACATCGGCTCGGCCGCAACGACGCCAGCCAAGCAGCACACTGCTGATCATGAAGCTCAGGTGGCCGAGTGTCTTGCGCGCGACCCCCTCATTCGGCGTCGCATAGACCCAGGTGCGCAAAACGCGGTAGCCATCACGCCATTCCCGTCGCCGGATCGCATGCCGATACCCAGCCGGCAGTACGCCAGTCGGATGGTTCGGCATTCCGGTGAGCACAGTGACGACGTCACCGTCCGCCGCCCACGCCGCGGCCAGGGCAGACAGTCGCGCCTGTGGCGCCCCGGGCTCGGGCGGAAAGTAGTGAGACACAAGCAGGATCCGCACCTCAGGCACGCTCCGCCCGCAAGGCAGCCCGCCCGATGGACGCGGGCGACCGCATTCGCGACGTGCCGGTCAATCTCAATCCGAAGCGTCCCGCCGGAAGCGACCGTGCCGTCCAGCGCTGACCGCCCCATCCCGGCCGGCACCATTGGCCGAGACCGGCCCGACGTCAGCTGGCAGGTCCTCATCAAACGGCGCATAGCCGTAGCCGTAGCCGTAGCCGTAGCCATAGCCATAGCCATAGCCATTCTGCCGCGTCACCTCGTTCAGGACCAGGCCCACGACCGCCGCACTGACCTGGCCAAGTTTCTCGGCTGCGCGCTGCAGTTCCACCCGCTTGGTCTGGCCGGCCGCGACGACGATCAGCGTCCCGTCGGCGTACTTGGACAGCACGGCGGCATCGGTCACCGGCAGCACGGGCGGGCTGTCGACAAGCACGAGATCGAACTCCGCCCGAAGCGTTGCGAAGAGCTCCCGTGCACCTGGCCCGCTCAGGAGCTCAGCCGGGTTGGAAGGCACGCGTCCGGCACCGAGCAGCCACAGCGTGGGGAAGCCGCTGACCGGCCGCACGGCGGCGGCCAGGCGCCCTTCATCGCGCAGCACAGAGCTGAGGCCGACCTGCTCGTCGAGCCCGAAGAACTGCCCGAGCCGTGGCCGGCGCAGGTCGCAGGAGACCAGCAGAACCCGCTCGCCAGCCTGAGCAAACATGGCGCCGAGGTTGGCTATGGTGGACGTCTTGCCCTCCGACGCCGCAGGGCTGGTCACCAACAAGGTGCGCAGCTCGCGTTCTTGCCTGACGAACTGCAGCGAGGTCCGGAGCGAGCGGTAGGCCTCGGCGGCCGCCGACACGGGCTGCGAGATCGACACGACCAAGGGCTGCTCGCGCCGCTTCCATGACGGGACAATAGGGACCATCGCTAGCACCGGGGCGCCGCCCAGCTGCTCGGCGGCCTCCTTGGAGCTCAGCGCGTCATCGAAGTTGTCCAGCAGGAATGCCACTGCCAGGCCGAGGATCAAGCCGGCTAGCAAGCCCTCGACGGCATTCTGAGCAGGCTTGGGAGAACTCGGCGACGCGGGCGGCAGCGCGGGCGTGACGAATGCCACGCCGCCTGTGCTGCCCGTCGCACCGTCGACCTGCATCTGGGCTAGCTGCTGCTTCTCCACCGCCTCCTCGTTGACCAGGGCCGCCAGCTGCGATGCCGTTCCTGGCCGCTGCCGCAGGGTCTGCATCTGCTCATCGAGCGAGCGGATCTGCTTCCGCAGTTGCGTTTCCCCCGCCACCAGCGCATCAAGGCCGACCTTCTGCTGATAACTAACGAACGCCTCGGCGTAAGCATTGGCGATGCGCGCGGCAAGCGCCGGAGTCCGGCTGACGGCCGTGATGGCGATCACATTCGTCTGGGCCACCTCGGCCGCGGTGACCGACGGCGTTCCGCCAAGCCGCTGACTTACCTGCTGCTGCACCGGGGCGCTGGTCACCAACTGGACGTCGGTCTGCACGACGGTGGGAGTGACCTGGCCAGGCACGGCACCGAGCGCCGTGGCCGCGCTGGACGACTGCACCAGGATCTGAGCCGTGGCTGAGTACTGATTCGGCGCCAGGAGAGCCAGCCCGAGGCTCATCGCCAGGCCGAGCAGCGCGGCACCGGCTATCCACCAGCTGCGCTTGCGCACGACCATCAGGTAGGTGCGAAGAGCCGGACTGGTGCCGTGCTCAGTCGTCATCCCGCTTCCTCCGGTTGCTTGACTCTAGAACGCTGAGTGTACACTCAGCTACTCTACGTGAACCGTTCTCTTCGGATCGAGGTCCGGCCGCCCCGATAACGGAGCTGAAGACCGACGGAGCCAATGCGAACAATGGGCGTGCTCTCCACCTCATGACGGACATCCTGGTGCTCTGCACAGCCAATGTGTGCCGGTCAGTCATGGCG
>Ga0116216_10002974_pt1 | contig 11116 bp, 11 predicted proteins | sample Sb_taG_11_FD_89696 | JGI IMG/M metagenome (GOLD analysis project Ga0116216, IMG submission 89696) | Peat soil microbial communities from Weissenstadt, Germany - Sb_50d_3_AS metaG | ecosystem: Environmental > Terrestrial > Soil > Wetlands > Peat | place: Germany: Weissenstadt | collected 2010-09-21
CCGCGCTCTGCCAGTTGGGTCCGCACTTCCGGGTGGAGATCATCCAGCCCGTCGGCGGCGGCAGCCCGTACGCGGAGTCGCTGCGGCGGCACCAGGGTGCCGACCATGTCCACCACGTACGGCTGGACGTGGCCGACTACCCCAGCGCCATCGCGCGGCTGCGCGGATCAGGACTGGCTACCCGGATGGACATGACGTTCCAGAACGCCTCGCCGGACGGCCCGGGCCTGACCGCGACCTATCTGGGGACCGAGGACGACCTGGGCTTCATCCTGGAGATCGCGCACCGCCCGCCCGGGTTCACCATGCCGCAACCCGACTACATCTGCCCAGCCAGCGACCCCGTCTAGGGATGCGGGCCATGCCGCTCATCGGCCGCGAAGTCCAGCTGATCAGGTATCCGGAGGGAGCCGTCCGGCCGGATGACTTCCGCGTCGCCGAGGTCCCGGTGCGCGGGCCTGGCCCGGGGCAGGTGCTGGTGCGCAACACGTGGACATCGGTGGACCCGGCGCTGCGGCTGCGCCTGGCCCGGCAGGCGCCGGCCGGTTACTTCGCAGCGTTTCCGCTGGCCGCGGCGATGGACGGGATCATGACGGTCGGCGAGGTGGTGGAGTCGGGGGCCGTCGGTTTCGCGCCCGGCGACAGCGTGTGGCACGCGTCCGGCTGGCGCGACTACGCCGTGGTCGAAGCAGGGAAGCCGGCGCTCAGCGGGCTGGGCACGCTCACCCGGCTGGATACCAGCCTCGCCCCGGTGCAGTGTTACCTGGGCCCGCTCGGCGGGATGGGCCTGACCGCCTACGCCGGGCTCTGGCACGCCGCGAGCCTGCGGGATGAGGACGTCGTCTGGGTGTCCTCGGCGGCCGGCGCGGTAGGCAGCCTCGCGGCGCAGTTCGCGAAGATCCGAGGCTGCCGGGTGATCGGCAGCGCCGGTTCCGACGAGAAGGTGGCGTACCTGCTCGGCGAGCTGGGCCTGGACGCGGCGTTCAACTACAAGGCGGGCCCGGTGGCCGAGCTTGTGCGGCAGGCCGCGCCGGACGGCATCGATGTCTACTTCGACAATGTGGGGGGCGATCATCTCAGCGCGGCGCTGGTCGTGCTGCGCAGGTGGGGACGGGTCGCGCTGTGCGGGGCCGTCTCCCAGTACGACAGCGCCGGCCCGGCGGCGGGCCCCGGCAACCTGTTCCAGGCCACCGCCAACGACCTTACCCTGCGCGGCTTCCGCGGCAGCAGCTACCTGCATCTGCTGGGTGAGATGCAGCGTGAGGTGGCAGGCTGGCTGCGGGAGGGAAAGCTGCGCTACCGGGAGGCGATCACCGAGGGATTGCCGAACGCCCCGATGGCGCTGGTCAAGCTCATAGCCGGTCACACGACCGGCAAGGCACTGGTCCGGATCGGCTGAGATGACCGGCCAGGCAACCGTGAGCCTTCAGCTTGACCCGCGGCGCCTGCACACGCTGATCCAGCGTGAGGAGCGGGCCCTGGACAACGCGACCCAGCGGTCCGCGGAGCTCTACCGCCGCGGCCGGCAGGCGCTGTCCGGCGGGGTCGCCTCATCCTTCCAGGTCCGCCGGCCCTGGCCGATCTACCTGGCCGGCGGCCGGGGGCCGGCCGTCTGGGACGTGGACGGCCACCGCAGGCTCGACTTCCACAACGGCTTCGGGGCCATGGTGCACGGTCATGCCCACCCGGTGATCGGCCGGGTGGTGCGCGAGCGTTACGCCCGCGGCACCCATTTCGCCGCTCCGACCGAGGACGCGATCGTGGTGGGCGAGGAGCTAGCTCGCCGCTGGGGGCTGCCGAGGTGGCGATACACGAACTCGGGCTCGGAGTCCACGATGGACGCGATCCGGATCGCGCGCGGATTCACCGGCCGCGAGGTGGTGCTGAAGGCGATCGGGTCCTATCACGGGCATCACGACGCCGTCCTAGCGCCGGGCATCACCGGCCCCGACCACGTGGGCGGCGCCGCGTCGGCTCCGGCGGGCGGCCCAGCAGCTCCGGCGGGCGGCGCGGCAGCTCCGGGCGCGGGCGGCATTCCCGCCGCTGTCGCCCGGCTCACCGTGGCGGTGCCGTTCAACGACGCCGAGGCGATGGAGCGCGCGATCGCCTGTCTGGACCGCCAGGGCAGCAAGCCGGCCTGCGTGATCCTGGAGCCGGCCATGATGCTCGGGATGATCCTCCCCGAGCCTGGCTACCTGGAGGCGGTTCGCGAGATCACCCGCCGCCACGGCGTGGTGCTGATCTTCGACGAGGTCAAGACCGGCCTGGCCATCGGCGCCGCGGGGGCCACCGGGCGCTATGGTGTCCGCCCTGACCTGGTGACGCTGGCCAAGGCGCTGGGCGCAGGGATGCCGTGCGGGGCGGTCGGCGGCAGCGAGGATGTCATGTCGGTGGTCGAGGACGGTTCGGTCCACCAGGTGGGTACCTTCAACGGCAATGCGCTGGCCATGGCCGCGGCGCGGGCGAGCCTGCTCGAGGTGCTGACGCCAGGCGCCTACCAGCATCTGGAGCGGCTCAGCCAGCGGATGACCGGTGGCTGCCAGCGCACCCTGGACCGTCATGGCCTTCCCGGCTACGCGCTGGGCACCGGCGCCAGAGGCTGTGTCACGCTCGCGGCATCCCGCATCACCGATCACGTGACCTTCCAGGCGGCCCAGAATCCGGAGCTGAGCAGGCTCATCTGGCTCTATTACATGAACCGAGGGGTGTTCGCCACCCCGGCCCGGCCTGAGCAGTGGACGCTGTCGATCGCGCACGCGGAGGCCGAGGTCGACGCGTACCTGGCGGTACACGCCGCGCTGCTGGCCGAGCTGGCTCCCTGAGCTGGCTCCCTGAGCTGGCTCCCTGAGCTGGCTCCCTGAGCTGGCTCCCTGAGCTGGCTCCGCCGAGCCGGGCCTCCGCGGGCCGGTCAGGGACCGGGGATGGCGACTGCGCGGCCTCGCACGACGCCACGGCGGAGCCTGTCATAGGCCTCCACCGCCTCGTCGAGCTTGAACCGTTGCACCTCGGTGCGGATGGCCCCGGCGCGGGCCAGCGCGACCACCTCGACGAGCTCGGGCAGCGTCCCCCAGGTGGGGATCAGCACGGAGCACTCGAACGGCAGGGTGCGGGGCGATACCGGCAGCGAGCCGCCGCCTCGCCCGACGTAGACGATGCGGCCGCCCTGGGCGACGACGCCCGCCGCCAGCGCGAGGGTCGCGTCCGATGCCACGCAGTCCAGCACGACCGCGGCGCCGGCCGGACCGGTCCGTTCCCGAAGCTGTTCCGCGGTCAGCTCGCCCCCGGGTACCGCGGCGTGCGCGCCGGCCTCCCGCGCCAGCCGCAGCGCCTCATCCCGGACATCGACCGCGACGACCCGGGCCTGGCTGAGCGCCCGGAGCAGCTGAACCGCGAGGTGGCCGATGCCGCCGACCCCGATCACCACGACGGCGGCCCCGGGCCGCAAGACGGCCAGCGAGCCCTTGATCGCGTGATAGGGCGTTAGCGCGGCGTCGGACAGCGGCGCGGCGGCAACCGGATCCAGGTCGCCGATCGGCACCAGGTACCGGGCCGACGGCACGATCATGTAGTCGGCCAGGCCGCCGTCACGCCCGACGCCGCCACCGTGACCGCCCAGCTCCCTTGCGGTCCGCTCGCAGCCATTCTCCATCCCCTGCAGGCAGTGCCAGCAGGTGCCACAGCCCCAGCGGGCATGGACCAGCACCCGGTCGCCTTCGGCGACGCCGCGTGCCCCCGCCCCCAGCGCCGCCACCGTCCCGGCGGTCTCGTGACCTAGCGTGAAGGGCAGCTGGTAGGGCAGCGTCCCCGCGGGCCAGTCCATGATGTGCAGGTCGCTGTGGCACAGGCCGGCGGCCGTTACCTTCAACAGCACCTCACCGGGGCCGGGGACCGGGTCGGGGACCGCCACCAGCTCAGGCTCGCTCTGCCAGCGCAGGAGACGGATCGCGCGCATGCTCGCCCTCCGGTCCCGTCACCCGCCGAACTCTGGCAGCAGGTCTAGCAGCCCCAGATCAAGGATCGTGGCCGCGGACCTGGTGACCATCTCGCGCATCCACCCGCGCCCACGCTCGTTGGTCGGATCGAGGGAGCCGGCGATGACGACCACGTAGGTCCACAGGTACAGGGCAGCCCGCTGGTAGTCCTGCCACGCCTGGTCCGCGGAGTAGTCCGGCACGCCGCCGACCGTCAGCCCGGCGTGCCAGCGCGCGACGAGGTCGCGCTCGTTTGCCCGCCGGTCGGCCACCGGCATGCTTTGGCTGAGGAAGTAGGCGAGGTCATGGGCTCCCTTGCCGCGCAGCGTCCCCTGCCAATCGACGATCACCACCGGCGCGTCGCCGTCGCGCTGGCCGAAGAACAGGTTGTCCATCCGGAAGTCGCCGTGGACGATCGTCCTGGGGTGCGCAGTGATCCACTCCTGCATGCCCGGGATGGCGGCGATGAAGGCGGGCTTCGCCTTCGTAATCTCGCCGGGCAGCGCGTCACCGGCCAGTTCGGCCACCTTGTCCCAGACCGCCACGGTCCCCTGGTAGAGGTTGTCCGACTGGAAGGACGGATAGTGGTACGGGATGAAGTCAAAGTCCGGGTGATCGACCTTGCCCCAGAAGGATGCGTGCAGCTGCGCCATGAACGGCATGCACGCGCGGGCCTGCTCGACCGTGCAGCCGGTGATCTGGTTGCCGATGTGGTAACCGGAGAGATCCTCGAGGAGGAGGACGAAGTCGGTTTCGGCGTCCAGGTCGGCGTAGTAGGCGCCCGCGGTCCGGGCGGGCGTGCGGGCCGCCAGCCCCAGGTAGAACAGCGTCTCCCGGCGGTAGAGGTGATAGGCGGCCGACACGGCCAGGTTGGCTTCGTTCGGCGTAGGCAGCTTGACCACGACGGACGGCGGCCCGGCGCCGCCGGCATAGTCAAGCTCGACCCGCACGAGTCGGCTCATCATTCCCGCGCCCTCGGCGAACTCCGTGGCCCGGAAGCGCGCCACCTCGACGTCCAGGCCGCCTGATCGCAGCGCCGCGGTCAGCCATGGCGCGCTGAGGTCCCCGGTCCGGCCAGGGATCGGGCGCAGGGATGCCTGTCTGGTATGCACTGCGGGAGTTGTCATGGCGAAGACCTCCTTGGAGATTGAATGGGCCGCGAAGACGATCAGTACGGCATCGTGCCGCCGTCGACCGGGAACAGGCAGCCGGTGATGCTGGCCATTGATGGCGACGCGAGCAGCACCGCGACACTGGCCAATTCGTCGGGAGCCAGGTCCTGCGCTCCGCCGGCGTTGTTGACCAGGATGTCGATCCGCCCGTGCCGGGCGATCGCTGCCTCGACGGCGTGCTCGCAGTCCGCCTGGCGAGTCACGTCGCCTGCCACGAAGCTGGCGGCGCCTCCCGCGCCGAAGTCCGCCAGCGCCTGGCGTCCCTTCTCCTCGCTGCGGCCAGTCACCATCACCCGGGCACCCTCGCGCAAGAACGCGTCCGCGATGGCCCGGCCGAGACCGCGAGTGCCGCCTGTCACCAGGGCCACACGACCGTCGAGCTGACCTGACATGGCTCATTCCAACCTGATGTTAATTCAGTAACTATGACATAAATCTTTGTAGATGAGTTTCTATATAGTTGAAGAGAGTTCATGTTAATATCGAAGCTCCACGGTTGGCTAGAGGGAGCTTCGGGCGATGAACGCAGCAGGCGTGGCGCCAGGCGACGGGGACGCCCGGGGGGCCTGCCGCCGGTTCGACGGCAGGGTCGCCGTGGTCACCGGCGGAGCCTCGGGCATAGGTGAGGCATGCGCGAGGCGGTTCGCGGACGAAGGCGCGGCCGTGGCCATCGCCGATCTTGACGAGGCGCGCGGCCGTGAGGTGGCCGCCAGCATCGGCGGCGACCGCGCCGCGTTCCTCCGGTGCGACGTGGCCAGCAGCGCGGACTGGCGGGCGCTCCGCGAGTTCGTGCTGTCGCGCTGGGGGCGGCTCGACGTGCTGCACAGTAACGCCTTCATCCAGATCGCGGCGGCCGCCCACGAACTCGACGAGGACGACTGGGACCGGATGCAGGCGGTGAACCTGAAGGCCGCCTACCTCGGCGCGAAAGTACTGATCGACCTGCTCGCCGCGGCCGGGGGCGCTATCGTGCTCACCTCGTCGGTGAACGCGCTGGTGGGCCGGCCCGGCCGACCCGCGTACGCCGCCGCGAAGGCGGGACTGTGCGCCCTGGCCCGGCAGCTCGCCGTTGAGTACGGACCAGACGTGCGGGTCAACTCCGTCGTGCCCGGGGCGATCCTCACGCCGCCGTGGGAGGGGGCCGGACTGACGAAGCAGCAGGCGAGCGCCGCGGGCACAGCCGCCAAACGACTCGGGCGAGCCGCTGAGGTCGCCGCCGCGGTGGCGTTCCTGGCCTCCAGCGACGCCTCTTACATCACCGGCGCCGATCTGGTCGTCGACGGCGGCTGGAGCATCATGAAGTCAGACGGCTGACAGGCACGATATGACAGGAATGCTCGCAGTGCACCGGACAGCAGTGCTCGCCGGGCGCCGGGCGATCGTCACCGGCGGCGCTCAGGGGCTTGGCCGCGCCTTCGCGCTGGCCTTCGCCGCCGCGGGCGCCCGGGTCGCCGTCTGTGACCTCAGGCCCGAAGTTACGGCGGTAGCAGCGGAGATCGAGGCCCGCGGGGTCCGGGGCTGGGCGCACTGCGCGGACGTCACCGACCCCGTCGCGGTCCGTTCGTTCGTGGCCGGCGCCGCCGAACGGCTTGGCGGCATCGACATCGTGGTCAACAATGCCGCGATCATGCGGCAGACATCCCCGACTTCAGACAGCTGGCAGAAAGCGGTCGACGACTTCGAGGCGGTCATCGGCGTGAACGTCCGCGGCTGCTACCTGGTTGGCCGGGCGGCGATCCCGTATCTGATCCAGCAGGGTGGCGACCTCATCAACATCACCACCGACCACATCCACACCTGCGGCTACCCGGAAGCGGTGGGCCACGCCGATGCCGCAGGGTGCCGGTGGGCATCGACCCGGAGGCCACCGGTCGGCGGCCCGCGCTACGACCTGTACGACGCCTCCAAGTGGGCGCTCAAGGGGCTGACGAACGCCTGGGCCGCGGCGCTCGCCGGGCACGGGGTGCGGGTGAACTCACTGGGGATGGGTGCCACGGATACGCCGATGATCCGGGCGCACCTGGCCGCCAAGGGCGCGGCCGCCCCGCCCGGCATGCTTCAGCCCGAGCAGGTCGCCGATGTGCTCGTCGAGTTGATCGCCGAAGGCCCGGCGGGCCGGACCAGTGACAGTGTCCAGCTGTGGCCGGGCCACCACTGCTCGCTGCCGCCGCCCAGCCTCGACGGCACGCTGGCCGGAGCCCAACTGAAAGGCGCCTCTGCATGACCGTAACTGTCGAGCTCACCCGGGACGGCGATCGGCTGGAGATCATCTGCGACGGCCTCAGACCGCGCGAAGTGCGTCTGTCGCCGCCGCCTCCCGGCGCGTCGCCCGTCGTCCCGGTCGACGGCGGACGTGCTCAGGTAGACGTCGATCCCAGCGTGCCGCGCTACGTGGCCACGCTGAAACTCGACGGCGGGTACGGTCGGGTACCCGAGCGCCACGTCAACCTGTCGGGGGCGGCCAACTTCAGGGACCTCGGAGGTTACGGCCTCCCGGCCGGCCGCACAGTCCGCTGGGGCATCCTGTTCCGGTCGGACCACCTGGACCACACGACAGGTTCCGATCGTGCGGCGCTTGCCGCTCTCGGCATCCGCGAAGTCGTCGACCTGCGTAAGCCCGGGGAGCGGCCGCCGCCAGGCACCGCACATCCGCTCGGCGACGTAGTCGTCCACCATGTGCCGATCGGCGGCCTGGTCGCGCACCTCAACGGCATGACCGAGCGGATGCTCAGCGGGGAGATACGTGACTTCTCGGCCGCGGACATGACGCAGGTGTACATCGACCTGCTGGACGGGCACCCGGCGTACTTCGCCCGGGCCGTGCGCCACGTCGCCGGCGCAACGGGCCCCGTCGTCGTCAACTGCACCGCCGGGAAGGACCGCACCGGCCTCGTCGCCGCCCTCGTCCTCAGCTCACTCGGCGCCGGCCGGGAGGATGTCCTGCGTGACTACGGGCTGACCCAGCGATACTGGTCGGCGCGCAAGCATGCCGAGCTGCAAAGCCGCTTCACCGCCCCGGACAGCGACTTCAGCCGGGTGCAGGCGTTCTTCGACGCCAGGCCCGAGGCCCTGGGCGGCGCGCTCGACTACCTCCAGACCCGGCATGGAGGGGCCTGGGGATACCTCTGCGGCGCGGGCAGGCTGCCGGACACCACGCTGGGCCTGCTGCGCACCCGGCTGACCACCGCCACGGCAGTGGGCACGGACCGCGGCGACAGGGCCTGACTGTGGCTCGCGAGCTGATATCCGGCGACCTGGCCTTCGGCGAGAGCCCGCGCTGGCACGGCGGGCGCCTTTACCTCTCTGATGTGTTCAGCAAGCGCGTCATCGCGGTAAACGAAGACGGCGCGACGGACGTGGTCGTCGACATGGAGGACCACCCGTCGGGCCTCGGATGGCTCCCGGACGGCCGGATGCTGGTCGTCTCGATGCTCGACCGCAAGCTGCTGCGGCTGGAGGCCTCAGGTCTGGTGGAGCACGCGGACCTGCGGGAAGCCTGCCCCGGCGCGTGCAATGACATGGTGGTGGACGGGCTCGGCCGCGCCTACGTCGGCAACGCAGGCTACGAATACCGCTACCGGGGCCAGCGTGTCGACATCCGCCGGGCGACCTCGCTCGTACTCGTGACACCCGACGGAGAGGTCCGCCGCCAGGCGGGCACGCTGATGTTCCCCAACGGCGCCGCCATCTCGGCGGACGGCAGGATGCTGGTGGTCGCGCAAAGCCACGGGGCCAGGCTCACCGCGTACCGCATCGAAGCCGACGGGACGCTGACCGGCGAGCGTGTCTTCGCCGCCCTTCCCGCGGCCTTCGACCACCCCGACGGCATCTGTATGGACGCCGAGGGCGGCCTGTGGATGGCCAACCCAGCGCTCATGTGCTGCGTACGGGTGCTCGACGGCGGACAGGTCACGCATGTCATCGAGACCTCGCCCTGGGAATGCATCGCCTGCATGCTGGGCGGTCCGGACAGGCACAGGCTCTACCTCGTCCTCGCCCCGTCACGCAAGGAAGAGGCCGGCGAGCAATTCGTCCTCGGCGGCGCTCCCGCGGTGTCCCGCCCCGGCCGGGTGGAGGCACTCCGCGTCGACGTGCCGGGCGCCGGCTGGCCGTGATCGACAAGAGTTATCTGAGCTCAGTCCCTCAGCAGGGTGATCGCTTCCTCGGGGCAGGTGCCCGCGGCTTCCTCGGCGACCGCTACCTGGTCGTCAGGAACGTCGATCACTCGGTCCCTGATCGTGACGTATCCTTCGTCGTCGCAGGTCAGCAGGCCCGGGGCGAGCTGGTAGCAGCGGCCATGCCCCATGCAGGCCGCTCCGTCCACCGCTATCTTCACCAGGCCACCTCCCAGGCCAGCGGAAGCTTCGTCAGCGTCATCATCGAGCCGCCGCCTCGTTCGGCCAGCTCCTCGCCCGTGGCGACGCGGAAGTCGGGGATGAGCCGCAGCCACTCCTCGACGCCGATCTGCATTTCCCGGCGGGCTAGGTGCGCACCCAGGCACCGGTGCGGGCCGCCGGCGAAGCCGAAGTGGTGGTTGTGCTTGCGGTCCAGGATGAATTCCCCGGCACGCTCGTACGCCCGCGGATCCCGGTTGGCGCCCGAGACGAGTCCGTAGACCATGTCGCCCTTCTTCAGCCGGGCGCCGTGGAACTCGACGTCGCGCGTCACCTTGCGGCCGTCGCCGAAGATGATCGTGTAGAACCGCAGCGATTCCTCGACCGCAGACGGGATGAGCCGCGGGTCCGCGATCAGGGCGGCCCGGTCATCTGGGTGTGTGGCCAGGTGCCGGAACAGGTAGCCGAGCTGGCCGCGGGTGGTGTCAAGACCGGCGAGCACCAGTACCGTCAGCATGTCGAGGATCTCGGCATCGGTGAGCGGCCGGCCGCTGAACCTGGCGTGCATGAGGTGCGAGGCCAGGTCGCCGTCGCGGGGCGCGGGCTCGCCGCGCCGCTGGTCGAGCACGGTGATCCAGTACTGCCGGATTCCGTCCAGGGCCCTGGCCATGGGTTCCAGGCCCGCCGGGTCGCCGCTGAAGCCGCCGAAGAAATCCTCCACCCAGGCCACGAACTGGTCGGTATCGGCCGTGTCCAGCCCGATGAAGCGCAGGAACATCGCGGTCGGGTAGCGCAGGGCGAAATCGGCCACGAAGTCACATCCCCCGGCCGGCGCCACCTTCTGGACCAGCGCCCGGCAGATGCCGCGTATCTCCGGCTGGGCGCGGTCGACCGCGCGCGGGGAGAACCACGCGTTGACGATCCGGCGGTAGGTGATGTGATCCGGCTCATCGATCTGCGTCGGGACGAACCGGTAGATGGGTTCGGGCTCCCATGGCGTGATGGATTCGCTGGAGAAGATCTGCGGGTTTTTGTACATGTCGCGCACGGCGTCGTGGCGGGTGAAGACCCAGTATCCCTGCGCGTAGGTGTTGAAGTACAGCGGGCTGTCCTCGCGGAGCTGGTCCGCCCACTGCCAGTGCGAGCCGGCCTGCCGGATGCGGGAGAAGTCCCCGTGCATGACCGGGCATCCATCCAGGTTCCGGCTGGCCGCGGTGGCCGGCTCGCTTGCTCTATCCACGACTGTTCGCCTCCACCGGCCGTTCGGGGCCGCCATTTCCGGTTTACAACTTGAATTCAGTTTAGCTATCGGTCCAGATCGGGTCGCGCTTTTGCAGGAAGGCCTGCACGCCTTCGCGGGCGTCGTTGGACTGATGGGCGACGTTGCACGTCATCGACTCCAGCGCGATCAGGGTCTCGGTGTCACCGTCGAGGCCGCGGTTGGCGGCCAGCTTGGTGATCCGCATGGTGAACGCGCTCTTGTCCTTCATCGGCGCGATGAACTCCGCAACCGCGCCGTCCAGTTCGTCCGCCGGGGCGGAGACGTTCGCCAGCCCCCAGTCGGCGCACTGGCTGCCCGACAGCAGCTTGCCGGTCATCAGCAGCTCCTTGGTGCGGCGCAGCCCGACGTAGCGCGGCA
>Ga0116216_10002976_pt1 | contig 11110 bp, 9 predicted proteins | sample Sb_taG_11_FD_89696 | JGI IMG/M metagenome (GOLD analysis project Ga0116216, IMG submission 89696) | Peat soil microbial communities from Weissenstadt, Germany - Sb_50d_3_AS metaG | ecosystem: Environmental > Terrestrial > Soil > Wetlands > Peat | place: Germany: Weissenstadt | collected 2010-09-21
AGCTCGCGACCAGTCTCTTCCACTTTGTACGCGAGATACGACAGCAGCTGCCCCCACCCGGCATCGTGGATGGCGCGGTTGAGACCTCCCTTGGCCTTGGCCCCGTTGGCCAGGTAGGTCCCGTCCTCGTCCTTTCTCGGTTTGGGGCGACGAACCAGGTTGGTCACTCTCAGGTCCTCGTGGACGATCAGGTCGTACTGGTTGACGAGCGCCCGAGACAGCTGGTGGGCCACCTCTTTGCGCTGGTTGGCCACCAAGCGATGGATGGCCGCCACCCGGGCGGCAGCCCGAGCCCGGTGCCCCGAGCCGCGGCGCTTGGTGGCCAGGTGACCCTGCGCGTCGGCCAGACGCTCGGCGCTGCGCCGGAGCGGACGGTCCGCCGCGATGAGCAGGCCGTCGCTGGTGGCCACCTGCCAACAGACCCCGAGGTCGATGCCCACCGACCGGCCCGTCGGGGCGAGAGGGGTGGCCGGCACGTCCACGCAGCGGATGCTCACCCACCACCGCCGACCTTCCCGGCGCACCGTGATGGCCTTGGGGGTGCCCCGGATCGGGCGGTGCAGATGCACCTTCACGTGGCCGATCCCGAACAGGGCCAGCCGGCGCTGTTCGGTCTTCAGGCTCCAGCCGTTGGTGGCTTCCCACTGGACCGAGTCGAAACGGCGAACCGATTTGAAGCGCGGGTAGCCCGGTCTCTGGCCTCCTCGACAACGCCGATGGAAAGCAGCGAAGGCCCGGTCCAAGCGCTGCAAGGTCCCCCGGCAGACGGTGACCCCGCAGGCCAGCACCTCGGGTCGGAGGGCCCGCAGCCCGGTCAGGTCCCGACATTGACCGAAATAAGAAACCGAGCGCTGCTCCCACTGCCAGACGCCCCGTCGCTCCTCGAGCGCGGCATTGTAGAGCTCGCACTGAACAGACAACAGGGTCTCGAGGCCGGCGCGCTGGCGGCCCGTCGGCTGGAGGAGGTAGCGGTAGGTCCGACATCTCGACACGGATCTGAACCTACGAAGCGGTTGTGACGAAACTGAACCACTACCAGGAGGCGCCCATGTCAGAGAACCCCTTCGTCGTCTCGGTCGCCCGCCTGCGTCGGGTGCCGGCCAGCCGGGTCCAGGTGGAGTGCCGCGGCCCGCTCGAGGCGGCCGGCGTCGTCATCCCGTTCCGGTCGGCCGACAGCCGGATCCCGGCCAACACCGACGTCGTGTGCCATCTCTCGCTCGAGTCCTACGTCGGCGGCGTCATGGTGGCGGGCACGATCCGCGCGGAGTGGGAAGGGCTCTGCTCGCGCTGCACGCTGCCGGTGGCGGGCGAGCTCTTCGTGCCCGTCCGGGAGCGCTTCTGCGACCGGGCGGCGCCCGGCGCCAAAGACGACGAGGACGCCTACCCGATCGAGGACGACCGCATCGACCTCGAGCCGATGCTGCTCGACGCCCTGGTGCCCGAGCTCCCGCTGGCGCCCTTGTGTCGGGGCGATTGCGCCGGCCTCTGCCAGCACTGCGGGACGGACCGCAACGAATCGACCTGCGACTGCGTGGCGCCGGTCGACCCGCGGTGGGCTAACCTCGACGTGCTTCGCTCGTCCTAGGTAGTTCGGCCGAGCCAGAAGCCCGGGCGGTCCTCGTCCCGGCCGACGCGGCGGCACGGTCGCCCGCACGCAGGGATCTGGAGCTCGACGATGGCTGTCCCGAAGAAGAAGTCCTCCAAGGCCAAGGGTCGCAGCCGCCAGGCCGCCAATTGGGTGCTGAAGCCACCCGCGCGCAGCGTCTGCCCCCACTGCCAGCAGGTGAAGCTCCCCCACGTCGTCTGCCCGAGCTGCGGCTGGTACAAGGGACGCACCGCCATCGAGGTCGACTGACTTGAGCCCGAGGGGGGGCGCCCCCTCGGCGAGACCCGGTCGCGGGCTGCCCGTCGCCGTCGACGCCATGGGGGGCGACCGGGCGCCCACCGAGATCGTGGCCGGCGCCCGCCTGGCCGCCGACGAGGGGATCCCAGTGCTGCTCGTCGGGCCACCCGCCCAGGTGGGCGACACGGCCGGCCTGGACCTCCTGGCCTGCACCGAGGTCATCGCGATGGACGAGGATCCCGCGCAGGGCGTGCGCCGCAAGAAGGACTCCTCGCTCGTGCGTTCGGCCGAGCTCGTGCGCGACGGCCTGGCCTCGGCCATGGTGAGCGCCGGCAATACGGGCGCCACCATGGCCTCCGCGCTGCTCCGGATGGGGCGCCTGCGCGGGGTCTCGCGCCCGTGCATCGCCACGCCGATCCCCCGCCTCGACCGGCCCCCGGCGATCCTGGTCGACGCCGGGGCCAACGCCGAGTGCACGCCCGCCATGCTCGTCCAGTTCGCCCAGATGGGGGCCGCCTACGCCGCCGAGCGCTATGGCATCGGCGACCCGGCCGTGGCGTTGCTCTCGATCGGCGAGGAGCGCACCAAGGGCACGCCGCTCGTGAAGGAGACCGCGGCGGCCTTGGAGGCGGGCGTGCCGGGCGTGCGCTTCGTCGGCAACGTGGAGGGCCGGGACCTCCTCGACTGCCCAGCCGACGTGGTGGTGACCGACGGCTTCACCGGCAACGTCGCCCTGAAGACGGCCGAGGGCACGCTGCGCTTCGTCATGGGGCTCCTCCTCGGGGTCTTCTCGACCGACGAGGAGACGAAGGCCGCCGCCGCCGTCCTCCTCCCGCACCTAGAACCCCTCGTGCGCGTCCTCGACCCCGACAACACCGGCGGGGCCATGCTCCTGGGCGTCGACGGGGTGTGCGTGATCAGCCACGGCTCGTCGTCGGCCACCGCCATCTTGAACGCCGTCCGGGCCGCCCACGAGCTGGGCACCGGGGGCCTGGTGGAGCGCCTGGCCAAGGCCGTCAGCCCGGCCTGAGGGCCCCGCCGGGGCCCCTCAGGCACGCCGGCCACCCGGCAGAACGCCACCGGCGGCCGGTAACATGCAGCCCAGCGCAGCAATTCCGCCCCAGCGAGGAGCCGTGGTGCCCGCCGAGACCCATATCGACCGCGGTCCGCTCGACCGCCAGGGGGTGTTCGACCTCATCCGCGACCAGCTGGCGGACATCTTGGAGACCGATCCGGGCGGCATCAACGAGTCGGACTCCTTCGCGGAGGACCTGAACGCCGACTCGCTGGCCCTGATCGAGCTGGTCGAGGCCTTGGAAGAGGAGTTGGGGGAGCGCAGCGTTGGGTTCCGGATCGACGACGAGGACCTAGAAGAGCTGCGGACGGTGCGAGACGCCGTCGACTACGTCGTCGCCAAGCTCGGCGCGGATTGACCGGCCAGGGCGGAGCGACCCCTGCGCCGCCCACGGCGGCGCCGCCTCCCTCGCCCGCCGACGCCCTGAGTGAGGGTGCGAGCCGGCTGGCCCGGCGGCTCGGCCACGCCTTCCGGGATCCATCCCTCCTCCTGCAGGCCCTCTGCCATCGGAGCTGGTGCAGCGAACAGGACGGCGCGCCCTCCAACGAGCGGCTCGAGTTCCTGGGCGATGCGGTGCTCGGCCTGGTGGTGGCAGAGCACTGCTACTGCGCCTACCCCGACTTCGCCGAGGGGCAGCTGGCCAAGGTGCGCTCGGCCGTCGTCAACTCCCGCGTGCTGGCCGAGGTGGCCGACGAGCTCGACGTCGGGTCGGTGCTCGCCCTCGGCCGCGGCGAGGAGTCCTCGGGCGGCCGCTCCAAGACCTCCATCCTGGCCGACGCCCTGGAGGCCCTGATCGGGGCCGTCTACCTCGACGCCGGCTGGGGCCCGGCCCGCGTCCTCGTGCTGCGGCTCTTCGGCTACCGGATCGGCGTGGTGGCCCACGAGCCCGACGTCTTCGATCACAAGAGCCGCCTCCAAGAGCTCACCGTCCGCCTGGGCGACGGCACCCCCACCTACGTGGTCGAGGGTTCGGGCCCCGACCACGACCGCCACTACGTGGCGGAGGTCTTCGTCTCGGCGGTCCTGCGCGGGCGGGGCGAGGGGAGCTCCAAGAAGGACGCCGAGCAGCACGCGGCGGCCACCGCCTGGCGGGAGCTGGCCGGTGCCTGAGCTGCCCGAGGTCGAGACGCTCCGCGTCGACCTGGCCAAGGAGGTCACCGGCCGCAAGGTGAAGCTGGTGGCGGTCGGCAACGGGCGCTCCGTCCGGCGCCACCAGAGCGCCAAGCACTTCCGCATGCTGCTCGAGGGCCGCACCTTGAAGTCCGTCGGCCGCGTCGGCAAGTACCTGCTGCTCGCCCTCGACAATGGCGACACCCTGGTCGTGCACCTGGGGATGAGCGGGCAGCTGCTGCGGGTGAAGAGCACCAAGGAACCCAAGCCCAAGCACACCCACGTCGTCATCACCTTCACCCAGGGCGGCGAGCTGCGCTACGTGGACCCGCGCACCTTCGGCGAGATGTTCATCTCGGGGGCGGACCCGAAGACCTCGGGCAACGGCGCGTCGGGCAACGGCACGCCCCGGTCCGAGGTGGCGGCGTCGCGCAAGAACGTCCCCGAGCTCGCCCACCTCGGCTTCGACCCCATCGAGGACATGATGAGCTGGGAGCGCTTCGCCGTCCTCTTGCGCAGCCACCGCGCCGGCCTGAAGGCGCTGCTCATGGACCAGCAGTTCGTGGCGGGGATCGGCAACCTCTACTCCGACGAGATCCTCTTCGCCTCGGGGCTCCGCTTCGACCGCCAGTCGGACTCCCTCTCTGGGACAGAGACCCGGCGCCTCTACCGGGCCATGGTCGAGACGCTGGCCGAGGCCATCAAACACCGCGGCTCGACGCTGGCCGACGAGCAGTACCGGGACCTGTTCGGCGAGGTCGGCGACTACCAGGTCCAGCACCAGGTCTACGACCGCGAGGGTCAGCCCTGCCGGCGCTGCCGCAACGCCATCCTGCGGCTGCGCACCGGGGGACGCTCGACCTTCTTCTGCGAGCACTGCCAGGTCTAGGGCGCGCGCACTGAGCGGGCCGGGTCGGGCGTGGGCGCGACGATGACCGGAACGGTGCCGCCCCCGGCGCGCCCGGCGTGGCGGACCGCCGCCGGCCGCGGGTTGGCGATCGCGGCCGTCGCGCTGGCGGCCCTCGGCCTCCCGTCGGCCGGCGCCGCGCCGTCGGCCAACCCCTTCTTCACCGCGCGCTTCACCACCCACGTCAACCCCCACCTGTTCGGGCAGGACCCGTCCTGGACGGCCGACGGCCGGGTCCTCTCCAACGAGAAGGATCCCGCCGGGGTCTCCCAGATCTACGTCTCTCGCCTCGACGGGTCGAAGATGTCCTGTCTCACCTGCGGCCAGCCGGGGCCCAACGGCTTCCCCCAGGAACGACCGCAGGGCGACTGGATCCTCTTCTGCTCGTTCCGCGGCCAGAGCGCGACCTTCGGCGCGCCCTGCCTCGGCGGTATCGGGAGCGACCTCTACGCCATGCGCCCCGACGGGAGCCACCTGACCCGGCTGACCGGCCCGGGCTCCCCGTTCCAGTCGTCGGGGGAGCCTTACGACAACTACCACCCCGCCTGGTCGCCCGACGGGCGCCAGCTCATCTGGACCCACATCGAGTACAACCCGCTGGCCGACGCCGGCACCCAGTGGACGATCCTGCTGTCCACCTTCTCGGTGGTCGGCGGGCGGCCGCAGCTGGGGCCGGTGACCGTGGTCGCCCCCGGCGGCGACAACGCGTACGAGACCCAGGTATGGGCGCCCGACGGCAGCGGTGTGCTGTACACGTCGTTCAGCTCGGACGGCCACCCGCGCATCGGCTGGCTCAACACCGAGCTGTACTTCCTGCGCCTCCACGGCGACGGGGCGTCGCCGCAACACCCCAAGGTGACGCATCTCACCGACGGGAACCCCGGCTGGGACGAGCAGGCGGTGTTCACCCCCGACATGAGAGACGTCATCTGGATGTCGAGCCGGGCCGCGCCCACCTGGTACCAGGCGGTGGTCAGCGCGGCGGAGCAGGCCGGCTACGACCCGCCCTTCGAGAACGACGTGGCGGGGCCGTTCTTCGTGCTCACCATCCTCGACCCGAAGTTCCGCACCGACCTCTACGAGCTGGATCTCGCCACGGGCGCCATCCGCCGGCTGACCGACCTCGACCAGGTGGTGCCCGAGTTCTATTTCAACCCGCAGGGCACCGAGCTCTTGTTCACGACCGGTGAGCTCACCCACACCTACGTCGGCACCTTCTCGCAGGTCGCACGGCCGATCGCGCCACCGCGCCGTCCGGCTTCCGCCTGGGTGGACGCCCCGGCGGACGGCGACCACGCGCCGCCCCAGCCGGTGGCGCCCGCGTCGATCAACCTCAGTCTGGCGAACGTGCCGCGCCAGGAGCTCGACGCCCTCGCGCTGATGGAAAACCAGCTCACCGCCCTCGCCCACCTGCTGAACGGGCTGCCCCTCGGTGCGTCGTGCTGCCAGGCCACGGGCTGAGCGGGAGCGCCCGGTGGGCGCCGCCGCGCACGGCGCGCGCGGGCCCGAACGGATGTCGCAGCGTTCCTCGGCCGGGTTGGTAGGGTCGGCCGCGATGTTCCTTAAGTCCCTCACCATGAAGGGGTTCAAGTCGTTCGCGGACCCGACGGTGCTCGAGTTCGAACCGGGAATCACGGTGGTGGTCGGGCCCAACGGGAGTGGCAAATCCAACGTCGTCGACGCCGTGACCTGGGTCATGGGCGCCCAGGGGGCCCGGGCGCTCCGCGGCCAGAAGATGGAAGACGTCATCTTCGCCGGCACCTCGGTCCGTCCGCCCCTCGGCCGGGCCGAGGTCACCCTCACCATCGACAACTCGTCGGGGAAGCTCCCGCTCGACATGGCCGAGGTGACGATCAGCCGGATCCTCTTCCGGTCCGGCGACAGCGAGTACTCCATTAACGGCGCCCCCTGCCGGCTGCTCGACATCCAAGAGCTGCTGAGCGACACCGGGGTCGGGCGCCAGCAGCACATGATCATCGGGCAGGGGCAACTCGACACCGTGCTGAACGCGCGTCCCGAGGACCGCCGGGCCATCGTCGAGGACGCGGCCGGGGTCCGCAAGCACCGCCGGCGCAAGGAGCGCGCCGAGCGGCGGCTCGACGCCACCCAGGAGAACTTGGAGCGCCTAGGGGACCTGGTGCGCGAGGTGCGCCGGCAGATCCGCCCGCTCGAGCGTCAGGCCGCCGCGGCCCGCTCGCACGCCGCGCTGGCCGACGAGTGGATGGCGCTCCGGCGCTTCCTGGCCGGCCGCGAGCTGGCCGACCTGGCGACGAGGAAGGTGACCGCCACCGAGGGCCTGCGCGCCCTGGCCGAGGAAGCCGAGGAGATGGAGGCGTCGCTCCAGAGCCTCGACGAGGCGACCACCAGCACCATGGCCGAGCTGTCCTCGCGCCGCGAGGAGGACCTGGCGACCGCCCTCGGCCGCGTCCAGGGGCTGGTCGAGCGCACACGCGGGTCGGCGAACGTCCTCAAGGAACGGGCCCGCTCGTTGGCCGCCTCGCTCGACGCGGCGGCCGACATGGACGTCGTCTCGAGCCTGGAGGCCGAAGGGGCGCGCCTCGCCGGCGAGTTGGCCGACGTCGAGGCGTCGGCGGGGGCGCTGTCGGTCGAGCGGCGCGACGTCGAGACGAAGGAGGCGGCGCTGGCCGAGGCCGAGCGCGCCCACCGGGCGGCCTGGGGGGACGGGGCCGAGGTGGCCGAACTGGAAGAGCTGCTCGCCGCGGCGACGGCGCGCCAGGAGCTGCTGGCCCGATCGGTGGCCCAGGCCGAACGGATCCGAGCCTCGGCCGCCCAACGGATCGCCGTGCTGGGAGAGCGCGCGGCGGCGCTGGAGGCGACCGACGCCGGACTAGAAGAACGCCGCCGCGAGCTGGTGGCGCAGGGCGATCGGCGCGGCCGCGAGCTGGCCGAGGCGCAGGCGCAGGCGCAGCGCGCGGCGACGCGCGCCGCTGAGGCCGAGGCCCTCTCCCAGCGGACCGAAGAGCAACGGCACCGGAGCGCGGCGCGCGCCGAAGCGCTGACCCGCGCGCTGCAGGAGCTGCAGGGTTCGGCTGGCCGCCACCTGCTGGCCGGGATCGCGGGCGTCGTGGGCTCCCTGTCCGAGCTCGTCGACATCGATCCCGGATGGGAGGCCGCCTTCGAGGCCGCCGCCGGGGCGTCCATCGCCGCCGTCGTGGTCGACGGACGCGCGGCGGCCCGGGAGGCCCTCGACCGGCTCCGCCGGGGGGGCGCGACCGGCGCGCTGCTGGCGGCCGCGACCGACGGCGCCGCCAACCGCTGGACGCCCGAGCCCGGGGCGTTGCCCGCGGGCGCGGCGCCGGTGCGACCGCACGTCCGGGCGCGCCCAGGTGCAGGCGGGGTCGACACCGTGCTCGATCAGATGATCGGCGCCGCAGTCCGCGCCGAGGGCTGGGAGGCCGCCATCGACCTCGCCCTCGAGCGCCCGGACCTCGTCGTCGTGACCGCGGAGGGCGATCGCTTCGCTCGGTCGGGCTGGCATGTGAGCTCGCCCGACGGCGTGGTGTCGGGGGCCGCCGTCGAGCGCGCCGCCGCGCAGTCCGACACTGCGGCGACGGCGGCGGACCTGGCAATGGGACAGCTGCGGGAGGCGCGGGGCGCCGCCGAGCAGGCGCGAGAGGCCGAGCTGGCCGCGGTGCGGCGGGTGGAGCAGCAGGCGGCCGAGTCGCGCACGCTCGAGGCCGAGCAGCAGCGGCTGGGCGAGGACCGCACCAGCGGATCGCGCGAGCTCGACGACGCGCGCGCGGCCGGCGAGGAGAGCGACGCCCGAGTGGCCGAGGCCACGGCGGCGCTCGGCGCGGCGGAGGCCGAGATCGCGGACTTGGCCGGCCGCGTCGAGGCCGCGGCGGCCCGCACGACGGAGGCCGCGGCGGCCCGAGAGGTCCTCGATGCTCGGCTGGCCGAGGCGGACGACGCCGGTCGCCGGGTCGAGATGGCCGCGGCCGGCCTGACCGAACGGCAACGGGTGCTGGCCGACCGCTTGGCCGAGATCGAACGCCGCCTGGTCGGGCACGCCGACGAGCGCGCCGAGGCGGCGGCCCGCCGGCACCGGCTGGAGGCGGCCCAACGGGCGCACGAGCGCCTGGCCGAGGTGGTGGCGACCGTGCAGCAGCGGCTGGACGGGCTGCTGGACGGGCTTCGGCGCGAGTACCAGAGCCAGCAGGCGGCGGTGCGGGCCGGGGGCGAGCGGCTCGAGGCCCTGCGGCGCGACCGGGGGGCGGTCGAGCGCCGGCTCGGCGTCGTGCGCGACCGGCAGCGCTCGCTCGACCTCGAGTCGGCCGAGGTCGCGCTGCGGACGGAGACGTTGGAGGACACCGTGCGCCGGGAGCTGGCGAGCCAGCCCGACGCGGTCATGGCCATGGCGCCGCCCGAGCTCGAAGAGAACACCAACCCAGAGGCGCGCCTCGCACAGCTGACCGAGGCGCTCGGCGCGCTCGGCCCGATCAACCCGCTCGCCCTGGAGGAGCTGGGAGCGCTCGAGGAGCGCCACCGCGAGCTGGACGCACAGGTCACTGACGTGCGGTCCGCGCGCCGGGAGCTCCAAGAGGTCGTCCGCACGCTCGACCGCCAGATCGAGGAGACCTTCGCCGAGGCGATGGCCGACGTGAACGAGCACTTCTCCTCGCTCGTCTCGACGCTGTTCCCGGGCGGCACCGGCCGGCTCACGCTCACCGATCCAGAGGATCTCCTGAACACCGGCATCGAGATCGAGGTGCGACCGGCGGGGCGCAACGTGCGGCGCGTGTCGCTGCTCTCGGGTGGCGAGCGCGCGCTGTCGGCCCTCGCGTTCCTCTTCGCGGTGTTCCGGAGCCGGCCGACGCCCTTCTACCTGATGGACGAAGTCGAGGCGGCGCTCGACGACGTGAACCTGCACCGGTTCTTGGGTCTGGTCGACGAGTTCCGCACCGAGGCGCAGCTGATCATCGTCTCCCACCAGAAGCGGACCATGGAGGCGGCCAACGCGCTCTACGGCGTGACCATGGCACCGGGTGGCTCGTCGCAGGTGCTGAGCCAGAAGGTCGAGCGCGAGAGTCAGCGCGCCGCCTCCTGAGGCCCGGCACAGAACAGTGGGAGGGACGATGTCCAAGGCGCTCGTGTTGAGCGGTGGCGGCCCGGTCGGGATCGCCTGGCAGACGGGGCTGGCGGCGGGCCTGGCGCGCCGCGGCGTGGTGCTGGCCGACGCCCAGCTGATCTTGGGCACCTCGGCCGGGTCGGCGGTCGGTGCCCAGCTGGCCCTCCGGCGCGACCTCGAGGAGCAGTTGGCCCGCTACGAGGCCGCAGGCGTCCAGGCGGCCGACGCCGCGCCCGAGGGGACGGGCGGCGGCGGCGGCGGCCCGACCGACCGCATGGCCCGGCTCATGGAGCTCCTGGCCGAGGCGGCGAAGGAGGACGGGTCGCCCCAAGAGACGCGGCGGGTGGTCGGGCGGTTCGCGCTCGAGGCCGAGACGTTCCCCGAGGACCGGTTCGTCGAGCGGTTCCGCTACCTGGCCGGGGAGCGGTGGCCGGCGGCCTTCCGCTGCACCGCGGTCGACGCCGAGACCGGGGAGTTCAAGGTGTGGGACCCCGGCTCGGGGGCCGAGCTCGACCGCGCGGTGGCATCCTCGTGTGCCGTCCCCGGCATCTTCCCGCCGATCACCATCGCCGGCCGCCGCTACATGGACGGGGGCGTGCGCTCGGGCGCCAGCGTGGACCTGGCGGCCGGCCAGGAGCGGGTGCTCCTCGTCACGCTCATGGGTGGTGCCCGGGCGGGGGCGGACGCCCCCGGCTTCGCCGCCATGCGGGCCCGCGGTGACCGCGAGATCGAGACGGTGCGCGAGGCGGGCGGGACCGTCGAGGTGCTGTCGCCGGACCCCGAGTCCGCGGCGGTGATGGGCATGAACCTCATGGACCCCTCGCTCGGCCCGGCCGCCGCCGCGGCCGGGGCCCGGCAGGGCGAGGCCGCGGCGGACGGGCTGCGCGCCTTTTGGGCCGACTGAGCGGCACCGCGCCGCGGAGCCCGGTCGGCTGGGGCCGGTAGGCTCGGTCGGCCGTGGTCGTCGCGTGGATCGTCATCTCCGTCGTGGTGGCGCTCGGGGTCGTGACCGCGGTGGTCGTGCTAACCCTGTTTTTTTTTACGGGTTCGGAGGCCACCGAGAGCCCCGAGCACCCGTTCGAGGTC
>Ga0116216_10002978_pt1 | contig 11105 bp, 8 predicted proteins | sample Sb_taG_11_FD_89696 | JGI IMG/M metagenome (GOLD analysis project Ga0116216, IMG submission 89696) | Peat soil microbial communities from Weissenstadt, Germany - Sb_50d_3_AS metaG | ecosystem: Environmental > Terrestrial > Soil > Wetlands > Peat | place: Germany: Weissenstadt | collected 2010-09-21
CCGAGCACGCGTTCGACGCCGCCCAGCGGGCGGGACGGATCCTTGCCGAGGCCTTCATGTACATCCATCACCCGCAGACTCTTCGGATCAAGTCGCTCCTCGACGCCGGAGCAATCGGTCATCTGCGGCTGATCCGCGCGGCGCAGAGCTTCATGGTCACCGAACAGGACGATGTGCGGTTGTTTCGCGAGCTGAAGGGCGGCGCGCTGATGGACGTTGGGTGCTACTGCGTCCACTTCGCGCGGTTCATCGCGGGGGAGCCAGAGCGGGTCTATGGCGAGCAGCGACTGAACGATCACGGAGTCGATCTCCTGTTCTCGGGCACGATGCGCTTCGCCGGCGACATACTCGCGACGTTCGATGCGGGGCTGGACGTCCCCCGGCGCGACTTCCTGGAGCTGGTCGGCGCCGACGGCACGATGGAAGTCCACGACCCGTGGTTGGGCGGCGAGGGCGAGGACCCACTCATCCTGATCCGACGCGGTGACGAGACCGAACGCGTGGCCACAGAGCAGCTGAATCCGTATCAACTCCAGCTCGACGACTTCGCGGCGGCATCACAGGCGAACGGGAGCCTCGTCTCGGGCGCGGCGACGGAATCGCACAAGCCGCGGCCATCGAGGCGCTATACGCGTCGGCCGACAACGGCCATGCCATCGAGCTCGTCGAGACAGCTCGGATCGAGGGCGGTGTGGCGGGATCCGAGAGCGAGTGAGTTCCCCGGCCGGATTCGAACCGGCGATCTCCTGCGTGAAAGGTCGGGGCGGGGGTCGCTGGCCGATGACGTAGCTTGTCCGGTGAATGGAGCGCGCTGTCGCCACTGCTGCCATCCCCGCCGACGCGGGGGCGGTGACCGAGCTCGTGGTGGCGGTGGAGTCCTCACTTTACGGCCAGAGCACGTTCTCGCAGGCCGACCTGGAGGATGAGTGGTCGCACCTCGAGATCGAACAGAGCGTGCGCGTCGTCCGCGACGGGGATCGAATTGTCGGCTACGCGGTGGTCCGCGAGCGGGGCGACCTCTGGCGCACCGAGGGGTACGTCCACCCCGACGCGCTCGGGCGCGGGATCGGGAAGCTGATCGTGACCGGGCTCGAGGGGGACGCGGCGGGCCACGGCGCACGCCGTATCCAAAACGACGTCTTCGAAGCTGATTCCCCCGCCCGCGGGCTGCTCGAATCCCACGGCTACCGCGCTGTGCGCGTCTTCCGCGAGATGCGGATCGAGCTCGAGGCACCGCCACCAGTGCCCGAGTGGCCGGACGGACTGCGCATCGTGTCGTTCGACCCGGAGCGTGACGCGCTCGAGTTCCACGCCGCTCAGGAGCAGGCGTTCGCGGATCATTGGGGCTTTACGCCGCGCGACTTCGACTCCTGGTCCAGGGAGCACCTTGGGAGGGAGCGCTTCGACCGGACGCTCTCGTGTGTCGTCCGGGCAGGCGACGAGATTGCAGCGGGGACGATCTGCGCGGGTGACACGTACGGCGGCGGCTGGATCCACGCGCTCTTCACCTGTCGCCCGTGGCGCAAGCAGGGCGTCGGCAAGGCGCTGCTCGCCGACTCGTTCGCACGCTTCTGGAAGCGTGGCGAGCACAGTGTCGGTCTAGGCGTCGACGCGTCGAACGATACCGGCGCGTTCCGGCTTTACGAGCGCGCCGGGATGACGCCGGCGCTCGGCTGGGTGGTGTACGAGAAGGAGCTTGGCGGGGCCGGTTGACGTAGCTCGGATCGGACGCCGCCTGCGCGGTAGCTGCTCCGCGAGGTAAGCAGCCGCGACTGGACAGGCGGCCGGAGCGGTGCGAGACGACCGTGAGATCGTGGAGTCCGCGGCCGCGTCGCGATTGGCGACGCGGCCTCTGGATCTCACCTAGCGATCGGAAGCTGCAATTCGGTGACGCGCGGCCCGTCAGCTCCCATCTCGTGGTACAGCTCGCGGCTGTGCCCGACGAGCTGGAGACCGCTGTCGTCAATCCACCGAATGAGGGCCTCGTAGACGGGGGCGACGGTTTCCATGCTTCCTCTGTGCACCACCGACGCAACCTCGACGATGGGGAGCTCGACGACGTCAACCCCATCGCTCGCCGGCACCGGCTGTGCGCCTATCTCGTAGGCCACATGCACGCCCACGCTTCCGTCCTCCTCCGGATCGTCGTAGTAGCCGACCAGCATTCCCGGCTGGGCGCCAGCACGCTGGAGGTGCTCGTTGAGCTTGGGAACGAGTTGCCCGAATAGCGGGCCGATGTGCTCCGGGTCCAGTCCAGCAGCGGTGCTTCGAGCCTCTACGACACGCAGCGGTTGAGTGGCCTTGACGACCACGTCTTGGGCCTTCACGCTGTTGCTCCCTTCGATCGCTCGGAGGTGCGCCTCCACCCGGCGCAGCCGGCCCTGCTCGTCCGCAACTGTCTGCGCGAGCTGGGCTCGGCGCAAACGCAACATCCCGCGGAGCTGCTCGAGTGGCGGCTCGCCGTCGAGCAGACCGCTGATCTGCTCGAGGGTGAAGCCGAGGTCCCGTAGCGCCAGCAGCCGGTGCAAACGGACGAGCTGGTGCACGCCATAGGACCGGTAGCCGGTCTCAGGGTCAACCCGTTCGGGCACAAGTAGCCCAAGCTGGTCATAGTGCCGAAGCCTGCGCGGCGACACCTGCCCGAGCCTGGCGAACTCTCCGATGTTCAACATGACGACCCAGTGATACGGCTTCACACGGTGTCAGAGTCAAGAGCTCGTTTCTAAAGCAGTGCAGACTGCTGCGCAACGATGGTTCCCAGCGCGCCTTCTGCCATCGCTGACCAAGCCAGCCGGGAGCTCGTTGTAGGCCAACGTCGGCGGCCGTGCTGGGCTTCTTCTACCGCGCCACCCGCCGCGCGGATGTCGCGGCGACTACCCGGCGGTAGCACTCACCCGTCCGCAGCCGTCCGAGGAGGCAGTCGTGACATGCTCGTCCGAGCGCGCGAGGAGGTTGCGACATGAACGTTTTGATTGTCGGCGCAGGAGTCATTGGCACGGTCTACGGTGCTCAGCTTGGTGCCGCGGGTCACGGCATCTCGGTCCTTGCGCACGGTGATCGCACGGACGCGATCGCCATTCGTGGCCTACACGCCCGGGACGTCACCTCCGGCGTCGAGACGCACGCGCCGGCGAGGGTCGTTCCGTCTGCGGGAGGGCCGGATGTCGACGTCGTACTGGTTGCCTTGCGGCGCGACCATCTCCAGAGCGCGGCCGGTGCTCTCGCCGAGGTCACGCCCGACGCGCTACTGCTGTTCATGGGCAACAACCCCGCCGGACGCTCGGGCCTTCCTAGCGGGTCGGGCGCTCGGGTCGCGCTCGGCTTCCCCGGTGTTGGCGGGACGATCAGCGCCGGTGTCGCCACCTACTACAAGATCGCCCAACAGCCGACGGCGATCGAGGCGACTGACGAGCCGCGTCTCGCAGTCCTCGCAGACGCCCTTAGCGCGCGCGGGCTCCCAGTCCAGCGCGTGGTTGACATGGATGGCTGGTTGGCCTATCACGCAGTCTTCGTCGCCGCGATCTGCGCCGCGCTGTACCGCTGCGGGGCCGACCCCAAGCGACTCGCGCACGACCGAGCAACGCTCAAGCTCATGTGCCTCGCGATCACTCAAGGCTTTCAAGAGCTGCACGCCGGTCACATAAAGGGATGCCCACGTAACCTCGCGGTACTGCACAATCGCTGGCTAGCTCCCGTTGCCATCCGCTACTGGGCGCGGGTGATGAGATCGCCGATGGGCGAATTGGCCTTCGCCGCCCACGCGCGTCATGCGGAACCGGAAATGCGCACACTCGCCCATGACGTCATTACCCGGCTGCCCCGCAAGGACGCGAGCGACGCGCTCCAAGCGCTGCTCGCACCGCGCCCGTAACCAGCTATGGCCTTTGGTTTCAGAAAGGGCAAGGTCCACGAGGCGGAGTCACGTGAGCATTCTGGGGGCTGGTACCCAGATCCATGCGGGACTGCAGCGCGCCGCTGGTTTGACAACGTGAGCGGGTGGTCGGAACGCGTCGAGGGAGCGGGCACCAGCATCTTCAAGCTCACCGACACGGTCGACTATTGGGATGGCGAGTCCGGCCGCTGACGTAAGCGCGGCGCCTCCTCAGTATCAGCCGTGTCATTCGACCGACGATCAACGACGGCACCGCTGGTCGGCCCCGCACTGGGCGCAGGCGAGCAAGGCGGTCGTGCACCTAACGCCAGTCAATTAGCGAGCGTGGCCGGAGCTGCTGGCTGAACTGGTTTCCACGGCAGCGCTCTGTACTGCGAGGCAAGCGAGCGGATGCCGCTTGCACGCGCTGGCGCGAGCCGCGGCGTTCGGCGCGGAGATGCGCTTGAGCACACGGCCCCGGGGGGAGCGCCAGATCACCGTCGGTGTCGGGGGCGAGACCGACGGGGTGCTGACGTGCACGGAATAGACGTTGCTGTTGACCGAGGCCGTCACTGCGCGTGCCGGCCGCCCTCTCGCCGCCGGGAAGCTCAGCGTGACCGTGGCCACGCCGTCGGGCACGACGCCGCTGTAGGTGCCCTGGTTCTCCTGCCCGGCCTGGCCCTCCTTGATCGCGTCGGGTGGGATCCCACACTCTGTGCCGGTCTCGTTGTGGCCGATGTTGACAAAGCAGATCGTGTCTCGAGGTGCGTGGGCGACGATGCTCCGGTCATAGGCGATAAACGCCCTCTGCAGTTCGCGAGTGGGTTGGCGCAGCGAGGCGGGAAGCTTCGGGAGCTCCTGGTTGAGCGCTGCGGCCTGCAGCTCAAAACAGCGCTCTGACGGGATCGAGGCGGCGCGGTCATAGCGCGCGGGCACGATGTAGTAGGAGATTCCGCCCGCGGAGGATGCGCGACGCACGTAGGCGCGGTAGATGTCCGGGGTCCCTGCCACTACCTCCGAGTTGAGCCGGTCGGCTGGGGTGGCCGGCCGGCGCAGGACGCTGAGGATCGAGAGCAGGTCGGGTCCTGGAGAGCCATGGATATACGTCGCTCCGGCCGGCTGCTGGACGCGGCATGCCTTCGACCTTTCTACGCCAGCCGTCGCGGTGGTGATGTAGGAGAGCTCGCGGCGAAGCTGTCGCTGGGGGGTGTGGGCGATGATCGCGGCGATGTTTTGCGCCGGCGGTGGGGATCCCTGCGGTGAGGGGCTGCCGTGTCCTCGATGGCCCGCCAGAACGAACGCGGCTCCGACCACGACGAGGGTTACGAGCACCGCGGCGAGTATCGGCACGGCAGCGATCCCGGCGCCCAGCCACCCGAGCCCAGGCCGACGCCGGCGCCTGACCGGGACGTCGCTCGGACCGGCGGAGCCGGTCCGAGCGCGGGCGGCTGACCGTAGCTGGGCTTCCAGATCGTCGAAGAACGAACTCATCGGGGCTCCTTGATTCGGGCGCGAAGCGCGCGCAGGCCACGGCTGACCCGTTTGCGCACCAGCATCTCCGAGCACCGCATCTGATCCGCGATCTCGGCGTAGGAACGCTCGTGCACCACCCGCGCGAGCACCGCGTCGCGTTGCGCCGCCGGGAGCGCCAGCACGGCGCTCCCGGCCGCGCCCGGATCGGCCATCTCCTCGACGCGCGCCAGGTCGGCGTCATCAATACTCAGCGGCTCCAGCGCCAGGTGCCGGCGGGCCTGATCCTCCACCCGGCCACGCCGGCGGCTGTCGGCGAGCTTGTGCGCGGCGATCCCGTACAGCCACGCCAGCGCCGCGCGCTCACCGGGCCGGTAGCGCTCGGCTGCCAGCAACGCCGCCGCAAACACCTCCGCCGTCAAATCGGCGGTCAGCTCCGGGTCGCCCGTCCGGCGCAAGAAGAAACCCAACATCGCCCCCAGGTGGCGGCGATAGAAGGCAACGAACGCGTCCGGATCCCCGGCGGCAGACTGCACCAGGAGCTCGTCGTCCTTGCTCGTCGTTGACACCATTCACCCCCTTTCTCGCACGGCCGCGCCGGAATGTGACAAGAGAGCTAAGGCATTGGGCACGGCGAATGACGAGTTGCCAGCCGCGAAGCCGAAGGTGGATCGGTCTTTCGCTCCGCGCTTACGGTGACGAATATCGACATTCTCGTGACTCCAGCATCCAAGCCAAGCGCGGACCGCGATTCCTTCCGGCTAGGCAACATCCGCGTTTGCAACAAGCGGGGGCCACCTCGACATCCCCGCCGAGGTATCGGCGGTCTGAGCCCGCTTCTGCTTCCTCAGTGTGATGTTTGCTGGGCGTTGCGCCGTTGGTGCGCGTAGTGGATTGTCCTTGACGGCTTCGGGCTGACCCTTTCTGCTTTCGTCGCCCCCTTAGGGGCTGACCTGTTCGTGAAGTCGCCGGTTGCCGTCAAGGACGCCCTGGCGTGACCTGATAGGAGCATGGCTGCGCCTCGACTGAGAAATGTCCGCCAGGAAGTCCGCTTCAGCGGGTCAAGCGAGGGCGGGACGAAGACAGATGGTGACGAGATGCGGTCGCCTGCAACAAGCAGCGGCGGAATGAGGAGACGATCAGCGGGGCGGGCGCTCGTGCTTTCACCGATTGAGCGGTCCAGCGCGGCGGTCGCGCGGGGCAGCCGTTGCTCCCGGATGGGCCTCTCACCCATTTCGCATGATGCCGGGTCGAGGGGATGACCTAGTTTCGAGAGGGCGCTTTCCAGCGTTGGCGGGCGAATCGATTCTGCGTTTGCGGGCCGTAGCCGGTTGATGAGGTGACCGAATGTCTGATGAGAAGACCGACGTTCTGGTGGCGGGTTATCAGGACATCGGCGCGGCGACCGAGGAGTTCGAGTCGCTGGTGGGGCAGGTTAAGGATGGGGCGGTCGAGATCGAGGGTGTGATCCTGGTCACGCACGATCGGGACGGGAACGTTTCGGTCCGGCAGACGGGTGATCATCTGGGTCGCAAGGGCGCGGGTTGGGGCGGCGGAGTCGGGCTGGCGGTAGGGCTGTTCGCACCACCGCTGCTCGCATCGGCGGGCGTCGGCGCGGTGGCGGGCGGCTTGGTGGGCAAGTTCGTCGACCATCGCGTCGAGAACGAGATTCACGACAAGATCGGTGAGAACCTGCCGCCGGGCTCAGCAGGGGTCATCGCGGTGTTCGACGAGGGCCAGCGGCTCGGGGTCGAGCAGGCGCTCGCCGGCTCGCTGCTGAAGTCGGTGGTGCAAACCGACAAGACGGGGATTGCGGCGTTGAAGGATTCGCTCGCGGAAGCGATGGGCAAGTTCAGCCCGGATCGCACGGCGCTCCCGATCCCCGATCGAAGCTTCGGCGGGACGATCGGGCGCACGATGGATCAATCGGTCGCGGATTGGACGATCGTTCCCGGCTCCAAGGCGCCGGACGGCGCCCCGAACGTGCTGATCTGCTTGATCGATGACGCCGGCTTCGGCCAACCGGAGACTTTCGGCGGGGCGATCAGGACGCCGAACCTGACTCGCGTCCAGGAGGCTGGTGTCACGTATAACCGTTTTCACGTGACGGCGCTGTGCTCGCCGACGCGGGCGGCGCTGCTGACGGGCCGCAACCACCACCGGGTTGGGTTCGGCTCGATCGCCGAGTATCCAGGGCCGTTCCCGGGTTACACCGCGGCGCGGCCCAGGAGCTGCGCCGGGCTGCCGCGGATCCTGAGCGAGAACGGCTACGTGACCGGCGGGTTTGGCAAGTGGCACCTGACCCCGGACAACGTTCAGGGAGCAGCGGGCCCGTTCGACCACTGGCCGCAGTCATGGGGGTTTGACCACTACTGGGGATTCCTCAGCGGGGCGGCGGGTCAGTACGACCCGATCATCACCGAGGACAACACCACACTAGGAGTCCAGCCGGGCAAGGACGGAAAGCCGTACTACTTCCCTGATGATTTGACCGACAAGTCGATCGAGTGGCTGCACGCCGTCCGGGCGCAGGATGCGCAGAAGCCGTGGTTCATGTACTACTCGACCGGATGTGCGCACGCGCCGCACCACGTGGCGAAGGAGTGGGCGGACAAGTACAAGGGCAAGTTCGACGACGGCTGGGATGAGTACCGAAAGCAGACGTTCGAGCGTCAGAAGAAGCTCGGGATCATCCCCCAGGACGCTGAGCTGACCGAGCGGCCGGACCTGTTCCCCGCCTGGGACACGCTTTCAGACACCGAGAAGCAGCTGTACACCCGGCAGATGGAGGTGTACGCCGGCTACCAAGAGAACGCCGACTGGAACGTCGGCCGGCTGCTGGACTCGATCAAGGAGATCGGCGACCTCGAGAACACGCTGATCTTCTACATCTGGGGCGACAACGGCGCCAGCATGGAGGGCACGGTCACCGGCTCGTTCAACGAGATGACGTTCCTCAACGGCGTTGTGCTCGATCCCGAGCAGCAGCTCAAGCTGATCGACGAGCGGTACGGCGGGATCGACGCGATTGGGGGGGAGCACACCGCGCCGCACGTCGCCGCCGCGTGGGCGCACGCCGGCAACACGCCGTTTCAGTGGGGCAAGCAGATGGCCAGCCATCTCGGCGGCACGCGCAACCCGATGGTCGTCGCCTGGCCCAACCGGCTGGGGCCCGACCCGGACGTCCGCACGCAGTTCACGCACTGCATCGACATCGCCCCCACCGTGCTGGAGGCCGCCGGCATTCCCGAGCCCGAACAGGTCGACGGGATCGAGCAGGAGCCGATGGACGGCACCAGCTTCCTCTACACGCTGGGCGGCGCCAACGCGGAGGAGCAGCACACGGTTCAGTACTTCGAGTTCGCCGGCTCACGCGCGATCTACAAGGACGGCTGGTGGGCCTGCGCGAAGCTCGACCGGATCCCCTGGGACTTCTCGCCCGAAACGATGAAACGGTTCGCCCCCGGGGCATACGACCCGGAGCAGGACGTCTGGGAGCTGTACTACCTGCCCGACGATTTCTCCCAGGCGCACGACGTCGCGGCCAGGCATCCGGAGAAGCTCGGGGAGCTGAAGGAGCTGTTCTGGCAGGAGGCGGAGCGCAACCGCGTGCTGCCGCTGATGGGATCGATGTCGATCTTCTTCGGGATCCTGCCGCCGCTGCCGACGATCACCCGGTTCGTGTTCAGTGGCGACGTCCAGAATGTCCAGCGCGGGATGGTCCCGCGGATCATGGGACGCTCGTACGCGATCGAGGCGGAGCTCGAGATCCCCGAAGGCGGCGCCGAGGGTGTGATCGTCGCCAACGCCGACTTCATCGGCGGCTTCGCGTTGTGGCTCGACGAGCAATGCAATCTGCACCACACGTACTCGTTCCTGGGCGTGGAGACCTACAAGCAGGTGTCAGACGAGCCGATCCCAACCGGCGCGGTCACCGTCAAGATGCTGTTCGAGGCCGACGAGAACAAGCCCGGCACCGGCGGCACGGTGACCCTCTGGGCGGGCGAGAAGCAGATCGGCGAAGGCACGATGCCACGCACCGTTCCCGTCGCCTTCTCCTCCTACGCCGGCATGGACATCAGCCGCGACAACGGCCTCGTCGTCGACCTGGACTACGAGCCAAGAGCCCCGTACACCTTCACCGGAACCGTCAAGCAGGTCGTCTTCGACCTCAAACCAGCGATTCACGACGACGAGCACGCGCTGCACCAGCACGCGAGTCTTAAAGCGGTCGCGCAAGGCGTCGGCGCCTAGACGGGGTGTCGCTGGCCCGCGCCATTCTTCAAGTGCGGCGGCTGATGCTCCGTGCGCAAGGGAGCGGCGAAAACGGGAGCTACGGCCGCGTCCTCGCATAGAGCAATCCGGTGGAGATCGGCCGCGACCGACGCGTGCGTGGCGGCACGATGGCGGGCGGAGGGTGGTTGCGTCGCGAGCAAGCGTGACCGCTCGATCTCTCTCCTGTGTAGTCGAGGAGCACGCTCGCTGATAGAACATCAAACCAGTTAGTCAAAGCGTGTCGTCCAAAGACCGAGGCGGTTCAATGATCAAGCTCGCTTCCCGTCGAAGCCCGCAGCACCCGATGCGTGCACCTCAATTTGCTGGCGACGAGGTCGTCGCAGCGGACGACACGCTCGAGCAACTGGGCCCGCCCGCACCGACCGGGTCTGGCGTCCGCGCCGACTCGCTCGCGATCAGGTTGGAGCAACCCGAGGCGTCGCATCGCGAGGAGCTCGCAAGCCCGCGGACCGCGCGCCACCGGAGATGGCGGCTGATCGCGATCGGCGCGGCCGGGACGATCATGATCTTCGCGGGCGGCGGTTGTGCTGGCGTAAGTTCGAGCTCCCCCGCGACCGCCTATTGGCTCGTCCGGGTTAGTGACGGCTACGGCAACATTTATGGCTATGGGGCCGGGGAGCGAGCTCCCCAGAACGCCCATGCTGCATACCTTGGTCCCACGACCGCGGATGCAAAGAGGAACGCACCAGCGGCCGCGAAACGGTTGGGGATCGCGCACATTGACCCCGGCATTGAGTAAGAGCTCCACGCCGTCCCTCGGTCCCGAGGTGGGCCGATCACTCAGCCAGCTCGTGCGAGGCTGTGCATCGACGGAGGTCGCCGTGAGCGACGGGCACAGGCTCGCCACGCTCGTTCTTCCGATGCAGGATTGGGAATGTCGGGGTCCCGTCGTCAGTCAAGGCGTCGCGCTGCGCGATTCGTAGCGCTCGTCCCACAATGCGCTGCCGGAGTGGCCCACCGGTCCGAGGGATGAACACGAACTCGTTCGGCTGTTTCAACGACGACGCGACTCTGTGCTGGGCGAGCAGCACAGCGAGCTCCCGGGGGATGGGAACCGTCCGTGCCGATCCGTCCGTCTTGGTTGGCCCTCGGTGGCCGCGCCGATCGACCTGCCATGCGAACTCAATCTCGGCATCGTCTATGTCATCGAGCCGAACGTCTGCCCACGTCAGCGCGAGCAGCTCCGAGACTCGTGCACCCGCCAGCGCCGCGAGCGTAAAGAGGGTGCGCCACGGCTCCTGCGCGGCTGAAATCGTCTGTTCGAGCTAGCTGACCCCGGCAAGCTCGCCGCCGGGTTCGGCCGCGCTCAGCCGCGCTCGCCGACGTCCACGTACTCGCGGTCGAGCGCGCCTGTGTACAGCTGAAGCGGCCTGAACGTCGTCTGCTCGGGGTCCTTGACCATCTCGACCCACTGCGCGATCCATCCGGCGCTGCGGGCGAGCGCGAACATCACCGGGAACATCGGCGG
>Ga0116216_10002981_pt1 | contig 11100 bp, 10 predicted proteins | sample Sb_taG_11_FD_89696 | JGI IMG/M metagenome (GOLD analysis project Ga0116216, IMG submission 89696) | Peat soil microbial communities from Weissenstadt, Germany - Sb_50d_3_AS metaG | ecosystem: Environmental > Terrestrial > Soil > Wetlands > Peat | place: Germany: Weissenstadt | collected 2010-09-21
ACGTGCGTCGGCGGAGCGGGCCGTTTGGTCAAGCGCGCCATGGGCCACAAGGATCGGAGTACGCACCCGGGCAAGACGGGCGCGTACCCAGCGCTGCAGCTTGATCAGCTCGTTCACGCTGCGCATCGGCAACACGGCATAGCTCGGATGCCGCGCCCGCGCCGCGGCGTCTTGGATGTCGGAACCGCCCGACTTGGGTTGGAACGGCCTCACGCGCCACAAGAGCGGCACAACAAGGCGGATCCCGAGTGACAGCCTGAGCGGTGTTCCCACCACAACCAGCGCGTCGAACATGTCCTCGGCGGCGAGCGCAAGTGCCAAAAGACCCCCCATCGACAGCCCGGCGGCGAACACCCGCGAATGACGGCTGCGCAGCATTTGCGCATGGCCCCGGGCCGCATCCAACCAGGCGCGCCAAGAGCGAACCTGGTGAAGCGCCTCAGGCGTCTCGCTGTGTCCAGGCAGCGCGGGTCCGAAGGCCGAGATTCCCCGTCGGGCGCAGGCCTCACCGATGCTCCGCACTTCGTAAGGAGTTCCCGTGAGACCGTGCAGACACAAGACAGCGGCGTCGAGTACACCCTCGAGTTCGAACGGGCTCGCGTCGACGGGAGCGGAGCCGTCTGTCATGAGAGCGCCACCTCGCGTGCGGCCTGCTCTGCCAGACGCATCACCTCGCGCAGCGGAACACCGGAGCGCAGGGCCGCCTTCTTGCAGTCGTCGTATTCCGCCGAGGGCACCACCCTGCCCTCGCCATCCCGTACGATCTTGACGGCGATCCGCCCGTAGGGCGTCGCCACCCGGCGCGTCTCCCGGGGCAGCACCATCCGGTCGCACTCCACTGCACGCACCCCGATCGCCGAGGAGTGCGTGAAAAGGAGCTGCGCAATCCTGGCTCGCTCGGAGGGCCGAGCCAGCACTCGGAGCAGGAACCCGGGACGGTTCTTCTTCATCTGCTGGTGCAAGAGCGCGACGTCGAGTGCACCGGCGCGAAAGAGTCGATCCATCAGATCGTCGAAATGCTCGGGCACGAGGTCGTCGAGGTTTGTTTCGAGCGAGACGACGCGGTCCGACAAGGGCCCACCGTCTCGACCGAGGATCGCGCGTAGCACATTCGGCATGGGCCCGGGGCGGTCATCGCCGGCCCCGTGCCCCACGGCTTCCGGGGTCATCGCGGGCATCGAGCGGAACTCGTCCACAATGGTGCGGAGGATCGCCGCGCCCGTGGGCGTCACCGTCTCCCAGGGCACGTGGGCGGGAACCGTCGGAATACCGCGCAAGAGCTCGATCGTCGCCGGGGCAGGGAGCGGGAGGCGGCCGTGCGAGGTCTCGACCACTCCGTGTCCGAGGCCCACCGGCGAGCAGGTGACGCGGGACACTCCGAGTCGGGCGATCCCAATCGCCGCGCCTGTGACATCCACGATCGCGTCCACCGCGCCCACCTCGTGGAAGTGGACAGCCGCAAGGCGCGTACGATGGACCCGTGCCTCCGCCTGCGCCAACGCCTCGAAGATGGCGAGGGCGCGTGCACGCACTTCAGGCTCAAGACGCGCGCGTCTCAGCACGCGGCGGATCTCCTCGTAGGACCGGCCCTTTTCGTGCCGGTCACGGTGGGCCCCTTCGGTGTGATCGGTGTGCGGGTGCGGGTGCGCATGGGCAGGAGAGGGGCGGGCCTTCGCCCGCGTGTGGGCCTTCGACCGGGCGCTGCCTCCGCCCGGCACCACGACCTCGACGTAGCGGGCCCCCAAAGGTCCTCGACGCACGGCGGTGACACGCAACGCATGGGCGACGCCGAGACCTTTGAGCTCCCCCTCGAGCTCACGCCGCGGGAGACCGAGATCGAGCAGCGCACCGAGAAACATGTTGCCCGCGACACCCGAGAAGGCATCGAGATGGAGGATTCGCCCCGTTGGAAACCGCCGGGAGGGAACCCGTGCTTTAGAGCCGGTTGATGAGCGTCGCGACGTAGGCGGCTCCGAAGCCATTGTCGATGTTGACCACGGTGACGTTCGAGGCGCAGCTCGTGAGCATGCCGAGAAGCGCGGCGACCCCGCCAAACGCCGCGCCGTAGCCGACGCTCGTGGGGACCGCAATCACGGGCTTGTCGACGAGGCCACCCACCACCGAAGGCAACGCGCCCTCCATTCCCGCCACCGCAATCAGGACCCGCGCCGAGCGCAAGAGTGCGCTCGACGCGAGCAGGCGGTGTAGGCCCGCCACTCCCACGTCCTGGACGAGTTCCACCTTGTTGCCGAGCCGGCGAGCCACCCCTACGGCCTCCGCGGCGACGGGCAGGTCCGACGTGCCCGCCGACACCACGGCGATGACGCCCTTGCCGAGTACCGGCACTTCGTGCGGCCCGAGCCAAAGAAGCCGCCCCTGGGGCTCGTATTCCGCGTCCGTAAGCTCGGCCTGCACCGCGGCGGCCACACCGGGTTCGACCCGCGTCACAAGCACATGCTGGCGGGCGGCGTGCAGCGTGCGTGCGATTTCTGCGATCTGGCCCGGCGTCTTCCCGGGGGCGTAGACCACCTCGGGGACGCCCTGGCGGACTGCCCGGTGGGTGTCCACACGGGCGTCTTGGAGTTCCACAAAAGGAAGATGGGAGAGCTGCTCGAGGGCCACCGCGGTCTCCGTCTCTCCGCGTCGCACGCTCTCGAGAAGGCGGCGCAGGTCCTCGCGGCTCACGCGACGACGGTATCCCACGGGCCTCCACAGCGCAGCGCGCCGAGCGAAGGGAGTTGGTCGGTAAGGGAGGCGGTCCCCCGGCAAGGTCCGCGACGCGAGGCGACGGGGGAGGCATCAAAAGAGGGGCAAGGGAGTGGAGGTTACAGGCGCTCTCGCGCGAGGCGTCGAGGCGCCTCCCTTCGACCCCGGGAGGCTTGGGGAGGCTCTGAACCGCCGGAAGCTCAGCTTTCGGCCCTAGGGGCCCGGTCGGGCACCAGGACGACGAGGCAGCGAAGCTCGCCGTCGCTATCGAAAATCTCGGTTTCGATGCGCAGACCCGCGTCCCCCCCGCGCGCCGAGACCAGGGACTGCAGCACCGCTCCCGCGCCCTCGGCGGCGAGCGTCGGAATCGACGGCAGGACGCGGGTTCCGAGCACATCGGCAATCGCAGACACGACGCTCGACGCAAGAATGTTGCCCACCTCCCGCAGCGCCGACTCCTCCTCCCGTCGCAGCGCCGCCAGGGCCTCCTCCTTCTCCTCGGGGGTCGGCTCTTCCACCGTATTGCGTTCACCCACCAAGAGACGCAAGAGGTTGTCGCGGGAACGGATCGAGAAGAACACCGCCACGAGCCCGCCCAGGCCGCCTTCGACCTCGAAGAAGATGCCGGTGTCCCACGCCTTGAGCTCATGGGCGAGCGGCCGTGTGCTCCTGCCGCGTACAGCGGGCACGTGCATGCGGATCGTGCGCCCCACAAGCTGTGCGAAAACGTTGGCCGCCTGGCCAGCACCAATGCTGCCGAGCTCACGCACCCGATCCACGGCGGCGTTGCTCCAGATGCTGGGCAGTTGGGTGGGAGCACTCATGGCAACTGGTTCAGGTCGATCAGGAAGACCGGACTTCCGTCGCCCAGCACGGTCAGGCCCGCCAGCGCGCGAACGCCCGCCAACAGGCGCGACACGGGTTTCACATAAATCTCCTGCTGCCCGGCGGGCCGCTCGACGATCAGCGCCACGCGCTCTCCTCGGACTTCGCCCAAGGCCAACGTAACGCGTGGGCCGGTCGGCGCGGTCGGCAGGCCCAGCTTGGCCGCGAGGTCCACCACGAGCACGGGTTCGTCATCCACCAGGGTGAATGCATCGTGGCCGGTCCGCTCAATCTGCGCGGCCTCGACTTCGAAGATGCGCTCGATCTTCGCGATCGGCACCGCCACCGTTTCGGTCCCAAGGCCAATCAAGAGCACGCGCTGCACCGCCGCGGTGATCGGTACGATGAGCGTCGTGGCAGTGCCGCGACCCCGATCGGTCTCGAGCTCGACACGTCCGCCGAGGGCTTCGATCGTCGCCCGCACGGCGTCCATTCCCACGCCGCGGCCCGACACATCAGACACCGCAGCGGCGGTGGAGAGGCCGGGCCGGAACACCAGGCTCGCGATTTCCTCCGGCGGGAGGTCCTCGGCCAGGGCGGGCACGAGGAGCCCGCCCTCAATCGCCTTGGCGCGAACCGCGTCGAGGTCGATGCCCGCTCCATCGTCGACCACCGTGATTCGCACCTGGTCCTTCTCCCGACGCGCATCAATCACCACCCGGCCCGCCTCGGGCTTTCCCGCCCCCCGCCGCACCTCCGGGGTCTCAATCCCGTGATCCACGGCGTTGCGGAGCAGGTGTACGAGGGGATCTCCCAAGCGGTCGAGGATCGCGCGATCGAGCTCAAGCTCGACGCCCCGCAGTTCCACCTCGACCTGCTTGCCTGCGCGCTGCGCGATCTCCCGGGCGAGGCGGGGCAGGGTCTCGACCACTCGCAGGAGGGGTGCCGTGCGCAAGTCCAGGGCACGACGCTGGAGCTCACCCACCACCCGGTCCATCCGGTCGAGCCCGCCGGCAAATCCCGGGTCCTGGGTCGGCCCAGCGATCGCCACCGTGCGCAGCTGACTCGAGGCCAAGATGACCTCGCCCACGGCAGACAAGAAACGATCCAGGGTCTCCGTGCGCACACGTACGGAGGGGGGAATGGCCGGTGAACCGACGCGCCCCGGACGCACGCTCGGGGGGGCCGGTGCCGCGGCAGCCGACACCGTTGCTAGCGGCGCCTCAGGACTTTTTTTTTGAGCCCAGGCGCCGAGCCGAGCACCTGTGCCAGCTCCGGGTCGGGAGGGGGAGGCTCGCCGGTCTCGCGCACCACGTCGACCATCCGCTCGAGCGCCTCCAGGCCGCGGAAGAGCAAGGGCAGGTCTGCCGCGTCCTCGATCCGACCCGCGGCGCGGACGACTTGCATGCGGTCTTCGAGCCGGTGGGCGACTTCGGAGATCGCGTCGTAGCCGAGCGAAGCTGCCATGCTCTTGGTGGAGTGCGCCATGCGGAACACGAGATCAATCGAATCCGTGGACGCCGGGTCTTTTTCCAGCACGAGAAGCGCGCGACTCATCTCCGCGAGATGCTCACTCGCTTCCTCCAGGAAGAGCGTCCGATACTTCGCGAGGTCCAACGCCTAGCTCTCCTTTTCGAGCACCTTCGCAAGCGTCGCGATCACATTGTCGGGTTTGAAGGGCTTCACAATGAAGTCGCGGGCTCCCGCCTGAAGCGCCTCCATCACCAGCGTCTCCTGACCCAGCGCGCTGCACATGACGATGCGCGCGTGAGGGTCGAGCTCGAGGATGCCCTTGACAGCGTCGATCCCCGAACGGCGGGGCATCACGATGTCCATCGTGACAAGATCGGGATGCAGCTTCGAGAACTGATCGATGGCCTCGACACCATCGACTGCCTCGCCCACCACCTCGAGCCCCTCGGCTTCAAGGATCTCGCGGATCATCTGCCGCATGAACGCGGCATCGTCCGCCACCAGGACGCGACCCTTCATCACTGCCCTCCTTGGCCCGGGCCAAATCGGCCCGAAGCCCTGTCCACGGCCCGTTCGATCGCCTGCGAAGCGCGGGCGAGGAGCTGGGACGTAGAAAGAATGTGGACGACGCGGCCGTCGATCGGCCGGCGCCCCGCGACGAGCTCCGTGGCCCGGCCGGCCACGGGCCCATCGGCAAGCCCGAGCACGCGATCCACCGGAAGCCCGAGGCGCCCCGCGTCGGCGGGCCGCTCCCCTACGACGAGCAGGTGCTGCGGCTGCGGCAGCTCGTCGCCGCTCAGCTCAAAAAGCGCCTCGCGACTAATCACGGGAAGCGCATCCCCATGGTGATTGACGACCCCGGCCACCTGTCGGGGAAGGGTCGGGATGCATGCCGTCTGGGTCACCTCGGCCACTTCGAGCACGTCGGCAATGGGAAGCGCATAGGCTGCCGAGCCGATCTCGAAGGTGAGCAAGCGCTGCCCCGAGCCGTCTCCAGTCGCAATCTGTGCCACGGCCTTCAAGCCAGCGCCTCCCCTGCGAAGCCGTCGTCCGGATCGGTCGTCTGGAAGCGCTGCAGCACGCCGCGAAGCGCCTCGGCGAGAGCAGCGAGCTCGCGGGAAGAGGCCACCATGTCGGCGGTGGCCGACGACTGCACCGTGGCCACGCCGGAAACCTCCTCGACTGCACTCGCGTTCTCGGTCGCCACTTTGGAGATCTCGGAGACCGAGGAGACCATGCGCTCGGCGTCGCGGGCCTGTCCGTCGGCCTCTTGGAAGATCTCTTCGGCGCGGGTTGCGGCTTCGGACACGGCACCGCGGATCTGCTCGAGCGAGAGCGCGATCGTGTTCACGTCCTCGCGACCTTCGCTGATCACCTGGCTCGACTGACGCATCTCATCGGCGACGCCGTGGGTATCGGACTGGATCTGGTGGATCAGCTTCGAGATATCGTCGGCGCTCCTTCCGGCGCTCTCCGCAAGCTTGCGAATCTCGTCGGCCACGACGGCGAATCCCCGGCCCGCCTCCCCCGCACGTGCGGCCTCGATCGAGGCGTTCAAGGACAGGAGGTTCGTGCGGTGGGCGACGCTCGTGATCATCTCGATGATTTGGTGCACGTGACGCGTCTTCGCTTCCAGCCGGAAGACCATCTCTCCGGCCTGCTCTACGCGTTCGAAGACTGTGCGCATCTTCTCGAGCGCGAGCCGGGACACATCGACACCCGCGTTCGCTTTCTGGTTGGCCTCGGCGGAGAACCCGAAGGCCTCGCGAGCCCGGGAGGCTGTGAGCTCGATCGCCGCGGCGATGTCTTGAATGAGCGGCGCAGCTCCCCCGAGCAGCTCTTGCTGATGGGCCACGCCCTCGGCGACATTCGCGAGCGTCGTGGAGATCCGGCCGTTGCCGACCGAGAGATCCTGCGCGGAGCGCGAGACGTCGCCGGCCGCTGCGGTCACCTGGTCGGCGGTCCGCTGCACGTGGCCCACGAGCTCGCGCAGGCTGGAGAGCATCCGGTGCACGCTTCGGGCAAGGTCGTGGGTTTCGTCGTCGAAACGGCCGGGGCCAGACACCGTGACGCGCGCCGTCAGGTCGCCCTGGCTGATCCGCTCGGTGGTTCGGCGCAGCGTCTGAAAATTGCGGGCGATGGTGCGGGAGAGGACGAAACCGAGACCGCCGCCCACACCCAAGGCGACAAATGGGGTGACCCAGGGCTCGACCGCGTAGCCAAACCGGGCGACGAGCTCGGGGAAAAACCCCGCCACCCCGGCCACCAGCAGGGAGCCGAGAACGAATTTGTACGTGAGCGACAGGCGCACTCAGGGCCTATCGGCGCACCCCGGCGGTGGCTTGACGCCGGAGCGCGCAGAAGTCTCGTCACTGCGGGCCCTTAGAAGTGCTCGAAGCCCTGGAACGAAGCCCTCGCCGAGAGCGCTTTCGGGCCGCCGCTAAACCGCAGGCCAGGGCGCCGGGTAATGCGCCCGATCTGCGTCACCGTGATGCCCAGGCGGCGGCGGAGAGCGCTGGGCTTCGGACCCCCAGCGCGCAGGGTGAAAAGGAGCTCGTAGTCCTCACCCGCAGTGAGCGCGGTGCGCAGGGGTGGAAGACCGAGGCGCTGGCAGGCCCGGGCAAACCCCGCCGCCGTGGGAATCGAACCGACCTCGAGTTCCGCCCCGACGCCCGACGCCCGGAGCAGGTGACCGAGGTCGGCTAGCAGGCCGTCGGAGAGATCGATGCACGCGCCCCGGGCGGCCAGCCCCGCGAGAGAAAAGCCCGCCCGCAGGCGCAGGGGCGGGAGGTGAGAGAGCCTGCGCCCGCGCCGTTCCGAGCGCGCGAGGGCGAGCCCCGCGGCACCAAGCTCACCGGTCACGAAGATGCCATCGCCGGGCCGTGCGGCACTCCGGGAGAGCAGGCGACCGGGGGCGGCACTGCCCAGCACGCCGATCGTGAGCGATGTGACACGGGCTCGCGTCACATTCCCGCCGACGAGCGGACAGCCCGCGCGCAGCGCCACCTCGCCAAGGCCTCGGGCGATTCCCAACACACGCGAGAGTTGGAGGGAGGGAGGCGCAGCCAGGGCCACGGTGCAGCCGAGCGGGCGGGCTCCCATCGCCGAGAGGTCCGACAGCGCGACCAAGAGCGCGCGCTGTCCCACGATCCGCGGGCTCTGGGTACGCCAGCGGAAATGAACCCCTTCCACGAGTGCGTCGGTCGAAACGAGGACGTCGTGCCCCCGTGGCGGTCGCAGCACGGCCGCATCATCGCCGGTGCCGAGCACCACGGAGCGCCTCGCGGAGCCCACCCCGCCGACGCGCGCGACCACATCGGTGATCCGCTCAATCAGGCCGAACTCTCCGACATCGCGCAGTCGCACACGCGCCAGGGTACGCGCTTAGCGCGACGAGATCACCGTTTGCGCCTCAGGCGGAGTTTGGACAAGGGGGCGACCAGGGGAAGCGGTTGCCCGGGTGGGCATCTGTTCGAGTGCGGCCTCCAGCACTTCGTCCATGTGGTCGACGGGAATGAAGGTGATGCGGCGCTTCAGCTCCCGCGGGATCTCGCCCAGGTCGGGCAGATTCTTGCGGGGCAGGATCACCCGGCAGATGCCCGCGCGGAGCGCTGCCAGCGCCTTCTCGCGAACCCCCCCTACCGGCAGAACGCGCCCCCGCAGCGTGACCTCCCCGGTCATGGCGCTGTCTGACCGCACCGGGATGCGCGTCGCGAGGGAGACGATCGCGGTCGCAATCGTGATGCCCGCCGAGGGTCCGTCCTTCGGGATCGCGCCCGCCGGCACGTGGACGTGTACCTCGCGTCGCGCGAGGAGTGTTTCGTCGAGCCCGAGCTCGCCGAGTCGCCAGCGGGCGTAGGTAAGGGCCGCCACCCCGGATTCCTTCATCACGTCGCCCAGCTGGCCGGTGAGCACAAGACCCCGCCCGCGTGTCATCGCCGCCTCAAGCCGCAGCACGTCGCCACCGGCCTCGGTCCAGGCCAACCCATTCACCACTCCCACTTCGCCGGCGTGCGGCGCGTCCTCCGCGGAGAAAAGAGGGGCACCGAGGTAGCTCGCGAGGCTGCGCGGGCCGAGCAACGCGGGGGAGCTATCACCTTCGGCGGCGCGCCGGGCGAGCTTGCGACAGACCGCCGCGATCTGTCGCTCGAGGTTGCGCACCCCCGCTTCGCGCGTATAGCCTGTCACGATCTGGTGGATCGCCGCCGAGCTCCAGCGGATCCGATCGCTGGGTAGCCCGCATTCCTCGGTCTGGCGCGGGATGAGATAGGTGCGCGCAATCTCGAGCTTCTCTTCGGGCGTATAGCCGGAGAGGCGGATCACCTCCATGCGATCGCGCAGCGGACTCGGAATCGGATCGAGCACGTTCGCGGTCGCGATGAAGAAGGTCCGCGACAAATCGAAGGGCACGTTCAGGTAGTGGTCGCTGAAGCGCGCGTTCTGCTCGGGATCCAGCACCTCGAGCAGCGCCGACGCGGGGTCGCCCCGGAAGTCCGCGCCGAGCTTGTCGATCTCGTCGAGCATGAAGACGGGGTTGTTCGTGCCGGCCTGCTTTAACCCCTGCAGGATGCGGCCCGGCAGCGCCCCCACATAGGTGCGCCGGTGGCCGCGGATTTCCGCCTCGTCGCGCATCCCCCCGAGCGAGACCCGCACGAACTCGCGCCCCATGGCCCGAGCGATGGACCGGCCGAGCGACGTCTTGCCGACGCCGGGCGGGCCGACAAAGCACAGGATCGGTCCGCGCGAGTCGCGCCTTAGCTTGCGCACGCCAAGGTGTTCGAGGATGCGGTCCTTGATCCCCTGCAGATGCGCATGATCGGCGTCCAGGATGTCGCGGGCACCGGCGAGGTCGAGCTCATCGGGGGAGGAGCGCGACCATGGCAGATCCACGAGCCAATCGAGGTAGCCCCGGACCACTTGGGCCTCCGGCCCGTCAGGGTGCATGCGCTCGAGCCGCCGCAGCTGGCGTGTGGCCTCTGCGAGCGCCTCGGTGGGAAGTACGGCTTCCTCGAGCTTGGCGCGGTATTCCTCGACCTCGCTCGTGCGGGAGTCCGTCTCGCCCAGCTCCGCTTGGATCGCGCGCAGCTGTTCGCGCAAGATGTGCTCGCGTTGGCTGCGCGACATCTCCTCCTTGGCCTGGGACTGGATCTCTGCCTGGACGGCCGTCACCTCGAGCTCGCGACGCAAGAACGCGTCAACCCGGCTCAGTCGGGCGAGCGGATCACGGGTCTCCAGCACTTCTTGCGACTCGGAGAGTCTAAGACGCAGGTGCGATGCCACGAGATCCGCCAGCCGGCCAGGGTCCGAGACGGTGGAGGTGACGGAGAGGACCTCGGGGGGGAGATTCTTGAGCGGCAAGAGCTCCTCGACGCGCGCGCGCACCGCCCGCATCAAAGCCTCCGTTTCGACGCTCCACTCGGGCTCTTGGTCCGGCGCGAACACCCGCACCCGGGCCCGCAGGGTCGGGTCCTGTTCGACGAAGCCCTCGATTTCGGCTTTTGCCAGCCCCTGCACGAGCACCTTCACCCGGCCATCGGGCAAGCGCAGGGTACGCATCACCATGGCGACCGTTCCCACGCGGTGGAGCTCGTCGGGGGTCGGCTCTTCCACGTCGGGATCGCGCTGCGCTACGAGCAGGACCAGCCGATCGCCCGCCAGGGCGTCGTCCACGGCGGCCACGGACGACTCCCGCCCCACGAACAGCGGCAGCACCATGTACGGGAACACGACGTATTCGCGCAGCGGAAGCAGCGGGAGTTCTTCCGGAACCTCGAACTTCGGGAGCGCAGCGTCCATGGCCTTTAGATCGACGCCGCAGCAAGGCGACTTAAGCGGCAGCTAGGGCCCTTGCAGGGACACAAAACGCCCCCCCTGCACACCGAGCAGCGAGGCCCGCTTCTCCGCGTTGCCGTCGGAACGAATCGTGGTGGTGCCGGCGACACCGGGTGTCTCATGGACACGCAGTAGCCCTGCGCGCAGCGATTCGCGGTCGCTCGCGCCGCGCGAGAGCTCGGCGAGTGTGAGGTTCGCGGCGTCGAAGGCCTGCGCGGCAAAGACGTCGGGCGCGGCGTGTATGCTCTCCTGGTACTGCCGCAC
>Ga0116216_10002983_pt1 | contig 11097 bp, 9 predicted proteins | sample Sb_taG_11_FD_89696 | JGI IMG/M metagenome (GOLD analysis project Ga0116216, IMG submission 89696) | Peat soil microbial communities from Weissenstadt, Germany - Sb_50d_3_AS metaG | ecosystem: Environmental > Terrestrial > Soil > Wetlands > Peat | place: Germany: Weissenstadt | collected 2010-09-21
CCTGGATGAGGGCCCCCCCGCCCTGCCCGGCGAGCTCGTCGAGCTCGCCGAGTGGATCGCCGCGGAGTACTGCTCGACGATCGCCCGCGCGCTCAATCTCGTGCTGCCGCCGGGGGCCGCCCGCCGTTTGAGCGGGCGCAAGCGCCGCGCCGTGGTCCGTCCACGTCATCTCGCCGTCGGCTCGCGCAGCCCTCACCCACCCACGTTGACCGCGGACCAGCAGGCCGTCCTTCGGTCGCTGACCGCCGCGCTGCAGCAACCTCGCGTGAGCGGCGATCGGCTTCGCGAAGATCCGTCGAGCAGAGATCACGGGCACACGGCTCGACCCAGCGCCGCGCGCCTGGTGCCCGCCGGATCGCAGCGACTGCTGCATGGCGTCACGGGGTCGGGCAAGACGGAGATCTACCTGCGCGCCGCGGCGATCGCGCTCGAGCAGGGCCGCGGCGTGATCGTGCTCGTCCCGGAGATTGCGCTGACCCCACAGATCGTCGGGCGCTTCATAGAACGCCTCGGCGACACCGTCGCCGTGCTGCACTCGCGGTTGACGCCCGGCCAGCGCTACGCGGAGTGGCGACGGTTGCGCTCGGGGGAGGCGCGGGTATGCGTCGGTCCGCGCTCGGCGGTGTTCGCGCCGGTCGAGGACCTCGGTCTGATCGTCGTCGACGAGGAGCACGACGCCTCCTACAAGCATGAGGGCGACCCGCGTTACGACGCCCGTGACGTCGCGAGCGAGCGCGCGGCGCGCTGCGGCGCGCTGCTGCTGCTGGGGAGCGCCACTCCGCGACCGGAGAGCGTCCACCGCTTGGCGATATCGCGGCTGCCTCGCCGAGTGGACGACCGGCCGCTGCCGGACGTGCGGGTGCTCGACATGTGTGGGGGCCGATCGGAGATCGGCAGACAGGGACTTCACCCGCTCACCACGCAGGCGCTCGCCGAGGTCAGAGGCGCGCGCGGCAAGGCGATCGTGCTGCTCAACCGCCGCGGCTGGTCGAACTTCCTCTCCTGCCGCTCCTGCGGTCGGGTATGGAGCTGCCCGCACTGCGACGTGGCGCTGGTCCTTCATCGCGGCGGCGGGTATGTCGCCTGTCATCACTGCGGTCACCGCGAGCCCGCGCCGGCGCGCTGCGGCGAGTGCGCCTCAACCGCAGTGGCCCGTCACGGCGCCGGCACCGAGCGTCTACAGCACGATCTGGCGGCGGTTCTCGATGACGGCCGGTCGGCGACGGACCGGTCGCGACAGCCCGGTCGTGGCTTCCCCGTCTTCCGCCTAGACGCCGACGTGGTCGCCACGGGCGAGCGGGGCGCAATCATCGATCCGAATGCCGAGGATGAGGACAGCGGGGTCGGAGCGCTCCTGCGCCGCTTCGAGGCGGCCGAGTGCGGGGTGCTGATCGGCACCCAGATGGTCGCCAAGGGCCACGACTTCTCCGACGTCACGCTCGGGGTCGTGCTCGACGCCGACGCGACCCTGCGCTTCCCCGACTTCCGCGCCGAGGAGCGCACGTTCGCGCTGATCGCCCAGCTCGCCGGACGCGTCGGGCGCGGCGGCGAGGGACGTGTGCTCGTGCAGACGACTGCCCCCGAAGCACGCTCGATCGTGCACGCCTCACACCATGACAGCGACGGCTTTCTTGCCGGCGAGCTGGAGCGCCGGGAGGCGCTCAGCTACCCACCGTTCTCACAGCTGATCAGGATCGTCTGCGCCGCCGTCGAGTCGCCCAGGGCGCAGGCGGCGGCGGACGCGGTGCGCGAGCACCTCGATGCATCATCGTGCTCATCAGCGGCCGTCCTCGGGCCGGCGGCGCTGTTTCGACTGCGCGGTAAGGAGCGCCGGGTGCTGGTGGTCAAGGCCGTCGATCGCCGCGCGGCCGTCGCCAGTGTGGGCGCCGCGGTACAGCGCGCGGCCTGCGCGCGTGAGCACGCCGGCGTGAGCTTCAGCGTGGACGTCGATCCGCAGTAGCCGGTGGCTCCGCAGTAGCCGGCGGCGCGACTTAGCTTCGAGATGCTTCTATCAATCAAGCCCGCAGGGCGTGCGCGGGGGCTGGAACGCCGGGCTTTGAGTGGTCTTGCAGGAAGGTTTCGGCGGCGTCCACATCCAGGGGGCGGGCGAAGAGGAAGCCCTGCCCTGAGTCGCATTGCTCGTCTTGCAGGAGAGATAGCTCCCGCTGCTGCTCGATGCCCTCGGCGAGTGTCTCGATCGAGAGCGCCTTGCCGAGTTGCACGAGCGTGTGGATGAGGGTGTCCCCCTCGGGGTTGTCCGTCAGGCGCGAGATGAAGGATCTGTCGATCTTCAGCGCGTCAACGGGGAATTGCTGGAGATGAGCGAGGGATGAGTAGCCGGTGCCGAAGTCGTCGATCGCGATGCGCACACCGAGCTGCTTGATGGCGGTCAGCCGGCGGGCGGTTTCCTCGGCGTTTCGCATCAGGGTCGTCTCGGTGATCTCGAGCGTCAGCGCGCTGGGATCCAGACCGCTTTCCTTCAGAGCTTCCTCTACGTGAACCACAAACTCGTCGGTGTCGAGCTGGCGTCCGGAGACGTTGACGGCCATCCCGATCGAATGTCCCGCCTCGCGCCATACCGCGCCCTGACGACACGCCTCTTGCAGTACCCACTTCCCGGCTTGGGTGATCAATCCGGTCTCCTCCAGGAGAGGAATGAAGTCATCGGGCTGGACGATCCCTCTGCTCGGATGACGCCAGCGGATCAGGGCCTCCACCCCGGTGGGGCTCATGTCGCGCAGATTGAACGTAGGCTGGTAGACCAGAAAGAACTCCTCGTTCTCGATCGCGTCGCGCAGGTCCATCTCGAGCTCCATACGGCTCTGCACCGCGTCCTGCATCTCCGACTCGAACACCACATAACGGTTCTTCCCGTCCCACTTGGCTCGGTACATCGCGATGTCGGCGTCCCGCAACAGCTCCTCCGCCGAGTCCCGGTCGCCCATCGCGATCCCGATGCTGGCGGTCACGGTCAGGCGAGTCTCGCCGCCTGCAAGCTTGAACGGCTGCTTGAGGGCTTCCAACAGACGCTCGGCGATCAGCTCGGGCCCCGCGGCCAGCGAGAGCTCCTCGGCGATCACGACGAACTCGTCCCCGCCGAGACGTCCCAGCGCATCGGATTCGCGCACGACGCCGTCGAGTCTCGAGGTGACGGCCGTCAGGAGCTCGTCGCCGGTGTTGTGCCCGAGGGTGTCGTTGATGCTCTTGAAGTTGTCCAGATCGACAAACAGGGCAGCCACCGGCGTCTGGCTGCGACGCGAGCGCACGAGCATCTGCTCGACGCGGTCGAGGATCAACGTCCGGTTCGGAAGCCCTGTCAACGCGTCGTGCGTCGCCAGGAACGCGAGCTCCTCCTGACGACGGTCGAGTTCCTCATCCGCGCGTTGACGCTCGGACTCAAAGAACTCACCCACCTGGATGAGCGTGATGTCGAGTGTGCGCTGCAACGCGATCAGAGCCAAGGAGAGCGCATCTGCCGAGACGTCCAGCTCCGCAGCGCTCTCGCGCAGCACATCGGCTGCCGCGTCGCGCCATCGCAGACAGCGCTTGGTCACCTCGTTCAGTGGTGCGACGCGATCCGCGGCGAGCTGACCAAAGATATGCCAGGTCTCCATGCCGACCTTACGTGCCTCCTCGAGGCTCTGGCCGGCCATCCAGCCCGCCACGGCGGCTGTAGAAACCATGCAGATGCGCTGGAAGCTGTCGTCTACCATCGCGCCGAGCTCGTGCTTCGATGCTCTCGTTCGAGCCACCGTTCCGGCGAGCACATCCTCCGCGCGCGCGTTCAGCGCCTCACCGAGGCGACGAAGATCCCGCAGAGGCTGCTCCTCCTGGTCCACTGGAGCCACCGGAGCGGGCGATGGCGCAGACGCCCCGTTCGTGTGCGTCCCGGCGTCCTTCAAGCTCGGGCGGTGATTGTTTTTCATCAGCATCAGACCTTCATTTCAACTAAACCTGCACCCACAACGAGTCGGTGGTGGGCGTTTGCATCTTGAGGAAACCGCCCTCGCGTAAACGACTGATGCCGCGGCGGAAAAGTTGCCCCGACTTGCGAGAACAAGGCTCATCTTCCAGGCACTGCGGTTGCTACAGGGTGTGCGTCTTGGCTCGTGTGAGCAGCAGCATGAACAGCCGTTGCTGGATGGCCGCTGGGAATGGGTGCAGCACCCCGGAGCTGAGGAGCGAGACCTCGGCTCGGCCGTAACCGAAGCCGAGTATGTCCAGGTAAAATGGAATTCTGATGCCGTGCACGGTGATCGTCACCGTGATCCGCCACCCGAAGCTTCCGCTCGCGCCCGGCGCTGGGGGAGTCCCTTGCAAGATAGAGACTGGGCTGACGGTCGCCCCCTGATATTTCTGTCCTTTGAAGAGCAGGTTGAGGTAATGCGATAGACATGCTCGGATGTGGTTTCCGCGGATCGCCCCGAGTTCTTTGGCGATCAGGGCCGGCGTCTGTGAGTTGCCTGAGACGCTGACTTCGGAGTTCACGCTCAGGTCGATGATGCCGTGTTCGAACTTAAAGTCCTGTGAGCTCACTTCGGCTAGCCCTTTGCCCGAGTTCGATGACGCTCCAGTGCAATGCATCAGTTCACGTTCGAGTTCCTTTTCCGCTGCCGTTTCGTGTTGGTGCGCTTGAGCTTTAGAGGCCTTCAACCCCGGCACGTCCGCGGCGGTCAGGTTGACGGCACGAGCAAATGCAAGCGCCTGCGCCCTGGTGGGTGGCCGGCTGGCGCCGGCTGGAGCCCCAGCGTGTGCTCCCGTCGGCGCGCCGCGATGCACGGCGGTCGTGGCTGTGGAGTGGACGCTGCTCCCGCAGGCGCCGAGAAGCGCCCCAGTCGCGAGGAGCGCGAGGATCACCGCTATGCGTAGATGCATCGTCGAGCGCATGATGTCAGGCCCTGCTGAGGGCCAGAGCCCAAGCGTCGCGATCGTCCCAAACGTCGCGCTGTGGCCATCTTCCTCGCTTCCGCGGCCGGATGGAGACGGCAGGATGTTGGCGACTCTTCATAAACTCAACAGGCTATGGCCGAAGAGGACACGACGCTCGAGGAGATCCCGATCCCGTCCTCTGAGGACGCCGACGTCGAGGTCGAGCGCGAGGAGGATGCGCCGGCGGCGGATGAGCTCGACCCCGAGACTCGCGCGCGCCGTGATGCGGCTCTGCGCCATGTGCGCAAGCTCGGTGACCCGGTCCTGCGCGCGAGCGCGGTAGAAGTCGAGCGCTTCGACGATGCGTTGCGAGCGGAGATCGAGCGGATGGGCGAACTGATGCACGACGCGCTGGGTGTCGGGCTGGCCGCCACCCAGCTGGGGATTCTGCACCGCGTGCTGGTGTATCGCGCGTACGCGGAGGATCCTCTCACGGCGCTCGTGAACCCGGTGCTCGAGTGGCAGAGCGACGAGCTGGAGGTCGCCTCAGAGGGGTGTCTCAGCCTGCCCGGCGTGCATGTCGAGGTGGAGCGCCCGGCGCGAGTTCGCGTCCGCGCGCGAGACGCGGCCGGTGAAGAGCTCGAGATCGAGGCCGACGGGCTACCCGCACGAGTGATCCAGCACGAGATCGACCACCTGAACGGCGTCCTGATCCTCGATCGCATCTCACGCGAGGCACGCAAGGAGGCGATGCGCACAATGCGCGAGGCGCAGGAGCCGAGCGAAGAGCGGCCGGTGAGCGCCGCCTAGCGGCCAACTCGCCCCGGGTGTGGGACGTTGATGAACACGATCTTCCTCGGCACGTCCGAGTTCGCCGCCGCCGTCCTCACGCGCCTGGCGGCCGATGGCTCCTCTCATCGCCCGGCGCTCGTCCTGACGCGCCCCGATCGCCCGCGCGGTCGAGGACAGCGGCTGGCCTCGCCACCCGTGGCCGAGCGAGCACGCGCGCTGGGTATTCCTCTCGCGCAGCCCGAGAGCGTGAACGGGCCGGAGGCCCGCGAGCTGATCGCGCACGCTGGCCAGGCTACGCTCGGCCAGCCATCGTCGTCGCCGCCGTCGCAGACAGTGGTGGTGTGCGCGTTTGGCGCGCTCATCAATGAGCCGCTGCTGTCCGAGCACGAGCTGCTGAACGTCCATCCCTCGCTGCTCCCGCGCTGGCGCGGCGCCGCGCCGGTCGAGCGCGCGATCATGGCCGGCGACGCGGAGACGGGGGTGTCGATAATGCGCCTCACCGCCGGCCTCGACAGCGGGCCTGTGTGTCTGGCCGCGAGCGAGCCGATACGAGCAGAGGACACCTACGGCTCGCTCGCGCCGCGCCTGGCGGAGATCGGCGGAGGGCTATTGCTGGAGGTCCTCGATCGGCAGGCAGAGCGGCGACCGCTCCCGTTTGTGGAGCAGGACGAGGAAGTGGTCACCTACGCGGAGAAGATCGGCCCGGAAGATCGCCTGCTTGCCCCGGCACGGTCCGCAATCGAGCTGGAGCGCGTCGTGCGCGCCCTGCATCCCCACATCGGCGCGCGGGTCGCGCTCGCCGACGGAACACTGCTCGGCGTGCATCGCGCCGCGGCCGTCTCCGACGGACCCCCGGCGGGAACGCTCGCCGCGAGGAATGGGCGGCTGCTGTTTGGCGCCTCAGAGGGGGCGCTCGAGCTGCTGCGCGTGCAGCCGCCCGGCGGTCGTCCGATGGACGCGGCTGCATATCTGCGTGGGCATGCCCGCTAAGGCGCGAGTCTGCGCATACGCTGTGCTGCGGCGTGTGTTCGAGGACGGCGCCTATGCCGACCGTGCACTGCACGGCGAGGCGAAGCGGCTCGACGCGCGCGACCGGGCGCTGGCGATGCGCCTGGCCTACGGCGCCGTCCAGCGCCGCGGCACGCTCGACCACCTGATCGAGCAGCTCGCTGAGCGCCCGGCCGCGGCGCTTGACCCGCCGCTGCTGGCTGCGCTGCGACTCGGGCTCTACGAGCTGCTCTACCTGCGCGGCGCGCCCGACTACGCCGTCGTCGCCGATGTCGTCGAGCTCGCCAAGGCGCACGCGCGCGCCGGCCACGGCCTCGTCAACGCGGTGCTGCGCCGCGCCGCGCGCGAGGGTCCCGACGCGCTGCTGGCGGCGCTCGCCGACGACACGCCCCAGCACGCAGCCGTCATGCACTCCCACCCAGAGTGGATCGCCCGCCTGTGGTGGCACGCGCTCGGCGCCGAGCAGGCGCGCGCGCTGATGGCCGCCGACAACGAGCCGCTGGAGGTCGCGCTGCGCGCCAACACGCTCGTCACCGACGCCGCCACGCTCGCCGGCCAGCTGCCCGTGCGCACGCAGCCCGACCCGGCGATCCCCGAGGCGCTCGTGCTCGACGAGCCGTTCGACGTGCACGGCTCGCAGCTGTGGCAGGCGGGCGCGTTCCACGCGCAGTCACGCGCCGCCATGCGCGTCGCCCACGCGCTCGCTCCGCGTCCCGGCGAGCGGGTGCTCGACCTGTGCGCCGCCCCAGTGGTAAGAGCACCCACCTCGCCGCGCTGATGCAGGGTCAAGGCGAAGTGCTGGCAGTCGAGCGCAACGCGCGCCGTGCCGGTGGCCTCGTGCGCACCGCGCGGCGACTGCACGCCGCCAACGTGATCGTCGAGGTCGGCGACGCCGAGCGCCAGCGTCCCGAGGGGCCGGTGTTCGACCGCGTGCTCGTCGACCCGCCCTGCTCGGGCCTCGGCACGCTGCAGGCGCGCGCCGACCTGCGCTGGCGCGTCACCGCCGACCAGGTCGCCGAGATGACGCACGTGCAGACCCAGATTCTCGCCGCCGGTGCCCACGCCCTCCGTCCGGGCGGCGTGCTTGTCTACTCTACGTGCACCATCTCCGCCGATGAGAACGAGCGCCTGATCGCCGCCTTCCTGGACTCCCACACCGATTTCGGCCTCGACGACGTCGTGGTCACGCTTCCGCATCGCGACCACACCGCCGGCTTCTACATCGCTCGCCTGCGGAAGGGCTGAGCGATGGGCGAGGAGCCGCAGACGCCGGCCAAGGCCGCCATCGACCTCGGACCGCAGTGCCCCAACTGCGGCGAGCCTTGGCTGCGCTCGACCAATCTCCCCGGGCGCTACCGCTGCGTGTACTGCCTACACCGCTTCGAGCTGACATCCGTGTGCCCGAACTGCGGCGAGCACTCCACGATCGTGAGGATGTCCTCCACCGCGATCCTCAAGTGCAACGCCTGCGGCGACTCCATGCTCCAAGCCTTATGAGCAGCTCATACGGAGCCGAGTGGCTGGTCGGGGGCCAGGTATGAGCGAGGTGGCGCGCGAGCTGCTGGGCGGCGTGCGCGTGGCGCCGTCGATCCTGTCGGCGGACTTCGGGCGGCTGCGGGAGCAGGTGGGGGAGGTGCTGGCGGCAGGCGCGCGCGTGATCCACGTCGACGTCATGGACGGCCACTTCGTGCCGCCGATCACGCTTGGCCCCGTGGTCGTCGCCTCGCTCGCCGACGCGGTGCACGCGGCCGGCGCCGTGCTCGATCTGCATCTGATGATCGAGCGCCCCGAACGGCAGGTGAGCGAGTTCGTCGACGCCGGCGCCGACTCGATCACCTTCCACGCGGAGGCCACCCCACACGTCGCCTACACCGCCAACCTAATCCGCGAGTCCGGCGCCTGCGTCGGCGTCGCGATCAACCCCGGGACCGCCGTCGGCGCGCTCGCCGAGGTCACCGACGCGATCGATCTGGCGCTGTGCATGACCGTCAACCCCGGCTGGGGCGGGCAGCCGTTCATTGCGCGCTCGCTCGAGAAGATCGAGCGCGTGCGCGCGATCGTTGGCTCAGGTGTGGCCGTCGAGGTCGACGGCGGCATCGAGCCGCACACCGCGCCCGGGTGCCTGCATGCCGGCGCGAACGTGTTCGTCGCCGGCTCCGCGATCTTCTCCGCGGCCGACCCCGGCGAGGCCTACCGGGCGATCGCCGCGTCGGTTGACGCGGCCTAAGAACCTGTTTCAAGAAGATCGGCACGTCCGGGTGCGCACCTGGACACGGCGCTGGACCGATCGAAGATCGACAGGATCTTCGATCATCGCCGCGTGACGGCTTGCACGTGCTACCAGCATGCGCTGCGCCGTCCCGCGTCGCCCAGCTTGGTCCATGCACGCCCCGACCGCACCGCCTATCTTGAAACAGGTTCTAAGCCTGAATCGAGCCCCACCCACCCGCGCCGGTGCTGCGACGGTAGAGAGTGGCGAGCATCAGCGCGAGCAGCGCGGTCGCGCCGGCATAGCCGATCTCCGCTCGCAGCAGCTGTTCGCCGACCGGCGAGCTCAGCATCCACGCGAGGAACACGACGGCCGCGCATACCCAGCAGCCGGCGGCCGCTCGCGCGCGGTCGCGCGCGAGCGCGGCCTGGTTGAGCGCGCCGGAGGTCAGGTGCAGGCCCATGCCGACGCCGATCAGCGCCAGGCCGAAGCGGTTGTAGTCGAAGACCTGTCCGAAGAACACATGCCTTAGCGCGAACGGACCGACGACGAGCAGACCCAGCGCCACCACCGCCGCGAAGCCCGCGATCGCCAGGATCGTCACGCGGATCGCGCGCGCGAACGCGTCGTGCCCGTCCGTCGCCTCTAGTCCCGTCAGATGCGGCAGCAGCGAGGTCTGGATCGCCTGGAACAGCTGCAGCGGGGCGCGCGCAATCAACAGCACGTTGAACACGATGCCCGCCAGCGCGCCGTTGTGCGAGGTCGCATCGACGGTCAGCACCGCCGCGTCCAGCAGCGTCTGCTCGGAGAGCATGATGCTCGACACCCACACTGCGAAGCCACCGCCTCGCCGCAGCGACAGGTCGTCGTGAGCGGCTGCCTCCTGGACACCCTCGGTCCCCGGCCCGGCCAGAGCTGCCTCGGCCTCGTCGATGGTTATCGGAGCTCCACCCGCAGCACCGGCACCATGCGCGGCCGGCCCGCCGAGTGCCTCGTCCAAGGCTGTCACCGGCGCCGCGGCGCGCACCCCCGAACGGTCACCACGGCTGCGGGCGAACGCCGCGGGCACGACGAGGAGCGACACGAACGGCGCCGCGGCGATCCCCAACGCGACCGCGGTCTGCCCGCTGGCGATCCCCAGCGCCACGGCGATCGCGAAGCTGATGCGCGAGACCGACTCCATCAGCACCAGCCCGCCGAACAGGCCGAAGCGCTGGTGTCCGGCGAGCCAGCCGCGCGCGAAATAGCTGGCGGCATACGCCAGCGTGCCGGCGACCAGCACGTCGTAGAGCGCGCCCTGATGCTGGAACACGTGATCGACGAGCTCGCCGTGCAGCGCGAGCGCCACCGCCAGGAAGATCAGCGCGAAGCTCGCCTGGATCAGCATCGGCACGCGCAGCGTGTGCACGGCGCTGCCACGCGCGCGGCGTTCGGCGATCGTGCGCGAGAGCAGCTGTTCGATAGGCCGGTAGATCACCGAGATGATCACGAACATCACCGACCACAGGACATCGAGCAGCTTGGCCGATTCTTCGCCGAGCAAATGGCTCGCGATCGAGAAGTACGCGAACGTCAAGAGTCCCGTGGAGGCGATCCCGATCGACAAGATCCGCGCGCCGCTGCCGTATGAGCGCGGCGAGCGGTTAGAGCCGGACAAGCAGCATCGTCCAGGGGAACGGCGAGCGCACCTCGACCACCTTGCCGTGACGAGAGAGCAGGCCCACGAACGAGCGCTTGGACCAGTGGTTGAGGTGGCCCGGCGTGTTGCCGAGCTCAGACCAGTACGCGCCGCGCGCCATGTTCAGCATCCGCCAGAGCGGCTCGCGCGGAACTGACACGAGCAGGTGGCGCTCAGCGCAGCGCGCCATCTCCGCGAGCGTGTGCTCGGGGTCGGGCACGTGCTCGAGCACCTCGATCGCGCTCGCCAAGTCGAACTCGCCATCGGCGAACGGCAGGTTCTCGACCCGGTCGGTCGGCGACGGCCCGGTCGCGCGGCCAGCCTGCATCGTGCGGTACTCGAGATTCGGCGCTTCGCGCTCGGCCCAACCGGCCTGGATCGACTCCTCCTCCAGGTCGATCCCGACTACGCGCTTCTCGCCCAGCCGCTCGGCCCATTTGTGCACGAGCACTCCCTCGCCACAGCCGACATCCAGCAGCGAACGAGGATCTGCGCGCGCGAACAGCTCATCCAACGCGCCCTCGAAGCCCGCCATCATGCG
>Ga0116216_10002984_pt1 | contig 11097 bp, 8 predicted proteins | sample Sb_taG_11_FD_89696 | JGI IMG/M metagenome (GOLD analysis project Ga0116216, IMG submission 89696) | Peat soil microbial communities from Weissenstadt, Germany - Sb_50d_3_AS metaG | ecosystem: Environmental > Terrestrial > Soil > Wetlands > Peat | place: Germany: Weissenstadt | collected 2010-09-21
GATCTCCTCGGTGCCCTCGGTGATGCGATACCTGCGGTGGTGCCGGTAAATGTGCTCGAACGGCTTGTGCCGGGAGTAGCCGAGGCCACCATGCACCTGCATGGCGCGGTCGGCGGCCTCGCAGCACAGCCGGTTAGCCCAGTAGTTGCACATCGACACCTTGTCGGACGCCGAGAACGGGCCGTAGACATCCATCTGCCAGGCGGTCTTGTGAATCAGCGCGCGCAGCATCTCGCACTGGGTGTGAAGCTCGACGAGCGGGAACTGAATCGCCTGGTTGGCCGCCAGCGGCTGGCCGAATGGCTTGCGCTCCTTGGCATAGGCCACCGATTCGTTGATGCAGTACTGCGCCGCGCCGAGGCTCGAAGCCGCCTGCCGGATCCGGTTCTCGTTGAAGAAATGCTGCACCACCTGCAACCCCCGGCCCTGGGCGCCGAACATCGCGCTGCTTGGCACGCGGACGTCACGGAAGCTCACGCGCGCATGATCGGTCGGCATGTTGAACGTCCACAGGTACTGCTCGACCGTGAACCCTGGCGCGCTGACTGGCGTCAGGAAGGCGGTGATCCCGTCGGCGTCGCCGGGCCGCCCGCTGTCTCAGCCGTCGTCGTCTGCGAGGCCAGTGACGCCTCGACCAGCTGGGAGAGGTCGAGCACGCGCACCTCGTCCTCCTTGTTGTGGGCCCGCACCGCGTCGTCCAGCATGATCATGCAATAGGGACAGGCGGTCGAGACCACGTCGGCACCGGTGCCCAGGGCCTCCTCGGTTCGCTCCATGTTGACGCGCTTGCCGATGCTCTCCTCCATCCACATGCGCGCGCCCCCGGCGCCGCAGCAGAACCCGCGCTCCCGGCACCGCTTCATCTCCACCTGCTGCACGCCGGGGATGGCGCTCAGCACGGAACGGGGTTGGTCGATCACGCGGTTGTGGCGTCCCAAGTAGCAGGGGTCGTGGTAGGTGACGGTGCCCTGGTAGGAGTTCCCGGGGGTGAGCTTCCCGCTCGAGACGAGGTAGTCGAGCAGCTCGGCGTGGTGGATGACCTCGACGTTGGCCCCAAGGGCCGGGTACTCGTTCTTCAACGTGTTGAAGCAGTGCGGGCAGGAGGCGACGACCTTCTTGGCGCCGACCTCCTGCAGGGTGGCGATGTTGGCCTTGGCCTGCTCCTGGTAGAGGTACTCGTTGCCCAGACGGCGGGCCGGGTCTCCCGAGCAGGACTCCCGCGGCCCCAAGATCGCGAAGGTGACGCCGGCCCGGTGCAGCATCCGGGCGGTCGCCTGCACACCCTTGCGGGCCCGCTCGTCGAGGGCCCCGGCACACCCGACCCAGTAGAGGTACTCGACGTCGTCGGGGATGGTCCCGCTCACGACCGGGACCTCGAAGCCGAGCCCTTGGGTCCAGTCCAGCCGCTTGGCCTGGCCGAGGCCCCAGGGGTCCCCTTGGTTCTCGATGTTACGGAGCATGAGGCCGGCCTCGGAGGGGAACCGGGACTCCATGAGAACCTCGTAGCGGCGCATGTCGACGATGGCGTCGACGTGCTCGATGTCGACCGGGCACTCCTCGACACAGGCCCCACAGGTGGTGCACGACCAGAGCACGTCGTCCTCGATCGTGTTGGGCACCAGCGTCGCGGGTGTCTCTCCGTTGGTCGCGGCCGAAGAGAGGAGCCGGTTGGCCGAGGAGAACATGTTGTCCCGCAGTCCCATGATCAAGAGCTTGGGCGAGAGCGGCTTGCCGGTGGTCCAGGCCGGACACACCGACTGGCAGCGCCCACACTCGGTACAGGTCACGAAATCCAGCATCTGCTTCCAGCTGAACTGCTCGACCAGACCGACACCGAAGACCGTGTCCTCCGAGACGTTCTCCATGTCCATGTCGGGCGTCTTGTCCAGCCCGCCGAGTGCCCGGGGACGCCGGGAGGTGGCCACGTTGATGGGCGCCGCGAAGATGTGGAGGTGCTTGGAGTAGGAGACGAAGACCAAGAAGCCGGTGATCACACCGATGTTGAGGAGGAGGAACGTGGTCTCGAGGACGCTGTTGACCCCTGACCCGAGCGGGTGCAGCGCCTTGGCGATGCCGTGGGAGGCGAACCCCCACCAGGTGTAGGGGAAGTCACCGGTGTTGACCTGCGCCGCCCGGTAGAGGAGCAGCGTGATCATCACCAGGGCGATCATCGCCAGCACCAACCAAGCCGCCGTTGTGTGGGAGCCATAGAAGCGCGATGCGCGCTGCCGGCGAGATGGCGCCAGCTTGAGCCGGATCACCGCGAAGACTCCCAGCGCGACCAGCACCGCGACTGCAAAGAAGTCCTCGATGAAGCCGAGCACCGGGTTGTGGCCGAACCCCCAGATGGCGAACTTCTTGTCGAACAGGTCGCCGTAGGCCTCGAGGATGGTGAACAAGAGGATTGTGAAGCCCCAGAAGGTGAACGCGTGGGCGAGACCCGGCACGGTCCAGCGAAGGAGCTTGCGCTGCCCGCCGACCTCGACCAGTTCGGCCTCGGCCCGGATCCGAGGGTTCCGGGTCCGGCCGGGGGCCGGCTGGCCAGACCGGATCAGCCGGGAGATCCAGTAGAAGCGCCGACCCGCAATGAGGAGGGCGAGACCGGTGGCCGCCATGCCGGCGGCAATACGAAGGGCCATAAGACCTGATCAGAGCCCCCTTCCGTGACCTGATGAACCGCCGGCCACGCTCCCCAGCCGGATCCGCATGCGGCCTTGACGATAGTGTGACCGCCACCGGCGGGCGTAGTTCAGCGGCAGAACATCAGCTTCCCAAGCTGAGAACGCGAGTTCGATTCTCGTCGCCCGCTCTCGTCACCTGCGAAAACGTGCCAGCGATTCGCTCCTCAGCAGCGTCATGGCGCGTCCATGGCGCATCCCGTCGCCGTTCGTCACGTGATCAAGCGCCGTCGCCGCGTGTCGAAGCCGAGGCTTGAGTAGGCGGCGAGACGTTTGCTGTGCATGCGGGCAAGGACAGGTACGTCGAAGTCGACATAGTCGTGGACCTCGATGCTGGTCTTCTCCTCCAACGGCCGCAATATCCGCCCCACGTACTGGACGAGGCGACCCTTGAAAGCCAGCGGGAAGGCCAGGAACAGCGTGTCCAGCGGAGGACAGTCGAAGCCCTCACCGAGGAGGCCGCCCGTCGCGACTAAGAGCAGCCCACGGCCAGGTGAATCGGAGTTGAGCCGCTCCACCACCGCCGCTCGCTGCTTTTTGGGCATGCCCCCATAGAGGACGAAGGGCTCGAGATCGAGATCCCGAAGTGTGTTGGCGATGCTCTCGACGTGCTCGGTCCACTGGGTGAGGACGAGACAGTTCCTCCCTTCGTCCACAGCCATGAGGATGTCGCCACAGATCTGCCGCGTTCGCTCGTCATCCTCGACGATGCCTCGAAAAACTTCCTGGATGCCGACACCCTCTGGCTCTGGGATTGAGTGGGCGGTGCCGTGAACGACCAGCTCCAAGCGCGCCGTCGAGGTGGCATCTGCCCGGGCTCCAAAGCGATGACGGATCTGGCCGCAGTACATGGTGATAAGCCCCTGCAGGCCATCGCGCCTGTAGGGCGTGGCCGTGAGACCGAGCCACCTTCGCACGGGCAGCTGTCGCACGCACCGTTCGAAGGTGACAGCCGGGACATGATGGCACTCGTCGACGACCACCAGTCCATACCGACTGCCCAGCTCAGATAGGTCCTCACGACGGGCCAAGGACTGAGCGGTGGCGATGTCGACCAGCCCCTTCGCCTTGCGGCGGCCACTGCCTATCTGCCCGATCTGCTTTGTATCGAGTCCCAGATGCTCAATCAGTCGATCTCGCCACTGCTCGACGAGTGGTTGGCGGTCCACTATCACGAGTGTGGGAACCCTGTGGTGGGCGATGACCGCGCAGGCGATCACCGTCTTTCCAGACCCCGGCGGTGCTACAAGAACACCCAGATCGTGACGCGCCAGAGCGTCATAGGCCGCTGTCTGGTCGGCAGTCAGCGCGGCGGCGAACCGAAGATCCACAGCCGGAGGATCCAGACAGCAGTCGGAGACCACCAAGCGGCTTCCGGCGTCGGCCACGATCGCCTCGAGCTGAGGCCGCAGTCCCCGCGGCACGAGCAGCTCATCGAGGGTCTCGCCGTAGGAGCGGACGAATCTGGGCGTGTTCCAGGTCGAGAATCGCAGCCGTTCCTTCTCGTAGTAGGCGGGATTGTGGAGTGAAGAAGCGTGCTTGATCGACGACAGCAGAGCCGGTGGGATGCCTATCCGCTCGATGCTGATCATGGCTCCCATACTGGCCATGATCTTCTCCGGAGGTTTAGGCGATTCTGCGGTCGCCGGTCTCCTGTACGAAGCTTCCTCTGGGCCAGCACCGATCGGCGGTATGGCGGCGGAAATCTCGGAAACGGCGTTCGGCGAGAGTCGCCCCAGAGCGGACAGAAACGCCCACTGGTCCTCGAAGGGCTCCAAGGTTGACGGATCGAGGAACATCGTCGTCTTACGCTTGCGGCACTCACCCTGGAGCGGCAGGGCAATCAAGTTGCCGAACGATCCCTTTGGCATGAAGTCCTGCGCCGGAAACATCCGGTCGTAGCTGGCGAGATCGATCTCGGCTCTCGTCGTCATCGCCTCCCGCAAGAGGTGGGCGCCGACTCTCCGGGCCACCGCGGCTGGGACAGGGCCCGAGAAGAACGCCCAGACATGGGCCCCGTCTCCTGACCGCGAGCGCTCGAGGCCAACCGGTATGCCCGACGCCCGGGCCGCGTCCAAGTAAGCCAGGGCATCCAGTGCCCAACCGACACCGTCGAAATCACACACGAGGAGCCGGCAAGCGTCACCCTTGAGCAACGGATACAGCCCGACGTGAGCGCCCCCCGAAAGATGCGAGTCGACAACCTCTTCGGTCAGGGGCAGATACTCCCGGTCGGGGCGGCGGGCATTCGACCAGCCACCCCGGACGGCCGGACTCCACCCCGCCTTGCCGGATCGAGGGTTCTCCCATCTGAGCGCGTGGACGTCATCACGCCCTACGAAAAGCGATCGGAAGAGTGCGACCTTGGCTTCGCGTGGCGAGTTCCGGTCGGTCGGAGCGTTGGAAACGTCACCTTCGGCCTCGACGAAGAGCGTCGGCTCCCATGGCGAAACCGCTTCGTCGCGAGTCCCCACGCCGAGTAGGCCCCGCAGCCTGTCGTTCTCGGCACGAAGTTCGGCGATCTCCCGACGGAGTGCGTCGGTGTCGTCGGCCTGGGGTGGAGAAGCGTCGACCATGGACAAGACTGAGGGGGCGAAGCCGTCAGCCTGTCAGATCCCTCCGTCTGGCCCAGGTCTTGGGCTCCTTCAGGCTCTTCACGATGCTCTCCCGGAGCTCTTCCGGGTACTCGAGGATCTCTGGGGTAACGACGGCAGGGATCAGCACGATCCGCCCATCGGGCTCCTTGGAAAGGAGGTAGTGCTCCCGATCAGCCAGCTTTCCCAGGCTGACCCGCTGCCGGTTGTCGACCGTGACCAACTTGGCGACTGTGCTCATGCTTTCCTCGAATCTCGCCGTCTCCATTCCTGCACCTGCCATCATAGCCGTAAACCGCCCCCTGGGGGAATAGGGGCTTGACCCTAATACGGGTAGCGCCCACACTAAGGCCCATGCCCGAGCTCTTCTTCTCTGGACCTGCGCAGGAGGGCCTGCGTCGGCTCGAGGCTGCGGCCGCTCTTGACCCACTTATCACCCGAGTGAACGAGGTGCTCGATCTGATCGAGCAACACCCCGGGTCGGCGGAGGCAAGGCGGCTGCGGTTCGTCGACCCTCCCTCTTGGGGGGTCTCAGTGGCTTACGGCGAGCACAGCTACGTCATCACCTGGATGAGCGGCGAAGACTTCGCCGCGTGGGCCGACGCCGAAGACGTTGCGGCTCTGTCCGAGGCCATTGGAGACCATCTGGACGAGTGGGCCATCGTTCTCTACATCGGTCCTCGGCCCCAATGACGTGCGACCCAGCACTGCATAACGCATGAAACAAGGTGCAACGTTCCTCACGCGAAGCACCTGACGTCAACGTCATGGCGCATTCATGGCACGTCCGGGTCCGTTCGTGGGAGTTCGCCAGAGTCCGCCGGCTCGCTGACCTGCCGCTCCGGTTCGCCGTAGTTCGCTACTTCAGGCTGAACGATTTTCCCAAGCTGAGAACGCGGGTTCGATTCCCGTCGCGCGCTCGTGAATGTCCGGTTGCGGCTACTAGCAGTGACCGGTGGGAAGACGGGCGACGGGTTACCACTCCGCCATGTTCTTACGTCGATCCGATGGGTCTTTCGAATCACGCAATAGTCGCACTCGTCAGGCTCCGGATAGTGGCGGCTCCCCATGCCGAGGACAATCCACGAGTGTCCCATGGAACGACGGCTAGCCCTGCGATCTTTGACCCAAGCGACGACCAACACCGGCCACCGGCGGCGTCGGAAGGTGGTCACCGTAAGGCAACAATGCCTCACGCATGATCCGTTGCGGGCGCCAAGCAGCGTAGCTATATTCACGCCGCTGATGGCCCGCCGATGGAGGTTCCGATTGAAGCTGGAAGCAGCGGAACGGGGCGGAGCGCACCAGCGGCTACTCAAGACGGCTGCGCGGAGCCTCATCGTTGCGGCGCTGGTCGCGTGGATCGCCATCGACACGTCGATGGGCTCCCCAGCGTTCGGCGACCCCGTCACCGTGACCCAGGGCGGCGTCACCTACACCGCGACATGGACTGGGGTTCCGGGGTCGGATCAAACGACCTTCACGATTGCCAACGCAGCAGGCTCAACGTCGCCCATGTCCGGATTCTCCTTCGTGATCAACGCCCCAGGTGTGACGATTACAAGGCTCTCCGGTGGCTCTTGTGCGAAAGCCCCCACCCCTGGCGAAGGAAAGTGCAGCGAGCAGATCAATCAGAGCGGCTCGGTGACGGTCACGATTACAACGAACGAGCCACTCGCCACCGGAACTACTACCGGGACCCTCGACATCGGCATCGACGGCTTCTTCCAGGGACCGGTCACCGTGGTCCTCCAGACGGGCCCCCCAACGACGACCACCCCGACATCCCCTGCGACCACGTCGAGCGTGCCGCCACGAAAGCCCTGTCAGTGTGAGCAGCTCACCGTCATGCTCGACCCCAATGTGCTCAACACCGAGCAGTTGAGTCCCAAGGACCTGAAGTTCAAGATTGGATTCGTGTGGAGAATGGACTGCTCGGGTGGTGCGGGACATTGTTCGGGCGAAGTGTCTCTCGCAGAGGCATACACAGTGAAGGTTTCGGTGACCTATGACGATGAAATCTTTGGCGCATCAGCGAAGCCGGCGAGGGCTGTGTGCGAGGGGAATCATTGTGGCGGCGTGACGGACGGAAGGTTCGAAAGTACGGTGAATTTTTCGGAGCCTAAACCCAGACTTTTCGCTTCGTCTCATACTCCGAAGACCCTCCTTGACTCGACGGTCAATTTGGAGGTCGAGCGTGTCTGCAGCGGCACAACGACACGTGACTTGTTCCAGGTCCATGTGGACAAGGACGGCCGCCTTCGATCCCTCCGCACCCTGACCGAGATGCAGGCCGCCATGGATTTCCTCAAGTCCGTGGGTCCGGTGAACAGCACAGAGCCCACCTTCCGGTCCCAGGTGGGGGTCTGGAACGGCTCGACAACCGACACCCAAGCACAGTCCGCCGCCGCACCCCTCCTCGCCGCTCTCAACGGGGTTGAAACCCAGCTCAACCCCATCGAGGTGGGGTATCCACCGGCTGCACTACAAGTCGACACCGTGAGACGTGCGGTACTCACGCTTGAGGGCCAACTCTCGCAGCTGGCCAACCTCCAGGCGATCGGAGTTAGTGCCTGGATTCAGCGCTACGACGCCGACCTTGGCGCGCTCACACAGGCGTCAAATGCTGCTCGCTCGGCGCTTGGGCTGATGCCTACGAGGGCGTAGCGCCGGTCAGCCCCGTCAGCGGCCGGTTGCGTAGATGCCCGCGCGCCGCCTGTGCCGGCGCCGGTGCCCCCTTCGTGCCCCTTTCCCTTGTCGCCCGTGGACGCGGCACTCTTGGCCGTCCCAGCCAAGACCGGTTTCAGGGACTGCTGTCGAAGCATCCCACGGCTGGATGGTGCTTCGGTCCTCGCAAGCCTCGAACGGTCTCTAAGGGGGCTAGCCCCAAGCGAAGACGCCCGCTAGCAGTCTTTCCAGGGGGGCCGAGGGTCTCTAGCCTGGGCGCATCGGACGCGGGGTGCATCCGTGAGCGATCACGAGCGGAGAGATCAGTGAGCTATAGGTCAGGATTGCTCGCGGCGCCGGCCGCCGGAGCCACGACGGTCGGCCAGGACATCAGATGAGCATCGCCACGCTCCCTCGGAACGCCGCTTACCAGGCCAACGAGAGCCAGTGGGCCGTCGAGACGCATGGACTCACCAAACGGTTCGGCAACAACGTCGCGGTGAACGAGGTGGAGCTCCTCGTCCCTCGCGGGTGCGCCTTCGGTTATCTCGGCCCCAACGGCGCCGGCAAGACCACGCTCATCCGGGTGCTGCTGGGGTTGACCCACGCCGATGCGGGGACGATGTCCCTCCTCGGATACCCCGTCCCCCAGAAGCGCGCTCGGGCACTGGCACGAGTGGGGGCCATCGTCGACGAACCCCGGTTCCATGGCCACCTGACCGGGAGGCAGAACCTCCAACTGCTCGCCGCCGCCCGCGGACCGGCGATACGAGAACGCATCAGTCCAGCGCTCGAGCGGGTCGGCATCCTCCATCGCGCCGATGACCGGGTGTCGAAGTACTCGATGGGCATGCGCCAACGCCTCGGCGTCGCCGCGTGCTTGATTGGGGACCCCCAGCTGTTGATCCTGGACGAGCCGATGAACGGACTCGACCCGGCCGGCATGCAGGACATGCGCGAGATGATCCTCTCCCTGGTGGCCGAGGGCCGCACGGTGGTGCTCTCCTCCCACCTCCTCGACGAGGTCGAGCGGACCTGTGACGCCGTGGCCATCGTCGACCGGGGCAACGTCATCCGCCAAGGACCGATCTCCGAACTGCTGGCGGGAGCATCGCTTGCCATTCAGGTCGAATGCTCCGAGTCCGATCGAGCCCGCGCCCTGCTCGACGCCACCACGCTCGGAGCCCATATCGAAGTCGGTCCCCTGGGCCTGGGGATCACCCTGCCGGCGGGGACGGAGCGCGACGTAGTCGCCGAGATCAACCGCATTCTCGTGGAAGGTGGGATCTCTGTGTACCGGCTCCAGCAAATCCAAGCGTCGCTCGAATCGTGGTTCCTGGCCGTCACGAGTCGACTGGGGGCACCGGAGTCACGACCGTGACCGATGTGAACGTGCCGGCACCGGTTCCCGCCACCTCGGTGTCCCCCGGTCACGGGGGTTCGTGGATCCCCACCGGCTCCATGATCACCACCCGGATCATGGAGCTGCGCAAGCGGCGCGGCCTCATGATCGCCCTGGCCCTGGTGACCATCGGGATCCCCACGGTCTTCTTGGTGATCCGACTGCTGCTCCATGCCGTGGCACCGAAGACCTACGGGCCTGCCGGCGGCTACGACACCTACACCGCCATGGTCGCCGGCGTCCTGTACGTCTTCGGCTTCATCGTGGCCGCCACCCTGGGTGCCACGGCGGGATCTGCCGACCTCACCGAGGGGATGTTCCGCCACCTGGTGGTGACCGGCCGCTCGCGCTTGGCGATCTATCTGGCTCGGATCCCCGCGGGACTCGCCATCATCGTCCCGCTGGTGGCCGCGGGCTTCACCATCGTCTGCGCGGTGTGCGTATTCGCCGCGCCAACGCGGCTGGAATTCAACGGTGTGACCGTGCCCGGCCACCTTTCCCTGGTCGGCCTCGAGAGCTGGGCCGCCGAGCACCCCGACGAGGTCATCTGCAACTTCGGAGTCAGGATCGGACCGAACTCCCCTCACGCGTCGACGATCGCCGCGGCCGAAAACACCGTCCCCTGCGGCAATGGCCCCGGCGGAGGCCCCATCCAGATCAAGCAGCCTCCGGGATCGCCAGCCCTACCGCAGGCCTCCCAGGCCCAGATCCGGGAGGCGGCCAGCCTGATCGCCCGCATGAACTACTCCGACTACGCCCGACAATTCCTGTATCCGTCGGACTCACTCATGATCAAGAGTGGGTTGTGGCTCGAACTCGAAGCTGTGATCGGGTTCGTCGTCGGGCTGGGGCTCGGATCGTTGATCGGACAGCGGACGGTCGCGGTGGTCCTCATGATCATCCTCGAGGTCATTCTGACGCCGATCCTCTCCAGGGCCCGGATCCCTCACCTATTGAACCTGCAGCGTGGGGTCGTCGGCCTGGCCACGGCCCACCTGACGCCGGGCGGGCTCCCCGTGCTGGGCGGCGGTGGCGGTGGGCCCGGGGGCGGCGGCGGGAATCCCCGACTGCTGCCGGAGTCCACCACCGTGGCCATCTGTGTGATCGTCGCGTGGCTGGTGGGCTGGACGGTCATCGGCGCGTGGCGGATGATGACCAGGGACGCCTGAGGACTGCCCGTCGCCGGCTCTCCGAGGGAACCGGTCTCCGGCTCAGGATTTGACGGCCCGAGAGCCCGTCACGAGGCGCTCCCGATCGAACATCCGCGAGACGATTCGCAATGCCAGCCGGTCGATCGCCAACAGGCCGATCGCGAATTCGAGCGCGACTGGGAACGCCGGCTTGATCGCCCCGACCGCCAGCAGCACGACCACGCCGATGATGGGGAAGCTCGCCAGCATCCCCAGCTGGGCGACGCGGATCTCGTTCGCCCTGACCGAGACGGCCATGCCAACCACGACGGCCCAGCCGGCCACCACGGTGCGAAGAGAAACAAGACCAGCAGTACCGGACCGTCATGGAACACCACTCGGGCGACCTCGGGTGGGCGAATCAGGCCCCCTGCGCCGTCAAGCGTCGCGTCGCTGGAGCAGGATCCCGCCGATGATCAATGACCCAACGGCGTAGGCGCACAGGATCGCGAATCCGACCCAAGGGGAGAACAGCACGGCGTTGCCGAAGGCCCGCCGGAGGCCGTTCGTCGTCGCCATGTTCTCAGCGATCACGAGGGGCATGAACTTGAGCAGGGCGTGCTGCA
>Ga0116216_10002987_pt1 | contig 11089 bp, 8 predicted proteins | sample Sb_taG_11_FD_89696 | JGI IMG/M metagenome (GOLD analysis project Ga0116216, IMG submission 89696) | Peat soil microbial communities from Weissenstadt, Germany - Sb_50d_3_AS metaG | ecosystem: Environmental > Terrestrial > Soil > Wetlands > Peat | place: Germany: Weissenstadt | collected 2010-09-21
CCCGCATTCGCCGCCGCGCTAGTCTTTCTCGCCGGACTTTCCATGGCGCCGGTCTTTCCCACCACGCTGGCAATTGTGGGTGACGCCTTCCCGCGCATGACCGGCACCGCCATCGGCTTCGTGATCACCTGCGGATGGACCGGCCTAGCCGTCAGTTCGCGGATAATCGGCGTCATTGCCGGCGGCGACCCAACACGCCTAAAGAAAGCGCTGCTAGTGATCCCCGCCTCCGCCGCCCTGATGGTGGGATTGGACGTGGTGATCAAGAACGCGCTGCGCTAGAGCAGACCTTGCCCGTGTGGTGACGGGGCGGAGCCTGTCCTGAGCGGAGCCGAAGGGCCCCGTCCAGGATGCATTCCCCGTTCTTGCGAAATCTTGTCAACCCCCCATATTGTCGATTCTCGCCGTAAGCCATTGAGCGAGTGAGGAAAATAAAGTCGGGGAAGTTGTCGGTGTACCCAGGTCGGAATTGATACAATAGTTATAAAGAGAAAAATCGAGATCTCATCAGCATCTATTCATCCCGTGTCATCCTGAGCGGAGCAGGGACTTCACGAAGTGAAGCCCATGCGGAGTCGAAGGACCCCTACATACTGAGCGCACGCCGCGTGCTAGGAGAACGGCTTTCCCCGCCCCTCCGGCGAAAACTTCGAGAGAGATCTTAGTTAAGTCATTATTGTTGAATACTTTACAAGTAAGTCTTTTAAATTGAATATTTTGCGGGAATCCAATCCACTGACACCGCTAACTCTATGATTCCAATAGGTTGGACCCGCGCAACAGCTCGGCTAACTCCTTATTTTTGAATATTTTAGAAGTATGTCCTTTATATTGAATACTTTACGAAAATAGGGGGGGAGGGGGTACCCCATACCCTTATCGAGGAGGCGTTTTCCACAGACCAGCAAACCGACCCACGGGGCAAAGTCACACGGTCAACGCCCGCATGTACTCCGCGTCGATCTTCAGCGCTTCCATAGGTGGCATGTCAAATTCTTCCTGCTCCACAAAGGCGTGCTCGATGCGCGCTTCCTTTGCCGCTTCGAAAATCGGACGATACTCAATCGAGCCACGTCCCATCTCCGTTGAAGGTGGAGGCGCGGAGCCCGGAGTCCAGCCCTCCATTTTGAACTCCTTCACGTGCAACATCGAAATTCGCGAAGCAAAGCGCGTGAGGTAGTCCACGGGTTTCGCACCGCCCACTACGACCCAACCGCAATCCATCTCGAACGTTACTTTCGCCGGATCGGTAGCGCGCAATATTTCGTCATAAAACACCACGCCATTTTCGGAGCGGAACTCCGCCGTGTGATTGTGATAAGCGAACCGGATTCCGGCTTTATTGACAAGCTCTCCAATGCGATTGAACTGTTCCGCATTCCACCGCCAGTCGTCGAGCGTCATAGCGTCTCTGGCCGCGCGCGACCCAGGATCCTTCACCCGCGTTGGATCCTTCAGCCACGGCGACGCGCACACGATGGACTTGAGCCCCAGATCCTTGCCGAACTGAATCGTTTCATCCACCTTCGGCAACAGATCCCGCAGCGGATAGTGGGCGCTCACACAATTCAGTCCCGCGCGATCCATTGCCTGCTTCACCTCGCTCGGACTGTGACCGAAAAAGCCCGCAGCCTCCACTTCGCGATAGCCCAGTGCGCCGATTTGCCGCAGCGTTCCTTCATAGTCCTTGGGCAGCAAATCTCGCACCGAGTACAACTGCAACCCAATAGGCAAGCCCAGCGGATTGGCCATCAGCCGCGGTGCGCTGCTCCATATCGCCGCGCCAACCGCCGAGGCGGCGGTTTTCAAAAATATCCTTCTTGAAGTCCGATGCATAATCTCCTCGATTCTGAATCATCTTCCAACGTAAATCAGCGGCCCCCTCATCCCCGAATCGTCTTCGCCGCATCATCCCAAGTCGCAATCTTATTCTTGAAATAAGCGTAGTTGGCTAAGTGGCAGCCGATTGCCGCATGGTTGCCAAACTCCTCGTTCTCCACCGTTGGCTTGCGGGTTCGCACCGCGTTGAAAAAATTCGCTTCGTGGGCCGCCACATCGCTGTATCCTTCCGGCGCTGTGAACGTCTCAGCCTCGACCACCTGGTAGTCGAACGGTCCAGGCTCCGGATGTTCCGCCGTCCACTGTGCCAGATACTCCTTGCGCAGCCGCGCCGGCCAGCCAATCGTGGAATATTTTTCCGCCTTCGGGCTTACGTCCTGTGGAGTAAACGTCAGCGTCTGCCCAATGATTTCCATTGTGCCCTTGGTGCCGTGGAACTTGATCGGCTCGCCGCCCGCATTGTTCAGATTGCAGCGCAGCGCCACGCGAAATTTCGGATAGTCATAAAGCGTCTCGATCAAATCCGGAAATTCGCGTCCATCCTTCCAGCGAAACAGTCCGCCGCTCGACTGCGCCCGCTTCGCCGCCTCATTCGTCCCCGAGATGAAGTGAATCCCCGAGAGCAGATGCACGAACAGATCGCCAGCCAGCCCTTCGCCGTAGTCGGAGAAGCAGCGCCAGCGGAAAAAGCGCGCCGCGTCAAACGGCCGCTTGGTCGCGCCTTCCAGAAACGCATTCCAGTCAATCGTCTGCTCGCTCGCGTCCGGCGGAATCGGATACACCCACGCGCCGCTAGGCGAGTTACGATCCGACGAACCTTCGATGAAGAACACATCGCCAAGCGCTCCCGATGCATAGATCTCGCGCGCCTTTTCATAGACAACAGAACTCACACGCTGGCTGCCCACTTGCATGATGCGATTTCCCTTTCGCACCGCGTCGACCATGGCGAAGCCGTCTTCCACCGTATGCGACATCGGCTTCTCGCAGTAAATATCCTTGCCCGCTGCGCAAGCATCCACCACAATCCTGCGATGCTGGTGATCGGCCACAGCCACAATCACCGCGTCCACATCATTGCGCGCGAGGATCTCCCGATAACTACGCGTCGCCGGAACCTGCTTCCCCAATGCCTCCAGCGCCGCCTCGTGCCTGCTGTCATAGAGATCGCACACCGCGACACACTCGACGCCCGGCACCAAAAGCGAAGCTTCCAGCAACTGGACTCCGCGCGTGCCCGTGCCAATCGCGGCAAACCGGACCCGATCGCTCGGCGCCACCACGCGCTCTGCGCTCCACAGTGCGGCCGGTTCCAGCAGGGTGATCTTCGCCGCCGCTCCCGCAGCCACCGAGCCCGCACCGATCCGCATGAAATTGCGACGGGTTAAAAGATGCATACAGTCTTTCCTTTCTCCGAGGACTCTCCCGCACCATGCACGCACCGCGGGCAGCCGTGATCTCGACCTCTCGAAGGATACCTCGGCAGGAGCGCGTTGAGCGTGTCGTCGCTGAAAAACTTGGCGAGTAGCTCAGCCACACCGCCGAATTCACTGATTATCCAAAGGATGTCGACATGCGGAAGGATTACACCGAGAGCGAGTTGATCAAAATGGTTGAGCGTATCCCGCTGGCATCCTCTACTTCGCCCTCACTTTTGTGCATAGACCGTTCCGGAAGCATGTTGGGGAGGATCCGATATGAGGCGAATATATGCAATCAGCGCCTCGATCTCCGCCTTGCTGAGAGTGTAGCCGTAGGGCGGCATCAACGCCGACTTGTTGAGTGCGGGTCCACCGTGACTGATGATGGCCGTCAGGTCGGCGTCGGTCATTTTATTTAGCGTGTCGCCCTCGGTGAACGGGTGCGGCTTAACCTCAAGATTGTCGTAATTTGAAACCCGCTCCGCGCTCGATTCCGGATTGTGGCAGCGGCCGCAATACTTGTTGTCGAGTTGAAATCCGACCATCTGTTGATATCCCAGCGCAATTTCTTCAATCTTAAGGTCGACCGGTTTCTGCGCTTTCGTCGATGTGCGCGCGGCAAGTTGATACCGGAACGCCATGCTGCCCAGCGTAACGTTTGTGCTGAGCTGTCCGCTGGAATCGGTGACGCCGCTCTGAGGATCAAAGCTGACGCTCGCAGGCCCGCTGAATTCGACCAGGGCTCCGGTGACGGCATTCCCTTGTTCGTCGTTGACCTGCACGACCAGGGGCTGAGCGAGAACCGATCCGGTTGCGCCGAGCTGCTTGCCTCCACTCGACTCCACCAACGCGGCGCCGAACCCTGTTGGCTTCAGTGCGGAAGCTGGTCCTGATCTGTGTGTGCACCCTGCGCTCACAACAATGAGGGAGAATGCGACCAGTGTTCGCCAGTGTCCGATCAACGTTGCACCTGATCTTGGGTGGCGCAGCGCTTCAGCGCTGCGGTAATCACATCGCGATGGGTTCGGCTTTAGCCGCTGAGGTCGCGCGTTCTTTTCCGCTCCTGTCATCTCTTCGCCTCCTGCTTACCGGTGCCTTTCTGCGTCATCAGGAAAGCGGTCAGAGCGCGGGCATCCTCGTCGTTCATGTTGCGGTTCGGTTCGATGGCGCCGGGCCGCATGGCCTGCGGATCCTTAAGCCAGTGGTAAATCCACGCAGCATTCAGGCGCGAGCCCACTTGCGTGAGCGATGGTCCGATGTAGCCTTTGTCGACCTTGGTATCGACAATGTGGCAAGACTGGCAGGCATACTTGGAATAGAAAAGCTGTCTTCCCTGCTCCACTTGCACCGGCGGATAGCCGCTGGCCGGCATGGAGTCGCGGTCGAATGCCGGAGTCTGATAGACGGTCATGATGTAGTCGGTCAGTTCCTTGGCGTCGTCATCGGAAAGGTTGAACCTCGGCATGCGCCGGATCAGCGCCGGCCGCAGCGTGCCAGGGTTCTTCAGGAATGCCAGCAGCCATGCCCGCTGCACCGAACTGCCTTCCCAGGTGAGATCGGGAGCCAGGTCGCCGCCACGACCGTTGATGGCATGGCAGGTGAAGCAGGCCATGTCGTCCATGAGCTTTCCAGCCTTGCCCGCGGGCTGGTAATTCGATGGCGGCTTCGACGGCACGGTCAGTGCCATGGGCAGGTCATGTGCCCGGTCGGTGAGCGAGAGTAGTGCTGTTGTCAAGGCGTCAACTTGCGCGGGCGCCAGGCTGAACTGCGGCATTTTCAATGCCGACCCAAACGAACGTGGCTGCCGGATCTTGGCCGCAATGTAATCCGGCAGAGCGTGCGTCATCCCGGGCAAGAAAATAATTTGCGTAAGCGGCTTGCTCCCGATGCGGGTCAATTCGGGGGCGAAATTATCCGACTTCTTGATGCCGTTGATTTCGTGGCATGACGCGCAGCCGTACTCGGTGACCAGACGCTTGCCGTGCGCGATCTGTTCCGGAGTGGCGGCGTCGAGATGCACATTCGCCAGCAAATCGGAATCCGTCTTATTTCCCAGGAAGACAGTAAGCAGCGAAAGCTGCGGATCGGTAAAGCGGTAGTGGGGCATCGCCGTTCCCGGATCGTAAACACGCGGGTTGCTCAGCCAGGCTCGCAGCCATTCCGGCTTCACCTTGTTGCCAACCCGGGTCAATTCCGGGCCGATATCGCCACCAACGACATTTCCGGCGGCGTTCTGCACGGCATGGCAGGAAGCGCAGAATGACTCGCCATACAAGCTTGCTCCCTCGGCCGGATCAGGCGTCTTCTCGTTCGTGGTGACTGGCGCCGTGTCTCCAGCGATCGGCGTGCTGTTGGCGATCAGGAACGCCGAAATATCGCGCGCGTCCGGATCGCTCAACTTGAAATTCGGCATAGTCGCCGTGACCGCGTAGGCCTGCGGATCCTTCAGCCACGCATAAATCCACTCTCGGCTGGTCTTATCGGCCACGTGCTCAAGCGAGGGCGGGTCATCCGTCGGCTGGATCGCGCTGCCGTCCGGCAGTTTGATGATGTGGCAGTGGACGCAGCCATAGCGCGTCAGCAGATTGCGCCCTAAATTCAGTTGCGGTGTACCCGTCAGAGGCGCGCGATGACATTGCCCGCAGGACGATTGAACGTACCGTGACGGCAAGATCGGCTGCTCCCATGCCAACGTGCTGCTGTGGGCTTCCTCGACGGTGGTCGCAGGGCCTTGCCCGCGGTGACACATCACACAGCCGTACTGGTCCAGCGTGTGTGGGATAACGGGATGCCGGCGGAACGGCTGTACGCTGACATCTGCAAGACTCGCTTCTTTCAAGCCGACGTGGCAGCTCGTGCAGCGATCCACCACTCCGAGCTGCGGCAGCCAGATCTGCTGAATTCCATCGTGGTCGTGGAAGCGGCGTTCGAGCGTGATGGCCTCTCCGCGGCCCCTAATCAGCGACAGATATTTTTTCTGATAATGACGCCATTCACTGAAGTGGTTCTTGGCCGGCGCAATGGCCAGCGAAATCAATAACAGCAGGCTGACCACGCCAAAAGCGCTCACCGGATGGCCGAACAACGTCTGCCACAGCGTAGATAACGTGTTCTTCATTGATCGCAATATTGATCGTAATGATGACTGCAAGCTAGCTCCCCCAGGGCAACACCCAAGACCAGCCCGGGCCGCGGAAGAAAGTGCCAACCGCCGTGAGCACAACCAGTTCGACCAGGAACCAGGTCATGATCCAGTAGGAAAGTGGCCGGCCGGCGAGATATCGGCGGAACGCTGAAGTCGACTGCGGAGAACTCTCGACCGCCAGTATCATGAACCCGGCGACGATAAGAGTCGGCACCAGCGCTACGTAAACATCAAATGACAACAAGAACACAGAGAGAGCCGCCGCGCCCAGGTAAAAGATAAGAACTCGGCGCCTGCGATCCTTCAGGAATAAGCCCTCGGCCTCGATGTTGATGTTGAAATAAGGAATCACAATCAGCGCAATCACCACCAGGGTCGGAACCAGAACCCCAGCGACTACCGGGGGAAAGTAGTGCAGCATCTCCTGCAATCCAAGAAAATACCATGGTGCCTTGGCGGGGTTGGGCGTATGCGAGGGATCGGCAATGCCCTCCAGGGGCGCGTTGAACAGAAGGGATACGCCCACCAACGCAATCGCCAGTACCTCGATGGCAACGACGGCGCGGAAGAGGACTTCAGGATAGGTCTGTATTTGATCTTCGTCCGTTACCTTGACCTGCGCCGACGTCCGCCGGGTGACGAAGACAACTCGGGTCGGCGATTTGCGGGCATTCGAGTCCATGCCGGCGATGAAATCTTTGGGATCGGACTTGGGATCGGTCATGGCTATTGGCCCCCCTTGGCAGCGGCGGGAACCACAGTCGTCGCAACCGTTCTTGACTCGCTCTGGTGCGCATAAAGGCCGCCATCTTTACGAATGCGCCAGAAGTGCACGGCAACAAAGAGGATCGCAACCAGGGGCAGAATCATGCAGTGCAGCACGTAAAAGCGCAGCAGAGCATTGGCGTTTACCACATTGCCGCCGAGCATGAGGAAGTGAATCTTGTTGCCCATCACTGGGACAGCGGAAGCAATGTTCGAACCTACCGTGATCGCCCAGAAGGCCAACTGATCCCAAGGGAGAAGATAGCCGGTATAGCTGAGAAAAAGAGTAATCAGCAGCAGAATGACTCCAATGACCCAGTTAAACTCGCGCGGCGCGCGGTAGGCGCCGCGGTAAAACACTTTGAACATGTGGGCGAACACCAGAAACACCATGGCATGCGCGGACCAGCGGTGCAGGTTGCGCAGAAACAAGCCGGAGGAAACTACAAACTGCAAGTCCTTCGTGTCCGCGTAGGCCTGCGGCACCGAGGGATGGTAATAAAACATCAGCGGAATGCCAGTGGCGACTAATATGAGAAACGTTCCGAAGGTCAGGGTGCCCAGATACCACGTGGTGCTGAAGCTGAGCATGCGGGTCCGCACCTTGGTCGAAAAAAGGTGCAGGAATACGTTCTGCTGCACCGCGAGTGCTCGATGCAACGTGCTGGATCCGGTCCCGCTGCGGAACACCGACCGCCAGATCCGCGTGCCGCGTAATTCTTCGAAATAGTTCGTGATTGTTTTCGCCACGCTTACACCGTCAAGAACTTCATCGGACTAATTTGTTTGGAACGGTCCACCATAAGATCTCCCTCATCGCTAAGCAACACTTGCAGCCAAGGCAGTGGTCTGGGGGCCGGGCCCTCAATCTTCTCGCCGGGAATTTTCCCGGGGTCCCGAACATAAAATTTACTGCCATGACACGGGCACGCGATGATTCCATGCTCCCCCAACTCGGGCTTCCACGCGGTCAGGCAGCCGAGGTGCGTACAAACCGCACTGAGCGCAAAAAAACCTTCTTGCGCACGGATAAGATAAATCCCGGAGTTCACATCCAGCGTCACCGAATCGACCGCGTAATTCTCCGGCTTGCCCGCGTTGACAATCGGAGAGGGTTCGAACAAAACATTTGGCGAGAGAAACTGGTAGGCGAACGCTGCCGTGCCGGCAGTCGCAATACTCAACGATCCCAGTCCCAGCTTCACGAAAAAAGCGCGACGGTCGAACTCTTTCTCTCTGCTCGTCTCCGCCGGCGTGATTTTCTTCTCATCAGGCATTTGCTTACCTCGGCCCTCCAGCCGCAGCCGGCGATTTGGGTCGGAGTGGCGCATCAATGGATTCAATCGAAATCAATCCGGTCGGCTCGGCGGAAGCCAGATTGTACGACTCCATGGTGATGGTGCCAACCGGACAGCGCGCGGCACAGAGCCCGCAGCGAATACAGCGCGTCTCGTCTTTCAACATGGCGGAGCCGGTTACGATGCCGAGTTCGTCGGCCGCCACTTCGTCGAGCTCCACCCCGAACAGTTCCTGGTTCTCACGAATCTGCCGCACCGTCTCCGGCTCAAACTGAATACGATCGAGTGAAACCAGCGACAGGCAGTTCTCCGGACACACATCTACACAACCACCACACAGAATGCACATGGTCCCATCTTCGGGGACCCCCTCGAAGACGGTGTTCACCCAGCAGTGCAGGCAACGCTGCGCTTCCTCCATGGCGGACTCGGCATCGTAGCCGACCTCGACTTCGGTTACTCCGGTGCGGCGCTCGAGTGGCAGCATGGGAATCGCGGGGCGCTCCAGGTCCAGCAATTCCAGCGGCATACTGTGACGCTTGAAGACCTCGACTTCGACAATCGGTTCGGGATGCTTGCGTCCGCGCAGGAACTCATCAATACCCACCGCGGCGCGCTTGCCGTCCGCCACGCTGTCGATGATCAGACGCGGGCCAAAAACGCAGTCGCCTCCGGCAAAGATTCCGTTCGCCGAGGTCATCAGCGTTTGAGGATTCACCGCAATCAGGCCGCGCGGAGACTTTTCCACGCCATCTTCCGGTTTAAGAAAGTCCAGATTCGGCGCCTGGCCGACCGCCATAATAATGGTGTCGCACTCCAGTTGCGTTTCACTCCCCTCGTAGAACGCAGGATTGAAGCGCTTGTTCTGATCGAAGACCCATTTCGTCTTCAGCGTCTCCAGCGCCACAATCTTGCCGTCTTTGCCGATCATGCGCTTGGGGCCCAGTCCGGGATGCATGATGATGCCTTCCGTCTCCGCCTCTTCGATTTCTTCCAGCGCCGCCGGCATCTCTTCGCGCTTTTCCAGGCAGACGAGATGCACTTCCTGCGCGCCCAGGCGAAGCGCCGAAAGAGACACGTCCACCATTTCTTTTGTGGCCACCGCGCTCACACTCTCCAGCGATGGCTCCAGGTCTTCTACTCCAGCGACATGCTGGCGCACCACTTCACGGGCCGCCGAACGCGCCACGTCCATGGCCACGTTCCCGCCGCCGATCACGATGACTTTTTTGCCGATGGTGAACTTGTAGCCGAGATTGACGTTGAGCAGAAAATCGATGCCCTTGTAAACCCCGTCCAGATCGACCCCTGGAATAGTAAGATCGCGGCTGCGATGCGCGCCCACCGCTACCAGCACCGCATCGAAGCCCTGGTGGCGCAGGTCAGAAACCGTGAAGTCGCGTCCGGCGGCTTGATTGAGCTTAAGAGTGATGTCGCCGGTCGCCAGAATTTCGCGCACTTGCGCTTCCACCACGTCGCGAGGCAAACGGTATTCGGGAATGCCGAGGTAAAGCATTCCCCCAGCGACAGGAGCGGCTTCAAAGATGGTGACCGAATAGCCCATGAGAGCCAGGTCATGAGCGGCTGATAGTCCTACCGGTCCACCGCCAACCACGGCGACTTTAAATGGCAGCTTGTTCTGACCGCGTCCGGCATTGATGTCGACAGGGCGCTTCGATTCAGGACCGTGTCGCTCGGTCAGAAAACGCTTGAGAGCCCGGATTGCGATGGGCCGGTCGATATCTCCGCGACGACAGGCGGTTTCGCAGGGATGAGCACAGACCCGGCCACAGATGCTCGCCAGCGGGTTGGGATCGCGAGCAAACTTATAAGCTTCCTCAAATCGCCCTTCCGCTATAAGCGCCACGTACCGGCCGGCGGTGGTGTGGGCCGGACAAGCCATCATGCAGGGGAAGTTGGTGTTCAACCAATCCCTGTCGACTTTCTTGTCTTTGAAGCGTTTCAGCAAGACGGCAATCCCCGGTGCGTTCGTTGATCGAAAGCATTGTACTTAATAAAGGCGTGGAGCGGACGATGCCCGCCCGCTCCATTGCTTCTCTATTTGCTGAGTGTGAAGTCGGCTTTGCCGCCGCCCGCCACCGTTACCGGCTTGGACTGGTTCTTGGCGCCTTCATGCCACACGGTTACGGTGTAGCTGCCATCGGGAACGTCCTTGATCTTGTAGTTGCCGCTGTCATCAGTTTCGGCAAAATAGGGAGTTGGGCTCACAATGACATATCCCTCCATTTCCGGATGTACATTGCAGAGCAGCGGCACGACGCCCACCTTATCAAATGTAAAGGGACGCTTTTCACCTTTGGGCCAAGTCCCCAGATTTTTTCCTGCCTTCTTGTCGCCAGAGACAGCAGTCCAGAAGACGTTGTGTTGCACGTTATCGCTGTTCAGGAACTCAACCGTTGTGCCCTGTTGTACGGCCATGATGTGCGGCGCAAAGACCAGTCCTTTTTGATCTATGACCGGGTGCTCTTTGGGAGCGGGAAACGTTTTGCCAGCGATGGCGTCGACGTAAACCACGGAGTGGCCCTTCATTCCAGTAACTTTCCCCTCGATATCGCCGGCCCACACAGCGCTGCACAACCCGGCTATCAGTACCGCGAATA
>Ga0116216_10002988_pt1 | contig 11089 bp, 6 predicted proteins | sample Sb_taG_11_FD_89696 | JGI IMG/M metagenome (GOLD analysis project Ga0116216, IMG submission 89696) | Peat soil microbial communities from Weissenstadt, Germany - Sb_50d_3_AS metaG | ecosystem: Environmental > Terrestrial > Soil > Wetlands > Peat | place: Germany: Weissenstadt | collected 2010-09-21
AGTTGCCGAGCACGTGCGCGCGCGCAACCCCCGAAATGTCGGCGATCGCGTCGAGCGCGCCCATCACCGCCCCGGCGTAGCTGTCGAGCCCCCAGTCGCGGTGACGCTCGTCGGGATTGCGCCACGAGATCACGAACACCTGCTGCCCTCGGCCCACCAGGTACTCGATCAGGCTCCGGCCGGGCGCCAGGTCCGCGATGTAGAACTTGTTGATCATCGGCGGCACGATCAGCAGAGGGACGTCGCGAACCTCGGGGCAAGTCGCCTGGTACTGGATCAGCTCGAAGCGCTCATCTCGCACGACCACGCCGCCCGGACTCAACGCGATGTTGCGGCCGAGCGCGAACTCGTCGACGTTCACGTTCGCGGGCAGGCGGGGGGACCGGCTCACGTCGCGCGCGAAGCGTCGCGCCCCTTTGACGAAGTTCAGCCCTCCCGCCTCGACGGTCCGCTTGAGGACCTCGGGGTTGGAACACGCGAAATTGGTCGGCGCCAGCGCGTCGACCACGTTCCCGGCGATAAAGCGCACCTTGCGGTCATCGGACCACTCGAGCTCGGCGTCATCGATCAATCCGGTGACGGTCTGTCCCGTGATGAGGTAGCTCTGGAGCAGGCGGCGGAACAGCGGGTTCTCAGACCACCCGGGATCGCCGAAGCGGCGATCCCCGCGCTCCGGGGCGAGCTGCGAGCGACCGACCGCGATCCTGGCAAGTTCCTCGAGGACCGTGGAGCCGCGGCGCAGCACAGCACCGGGACGGCGCGCGATCCCACCGGCGAGCCGCACCGCCTCGAGGCCGGGAACGAAACGCGCAACCGCGCTCCGGCCTGCCTCCGTCAGCAGCAGGTCGAGCGCGCCCGCGTCTGGCGCGTCGTCATATCCGACGCTGGCCGGGGTGCCTCGAGCGACGTCGCGCTGGGCGACGGAGCCGCTCGCTCGCGACGCTCCGGTATCAGCCATCGCTCCGCTCCGTAGCCCGGATGACCTCAGCCTCGCTGATCACATCTCATACCCCTCGTTTTCACCGTGCTGGTGGAGTTGACCCTGCGCATCCGCTGCAACAACACGACCACCCGCTGGCGCTGTCGGATCTTCATCTCGTCTGCAGCCATGCATCGGTCAGTGGACCTGGCGTTCCTGGCCAACCCAATATGGGTCGCGCAGGTCGCGCTTGAGGATCTTGCCCGCACCTGACTTGGGCAGTATCTCGTCGCGGATCTCCATCGAGCGCGGGACCTTGTAGGGAGCGATCAGAGCCCGAACGTGCAGGATCAGCACCTCCTCGGCGAGCTCTGCGCCGGTCCGCGGCACGACGACGGCGTGCACGCGCTCGCCCCACCGTGGATCGGGAACGCCGAACACCGCGCACTCCGCCACATCCGGATGCTCGTACAGGGCCAGCTCAACCTCGGTGGAGTACACGTTCTCGCCGCCGCTGATGATCATGTCCTTGAGGCGGTCGACGATGTACAAGTATCCGTGCTCGTCGGCGTATGCCATGTCGCCCGACCGATACCACCCGTCTGGCGTTAGGACGGCCCGGGTCTCCTCCTCGCGGTTCCAGTACCCGAGCATCACGTTGGGCCCGCGAACCCAGATCTCGCCCGGCTCGCCGGCGGGGAGGGGCTCGCCGGTCGCCGGGTCGCGCACCTCGCACTGCACGCCGACGATCTCTGCCCCGGCTGAGTCCAGCCGGCTCACGTAGGCCTCCTCTCCGGCGCCGCCGCGGCGGTGATCCTCGGCAGTTGACTGCGTTACCAGCGGAGCTGCCTCCGTCATTCCGTACATCTGTGTGAAGTCGCAGTCGAGCAGCGCCATCGCGCGCCTCTGCGTCTCCTTCGGCATCGGCGAGGCGGCATACATGAGCAGCCGTAGGCTCGAGAGGTCGCGCGGCGTCCCCTCGAGGTGATCCATCAGCATCCCGATCATCGTCGGAACGAGCAGCGTGAGGGTGATCCGCTCGTGTTCGACCGTCTCGGCGACCGCATCGGCGCGGAACCCGGGAAGGATCACGTGGGTGCCCGCTGCCCAGGTCATCGCGAACGTCTGCGAGGTGTCGGCCACATGGAACATCGGCGCCGCGTGGAGGTAACGGTCTGACCGGACGTGGCCGCAGGCGATCATGAACTGCTTGGCGTTGGCCATCAGGTTGCGGTGGCTGAGCATCACTCCTTTCGGCTTCCCCGAGGTCCCGCCGGTGTACACGATCGCGGCGAGCGTATCCTCGTCGAACTCGGGGAACGGAGCCGACGGGCCTTGCAGCAGCTCGTCCCAGGCGATCGCGTCCGTTGGCTCGGGCTCCGAGCCGAGGTAAACCAGCCGGCGTAACGATGGGCAGAGGCCCATCAGCTCGCGACCGACCTCGAGGTGGTCGTCGTCGACAAGCAGCGCGACGCATTCGCAATCGTCGACCATGAACGCTAGCTCGGGCGGGGCCAAGCGGAGGTTGAGGTCGTTGATCACGCGGCCGTGGGCCGGGAGGCCCAGCCAAGCCTCCAGATGGTTACCGGAGTTGTGCGCGAGCACCGCCACGCGGTCGCCCCTCACGACGCCTAGTCGCTCTAGGCCGGTGGCCAGACCGGAAAGGCGGTCGTGAACCTCGCCCCAGGTCCGTCGGACGGGACCGTCGACGATCGCTTCACCGTCAGCCTCGATTCGCGCCGCCCGTCGCAGCGGCCACGCCACAGTTGCGTACACCCGCCGTCTCCTCTCTGTCGTCGCTACCCGTCAGGGATCGCGCTACCTCGGCTCAGCCAACCTGCACGATCGCCGCCGCTCCGGTGTCGCCGGCCGCGCAGCCCGTGAACATGCCGCGGCCGCCGCCGCGGTCGTGCAGCGCCCACATCAGCTCGATAATCCCCCGGGCACCGGTGGGCCCCTGCGGATGCCCGTAGATCAGGCTGCACCCGTACGGATTCATCGCCTCCAGATCACAGCCGGTCTCTCGCGCGAACCACAAATCGTTGACCGCGAACGGATTGTGCGTCTTGATCAGGTCGATGTCCTTGAACGAGAGCTCGGCGTCGGCGAGTGCCATCTTCGCAGCGGGCACGGGCGCCTTGGGCATACGGGCCGGCTCGACGCGCGCGAACGCAGTGGACAGAATCCTCGCCACGGGACCGTCGACGCCCACCTCCCCCGCCTGCGCGGGGGTCGTGACGACGAACCCCGCCGCGCCGTCGGCTGGATGCGTCTGCGCGCCGTAGCTGACGACGCCGTTGGGCTGAACCGGCTTCAGCGACGCCAGCCCCTCCTCAGTCGCCGGCCGTATTCCCCAGTCCGAGGCGATCTCCTCGGGCTTCCGCCGGCTGCCCGCGGTGATCGGAACCATGTAGCGCTTCTGGAAGGCACGATCGTCCGCCAGGGACTGCTCGTACTGCTGCCAGCGCCGCAGCGTGACCTCGTCGAGCTGACGCTTCTCGAAGCCGCCTTCCTTGGCGACGGATTCGGCCGTGAACAGCATCGACTCGCCCGTGTTCGGATCTGAGTCAAAGCTGTCGAGCACCCAGTTCTCACTGCTCGGCGTGCCGCCCGAGCTGACCGCAGACGGATACACGACGTGCGGTCCGTTGCTTGTGCGGTCGGTGGTCACCACAAGGCGGGCCCCCATCGGGGAGCCGTTCTGGCTGGCAGCCGCAGCGTGCAGGCATGCGACCGAGGTGGCGCAAGCCTGTGCGATGAGCGGCCCCGAGATCGTTCCCAGTCCCAGCCGCGCGGCGAGGGTGGGCACCCCGTAGAACGAGTGCAACTGCGGAACCGTCGTTCCGAGCACGAGTTCATCGAACCGCCACTCGACGCCGCGGTCAGCCAGCCCGCGCTCAGTCACCTGATGCGCCAAGTCGAGGCTGCTGATCTCGGCCGCAGGCCCCTGCCAGCGCACGAACGGCGACGACCAAGCCGCATTCAGTGGGATGCATACGTCATCGAACCTCATCTGTTCCCTCGCTTTGTGCTCTCGGGACCCCTGTGACGAGACTGACACGTGACGGCCTCTTTGGCAAGGGCGTAGCATCCCGGGGACGCCGGCACCCGCTAGGAGGACCAAATGAGCATGGAGGTTCCCGAGCGCTACAACGTCAGCACACTGGTCGACGACAACCTCGAAGCCGGCCACGGCGACAATGTGGCGATTCGCTGCGAGGACCAGCAGGTCACGTATGCGGATCTGTACGAGCGCATGTGCCGCGCCGGACACGCTCTGCGTACCCTGGGCGTGCAGCGCGAGCAGCGAGTGATCTTGGCAATGGACGACTCACCCGCCTGGCCGACCGTGTTCCTCGCCGCGATCCGCATCGGCGCCGTCCCGGTGCCGGTCAGCTATCTAGACACGACGCAGGACTTCACCCATTTCGTCAGTGACTCAGGGGCGACTCTGGTGATCGCTGAAGCTTCGTCGCTCGACCGAATGGTGCCGGCCCTGGCCCCCCTGGAGCGGCCGCCGGACCTCTTGTCGGTCAACGGCAGTGGCGACGGCATCCAGGACTTCGACGCCGTGATGACCGGGGAGAGCCCGGAACTTTCCCCGGCCGACACGCACCGCGACGACGTCGCCTTTTGGCTGTTCAGCGGTGGCTCGACGGGGCTCCCGAAGGGAGTCGTCCACCTCCAGCACGACATCCCGTGCACGATCGCGGGATTCGGGAGGGACGTCCTGCACATCGAGGAGCAGGACGTCACCCTCTCGACGACGAAGCTGTATCACGCGTACGGGATGGGCAACGGCATGAGCTTTCCGTACTCGGTCGGCGCCACCACCGTGCTGATGCCAGGAAAGCCCATCGCCCCTCGGATTTTCGCCTGCGTGCAGCGCAATCGGCCGACGCTGTTCTTCTCGGTGCCGACCTTGTACGGCAGCCTGGCCGCGGCCCCTGACATTGCCGACACAGACTTCAGCTCGATTCGAATGTGCTGCTCGGCAGCCGAGCCGCTGGTACCGGAGGTGCTGCGCCGCTGGAAGGCAGCGACCGGGCACGAGATCATCGACGGCATCGGCTCGACCGAGATGCTGCACATCTACTGCTCGAACCGCCCCGGCGACGTCCACCCCGGCAGCAGCGGACGCCCCGTGGCCGGCTACGAGCTCAAGCTGGTCGACGATGACGGCGAATTGGTCGGCGACGGTCAGGTCGGTCACCTCCTGGTCAAGGGCGACAGCGCGCTGGCGTACTACTGGCACCAGCACAACAGGACGAAGAGCGCCCTTCTCGGCGACTGGTACTTCACCGGCGACCGCTACCTCCGGACCGAAGACGGTGTCTACGTCTACGAGGGCCGTGCCGACGACATGATCAAGATTGGCGGTCTATGGGCCTCGCCCATCTCGATCGAGGCGGCCCTGATAGAGCACCCACGCGTCCTGGAAGCCGCCGCGATCGGCGTCGAGGCCGACTACACCACCCGTGTCAAGGCATACGTCGTCTGCCACGGTGAGCAGGGACAGATCGGCAAGGAGCTCACGGTCGAGCTCCAGACGTGGTGCAAGAGTCGGCTTCGCCACTATGAGTACCCCCACTTCATCGAGTTCGTCGACGAGCTTCCGAAGACAACCACCGGGAAGATCCAGCGCTTCAAGCTCCGGGACTTCGAATGAGGCCAAGCAACTCTGTAACCGCGACCGACCGGGGCGCGGAGGAGGGGCGAGACAGATTACTTGCGGCCCGTCACGGTGATGAGACATGTGATCTCTCGGCGTCCCGAGGATGGGAGCCGAGGTGAGCGCGGCTACGGCTGAGGTCGTCGTTGGCGGCCTGCGGCTAAACGTGATCGTCGAGGGCGAGGGGCAGCCGCTCCTGGTGATCGGCGGGATCGGCGCCAACGTCGAGATGTGCGAGCCGTTCGCCCGGGCACTAGAGCAGGTGCGGCTGATCATGTTCGACATGCCCGGCTGCGGCGCGTCGTCAACGCCGGCACGCCCGATGAGCTTTAGCGGGCTGGCGTCGTTGATCGAGGGACTCCTCGACGAGCTTGGATATGACCGGGTCGATGTGCTCGGCGTGTCGATGGGAGGCGGGCTGGCCCAGCAGCTTGCCCGACAGGCTCCCCATCGCGTGCGGCGACTGGTGCTGGTGGCGACCGGTTGCGGTATCGGGATGGTGCCCGGACGTCCCTGGTCGGTGGCCCTGCTTGCTTCCCCGCTGCGCTACTACTCCCCCGGTTTCTTCAAGCTGGTGGCCCCGATCTTCCTCGGCGGGGAGAAGTGGAAGGATCGCAGCTTCGTTGACGAGCATGCCGCGGCACGTCGTGTGAAGCCGCCGAGCGTGCGCGGGTATTACCTCCAGGCCTTGAGCGGGCTGACATTCTCGAGCCTGCCCTGGCTCCACACCCTCCCACATCAGACCCTCGTGCTGAGCGGTGACGACGATCCGATCGTCCCTGCCATCAATGGCGCCGTGCTGGCGAATCGCATCCCCAACGCCCGGCACCGCATCATTCGAGGCGGCGGTCATCTCTTCATCCTTGACAGCGCGGACGAGGTCGCGCCGCTGGTCGAGGAGTTCCTCGCGGACCCCGGACTTCGAGACCACGTGGTTGACCGGCCAACGAACACGTGATGGCCGGCCGGGCGAGGTGCGGAGCCGGCGCCGTGGGGACGCTCATGCGCTACAGCATCGTGTGGCCGATATTCGTCGCCCGCGAGGTGCTCGCAGCCTACGACGACGCGCTTTCGTTCTGGATGAATGCGATTCTCGGGGACGACTGGGACGACGGCGGAGTGGATGAGGCTCGGCACAGCCGGCGCCGGCGCGGCGGCTGATCCCATCCCGATTCTGCCCGCTCCGCCTCGACGCCACCCTGGCGGCCAGTCGATTAGTCTGCGCGCCATTTGCAACAACCACAGCCGGGTCGTGATCGTCGGCGGAGGGGCGGCGGGCCTGGAAGCACACTGATCGCTCCGCGGACTCTTCTCGGCGACCGCGTCGCCCTGACTCTCGTATCGCAGGACGAATAATTCGCAGGCCGGCCCCTCACCGTCCCGGAGCCGTTCGGGTTGGGATCTGCGGGACGCCATTCGCGATCGGAGATCGCCGCCGAGTTCGACGTCGAGTTCGTGTAGGCAACCGTCGAGGCGGTGGCCGCCGGAGAGCACCAGGTCAGCTGCGCCGGCGGGCCGGTCCTCGGCTTCGACACGCTGATCCTCGGCGTGGGAGCCCGCGGGCGATCGCAGCTTTGACCCCTTCGTGGTCATCGGAGACGCCAGCCGCAGTGGCCGGCCGCCGCGTCCGGCCCACACCGGGCGTCGAGATGCTTGAGATCCACGCAAAGGAGCAACGTCAGCGTGGAGTGCGAGATGCGCGGGCTAACTCCGGAGCGGGGCAGTGGGAATTGAGGTGCGATCATTGCTGGCGTTGGTGAGGCTGCGCGGAGGGCTTGTTCGGATGCCGAGGAATGGCTCGCACTCGCCGCGGGGCAGAAGCGGTAGGCCGGCGGCCCGTGTTCGTGTCTCAGGCGCGCCACATGATCGCCCTTGGCGACGGCGTCAGTGTCCCGGCCGTCGGGGCGGGTGAGGGGGCGCAAGTACTCCGAGCGACCTTTTGGGGTCCGGCCACACAAACGGTCGAGATTGGAGTACAGTCGCTTCAGGACTGGCCCTGCGGTCAGGATTCTCATCTCACGCCCGGATTGCCTCCGGACGGCGCATTGCGGCACGAGGCGCGGAGCGTGGGTTATTGGTTTTGGCTGCAGCGCCGGTGTCTTACGTCTTAGGGCGTTATCCCGCCGGCTCGGTGGACGCGTCTCGATCCGGTTGCGCGCGCGGTGGTTCTGGCCCTTCTTACTTCCGTGCGGACCCACAGAGGGTGTGACGGGAAGGTCCGAAGGCGATGACGCGGATGGAACGCTGTCGGTGCGCGGACGCGGCGCCGGGCGAGCTCAGTGTGGTTAGGTCATGTTTGACGTGCGGCTCCTTTCCCGTGGACTCGGCGGAAGGCGCAGTTGCGTGGCGGGACGTTTCGTGCGCCACGCGGTCACCACTGAACAACCGAGGTCTGAGGAGAGTTACATGAAGCCGATAATGTCTACCGAGCCGCTGGCCGGGGAGGATCTCGACCGTCGTCTCGAGGAGTTGTCGCGTCAGGATCGTTTCACGCCGCCGCGGGCGTTCGTCGCCGGCGAAAGTATCGATGAGGCGTCGCTGCGGGCGCGGGCCGAGCTTGACGGCGAGGGTTTCTGGGCTGAGCAGGCGCGCGGGCTTGCTTGGGATGTGCCGTTCACGACGGTGCTCGATGAGTCAGACCCTCCGTTCTATAAGTGGTTTACCGACGGCAAGCTGAACGTCTCGTATAACTGTCTTGACCGTCACGTCGAGGCCGGGCGCGGGAACCGGGTCGCGTTTTACTGGGCTGGAGAGAACGGCGAGGATCGCACGGTCACGTATGCCGAGCTGCATCGCGACGTGCAACTGCTCGCCAACGGCCTGAAGGGTCTTGGGGTTGGTAAGGGCGACGTCGTCGGGATCTTCTTACCCATGATCCCAGAGGTCGTCGTCGCGATGCTCGCCTGCGCGCGGATCGGCGCGCCGCACAACGTCGTGTTCGGCGGCTTCGCGGTCGAAGCCGTCAAGGAGCGGATGGAGGTCTCGAATGCGAAGGCGCTGATCACCGTCGACGGCGCGCGGCGCAAGGGCAACACGGCGCCCGTGAAGGCGATGGTCGACGCGACGATGGGTGGTCTGATGTCGCTGGAGCACATCGTCGTCGTCCGCCACATCGGGATCGAGACGCCGATGAGCGATGGGCGAGATGTGTTCTATGACGAGCTGCTCGCGGCGGCTGATCCGGCCTGTCCCGCCGAGCCGATGGAGGCCGAGCATCCGCTGTTCATTCTGTACTCCTCGGGGTCGACCGCGAAGCCGAAGGGGATCGTTCACACCACCGGAGGCTATCTGACCGGCGTGGCGGCGACCCATCGTCTGGTCTTTGACCTGGACGCAGAGCGCGACGTGTACTGGTGTTCGGCGGACGTCGGCTGGGTCACCGGACACTCGTACATCGTCTACGGGCCGCTGGCTAACGGCGCGACCAGCGTCATGTACGAAGGCGCGCCCGACTATCCCCACAAGGGCATCTGGTGGGAGCTGATCGAGCGCTACGGCGTGACGATCTTCTACACCGCCCCGACCGCGATCCGCGCCTGCATGAAGTGGGGAGCAGAGCACCCCAATTCCCGTGATCTGAGCACCCTGCGGCTGCTCGGCACCGTCGGAGAGCCGATCAACCCCAAAGCGTGGCTCTGGTACCACGTCGTGATCGGCCGCGAGCGCTGCCCGATCGTCGACACATGGTGGCAAACCGAAACCGGGCAGATCATGATCTCACCGCTTCCCGGGGTGACCGCCACCAAGCCCGGCTCGGCAACCCACCCCCTCCCCGGCGTCGCCGCCGACGTTCTTGATGAGAGGACGGGCAAGAGCGTGACCCAGGGTCAGGGGCTGCTCGTGCTCACCCGTCCCTGGCCGGCGATGCTACGCACGCTGTACGGCGACGACGAGCGCTACGTTCAGACGTACTGGTCGCGCTTCGGCCCTGAGACCTACCTCGTCGGCGACGCCGCGATCCGCGACAAGGACGGCTACCTGTGGATCGTCGGGCGGATCGATGACGTGATCAACGTCTCCGGGCATCGCCTCTCAACCGCAGAGGTCGAGTCGGCGATCGTCGCGCACGAAAAGGTCGCCGAGGCCGCGGTCGTCGCCCGCTCCGACGAGCTCACCGGACAGGCGATCGTCGCGTTCGTGACCCTACAAGGCGATGTTCAGGGGACACCCGACATAGAGGCGGAGATCCGCGAGCACGTCGCCGAGCACATCGGCAAGCTGGCACGCCCCAAGCAGATCCTCTGGACCGACGACCTGCCCAAGACCCGCTCCGGGAAGATCATGCGGCGGCTGCTCAGGGACATCGCAGAGGGGCGGGCGGTGGGTGACGTGACGACGCTCCGCGACCCCGCGGTGATGGCCGAGCTCCAGGCCAAGGTCGCCGCCGAGCACGCCACCGAGCAGTGACGCGATCGGCCCGGTTCAGGTCGAACGGCGAAAGTCTGGCTACTGGCGTGCTCGAGACCGTCACGATCGGCAGTCTCCGCCTCGAGCGATTCGAAGCGGTGCTCGCGCCTGAGCGCTACCAGGATGTGCGACTGGCCGCGGACCGCGCCCGCGAGTTGCTCGCCGGCAGGGTCGTCTGGAACGTGAACTCGACCGCGCGGGGCGGGGGCGTCGCGGAGATGCTTGTCTCGCTGCTGGCGTACGCCCGAGGGGCGGGGGTCGATGCGCGGTGGGTCGTGATTCCCGGCAACGAGCCGTTCTTTGCGGTGACCAAGCGGATCCACAACAACCTGCACTCGGCGCCGGGCGACGGCGGCGAGCTCGGCGAGGCTGAGCGCGAACTCTACGAGCAGACGCTCGAGCCCAGCGTTGCCGAGTTCGCCGACCTCGTGGATCGCCGCGATGTAGTGATCGTCCATGACCCGCAGCCGGCCGGGCTGATCCCGCGGCTAAAGGCGCTCGGCGTGACGGTGATCTGGCGCTGCCACGTCGGGATCGATTACCCGAGCGCGCTGTCACGACGCGCGTGGTCGTTCCTGAGGCCCTACGTCGAGCAGGCCGACGCATACGTATTCTCGCGTCAGGCATTCGTCTGGGAAGGACTTGACCGCGGCAAGATCGAGCTGATCGCCCCGGTGATCGACGCGTTCTCCGCCAAGAATCAGGAGCTCGACGATCGGGCCGTCGGCGCGATCTTGCACGTCGCCGGGCTCAACGCCGACAGCGGCCGTGGCGCGGACGCCACGTTCTCGCGCGTGGACGGCACGCCGGCGGCCGTCCGCCGCCGCGCGCAGCTGTTAGAAGAACGGCCGCTACGGGCGCAGGACCCGATGGTGCTGCAGGTATCGCGCTGGGACCAGCTCAAGGACCCGCTCGGCGTGATCCGCGGGTTCGTCGAGCACGTCGTCCCGCACAGTGACGCGCACCTGGTGTATGCGGGTCCCGCAGTCGACGCGGTGTCGGACGATCCGGAAGGAGCGGGCGTCCTGCAACAGGCCCAGGAATACATCGCGAACGTCGACCGCGACGCGCGGGAGCGTGTGCACCTGGCG
>Ga0116216_10002991_pt1 | contig 11081 bp, 9 predicted proteins | sample Sb_taG_11_FD_89696 | JGI IMG/M metagenome (GOLD analysis project Ga0116216, IMG submission 89696) | Peat soil microbial communities from Weissenstadt, Germany - Sb_50d_3_AS metaG | ecosystem: Environmental > Terrestrial > Soil > Wetlands > Peat | place: Germany: Weissenstadt | collected 2010-09-21
CGAGCGCAACGACGGCAATTTCGTGCGCGGCAATTTTCGCGTGCGCGGCGACGTGATCGAGGTCTATCCGACCTATGACGATTACGCGTACCGCATCGAGCTGTGGGGCGACGAGGTGGAGAGCCTGTCGCAGATCGATCCGCTATTGGGGCAGGTGAAGCAGACTTACGCGCGGCTGCCGATCTATCCCAAGACGCACTACGTGATGAGCGAGGAGACCAAGCGCGATGCACGGGAGAGCATCCGCGCGGAGCTGGAGTGGTGGCACAAGGAACTGGAAAAGCAGGGCAAGCTGATCGAATCGCAGCGCCTCTACCAGCGCACCATGTTCGATCTGGAAATGATCAAGGAGATCGGCTACTGCCACGGCATCGAGAATTACTCGCGGCATTTCTCCGGGCGTCTGCCGGGCGAGGCCCCGCCGACCCTGCTGGACTACCTGCCGCACGATTCCATGATCTTCCTCGACGAAAGCCACCAGACCGTTCCGCAGTTGCACGGCATGTATCACGGGGACCGGTCGCGCAAGGAAGTGCTGGTGGCCCATGGGTTCCGCATGCCGAGCGCGCTGGACAATCGGCCGCTGACCTTCGAGGAGTTCGAGCACCGCGTCAGCCAGGTGATTTATGTTTCGGCCACGCCGGGCCCGTACGAGCTGACGAAATCGGCGGGCGTGGTGGTGGAGCAGATCATCCGGCCCACCGGCCTGGTGGATCCGAGCGTGGAGATCCGGCCGGTGAAGGGGCAGGTGGACGATCTGCTGGGCGAGATCCGCAAGCGCGCGGCCGCCAACCAGCGCGTGCTGGTGACCACGCTCACCAAGCGCATGTCCGAGGACCTGGCGGAATACTACTCCGAGGTTGGGGTGCGTTGCCGCTACCTGCATTCGGAAGTGACCACGTTCGACCGCATCAAAATTCTGCGCGATCTGCGGCGCGGCGAGTTCGACGTGCTGGTGGGAATCAACCTGCTGCGCGAGGGGCTGGATTTGCCTGAGGTGTCGCTGGTGGCCATCCTGGATGCCGATAAGGAGGGCTTTCTGCGCTCGTCGGGATCGCTGATCCAGACCATGGGGCGCGCCGCGCGGCACGTGGAAGGGCACGCGATTCTGTACGCCGACGTGATGACGGACAGCATGCGCAAAGCGCTGGACGAGACGGGGCGGAGGCGGCAGACGCAGTTGGAATACAACGAGCGCCACGGCATCGTGCCGCAATCCATCGTGAGGCCCATCGACATGAGCCTGGTGGCGGTGGCCGAGGGCGACTATGTGACGGTGCCGCTCGAGGCCGACGAAGAGGTGGATAACCTGACGCCCGAGCAGCGCGAGCGCTTCGTCGGCGAACTCGAAGAGCGCATGCGCGAGGCCGCGCGGAAGTTCGAATTCGAAAAGGCGGCGCAGTTGCGCGACCGGGTGAAGGCGCTGAAGCTGCCGGCGGCTGGGTAGGTGGGTAAGGCTGGATCTCACCGGACCCAGAGGGTGCCCCGGCGCGGAGAAGCGGAGACAAGCGCGGAGAAAAACAGAGAAAGACCTGAGAGCACGGAGGAGGCGGAGCGGATCCACCCCACCAAGCGCGGATATTTTCAGGTTTGACCTTCTCTGTGTTTTCTCCGCGGTGAGATTTACGCCGTCGCCCGGTAGGCAACGGTCGCCGCCGCATTCACGCGGAATTTTCGGGATGCTACCCGCACGCCGGTCTTTCCGCCCGTGCTGCGCACAATGAAGCCGGTCATCACCAGGTCGATCGGGTAGATATCGCCGTACCTCGGCGGCCAGTCGACGAACATCTCGATGTGAGTGCCCACCGGCAACGCCCGGCGGCAGCGAAAGCTGAGCCCACTCGTGCTCAGGTCGCAGGTGGTTCCCGATCCGGTGCGCGGCATCGCCCCTTTCTGCGAGACGCGGTAATGGAGAGGAAGACGGATTTCGTAGCGGCGGTTGTCGCGCCGGTCGGCCAGGTATTCCACGCTTACCTCCGTAGCTCTTCCTGGGAGCTCCGCACGCGGAGCATGAGCGCTCGGAAGAGTCAAATTTTTGAGTTCGACAATGTTCAGCAATTCGGCGACCATGGCGGCGGCAGGCGGAAACGGTTGGAAACATTAGCTTTTTGGCCCGTTCCGCGGTTCGATCACGTACTTTTTACCCGGTCAAAACTGCTTCTCATAACCTCCATCCCATAACCTTCGTACTATGCGGAAGCGGGCCTTCCCCGCGTCTGGTACGATGAAGAATCCCCTCCCTTTCTTATGGCGTTGCGCTTCTACAATACGTTGTCTCAGCAGGTGGAGGACTTCTCACCGGCACGCGACAACACCGTCCGCATGTACACCTGCGGCCCAACGGTTTACGATTTTGCCCACATCGGCAACTTCCGCACGTTCACGTTTATCGATATTCTGCGGAAATGTCTCCGCGCCAACGGCTTCCGTCTGGACCACGTGATGAACGTGACGGACGTGGACGATAAGATCATCCGCAACGCGGTGGCCCAGCACAAGTCGCTCGAAGACTACACCGCCATCTACAAGAACGCTTTCCTCGAAGATTGCGGCCTGTTGCGCCTGGAGAGTCCCGAGCGGCTGGTCCCGGCTACCGCCCATATCGACGACATGGTGGAGGCCATTGAGCGCCTGGGCGCCGGCAACCACACGTACTCGAGCGACGGCTCGGTGTACTTCCGGATCTCCACGTTCCCCGGATATGGCAAGCTCTCGCACAACGATTTCAGCGGCAACCTGGCGGGTGCGCGCGTGGATGTCGACGAGTACGAAAAGGCCGACGCCCGCGATTTCGCACTCTGGAAGGCGCCCAAGGAAGGCGAGCCGGCGTGGCAGACCCCGCTCGGGCCGGGGCGGCCGGGCTGGCACATCGAGTGCTCCGTAATGGCCATCAAGTACCTGGGCGAGACGCTCGACATTCACGCGGGCGGTATCGACCTGGTCTTCCCGCACCACGAAAACGAAATCGCGCAATCCGAATCGCTCACCGGCAAGCCGTTCTCGCGCTTCTGGCTGCACGCCGAGTTTCTCATGGTGGAAGGCCAGAAGATGTCCAAGTCGCTGGGCAATTACTACACGCTGCGCGACCTGGTGGGTCGCGGCTATGCGCCCGAGGCCATCCGCTACCTGCTGGCCTCGGTGCCTTATCGCAAGTCGCTCAACTTCACGCTGGACGGGCTGAAATCGGCGGCCATCGCCATCGAACGTCTGCGCAATTTCAAGCTGCGCCTGGAGACCGACCGCTACCAGCCGGGCCATAACGAACAACTGGCGGCGCGCACCGCCGCGGCGTCGCAGGCATTCGGCGACAGCCTGAACGACGACCTGAACACGGCCGAGGCGCTGGCCGCGGTGTTCGAGTACGTGCGCGACGCCAACAGCGCCATGGATTCGGGCGAGTTTCGCGCGGGCAATGTGGCCGCCGCGGCAGAATTTCTGGGCCGCTTCGACAGCATCTTCCAGGTGCTCGAGCCCGGCGTGCAGGCGGGCCAGATCTCCGACGCGCAGGTGGAGTCCCTGATCGCCGAACGCAACGCCGCCAAGAAGGCCCGCAATTTCGCCCGCGCCGACCAGCTTCGCGAAGAGCTGCTGCAGCAGGGCATCATCCTGGAAGACACCAAGTCCGGCGTTCGCTGGAAGAGGAAATAGAAGGTGAAGATTCACACCAAAGCCGTACATGCGGGCGACCGCAAGAGAGCCCCGCAGAACATCCCGGTCACCACCCCCATCTACACCGCCTCGAGCTATTCTTGCGAGTCCATGGAACAGCTCGACCGCGTCTTCGGCCAGGAGGAGCCGGGCTACTGTTATTCGCGCTACGACAACCCGACCAACGGCGCGCTCGAAGAGCTGGTGTGCTCGCTCGAAGGCGGGCACGGAGCGCTGGCCTGCGCCTCCGGAATGGCGGCCATCCAGATGGCGGTGGTCACGGCGTTGAACGACCGGCGGAAATCGGTGGTCGCGGCCAACGCCACTTACGGGGCCACCGTCAGCCTGCTGATGAAGGTGCTGGAGCCGTCGGGAGTGGCCGTGCGCTTCGCCGACATGTGCGATCTCGACACGCTGCGCGCGGTGGTGGCCGAGGCCCGGCCCGGCTGCATCCTGATGGAGACCATCTCGAATCCGCTGCTGCGGGTGGCGCAGATGGACCGCATCGCCGAAATCGGCCGCGAGGCCGGCGCGGCGCTCGTGGTGGACAACACTTTCGCCACACCGATGATCGTGCGGCCGCTCGAATTGGGCGCGCACTTCAGCGTGCACAGCGTGACCAAGTACCTGGCCGGCCACGGCGACGTCCTGGGCGGCGTGGTGGTCACGGACCAGCAGCACTTCGACAGCCTGCGCACCCTGTCGCGCGCCATCGGTCCGGTGCTGGGCCCCTTCGAGAGCTACCTCACGATGCGCGGCATCAAGACCTTCCCGTTGCGCATGGAGCGGCAATGCGCCAACGCCTGCCGCGTGGCCTCGTGGCTGAGCACGCATCCCAGGGTGGGTCGCGTCCACTTTACGGGCGACCCGTCGCATCCCGACGCGCCCGCCATCCGCCGCCTGTTTCCGGCGAACCTGTATGGCGCGATGGTGAGCTTCGAGATTAAAGACGCGGGCCAGGCGGAGATCTTCCGTTTCATGGATGCGCTCAAGCTGGTGGTGCGCGCGACCTCGCTCGGCGACGTTCACACCATGATGCTGTATCCGGTGATGAGCTCGCACCGCGAGATCTCGCCGAAGCACCGCGAGCGCATGGGCATCAAGGAGGGTCTGGTGCGGTTGTCAGTAGGGATTGAGGCGCCGGAAGACATCATCGAAGATCTGGCGCAGGCGCTGGGGTGAGGTGGGACAGACGATCGGTTTTTGTCGTCTGTCACGCGACCACCCCCTTTGCCGCCGGCCGGCAGTCACTTGCAATTTTGCATTCGTAATGCATAATTGCAAGTAGAGGCCTCCCGTGAGCCGCCGCTACATCCCGCGTGCGTTGGAGCCGGTCCTCCGAAGGGCCGCCCGGCAGTTCCCCGCAATGGTGTTGACGGGTCCCCGCCAGGCGGGCAAGACCACTCTACTGAAGCACGTCTTTGGCAGGGATTGCGCCTACGTTTCACTGGAACCGCCCGATGTGCGCGCTTCAGCGCTCGCCGACCCTCGCGGCTTTCTGGAGATGAGCCCTCCGCCCGTCATCTTCGACGAGGTTCAATACGCACCCGACCTGCTGCCCTATATCAAGGAGCGGATCGATGAACGCCGCGACGCTCACGGTCAGTACTTTCTGACTGGTTCGCAAAACCTGCTCCTGACGGAAGGGATTACGGAATCCTTGGCAGGCCGGACCGCGATGGTGCGGCTGCTGCCGCTTTCACGGCGCGAGGAGCGCGGGAGATTGCTCGATCCGCTGCCGTGGGAGTCGCCGGCCAAGCGCGTTGGCGTCAGGGGCATCGCACGCATAGACCTTTGGAAGGGCTGGCTGCGGGGCGGATATCCCGAACTGGCCGCGGAACCGGATCGCGATATTTCGCTGTGGCATTCCAGCTACATCCAGACCTATTTGGAACGTGACGTTCGGTCGCTGCGCCAGGTGGGCGACCTGACATCGTTCCAGAGCTTCCTTCGCGCCCTGGCGTCCAGGAGCGGCCAGCTTCTGAACCTTACCGACGTGGCGCGCGACCTTGGTATCGCGGTCAACACGTGCAAAGCGTGGATGTCGGTACTCGAGGCCACCTTCCAGGTTATTGTGTTGCGGCCCTATCATGCGAACGTCGGAAACGCCTCGTCAAGACGCCGAAAGTATACTTCACTGACACCGGAACGCTGTGCCACTTGGCGGGTTTGAAGGACCCGGAGCATGCTGCGTCAGGCCCCATGGGCGGCGCGATCTTCGAGACGGCCGTTCTTCTCGAAATCGTGAAGGCATTTGTGAACCGCGGCGAAGAACCGCAGGTCTACTTCTGGCGCACTTCGGCCGGTGTGGAAGTGGACCTCATGGTCGAAACCGGCGGCAAACTGATCCCCATCGAAGTGAAACTCTCCGCGACACCGCGGCCGGCGATGGCCGATGCTATCCGAACGTTTCGTGAAGACCTCGGTGAAAAGGCCGGCCCCGGTTACGTCATTCACCCCGGCAAGGTCCGGCTGCCACTGGCGCCGAATGTGGTCGCGCTACCGTTCGGCGAGCTGTGATCACTCTCGATGCCTGACCCGCCCAGCCAGACCGTTTGTGGCATACTCGAACTGGAGACGTCATGACGTTGGACGAATTGCGATCTCGATATCGCGATCGAATCATCGGACTCGCGGAGAAGCGCGGGGCGCATAATGTTCGCGTATTCGGGTCAGTCGCTCGGGGCGATCAGCGTTCCGACTCCGACATCGACTTCCTGGTCGATTTCGAGCCAGGCCGCTCGTTACTGGATCTGACCGGCTTCTGGCTCGACCTCGAAGGGACCCTGGGTTGTAAGGTGGATGTCGTTTCCAGCCGGGGTCTGAGGCCGCGCGTCGCGCCGGAGGTAATGCGCGATGCGATCGCGCTATGATGGCGGACCGCCTCCGGTTGCTTGACGCGGCGGAGTAGTCACTCGCGGCCCGCGCCTGCGCCACCACCGATCTGACGCAACCTGAGACCTTGCACCGGATGCGGCAGCAAAGTCTCCGCTGCCGCGAGAAACCGCAAGGTGTGCGGCAAGGTCGCATGCAGCTCAAACGAAGCTTCATCCACCCACTCCGAATGGACCGCGAACACAACCGGTTCCCGCACCGACTCAAACACATCAATGCTCAAACAACCAATCTCGGCGCGGGAAGGTTCATTGACCCGAAGCAACTCATCGCGAAATGCCGATTCCTTTTCCGGCAGCGGCTCGAAGCGGAGAATAACGTGAAAAGACACGTCCTGCCCCCCTACATCACCAGCGCATTAAACAGCATCTTGAACGTCAAGTAACTCTGCGCGCGATACTGCGGCCGCATCCCGAACAGCACCACGTGCCCGCTGCCCGTGGGCGCGTCAATGAGAGCCGCCTTGCCCGCGATCACCTTCTCGCCCACCAGCCACCCCGAGGCCAGCACGCCCGAATCCGGATACCGCGCCACCACCGGCAACTGCGTCTCCCACGCCGGACTCTGCTCGCTCCAGATCGCGATCTCCGCCGGCACTCCATACGCCAGCGGGCTGCGCGTGTCGACCCTGGCATTCAGCAGCGATCCCGGCGAATAGAACTCGCTCGATCCGCTCACGCGATTCGCTTCGGGCGGCGGTTCCGTGTCCCCGCCGCGTCCGCCGCGCCCGCCCGCGGGAGTCACCAAGCGAGCCTGCACGCCCAGCCTCGTGACCGCGTACTGCGAAGCGCCATTCAGAAACACCAGCGTGCCCCCGGCATTGGCAAACTCCTTCAGCACGTCCGCGCCCTTGGTGCCGATCCCGCCCGTGTACTCCTCCGGCATGTTGCGCTGTCCGTTTTCGATACTGGCTGCAGCCTGGTCGGCAAACACGATCGCATCGAACTTCTTGCGCAAATCGCCCGCCTGAATATCCTTATTGTGTACCGTGGTGTACGCAAACCCGATCTGGTCGAACAGCCAGCGCGTCCACCCTTCGTCCATGTTGCTCCCCGTCCACGGCTGGTACAGCGCCACCCGCGGCTGCTTCAACGGGCGCCATCCGGCCTGCGCGGTCAGAGAAAAATCTCCGCTGGCCCCATCGCGCCACACCGATTTGCCGTCCTTCCACGCGCGATTCACCGCCACCCACGAATCCGTGTCCGAGGCTTTCAGCACCGGCCCCTTCGCAGCCGGAGCCGCCTGCCACTCGCCCGAAAACGTCACCGGCTGCTGCACCGTCTTCACCTCCACGCCCATCAGCATCGGCAGCGTGTTCGCCGTCACGTCGTACGGCCGCTTGGGAGGACCGCCGGGATACAGCAGGTCGTTGGGATAATGCTGCACTTCGAGCAGCGTTTTGGCCCACCCGCTGTAGGGCTGATGCATCGAGACCACCGCGCTGCCGTCCGCGCCCCGGCCCACCTCCACCTGCCCGAAACGCAGCGTCTCGATCAGCTTCCGCGTGGCCCCCGGGTCGCGCTGGTTCGACGAAATCACGAAGCCCCACGGGTCCGTCCGCGCCACCTGCCGCGCGCCTACCCGGTAGAAATTCCGCAGCAGTTCTTCACGATGCAGCGCGGCGTTGTACAGGCATGACTCAAACGCGATCATCTGGTAGTCGATGATGTCGCGCAATCGCCACGTTCCCCCCATCCACGGCTCCAGGTAGTTCCACGAGCGCTCGCGCGGATTGTATCCCAGCGCGTTTTCCGAGATCTGGTCGGCCGTCATGATCATGGGCGAAGCAATCCGCGCGCTGGCCGATTCCGTCAGCAGCCGCAGCCCGCCGTGAAATGCCATGAAGTGCCGCGAAGGCGTCCAGAAATCGTAGACCCCGTGGATGGCGACCCCAGTCTTCCCGGCCGCCGTCAGGTCCACCGCCATCGACGTTCCCATCATGTTCATCTCCTGCATCAGGATGGCGTCGATATTCGGTTCCGTGGGGTCGAGCCACGGCGGCACGAAGAGGCGCGCGCCGTTGCCGCCCATCTGGTGCACGTCGTAGGTGATCTCGGGATGCCACACGTTGTGCAGCTTCGAGACCGTCGCCCGCGTTTCCGGCTGCGAGAAGATATACCAGTCGCGATTGTTGTCGTGCCCTACGTACTTGTGGTACAGCTCCGGCGGGTTCGAGCCTTCGTACGGCGTGCCCAGCGTCTTGCGATACCACCGCGTCACGATGTCCACGCCGTCCGGATTCTGGGAGGGCACCAGCAGCAGGATCACGTCCTTGAGAATCGCGCGGTGATGCGGCGTGTCCTCGGTCAGCAGCTTGTAGGCGAACTCCACCGCGGTATGCGTCGACGCAATCTCGGTAGCGTGAATCGAGCAGGTGATCAGCACCACGGTCTTGCCCTCCGGCAGCAGCTTTTCCATCTCCGCCGCTGACGTCTTCCGCGGGTCCGCGAGCTTCTGCTGGATGCCGATATATTTGTCCAGATGCTTCAGCGTCTCGGCATCCGCGATGGTGGCCGCGATGAAGGGACGGCCTTCGGCGGTCTTGCCGATTTCCTCCACCCGGATTTTGTCGCTCGACTTGGCCAGCGCCTGGAAGTAGCCCACCACCTTGTCCCAATCCAGCACCGTCTTGTCGGCGCCGATCTCGTGGCCGAAGTAGCTCTGGGGTGTGGGAACGGCGGCGAAAACGGAACACGCCGCCACCAAAACGCACGCGATTCTCTTACGAACGGCTCTCATGGCAATACCTCCAGCATCCTGTCGATCTCCGCGGGACTAATGTAAAAGTGCGGCGAAGTCCGGACCCACCCGGCCCGCGGCGCCGCAGTGATCCCGGCGGCCCGCAGCCTCCGCACGATCTCCCTCTCGTCGAATCCCGGCTTGCGGAAGCTCACGATTCCCGCGCCCGTCTCGGGTGTCCGATTTCCCAACACTTCATAGCCTTTGGCCTGAACACCCTCCGCGATCCGATCGCCGAGATTTTGGACAACCGGGGCGATTTCTCCGACCCCGACTTCGAGTAGAAATTCAATTGAAGCCTGCAAACCAAAGCATCCAATGGTATTTAGCGTTCCGCACTCATACCGGCCTGCATCCGGGCGAAGCGCCATATCCCGCGATCCGTAGTCGTTGTACCCCGCCACGTTAGTCCAGCCGAATTCCACAGGCCTCACTTGAGCCATAAGCTCCTGATTTATGTAGAGGATACCGCACCCTTCCGGACCCAGCAGCCACTTGTGCCCATCGGACGCCAGCGCGTGGATGCCGCAGGCACGCACATCCAATGGAAATGCCCCAAGGCCCTGGATCGCATCTACCAAATAAATGCAATGATTACGTTGGCAGATTTCACCAATCGCTTGAACGGGAGCCCGGTATCCGGTCAGGAACTGTACAAAACTGATCGCCAGCAACCGTGCCCCCCGGCAGGCTTCGTCGATCCGCTCCAAGGGGTCGGTCACGGAGAGCCACGTCACCGTTACGCCCTTTTCTTCCAATAACTTCCATGGGTAGACGTTGGCCGGGAACTCCTCCTGGAACCCCACGATCCGATCGCCGGACCGCCAATCCAGCCCCATCGCCACCGTCGCAATCCCCTCTGAGGTGTTTTTCACCAACGCGATCTCGGAGCGGTCCGCCCCAATCAGCCTGGCCGCCGCTACGCGCACGCCCTCATACGCCGCCAGCCACTGGTCGTAGTGCAGGCTGCCGAAGTTGGTGCAATCGTCCGCCAGGCGCTTCATGGCGTCGGCCGCCGGTTTGCACAGGGGCGCCACGGCGGCGTGATTCAGGTAGATCAGGTGCTCCCGAACCGGGAACTGGCCGGCGTATCGTTCGCAAAGAGCCGGTTCGGCCAAAGAATTTGCATTTATATTCGAGCCCATTCCCTCTACAATACGTTATGAGGGCCAACCGATGCGATCCCGTTTCGCCATAATCCTGACCGTCGCATTCGCCGTAGCGGTAGCGCATGCCGACGACCAAAAGAATAAAAAGGACGACCCCAGCCAGATCGGCAACCGCGATGTCGGCAAGGGCATCAACTTCTACACGCTGCAACGCGAGATGGCGCTGGGCAAGCAGTTGGCGCAGGAAGTCGCGCGCGAGGCCAAGCTCAACACCGACCCCATCCTGGCCGAGTACATCAACCGCCTCGGACAGAATCTGGCCCGCAACTCCGACGCCAAGGTGCCGTTCACCTTTCAGGTGATCGAAGGCGAAGCGCCCAACGCGTTCGCCCTTCCCGGCGGCTACATCTTCGTCTATACCGGCCTGCTCGATATCGCCAGTGAAGAGGACGAGTTGGCGGGCGCCGTGGCCCATGAGATCGCGCACGTGGCCGCGCGCCACATGACCCGCCGCGCGACCAAGAGTGAGATCGCCAACATCGCCAGCATTCCGCTCAGCGTGCTCCTGGGCGGCTGGGGCGGATACGCCGCGCGCCAGGCCGCCGGCGTCGCCGTGCCCATGACTTTTCTGAAGTTCTCCCGCAGCGACGAGACGGAGGCCGATTACCTCGGGGTGCAGTACATGTATGC
>Ga0116216_10002992_pt1 | contig 11080 bp, 10 predicted proteins | sample Sb_taG_11_FD_89696 | JGI IMG/M metagenome (GOLD analysis project Ga0116216, IMG submission 89696) | Peat soil microbial communities from Weissenstadt, Germany - Sb_50d_3_AS metaG | ecosystem: Environmental > Terrestrial > Soil > Wetlands > Peat | place: Germany: Weissenstadt | collected 2010-09-21
GGCGCGGCACGCGGGTGGCGCCGTTGCGGCCGGCGCGGCACGCGGGCGGCGCGGTTGCGGCCGGCCGGACACGAGGTAACTGCAAAATTTGCCGAATCTTGCCTCTGCTAAACATAGCGAGCGCTCGCTATGTTTAGCGGAGGCAAGTGGCGTACAAGAAACGAAAGTCCCGACGCCCGAGCCATCCGCTCCCGGTCCCCGACGCCCGAGCCATCCGCTCCCGGTCCCCGACGGCGGCCGGGGGGCAGGCCCGAGACGCCTCTAGGATCAGTCCGCTAGTTCAAGATCCGCCTGCCAACAGCTCTGCAGCGACGCCGTCGAGCAAGTCCGACTCTGAGGTGGTCAGCACGTCGAAGCCGAGCGTGACCATCGCCTCAGCTAGCACGATCGCACCGCCGATGATCACGTCAGCCCTCTCAGACTCCAGTTCCGGCCGCTCGAGGCGCCGGTCCAAGGGCACCACTCCGAGCTCGTTGAGCAACCGCTCAATCGCCCCGAGAGTCAGCCGGGCGTGGTGGATGCGGCTCCAGTCGTACTCGAGGAGTCCCTGGTCGAGACGGGTGAGCGCGGAGACGGTGCCAGCGACGCCGATGATCTGGGTAGCACCCTGGAGCGCCGGCTGCGCCTCCACCGCGCCGGTCACGAGTCGGTGAACGTGCTCTCTCGCAGCGCGGAGCTCGCCCGCAAGCGGCGGATCGTGCGCGAGGAAGCGTTCTGTGATCCGCACGCAGCCGATCTCGAGCGACACGACCTGTAGGCCCGGGCCCGCGCCTCCCACCAGCTCTGTCGACCCGCCGCCGATGTCGATCACAAGGTACGGGCCTCCGGCAGGATCGAGACCTGCCGTCGCCCCGAGGTACGCGAGGCGACCCTCCTCCTCTCCCGGGAGCACCTCTGGAACCGTGCCGAGGACCCCCCTCACCCGCGCTGCGAACTCGTCTGCATTCTCGGCGTCGCGGGCCGCCGAGGTTGCCGTTGCACGGACCCGCGTGACACCCCGGTCGTCCACCACGGCCCGGAATTCCGCAAGGACATCGAGGGTTCGCTGCATCGCCCCCTCGGCGAGCCGCCCGTCACGGTCCACGCCCTGACCGAGCCGGGTGATCCGCATCATCCGCTCGAGAGATCGGCCGTCGGCGCCAACCACGAGGAGTCGGGTGGAGTTGGTGCCGCAATCGACAGCGGCGACCGGCCCGCTGGCGGCGACCGGCGCATAGTCAGTTGAGGCTACGCGGTACCCGCTGCGGTCGATGCCGAGCTTCTCACAGGTCCATCGGCCGACCGGGTCCTCACCCCCGGCGAGGTACCAGGCAACATGTGCGTGGAGACACTTCACGCCGCGTCGAGTCCCGCCTACGCCCCCCGTCGGCCGAGGACCGCTGTGCCCTGGCGGCAGCGAAACGTCGCGAAGTGCTTCGTAGCGCGCGTGTGCAGCCTCGATCTCGGCCGCATCAACCGCAGCTTCGGCTGCTCGGACGCCGCCCGCTGATTCGAGCCGGCTGACCAATTCTCGCTCCGCTCGACCGACGAGCCAAAAGCGAGTGGGCATAGGAGTGCCATTGTCGAGCAGCGGGGAGTTGAGGATCACGATCGGCATCCCGGACGAGTTGCGGACGACGATCTCGAAGGCTCCTTGGGGTGCCCTTCCGAGCAGCCCGGCGACGGCCTCCCAGTCGCCCTCAGTCACTGCCGGCGACGTCGCAATGAGTAGACGACGATCCGTGCGATGAGGAGGAGCCCCGCGATAGTCAGGTATGGGGCGAGACGCTTCATCACCGACCCACCCGCAACGTCGAGGAGGTCGACCGGCTCGGCCGGCGGCGAGTAGATCTGGCGGTAGCCCATGTCCGCGAGGGGCGGCTCTGGAGTGGTGCCGCCTTCCTCGACCTCGGCCCCAAGCTTCTCGGCCGTAGTCTGACTCGCACCTTCGAGCTCGGTTTCGCTGGCCGAGACGGAAGGCGGCGCTGGAGCCGCCTTCGCGCGACTGCGGCGGGCCCGAGGGGCGGCGTGCTCCTGCCCGTCCGCCGGAGCCGGAGCCGAACCGTTGCTGTCGACCGCCGCGGCTTCCTCAGAACTGGCGGCGGCTGGCGAAGCAGGCGCAGCGGTGGCAGCAGCCGCCGCGGGCGCGGCGGCAGCCCCGGGCGCGGCAGCAGCCGCGGGCGCGGCAGCAGCCGCGGGCGCGGCGAGCACAGTCGTCTCCAGGTTGTGCACGAACTGGTCGAGAAGCTTGCCCGAAACGTCGGCCAGCACGCCCCGACCGAACTGTGCGACCTTGCCCGTGATCGCGAGATCCGTGGCGACTTCCACCCTGGTGCCTTTCGCAGACGGGGAGAGGGTCGCTGTGATCAGAGCCGTCGCGTTTCCTTGCCCACGGGTCTCGCGACCTTCGGCCTTGAGCACGGCCCTGTGCGCCTTCACGTCGAGCTCCTCGAAACGAGCGGCTCCCCGATACGACGCCGTGATCGGCCCCACCTTGACCTTCACAACGCCCCGGTACTCGTCACCCTCCACCTCGCGAAGCTCGGCTCCGGGCATGCAGGGCGCGATCTTCTCGACGTCGGTGAGAACCGCCCATGCCTCCGCCACGGGTATCGCGACTTCAAATTCGTTGTTCAGCTCCATCGGCGCAGGTCCTCCTGAGTGTCGATGTCGGCCGTCACGCCCTCGCACGCTACCTCCGTGACGAGCTCGGGGCGTCGGTTGGCAAGAGACCGGGCGCCCTCGTCACCGCTGATGGGCAGCAGCGACCAGATCTCGGCGTCGAGTCGGACAGGGTGTCCCCGCTGACCGTAGTAGGTCGCGAAAACCATTGGGCCGCCGGGCGCAGCGGCAACGGTCCGCCAGGCCTCGACCGTGAGCCCGGGAAGGTCGCCGAGGCCGATCACCGCTGACAAGTGGCCCTGACGAGCGCACCAGTCGAGCCCGACTCGCAGTGAGGTCGCCTGACCGCGAGCCCAGTCCTCGTTGTGCAGCAACGTTGCTCCGTCCGGCACGACTCCGCTCAGGTCGACCGCGCCGCTGACAACGATGAGCTCGTCGAGCTCGGCTTCGAGAGCCGGAGCGATCGCCCACGCGATCAGCGGCTTGCCGCGTGTCTTGGCCAGCAGCTTCGCACCAGGGCTGGCGTCGCGGTGGTCCCGGTTGAAGCGTGTCCCGGCACCTCCACCTAGGATCACGGCAGCAACGGACATCTCCGGGAGCGTAACGGCTGAGGCGCCGAGGAGCGGTACCGCCGGCGCTGGGCGCCGGGAACCCGGAACTGGGCGCTGGGCGCTGGGGGCTGGGGGCTGGGGGCGCCTAGCGGCGGTGGATGGGGCCGGTCTCGCTGCGGAGGGGCGAGACGAAGCCCTCCGCCCGGCCGGTGCGGACCGCGATGATCTCGGCGCAGATCGCGACGGCGGTCTCTTCAGGTGTGCGGGCACCGATATCGAGACCGATCGGGCTCATCAGGCGCTCCTTCAACTCGGCTTCGTCGGCACCCGCCTCCAGGAGGCGCAGCCATCTTGTCTCGTGGGTGCGCCGTGAGCCCATGGCTCCGAGATACCCGACCCGGGTCCGAAGGGCGCCCAAGATCGCGGGAACATCGAACTTCGTGTCGTGCGTGAGCACGCAGACGGCGTCGCGAGGCCCGAGCTCGGCGCCAATCCGGTCCAGGTACCGGTCCGGCCAATCGACGACGACCTCGTCGGCCAGTGGGAACCGGACCTTGGTCGCGAAGACGGGACGGGCGTCGCACACCGTCACCGAGTAACCGAGCACCCTTCCAACCTCGACCAGCGCCCTCGTGAAGTCGACGGCGCCGAAGATGACAAGTCGCGCCGGCGGGGCGAACACTTCGAGAAAGACGGCGAGCTCTTCTCGGCGGGCCTCTCCACGAGGGCCGTAATGGCGGGTCACCGTGACGCCACGGTCGAGCGCGGCGAGGGCGTCGCGCGTGGCGATCCGGTCCAGCTCCGGGTCGCCGAGCGTGCCGAAGCTCCGACCGTCCGGGCGAACCACGAGCTTGGCGGCAAGCGTGGTGTGCCCCTCCGCCTCGCCCTCGACGGAGGTGACGGTCGCGAGCACGACGGGCTCGTCGGCAAGAAGTGCCGAACGAAGCTCGCGGTACAGCTCGCCGCTCAAGGCGTGGCCGCCTTCATCACCAGTCCAGCGGCTCGACCAGGACGTGTAGCGTGCCGCCGCACGTCAACCCGACGGCGAAGGCCTCGTCGTCGGAGTAGCCGAACGTGCAAACCTTTGGCATCCCGTCCGCGAGCACGGCCAAAGCCTCGGTGACAACGGCACCCTCGACGCACCCGCCCGAGACCGAGCCCGCGACCTCGCCGTCTTCGCTCACGGCCATGGTGGCGCCCGGGTCCCGCGGCCCGGAACCTTCGACGCCGATCACCCGCGCGATCGCGACGCGCCGCCCGGCGGCCTGCCACCGGTCGATGTCCCCAATCACTTCCTTCACCGGGCCATCACCTCCACAAGATGCTCGAGAGCGCGCAGGGAATGGCCCTCCGCGAAATCGTCAACAAAAGGAAGTGCCGCAGCCATCCCGCGAGCGAGCGGGGCGTAGCCGGGTGTCGACTTGAGCGGGTTCGCCCAGATGATCCGGTAGGCGACGCGGCGCAGGCGCTCCATCTCCGCCGCGAGCTCGAGCGGGTCCCCTCGGTCCCAACCGTCGGAGAGGATCACGACCACCGCTCCTCGCGCGATGCCGGCGACACCCCAGCGGTCGTTGAACGCACGCAGCCCCTCGCCCAGCCTGGTGCCACCGGCGAGGTCCGGCACCGATCCCGAGGCCTTCGCGAGGGCCGCGTCGGGATCCCGCCACGACAGCTCTCGGGTGATGCGCGTCAGGCGCGTGCCAAGGGTGAACGCTTCCACGTGGGCGCGGGCCGCGACGGCTGCATGTGCGAAATGAAGAAACGCGCGCGCATAGGGCTCCATCGATCCGCTCACGTCGACGAGGAGCACGGTGCGGCGGGGGCGCTCCGTGGGCGCAAGCCGCATGAGACGAACGGGCTCGCCCGAGGTCCGAAGAGCTCGACGTACCGAACGGCGGAGATCCAGCTCGCCGCCGCGGCGCGATGTGGGCCGGCGGCGCCGGCTTCGGCGCCTGGATGCGCGAGCCCGGAGCGACGCCATGAGCAGGTAAGCCTCGGCGAGCTCATCGGGCGTGCACGCGGCGAAGTCCTTGTCGCGGAGCACCTCGGTCGCGCTGTAGCGCAGCACCAGCGTCTTGTCGGGAGCCTCGCGATCAGGTTCCGGCGGCGCAGGCTCGCGGGAATCCTCGTCGTCATCGAGCGCCAACGTCACCGGGAGAGCGGCGACGGTCGCGGCGGTGACGGTCCTTCCAGACCAGAAGGCGGCGAAGGCCTGCGCATAGATTGGCACGTCCTCGGGTCGCCGGACGAACACGGCGTGGCCCGACCAGTACACCTGATCTGCCCGCCCCAGCCCGACGGCGGCCAAAGCCTCGGCGAACGACGTGACGGCGCTGACCGAGGCCTCCAGGCCGGCCGCACGGACGACCGCGCCGAAAGCGACGGCGAGGCGCGCCGGCTGCAGCGCTTCCGCTGGCTTCATTCAGCGGTCGCGATCGAGTGCGGCCCGGACAAGCTCGGCGATGCCTGCGTGACGCACGCGCTCCGCGTCCTCCCGGTACTTGAGCACGCTGCCGAGTGTGCGGTCGACCACGGTCTCGTCGAGCTTGCCTGCCTGGAGCACCGAGAGTGCCTGCGCCCAGTCGATGGTCTCAGCGACGCCGGGCACCTTGTAGAGGCCCATCGTCCGGAGCTGGGCGACGGCGCTAGCCACTTGGCTGGCAAGCTCGCGATCGATCCCGGGCACCCGTAGCTCGACGATGCGGACTTCACGTTCAAAATCGGGATGCTCGACCCAGTGGTACAGGCAACGACGCTTCAACGCATCGTGCACGTCACGGGTCCGGTTGGACGTGATGACGACGACTGGCGGCTGCTGCGCACGAAACGTCCCGAGCTCAGGAATCGTGATCGTGTAGTCCGACAGGATTTCGAGCAGGAAGGCCTCGAATTCGTCGTCGGCGCGGTCGAGCTCGTCGATCAGCAGGACCGGCGAAGCGCCAGGCCCCGAAGGGCCGCCGGCGCCCCCGGCAATCGCCTGCAGGAGTGGTCGCCTGACAAGGAAGCGCTCGGAATACAGCTCGTCCTCGACGTCTGCCCCACTCGCGCCGCGTGCCTCCGCCGCGCGCAGGTGCAGCAACTGGCGTGCGTAGTCCCACTCGTAGACCGCCTGCGAGACGTCGATGCCGTCGTAGCACTGCAGCCGGAGCAGCTCGCCACCCGTCCAGCGGGCGAGGACCTTGGCGACTTCGGTCTTCCCGACGCCGGCCTCGCCTTCGAGGAACAGCGGCCGCTGAAGCCGCAGCGCCAGGAACACGACCGTCGCAAGGCCATCGTCGGCAAGGTAGTCGTGCGCCGCGAGCGCCCGGGCCACGTCGTCAGGTTCGCTTGGCGGCGTCCAGGGTTGGGTCAGGCGCCCACCTCCTCGAGGGCGCGCCGGACGAGCACGCGTGCGAGGTGCCTGCGGAACTCGCTCGACGCGTTGAGATCCGACGACGGTTCCGTCCCCTCGCCCGCGAGCTCCGCGGCGTCGGTCGCCGAGGCGCCGTCGGCGAGAGCAGCCTCGACCGCTGTCGCGCGAAGCGGGACCGAGCCCATGTTCACGAGGCCGATCGCGGTCGACCCGTTGCGCACCGCCACGACCCCGACGATGGCCCAGTCCTGGGCACGCCGGTTGAACTTCTGGAACGACCAGGTCGCACCAGAGGACTTCGGGACCCGGATCTCGGTGAGCAGCTCGTCGGGCGCCAAGGCCGTCTCCAGGAAGCCGCGGTGGAACTCCGACGCCGGGATCTCACGCTGACCTTCGGGCCCGCGCACGACAAAGGTGCCCCCCAGGGCGAGCACCGCGGCAGGAAGATCCGAGGCCGCGTCCCCGTGCGAGATGGACCCGCCGATCGTGCCCCGGTGACGAACTTGCGGGTCACCCACCTGCCCGGCGACATGTGCGAGCACCGCCACGTGCGAGCGCACGAGCGGGTCCGTCTCGAGCGTCCGGTGACGCGTGAGCGCGCCGATGGCGAGGTGATCGCCGCCGTCTCGCACGTAGGAGAGCTCGCTCAGCCGGCCGATGTCCACCAACCTCGCCGGCGTCGCCAGCCGAAGCTTCATCAGGGGTAACAGCGAGTGGCCGCCCGCCAGCAGCTTGGCCTCGTCGCCGTACTCGGCGAGCTGCGCCAACGCGTCATCGGCCGAGGACGCTCTCGAGTAGTCGAATTTCGCGGGGATCATGGTCGTGCCTCCTGAGCGGTCGTTTCTTTTCCTGAACCGGACGCGGACCTCGCGGCGCGCACGAGCGACCAGACCCGCTCGGGCGAGGCCGGCATGTCGATGTCGGTGATGCCGAGATGAGAGAGCGCATCCACGATGGCATTGATCACCGCGGGCGCCGACCCGATCGTCCCGGCCTCGCCGACGCCCTTCACGCCGAGCACGTTCGTGGGTGACGGCGTCACCGTGTGGTCGAGGTCGAAGCTCGGGAACTCCGCGGCCGAGGGGACCAGGTAATCGGCAAAGGTCGAGGTCAGCAAGTTTCCGGCCTCGTCGTAGACGGCGTCCTCCCAGAGCGCCTGCGCGATGCCCTGAGCGATGCCGCCGTGGACCTGGCCCTCGACGATGAGCGGGTTCACCTGATTCCCACAGTCGTCCACCGCCGCATACGACACCAGCCGGACGAACCCGGTCTCCTCGTCGACCTCGACCACCGCGATGTGGGTGCCGAAGGGGAAGGTGAAGTTCGGTGGATCCCAGTTGACCGACGCCTGGAGCAACGGCTCGGTGCCCTCGGGCAGGTTGTGCGCCGTGAAGGCCTCGAAGGCGACGGCTGCGAACGCCATGGCCCGGTCGGGCGAGCCCCTCACGGCGAAGCTCCCGCCCTCGTAGACGAGGTCCGCCTCGGCCGCCTCGAGCTGATGCGCTGCGATCTTGCGGGCCTTGTCGATGACGAGGTCGGTGGCGAGCGCGATCGCCGTGCCGCCGACCGCCAAGGACCGCGAGCCGTAGGTGTCGAGGCCGAACGGCGAGATCGAGGTGTCCGAGTGGAGCACCTCGACGTCCTCGGGCTGGATCTGGAGCCGGTCGGCGACGATCATCGACCACGAGGTCTCATGGCCCTGGCCGTGTGGCGACGTCCCCGTGACCACCTGGACCTTGGCGGTCGGCAAGACGCGCACCGTCGCTGCCTCCCAACCGCCGGCCACATAGTTCAGGGAGGCGAGCACCCGGCTCGGCGCCAGGCCGCACATCTCGACGTACGTCGAGATCCCGACTCCGAGATGACGGGTCGCGCCGACCGCCCGCCGGCTGGACTGCTCCGCCCGGACCTCGTCCACGTTCGCGATCTGAAGGGCCCGGTCGAGTGTCGGCTCGTAGTTGCCGCTGTCGAAGACGAGCCCCGCTGGAGAGGGGTACGGGAACTTGTCGGGCGCGATGTAGTTGCGCCTGCGGATCTCTTCCGGCGCGACGCCCACCTTGCGGGCGAGCGCGTCCATCGCGCGCTCGATCGCGTACGTCGCCTCCGGGCGGCCGGCGCCGCGGTAGGCGTCGGTGGGAGTCTTGGTCGTGAAGACCGACGTGCACCGGAACGAGTAGGCCCCGACGTCGTACACGCCGTGGTAGAGAAACGCCCCCAGTAACGGGATGCCCGGCGTGACCAGCTGCAGGTAGGCGCCCATGTCGGCGAGAAGCTCGACACGCACGGCGAGCAGCTTGCCCTCCGCGTCGGCCGCGAGCTCGATGTTCTGGATCTGGCCACGACCTTGGATCGTGGCCTGGGCTGCCTCCATCCGCTCCTCGGTCCAGCGAACCGGGCGGCCGAGCTTGCGAGCGAGGGCGACGCAGACCAGCTCTTCTGCGTAGACGTTCAATTTCGAGCCGAACCCGCCACCGACCGAAGGGGCGACGACGCGCAGGCTCGCCTCCGGCACGCCGGTCGTCACGGCGAGCATGGTGCGCAGGATATGGGGGATCTGAGTGGCGGAGTAGACGGTCAGGCCACCTCCGAACACCTCGGGCACGACGCAGACGCCGCGTGGCTCCATGGCAGCCGGGATGAGGCGCTGCTGAACGTAACGCTCGGAGACGACGTGCGTGGCGCTCGCGAATGCCTGCGCCACGGCGTCCGGGTCCGGGATGAGCTCCCACACGTAGGAGACATTCGTGCCGAGCGACGGATGGACGAGCTCGGCATCCGAGCGCGCCGCCTCGAGGTCGATCACAGCCGGGAGCGGGTCGTACTCGACGACGACGGCGGCGCTGGCGTCGACCGCCTCGTAAGCCGAGCGCGCCACGACGACCGCGACGGCGTCGCCGACATAAGCGACCTGCTCGACTGCGAGCGGGAGGTGCAGCGGCGCCTTCATGTCCGCGGTCACGGGCCAGGCACACGGGAGCCCCCCTGCCCAGGCGTCACGGAGATCAGCGCCCGAGTAGGCGGCCACGACACCGGGATAGGCGAGCGCCTCCTTCAAGTCCACCGAGCGGATCGCCGCGTGGGCGTTCGGGCTGCGGACGAACGCCACGTGCAGGGCGCCGGGAATCTGGAGGTCGTCGACGAAACGGGCTTCCCCGGACAAGAGCGCCGGGTCCTCCCGGCGGAGCCGTCTGGTCCCGAGGATCCGGGACCCCGATCCCTGCCCGGAGGCTGCCTCCGGAGGAGCTTCTTCGTTGGTCTCGACGGTCGTCATCGTCCCGAGCCCCACGAGCTCAGCTCGGGCTTGCGCGCCGCCGCGAGCGCCGCTTTGACGATGTTGTGGTAGCCGGTGCACCGGCACAGGTTCCCCTCGAGCCCGATACGAACCTCGGCCTCGGTCGGGTCGGGATTCTCGGCGAGAAACGACGAGATGGCCATCACCATGCCAGGAGTGCAGTAGCCGCACTGGAGGCCGTGGTTCTCCTGGAACGCCTGCTGGATCGGGTGCATGGTCCCGTCGCGCGCCATTCCTTCGATGGTCGTGACGTCATCGCCGTCGGCCTGGACGGCCAGCACCGTGCAGGACTTCACGGACTCGCCGTCGATCAGGACAGTGCAGGCACCGCAAGAGGTCGTGTCGCAACCGATGTTCGTGCCCGTGAGCCCGAGCACGTCGCGCAGATAGTGGACGAGCAGGAGGCGCGGTTCGACATCGTGCTCCTCCTGAACCCCGTTCACGGTCATCGTGACCTTCACATCGGCCCCCTCTCTCGTCGCCGGGAGTGTGGCGACGTCATCTGATGTCGCGACCCTAGGCCCCGCGGGCCGCGGCCTCAATGGCCTGCCAGACCCTGACCGGCGTCGTCGGCATGTCGACATGGCGCACCCCGAGATGCCCGAGGGCGTCGACCACGGCGTTTTGGACTGCCGGTGTCGAGCCGATCGTGCCGGACTCGCCGATGCCTTTGGCACCGAGTGGGTTTCTCGGGGTGGGAGTCTCGGTGAACCGGGTCTCGTAGCTCGGCAGCTCGGCCGCAGACACGAAGGCGTAGTCGGCCAGGTTCCCTGTCAGCGGGTTGCCCTCGGCGTCGTACACGAATTCCTCGAGGAGCGCCTGCCCGACGCCCTGGGCGATCCCGCCGTGGACCTGGCCCTCGGCGAGCAGAGGATTGAGGATCGTGCCTGCGTCGTCGACAGCGATGTGGCGCAGCAGCGTGACCTTGCCGGTCTCGACATCGACGTCGACGACGGCGATGTGGGTGCCGAACGGGAAGGTCGCGCCCGGCGCCGTGAAGTCGACCTCCGCCATGAGCGGGCTGCCGTCACGATCGAGTGACGCCTGAGCGAGCTCGCGCCAGCTCCGGGCGAGGGCGGGGGTGCCAGCGACGTGGAACTGGCCGGCCGTCTTGTCGAGGACGACGTCGTCGGGCGCCGCCTCCAAGAGGTCTGCAGCGAGTTGCCTGGCCTTGCCGACGACCTCGCCCGCAGCCTCGTGCACCGCCACGCCACCGGTCTGAAGCGAACGCGAGCCGAAGGTCCCGACGCCCCGAGGCACGATGTCGGTGTCCCCGTGGATGAC
>Ga0116216_10002998_pt1 | contig 11069 bp, 6 predicted proteins | sample Sb_taG_11_FD_89696 | JGI IMG/M metagenome (GOLD analysis project Ga0116216, IMG submission 89696) | Peat soil microbial communities from Weissenstadt, Germany - Sb_50d_3_AS metaG | ecosystem: Environmental > Terrestrial > Soil > Wetlands > Peat | place: Germany: Weissenstadt | collected 2010-09-21
AAGCGCGATCAGTCCAAGGCAGCCTTCGACGCCAAGCGTGCTGAGCACGACGCGGAGATCGCTGAGCGCGACGCCGAAGACGCCGTCGATTTCGCCTACTCCGCCATCGAAGAGGCTGAGGCTGCTGTCCTCGACGCTATCCAGGCGCGCGCCGCGGCAGACGACCCGGAGACCGCAAAAAGCCTGGCCAATGCTTAGCCGCGAGCGACCGATCGCGTCGAACTCGGCTTGAGTGATGACACCGCTGTCGAGCAGCTGCTTGGGGTTCTCGATCTCACTGGCCGCGCCGCCCGTTACCCCTCAGAGCGCACCCGCGTGGCCGTCGCCGTGCGTTTCGATGACGTAGCCATCGGATCATCTCCTTCTCCGGTGATGAAACCAGCGCCCCACCAGAGACCCGCTGCTGGACAAAAATGCGTTCCCAAAACGGGGGAACGTCAGCCGGATAGCGGGCTACCGAGAGCGTCAGCAGGCGGCTGTATCAGCAGCCACCCCCTCGACCTGGCTGCGGGAACTACACAACGAGCGCCGGATAGCGTCGAACCCGTTGCAGTGGTCGAGAACTCCTGACACTCGTGATTCTGTCACGCAGCAATCGCCCGAGTGGGTCGGAAACGCACCGCTGCTCCAGCGCGCATACGCCCTCGCCACTGAGGCGCATGGCTCGCAGACCAGAGCTACCGACCAGACGCTGTTTGTCGAGCATGTCCTGGAGGTCGCGACCCTGCTTCACGATGCCGGCTTCGACGAGGAGTTGATCGCTGCCGGGCTGTTGCACGACGCTGTCGAGCGGGGCACCGCGACCGAGCGCGACGTACGCGCCGAGATGGGTGACGCAATCGCCTCGCTCGTGATGGCGCTCACCGAGGACCGCTCGCTCGAGTCGTTCGCCGAACGCAAGACGAAACTGAGAACCCAGGTCATGGCGGCAGGCCCGCGAGCGACCGCGATCTTCGCTGCTGACAAGCTCTCGGATATCCGCGGCCTCCAACGAGGGATCGACGCCTCCCGGGGCTCGATCGAAGCTCGGATGGGGACCTCCATCGCCGCCATGGTCGGCCACTACCGCGAATCGGTCGAGATGATCGAATCGAGCGACCCAAACTCGTGCTTCGTCCCGGCGCTGCGCCACGCACTCGAAATCCTGACCACACCGGACAAATTGGAATAGCTGCGGCCTCGTCGCGTCCGACGCGCATGGGCTCGGCAAACCTGACCGTGAACTACCCGCTCGGTCCTGGAAATAGCCTCGATTCGATTCCATCAAAGCCGCTCGTGCCTCGCGCAAGTCGAGTTCGCGCTCGACCAGGTTTGTCGTTTTGATTGTTGTTGTTCCAGCGATTGATCTCAACCATCAGCGTGCCGCTGAAGAACTGGCGGCGGCGGAACACCGGGTGCGCTTCGCTAAGGCGGCAAAGGCGGGCGGTGAAGTCCACCAGGTCGGTGTGCTGTGCGGCTGCGCTCCAGTCAAGCCAGGTGAGCTCGTTGTCCTGGCAGTAGGCGTTGTGGTTGCCGCCCTGACTGCGCCCGAACTCGTCGCCGCCGAGCAGCAGCGGCACGCCTTCGGACAGCAGCAGCGTGGCGATGAAGTTGCGTTGCTGGCGAGTCGCGGGCCTGGGGCGGAGGGTGTCTGGCACCGGAAACGGCGGGCGCGAAGGTCGGAGGCCTCGCTAATTCTCCTGCTCGCTCTCCGGAGCCAGTCGTCTCGCTCGGTCAGTCGGGCGGTGCTTCGCCGAAGACGCGCATCCAGATCAAGCCGGCGGCGCGGGGTTCGCGAGCGCACCGATCCCGGCTTGCGGTCCGGACCACAGCAGTCGCTTGACCAGTGGGCTCTCCGTCAATCGCTTGACCGCTGGGTGCTGCGTCATCGACGCCGGGATTCAATCAGAGCTTGCGCGGCTGCCCAGGTAGGGGGAGCCGTGGATCGCGATGCGGAGGACGGCGCGTATCGCGTCCGACGGACCTTCCGGCATCGCGGCTGATGGCGAGGCGCCAGAATGCTGCGGAGCGATCCGCACACGGAGAGTCTGTGGTCTGGATCGAAACCGGAGCGGGGGGGTCGAGCTTCGCCGCCTCGCCGTCAATTCCGGCCGCGACCGGGCCATCGGAGCCGACCTCAACGACGGTGCGGACCACTCCTCAACGGGCTTGTGAGCGCCGCCCGCGGCGTCTTCCCCGGCCACTGTGATGCCGAGCATTCCGGCGTCCAGGCGTGGGCGTGTGCCGGACCCGAGCACACGTCCGAGCCGGTATGGGTCGTTGGAGACGAGCACCACCGCGCCGGTCTTGTGCTCGCGGCCATCGGCGCCAATCCACCCCAGGTCGAGTTCCTCGCCACCCCGCCCGAGCACCGTAGGTACCTATCGGCGAGCGTTCGGAGCTTCGCGTCGCGGTAACCGGCGCTCTGGACCGCTTCGGCGTACAGGCCTCGCGACCCTTTGTGAACGCGTCGAGAGCTCCGACGACGTCGTCACGGTCGACACCGAGATCAAGCGCGAAATGGTTACGCGTCCCCGCCGGCACACACACGTACGGCAGTCCACGCTCCGCAGCGATCGCGGCGACGATCGCCTGTGCGCCGTCGCCGCCGGCCACGCCGACCGAGTCAGCGTCGTTCTCGATCGCATCGCGTACCAGTTTCCCGAGGTCGTCACCGAGATGAAGCTCGACCGGCTCCACGCCGCGAGCGCGCGCCTCGCGCGCGACATGGAACTGCTCCGCCTTGCCGCCGCCCGACTTCGGGTTAAAGAACAACACCGGCCGCCTCGGTGGCGACGCAGCCGGGAGCTGCGCACGCAGGGCGAACGCCCTGCTCGCCGCCGCGACCGAAAGCACCAGCCCCGCCAACACCAGCGCGTCCGCCAGCACCCAGCCCTCGAGCACGACGAGGACCACCGCCCCAACGAGCAAAACGCCGGCGGCTGCGGCACCGACGACGCGCGCGGCGCCACGATGAACCAACGCCCACCACGCAGCCACCATCGCAACCACCACGCACGCAAGCACCGACAGCCCACGCGGCAATCCCTGCACACCCAGGACCACCGCCAACACAACAGATGCCACGAGCAACACCAGCGAGACGACCGCCGCCAACCGCGGACTCAACACGTCAAGACGCCCCTTTTAGCCACGCCGCCTCAGGGCACCGACGATCCATAACGGCGGGACGAGAATCTCAGCCGAGACCGGCATGTAGCGTCCCGCTCAGCGAGCCGGCCGCGCGAGCGTCACCAACAACGCGCTGGGCGCAAAAGCAAGCGAACCAACGAAGAGTTGCGATTTGAGGAGTTGCCATTCAGCGGCCCAGCTCGATTTGACGCGCCCGACAGGCGAAACCCGTCGCCACGCTTCTTCGGTCAGATCAAACCTTCTGTCCCACGAGGTGTCGTCACCCGAATCGCATGAAGGCGCAGGACCACGGGCCCATCCGAGGACACCGATCGATCTCGTCCGGGACCAGGTCAGCTCAGCCAACATCGACCACTCCTCAAGCCCCCGGCGAGCCCTTAATCCAGGACACGCGGCTGTCGTCCAGTTCCGGGTTCGGATCCACTGCCGCACGGGGTTGGCGGCGGTGAGGTGGTGCAATGGAGAGCCGTATTCGCCCTAACTTGGTCCGCGTACTTTTCCCGGATGATCGCGGGGGCGGCGGAGGCGATCATCGGGTGGAATTGTTCCCGCAGGTGCAGAAGTTCCCCGTGCCCAGGAGGTTGTAGGGCCATATCACATGCACCCATGTCACGCGCGGAGGCGCGCTAGGCGACCGGCCTCTGGTGGCTGTTTGTTTTTGCTCGGTGTGCTCAGCCTGATCGCCGGCGTGATCGTCCTGGCAAAGCCGAGCAACAGCCTCGCGACCTTGGCGGTCGTGGCCGGCATCTTCGTGCTCATCGACGGCATCGTCGAGCTGTGCGCGTCGCTCGTCGGCGACACCGAGAACAGAGGATTGGCGGCGTTGCGGGGCGTGCTGAACCTGATCGTCGGAGTGGTGCTGATCCGCCATCCCGTCGGTGGCGTCACGTTCGTCGTCGTCATGATCGGAATATGGCTGATCGCGATGGGAGCGGTCCGCTTCCGTTCTTCCTTCGAGACCGAAGGACATCGGGTGTGGAGGCTCGTGGTCGCCGTGGTCGCCGTGGTCGAGATGATCGCGGGGATCGTGATCATCTCCAGCCCTCACATCGGCTTCGCCACCCTTGCGCTGCTGATCGGCTTCGCGTTCATCGTCAATGGCGTGAGCGTGTTCCTGCTCGGGATCGCGATGCACTGCTCAGCACGACAGCGTCGAGCCGCCCCCTCAGCCAGTCGCCGCTGGCGCTTAGTACTCGTGAGCGTACGCTCGGTGCGCTCACATGCGGACCGTGAGCGATCGCGCCCACAGGAGCAGGCAGGCCTCTGATGAGGCCAGCTGTGCAGCAGCCGGGGCTGGCGCCGGCGAGTCCGGACACCCCGGGGCAAACCTCATCCCCTACCCCACATCAGCCAAGAAGGACGATCCGTGTCTGATCCTGATCTTCGGCGGCTTCATGTCGGCTCCCAGCGGAAAGCCGAGGAAGAATGGGCTCGCCTATTGGCTGCCGACGACGCTGACCCTTGTGATCGGTCTCGCAGTCTTGCGGGATCCCCGCGAGCGCTCCCAACCGGAGCGGACGAGGCTTCGCACATCAGGATCCTCGAGGGCCAGGAGCCGTTTGCTCACGCTGGTGAGTTGCTTACCGAATTCTGAGGCGTCGTCACGCGCCCGGACCTGGCCGGCGCCGACGGGCTCGGCTACATCCGGTTCACATCATCTCACCCGATTTGGTCGATGTCGGCAGCACCCACCGGCAGTGAAAATGGAGCGAGGCGTATCCGCGTCTCCATTCACATAACTGCCAAGCGAAAGTCATGAGCTCATGAGCGATCCACGAAGCGCCAACGGCGCGCACATGCAGACCCCTGAGCACAAGCGGCTGGAGGACGCGCGGACCGGCGCAGCTCCGTGGAAGGCGTGGGGACCCTATTTGAGCGAGCGCCAGTGGGGGACGGTGCGCGAGGATTACAGCGGCGGTGGAGATGCGTGGGACTACTTTCCGCACGACCAGGCACGGTCGCGCGCTTATCGCTGGGGCGAGGATGGGATCGCCGGCATCTGTGACGATCGCCAGCGGCTGTGCCTGGCGCTGGCTTTGTGGAACGGCGCCGACCCGATCCTCAAGGAGCGGATGTTCGGGCTGACCAATAGCGAGGGGAACCACGGCGAGGACGTCAAGGAGTACTGGTTCTACCTGGACAGCACCCCGACGCACTCGTACATGAGGTGCCAGTACAAGTGCCCGCAGCGGGCGTTCCCCTACGACGACCTCCTGTCCACGAACGGCCGCCGGAGCAAGGAGGAGATGGAGTACGAGCTGCTGGACACTGGGATCTTTGACGACGACCGATATTTCGACGTGGTCGTCGAGTACGCCAAGGCCGGTCCCGATGACATCCTGATGCTCGTCACGGCGTACAATCGCGGACCGGACGCGGCGACGTTGCATCTGCTGCCGACGCTGTGGTTCCGTAACACCTGGTCGTGGGGCGACGAGGTGACCAAGCCGTCGCTGGCGGCCGACGAGCAGCCGGGAATCGCGGCCGTTCGTGGTTCTCACCCGGAGCTGGGTGAGTGGGTGCTGAGCGCTGACGCGTCGGCGCAGCTGCTGTTCTGCGAGAACGAGACCAATAACGAGCGCTTGTTCGGGGTTGCCAATCCATCGCCTTATGTCAAGGACGGCATCAACGAGTTCGTCGTGAACGGCAGGGCCGCTGCGGTCAACCCGGAACGGACGGGGACCAAGGTCGCGGCCGACCACGTGCTGGAGGTGCCGGCGGGCGACAGCGCCTCGATTCGTGTGCGCTTGACGGCGTCGGGCGGCCCGCAGTCGGACGCCCCGGGCAAGGGAAAGCAGCTGGGCGCGGACTTCGATCGCACGTTCAAGGCCCGGCGCAAGGAGGCGGACGATTTCTACGCCAAGGTAATCCCCTCGACGCTGCACGCGGACGGGGCGATGGTGATGCGCCAGGCGCTGGCGGGGCTATTGTGGGGCAAGCAGTACTACGAGTACAACGTGCACCGGTGGCTGCGCGAGCACGGCGTCGACCCGTGGGACCCAAACGCCCCTGCCAGCTCGGTGCGCAACGTGCCCTGGTTTCACATGGTCGCCGGCGATGTGATCTCGATGCCGGACAAGTGGGAGTACCCGTGGTTCGCGGCGTGGGATCTCGCGTTTCACTGCGCGCCGCTGTCGCTGGTCGACGTCGACTTCGCCAAGGCGCAGGTCGAGCTCCTGCTCGGCACCCGGTATCTGCACCCCAACGGCCAGATCCCGGCGTACGAATGGAACTTCAGCGACGTCAACCCGCCGGTGACCGCGTGGGCGGCCCTGTACGTCTACGAGCGCGAGGCCGAGATCCGGGGCGAAGGCGACCGCGAGTTCCTGGCGCGGGTGTTCGACCGTCTGTTGACGAACTTCACCTGGTGGGTCAACCGCAAGGACGCCGACGACCGCAACCTGTTCCAAGGAGGGTTCCTCGGCCTGGACAACATCGGGATCTTCGACCGCTCGGCGCCCCTACCCGGGGGTGGCACGCTCGAGCAGGCGGACGGCACCTCGTGGATGGCGCTCTACTGCCAGTGGATGCTCCAGATCGCGGCCGAGCTCGCCAAGCAGGAACCCGCCTACGGCGACATGGCGCTCAAGTTCGCGACCCATTTCGAGTGGATCTCGATCGCGATGAACCCGCCGGATGCCGACACCGTCAACTGGGACGATCACGATGGCTTCTACTACGACGTGATGCGGATGCCCGACGGCACCGCGATCCAGCTCAAAACGCGCTCGCTCGTCGGGCTTCTGCCGATGTGCGCCGCGACCGTGTTCGAAGGTGAGCTGTTGGAGCGCTACCCGATGTTGTTGGAGCGCGCCCAGGAGTTCGTTCGCGACTTCTCCGACGCGTTGCCGTCGTTGGCGCACCTGCCCGGTCCCAACCCGGAGGGCCGGCGGATCCTGTCGCTCGTCGACGAGTTGCGGCTGCGGCGGATCCTCGAAACCATGCTCGACGAGGAGGAGTTCCTCGGCCCACACGGAATCCGCGCGATCTCGCGCCGCCATCTCGACCAACCGTGCATCTTCGACTGGGGCGGGCAGGAGTACAACGTCCACTATCTCCCGGCCGAGTCGGACACCGGCATGTTCGGCGGCAACTCCAACTGGCGCGGCCCGGTGTGGTTCCCGATGAACGTCGTCATCCTGCGCGGGCTGGCTCAGCTGCACCGCTACTACGGCGACGAGCTCAAAGTCGAGTGCCCCACCGGCTCGGGGCAGGAGATGAACCTGCTCGAGGTCGCCACCGAAATCGCCACGCGCCTGGCGACGACGTTCACCAACGACGAGAACGGACGCCGGCCCGTGTACGGCGGAATCGAGAAGTTCCAGACCGACCCGCACTGGCACGACCTGATCCCGTTCCACGAATACTTCCACGGCGACAACGGCGCCGGCATCGGCGCCAGCCACCAGACCGGCTGGACCGGCACCGTCGCGCTGCTGTTCCTGCTCGGCGGCTCGCTGCACTCCCAACCGCAAGCGGCCGCCGCGGTGCGCCATTGAAGGCCGCACGAATCCGGTGCGTCATGACCTCGTCCAATTCACATTGAAGGAGCGACCAGATGTCTGTGAAGACCGAAAGCCGAACGCTCGAATCTCCGACGACGACGCGGCTGGGCGCCCATCACGACGGCAGCGGCGCGAGCTTCGGGTTGTTCAGCAGCGTGGCCGAAGCGGTCGAGCTGTGCCTGTTTGATGATGCCGGCCAGGAGACGCGGTGGGGTCTTGAGCAGGGCGAGGGGTTTGTCTGGCAGGGGTATCTCCCCGACGCACAGCCCGGACAGCACTACGGCTTTCGTGTGCACGGCCCGTGGGACCCGTCGCAGGGCGTGCGCTGCAACCCGGCCAAGCTGCTGTTGGACCCGTATGCCCGTGCGGTTGCCGGTGAGGTGCGCTGGGATCCCGCCGTCTACGGCCACGCCGCGGATGACCCGAATCGCGCGGACGACAGTGACTCAGCGCCGTACGTACCGCGCTCGGTGTTGGTGGATGAGGACTTCGATTGGGGTGGGGACCGCTCCCCGGGCCGAGCGATCGCCGACTCGATCTTCTACGAGGTGCACGTCAAGGGCTTTACGGCGGTCCATCCAGATGTGCCCGAGCCGCTGCGCGGCACCTATGCCGGGGTGGCGCATCCGGCGGCCGTGGCCCACCTCAAGCAGCTCGGCGTGACCTCGGTGGAGCTGCTGCCGGTGCACCAGTTCGTGCATGACGACCAACTCATGGCGCGTGGCCTGCGCAACTACTGGGGCTATCAGTCGATCGGCTACTTCGCGCCCCATAACGCGTACTCGTCCGCCGGCGACGGCGGTGGCCAGGTCGACGAGTTTCGCCAGATGGTCCGCGCGCTGCACGCCGCCGGCCTGGAGGTGATCATCGACGTGGTGTTCAACCACACCGCCGAGGGCAGCGAGTGGGGCCCGACGCTGTGCTTCCGCGGGATCGACAACGGCGCCTACTACCGGCTCCAGGACGACCGCTCGCACTATGTCGACGACACCGGATGCGGCAACACCGTGGACCTGTATCTCCCCCAGCCCCTGCGCCTGGTGATGGACTCACTGCGCTACTGGGTGACGGACATGCACGTCGACGGGTTCCGGTTCGACCTCGCGGCCAGCCTTGGCCGCGAGGCGAACGATTTCTCGCCCTATTCCTCTTTCTTGGAGGCGGTGGGTCAGGATCCGGTGATCTCGCAGGCGAAGCTGATCGCCGAGCCGTGGGACATCGGCGCCTACGATGTCGGCCAGTTCCCTGCCGGCTGGAGTGAATGGAACGGCAAGTATCGCGACACGGTCCGCGACTTCTGGCGCTCGACCCCGGGCACGCTGCCCGATTTCGCCACTCGCGTCAGCGGCTCGCGGGACCTGTACGGCCATGGCGGGCGTCGTCCGAGCGCCTCGGTGAACATCGTGACGGTGCACGATGGGTTCACGCTGGCCGATCTCGTCAGCTACAACACCAAGCACAACGAGGCCAATGGCGAGGACAACCGGGACGGCACCGACGATAACCGCAGCTGGAACTGCGGCGTTGAGGGGCCGACCGATGACCCTGCCGTGCTCGAGCTGCGCGCGCGCCAGCAGCGCAACTTCATCGCGACGCTGATGCTGTCGGAAGGCGTGCCGCTGCTGCTCGGCGGCGATGAGTTCGGGCGCAGCCAGGGGGGTAACAACAACGCCTACTGCCAGGACAATGAGCTCACCTGGTTTGACTGGAAAGCCGCCGGGCAGCAGGCCGATCTGATCGCCTTCACCGCCTCGCTCTGCCGTCTGCGCGAGCAGCATCCGGTGTTCCGTCGCCACCAGTTCTTCAGCGGCACACCGGCACACGAGAGCGGTCGCGACGATCTTGATTGGTACTGCCCCGACGGTACGCTGATGTCGCCGACCGACTGGCAGGCGTCCTACTCCCGGGCCGTCACGATGGCTTTCGGTGGCGCCACCGGCGACGACGCCCACGCCGACGATCCGTTTCTGGCGATGTTCAACGCCTGGTGGGAGCAGCTGGACTTCACCGTTCCCGAATCGCTGCGGAACCTCGGCTGGCAGATCGAGATCGACACGGCCGATCCAGCGACGAGCGGTCGCGCCGTCGACCCGTCATCCGCCATCACGCGGCCAGGACGGTCCCTGATGCTACTGCGCGGCACGCAATCCGCGCACTGACGGGTCGACCATTGCGTCCAACCTCGAGGATGCGCACAGGTCTCCCGGGGCGATGACGGCAATGTGCATGTGACCGCGCACGAGAAGGTCACTCAGCACGCCGCGCCGCAACCGTGCAGACACCGCACAAGCCGCGACGCCACAGGACTTGGTCGCCGTCGTTCCGGGCGCGGTATGCGTGAGCAAGACTGATGGCACGTACCCAACCCCGTCAGACGAGGGCGCCGAACTCAAGTCGCACCGCGCCAACCTACTTGAACTGCCCTCGCTGCGGTTTGACGGTCAGGCCGAGGAAAGGATTGCTGGTCGTCGAGCACCGTCGAAGGTGCATGGCCCGCGGGCGCACGATCGTTACGTTGTTCGCGTCACCGCTGCCGGCAGAAACGCTGTACGACGATGGGGCCAGACCGGAGCTCGATGGCGCAGGACGTGGCCGCGCATGACGGGCCCGGGGCGCTGTAGGTGAGCAGGTTGGGTCGTGTTCGTCGTAATGGTGGCCGCTGAGTGTGCGCCAGTCGCGCAGGCCGGCGGGCTCGACCTCCTGATGAGCGAACCGGCTCGTTTGTTCGGAGAGCTGCTTGATCAGCTCGCTCAACGATGCGTCGGTCGGCGGTCCATTGTCGGTCCGGCACTATTGGCCATAGTCAGACCGCCTATCGGTCAGCTGATCTCTGCGAGTCGCTCGGCCAACACGATCCGCGACGCGGCTTCGACGAGCGCGAGATGCGAGAAGGCCTGCGGGAAGTTGCCGAGGTCCCGGGCTGTGTCGACGTCGAACTCCTCGGCATACAGTCCTAGGGGGGATGCGATATGAACGAGCTTCTCCATCAGGTCCCGCGCTCGCTGCATCTCGCCGATGATCGCCAGCGCCGAGACGAGCCAGAAGGAGCAGATCACGAAGGTGCCCTCTTTGCCGGACATCCCGTCATCCGTCTCGCCTGTCCGATAGCGCAGCACGAACCCGTTCTCGGTCAGCTCATCGGAGACGGCCATCACGGTGTTGCGCAGGCGCTCGTCCGTTCCGGGGAGGAAGCCGAAGACGGCGGCCAGCAGCGTGGAGGCGTCGAGCGCGTCGGTGGCGTAGTGCTGGCGCAGCACCCCGCGCTTGTCGACTCCGTGCTCGAGAATGTCGGATTTGATCTCCGCAGCTGTCGCCCCCCAACGCTCGACGAGGTCCGGCTCTCCGCGGATCTCCGCGAGCTTGGCGGCACGATCTAGCGCGACCCAGCACATCAGCTTCGAGGAGACGTACTGCTGCGGCTTGCCGCGCGCT
>Ga0116216_10003001_pt1 | contig 11062 bp, 9 predicted proteins | sample Sb_taG_11_FD_89696 | JGI IMG/M metagenome (GOLD analysis project Ga0116216, IMG submission 89696) | Peat soil microbial communities from Weissenstadt, Germany - Sb_50d_3_AS metaG | ecosystem: Environmental > Terrestrial > Soil > Wetlands > Peat | place: Germany: Weissenstadt | collected 2010-09-21
CCCGGCCTTTGTAGCGATCTGCGCGAGCTGGGCTTCCTGCTCGGGGGTGAAATGCAGTTCCATCGTTATACCTCTCGCTTGGGCCAACCGTAGATGTAATGGTCATGCTGGCTCGCGCCATCCGTGGGCATGGCCGCCATGATTTCAGGGGGCACATCCCGCATGTTTTCGCAGATCACATCGGCAATATGCCGGGGCGGCTGGCTGAGTGGATGTTCGCTGGGTGGATGTTCCTGCTCGACTGCGAGCTTCTGCAGCCACGCCTCAAGGGTAAGGCCCGCCGCAGACGCTTTTGCCTTCAGCGCCGCCGCCTGTTCATCGGGAAGCTCGATCACCGTCAATAAGAAATCCTCCCGTCTTTATCGTATCAGGGCCACCCTCGGCGCGGATGCGCTGTTTGATCTCGCCTAATAACGAGGCATAGTCGGGAAATTCCCGGTCCTCTCGCAACGCGCTACAGTTCAGCCCAGATGCCGGCTAGTTTCAGGACAAATCCGGCCACGGGACCCTCGCCGACGAGCCACTCCTGGTTGACGAGTTGCTCAGCCTCGCGGTCCGGGCGGTAAACATATGCGATGCGCTGATCGGGGTCGAGCAGCCATCCCAACTGCGCACCGTTGTCGATCCATTCGCGCATCTTGGACGTAAGCTCCGAAAGATGGTCTAACGGGGACATCAGCTCGACGACGAAATCCGGGCACAGGTGGGGAAACTTACGTTTCTCGTTTCTGGTCAACTTGTCTATCCGTGAGCGAAGAACCCAGGAGGCATCCGGCTGGTATGCGGCCCCGCTCGGAAGGAAGTATTCGACGCTGGAATCGAACGCTCGGCCGCGGCCGTCTTCTCGGGCCCAATTTCCCAACTGCATCGCCAGCTCACTGTTGCGCCAACTGGTTTCAGCCCCTCCCGGGGGCATGATCAGGATGTCGCCTTCCGCAGTGCGCTCGACGCGCAAGTCCGGAACGGTCGTGCAAAACCGGTAATACTGAGCGTCGGTCATCAGGCGCTGGCGGATTTGCATGGTTTCGACTACCCCGCTTACTGTCCCGCCAGAGATACCGCCGCCGGGCCAGTAGCTTCGTTCGCGGCAACTTCTGGGAATTTGTGCACCAAGGTCTCTCGCAACGAGTCGACAAACGGCGCGACTACCATGGGCAGCACAGGGGATGCGAAGGGGCGCGACAGCACCGCGTAATCGCCATTGGCGAGCGGCACGCGCACAGTCCAACCGGGGACCCCGGATTCATCGGAGGAGTGTTCGAAGATCTCACCAGCCAGGCACAGCCGCACCTGCGGGAATCCAAACTTCCCGCAAGCTTCGCGGATCACCTCCCAGCAACCGGCCGGTGTTCCGGCGGCAGCCAGGGCGGCGCGGAATTTCCGCAGATCCAGTTGGGCGCTCACCGAACGCTGGAATTCGCCGCTAAACAGCAACCGGCCGGCCAAATCGAACTCGGCATAGCCCAAATACTGAATACCCAGCAAGACAAAGACGCCAAACAGCAGGAGGAGAGCGCCGGCGAAGCTGTGCATCACACCTTGCAACAGAGAGAACGCGGCGGCCAATCCGCAGAGGCCGTAAAGCATTAAAACGACGCGGCGCGGCGTGAACCCGCGATCAAGCAGCCGATGGTGAATATGGCCGCGGTCCGCTGTAAAAATCGGCTGACGCCGCAGAAAACGGCGCACAATGGCCAGCGCGACATCCAGCAAAGGTATCGAGAGCGCCATCAAGGGCGCGGTCATGCCCAGCAAAGTAGCCGATTTGTTGCTCCAGATGGCCGCATAGCAACCCAACAGAAAACCGATCAGCAGACTGCCGGAATCGCCCAGGAAAATAGTCGCGGGGTTAAAGTTGTAGCACAAGAAAGCCAGCAAAGCGCCGGCCAGCGGGAATGTCGCCACCGCCAGCACCATGTTGTGCTGCATCATGGCCGCGGTGAAAACGGTCAGCGTAGCGAAGAGACCCACTCCCACGGCCAAACCATCCAGCCCGTCCACCAGGTTGAAGGCGTTCATGCAGGCCAGCAGCCAGAGAATCGTGAGCGGGATGTTCCACCAGGCTTCGGTGGGAGCGCCGGCGATCGAGAGGATGCGCACGCCACCCACACAAGCCAAGCCCGCCGCCGCAAGCTGGCCGGCGAGCTTGATCCAGGCCCGCAAGTTGAACAGGTCGTCCAGCAATCCGATCCCGAACGCCAGCGCCGCGCCCGGAAGCAGTCTCCAGACGAGCGAGAGTTGCTGGGCTAGCGGGCTGCCTTCCTCCGGCCGCACCAAGACATACGCCACCAGATAGGAAATGGCGATGGCCAAGCCGCCCACGCGCGGGATGGGATAGCGATGGACCTTGCGCGCGGCATCGGGCAGGTCCACCACCCCGTAAGACCGGAATACATCCCGGCAAATCGGGGTCAGTACCAGGGAGATGATAAATGCTCTGAATCCTAACCAGAGCAAGGAATGCACTCGCGAGACCTCCGGCTACTCATCCTGATGTTGGCGCACCCCGCTACTTCGTGTCAAGCCACATGGTTTCAATTATTTCCGGTTTGTACCGGTACATGGTTGACCGGCGTCTACAGCGTCACCTAACAAACGTTTACGGCGCCCGCTGCGCTTGACACCGCTCCTGCCGGCGCGTCAGAGTGAATGGTTGAAGCCCGATTGCCGAATCGACTCGAAATCCTGGAATCCCGGAGGCCCTTTTGCTGCTTGTTCGAACGATCCTGTTCTTAGGCTGCGCACTATGCCTGATGGCGCAGTCCGATTCCCCACAGCCCGATTCCTCGCAAGCTACTTCCGATGAGGAGTACAGCGGGCCGGCAATTTTGAGCCGGGGCGAGGTTCCCGCCGCGCAGACGGCGGCGCCCATCGCCTTCCGCCCGTACATCGGCCTGAGCGGGATCTACGATACCGGCTTGGTGCCAGTCTCGGTGACCTCGACTGGTGGGATACCTTCCACGGATTTGTATGGACTGGAACTGAACCTGGGCGCATACACCTATCACGTCTGGAAGCACACTACCCTGGGGCTGGATTACCGGGGGGATTTCCGGCACTACTCTAACACCTACTGGGACGGCACGGATCAATTTCTGTCGCTCATCCTCACACACAAGCCCACCAAGCGCGTGACGTTCACGCTACGGGAGCAGGGCGGCGTCTATTCCTTCAATAACTTCCTGTCCTCGACCCTTGGCGCTCCGGATTCGAATTACCTTCAACTGCCCCAAAATGATATTTACGATAACCGGGTGATATTCGCAGGCGTATCGGGGGACCTGACTTACAGCTTGTCGCGCCGGCTGTCCTTCAATATCGGGGGGCAAGGCAATCTGGTGCGCCGGCAATCCACGGCACTTTACGGCATGACAGGAGCCGGGGCGCACGCGGATCTGGAATACCGGATCAGCCGGCACTCCACCCTGGGGGCAGACTATCGCTATACGTACTTCGACTACACCAGGGGCTTCGGCAACTCGAATATACAGTCTGTGGGCCTCGACTATAGCGCCCAGATTTCGCGGCACTTGCAACTGTCCACGAGCATCGGCGGCGCGCGTGTGGAGAGCGTGAGCCTGACCGTGGTTACGCTCGACCCGGCAATCGCGGACCTGCTTGGAGAGACGGTGGGCATTCAGGCCGCCCATCTCCTCAACTACGCCCCCAACATACAAGCACGGCTGTCGGACACTCTCCGCCGGTCGACGTTTTCGGTAGCGTACTACAATCAGGTGATTCCCGGCAATGGGATTTACCTCACATCCAGGAACAATGCCGGGAGCGCCTCTTATAGCTATACCGGTGTGCGCCACTGGAATTTCGGCGTGGACGGCACGTATGGCCGGATGACTACCCTGGTGCAGACAATCGGAGCGTACACCGCCTACGGAGGAGGGGTCGGCATAACGAGGGACCTGGGAAAAGGATTGCATACCGTGCTACGCCTGGATACGCGCCACTACGATATCGCCAGTGGGGCGCTGTTCACCCATACTGAGTTCCGGGTCTCCCTCGGGGTGAACTTCAGCCCGGGAGATTTACCGCTGGTGCTCTGGTAGCGGGCCTGGCCGATCGAGCGCCCGTCAAGCCAGCATCTCGGAGTAAATCTCGCCCATTCTGCGCGCGGCCGCCTCGAGCGAGAAGCGGTTCCGAATCAGGCAGGCGGCATTGGATGCCAACTCGCCGCGCCGCGCGGGATCGCGCACGAGCAGACGCAATACCTCGGCCAGTCCGGCGGCGTCGCGCGGTTCGAAGAGCATGCCGGTTTCGCCGTGCGCGACCAGTTCCGGATTGCCGCCGACGCGGGACGCGGCCACGCAACAGCCACACGCCATAGCCTCCATGAGCGAATTGGAGAGCGCCTCGGAAAGCGACGGCAGCACGAATATGTCGATGGCGTGCAGCCAATCGGCCACCCGCGGCGTGGCCGGTTCGAATACGCAGTCCGGCAGAACGCCCAGCGCCCTAGCTCGGTCCTGCAAGTCCGCCAGACACGGTCCGCTGCCCACTACGGCCAGCTTCATGCCAGGCACCAGGCCGCGCACGGCGGCAAAGGCGTCCAGCAAAGTGTCCAGACCCTTTTCGGGGCGCAGAGCGCACACGACCCCGACCACTAGCGCGGCATCGCACAATGCTTCCGGCCGGGCGCCGCGCACAGGCTGGAATGCGCCTGTATCGATGCCGTTATAGCAGAGATGGATCAGTCCGGCTGGCACTTTCTCTTCATCGCGTAAATGCCGGCGCAGAAACTCGCAATTGACCACTACGCCATCGACCAGACGATCGGTAAGGCGCAACCCATGCCGTGGCATGGCCGGCCACAGTGCCCGGTCGACCCGCTGGCTGGAAACTATCATCGCCGAGCCCGCCATGCGAGCCGCAGGTACGCCATAGAGATTGGCGGGTGTGTCGAAGGTGTGCACCAGCCGTATACCTTGCTCCCGGATGTACGCGGCGATGCGCAGGGCACCCTTTGCGCCGGCCATTGAGGGCACCGGGAAGTGCACTATGGGCACGCCGGCAGCCCGCAGGTCTTCCGCGCGCAAGCCCGCCGGACGAAAGCAGCCGACGCGCGGATCGAAGCGGGAACGGTCCAGCGCCCTGGCTATTTCCGCCATCTGCCGCTCGCTGCCGCCCAGGTTCAATTCACGCACCATCAGCAGAACGGGGATGGGGGCAGGCATGCATCCTCAATGTAACGCATGCCCTGCAAGTGCCGGCGAAGACGCAGTGCGGTCGAATGCTACAGTAATGGCAAGGTATCCAGCCCATGTGTGGCATTGCCGGATTCTATTTGCGCGAGGGGAGGGCAAGCCTGTCCGCAGTGAGGGCGATGTGCGACCAGATACGGCATCGCGGTCCCGACGATGAAGGCTATCACGTGGACGGTGGCTGTGCCATTGGCATGCGGCGGCTTAGCATCATCGATCTCAGCACGGGCCATCAGCCCATGGCGAACGAAGACGAATCTGTCTGGGTGGTCTTCAACGGCGAGATCTATAATTATCGGGAGCTCCGCCGCGATCTGCTGGCTCGCGGGCACCGGTTCGCCACAAATAGCGACACCGAAACGCTGGTTCATCTCTACGAAGAACAAGGCACAGATGGCTTACGGCGCTTGCGCGGTATGTTCGCTTACGCCATCTGGGATGCGCGCCGGCGACGTGTCTTTCTGGCGCGCGATAGGTTTGGCAAGAAGCCGCTCTATTACGCCGTGCTGCCGGAAGGGCTGTACTTCGGAAGCGAGTTGAAATGTCTGCAAGCGGCCGGTGTGCCGACGGAGGTCGACGCGGAGGCGCTGCGGCTCTTCTTTCAGTTCACGTACATCCCTGAGCCGCTGAGCTGTTTTCGGGCGGTCCGCAAGCTTCCTGCGGGCTCTTGGCTGACTTACAACGCGGACGGAACTGTTCAGCAAGGGCGCTACTGGCAGTTCCCCACGCCGGTTGCCGAGACGCCGGCCGGCTTTTCAGAGGCCGCGACGTGTGCCCGGTTGCGGGAGAAGTTCGACGAATCCGTGCGCATCCGGATGATCGCCGATGTGCCGTTGGGCGCCTTCTTGAGTGGCGGCATCGATTCCAGTTCGGTGGTTGCGTCCATGGCGCTCGCTTCGCCCGAGCCTGTGCGCACATTCTCTATCGGTTTTGAAGAGAGCGGCTTCAATGAATTGGAATATGCCGCAATGGTGGCGCGCCAGTATCGCACCGATCATCACGAAATTGTGGTGCGGCCGGACGCCGTGGACTTGGTCTCCCGTCTGGTGCGGCACTTCGACGAGCCCTTCGGCGACTCTTCCGCCATCCCTACGTTTATTGTTTCCGAATTCGCCGTCCGGTATGTGAAGGTTGCATTGAGTGGCGATGGCGGTGATGAGTTGTTCGCCGGTTACGATCGCTTCCAAGCACTCGACAGGCTGCGGAGGCTGGATAGAGTGCCGCAGGCTGTACGCAAATTTATCTCGTGGATGGCCGACTGTCTGCCATATTCGGCTTACGGTAAGAATTATCTGCACATGCTCAGCCGCCCTACCGCACTCGAACGCTACTTTGAGAGCAACTTCGCGCCTTGGTTTCTGCGCCAGGAGTTGCTCCAGAACGATTGGATGCTTCCGGCCGATGGCGCTTACCTGACGCACTCGCTTGCGGACTTCTTGCTTCCTGGCGACGCCGATTTGCTCTCGCAGGCGCTGTTTTTCGAGAGCACGCAGAATCTGCCGGGAGACATGCTCGTGAAAGTCGACCGCATGTCCATGGCGAACTCGCTGGAAGTGCGCTGCCCCTTACTCGATCATGAACTCGCGGAAGTTGCCGCCACTGTGCCGCACGGTTGGAAGATCAAAGATGGCAAAGGCAAATATATTCTGCTGCGTGCTTTAGGAAACCGCTTGCCGCCGCCTCTGTTGAACCGTGGAAAAATGGGTTTCGGCGTACCACTTGCAATTTGGTTCCGGGGGACCCTGCGGGCATTCCTTTGGGACCACCTGAGCAGTACATCGTTTATGGGGCGTGGTGTCGTCTCGTCGGCTTTTGTGCAGCAGATGCTTCGGGAACACGATTCGGGGCGGCGCGACAACTCGCACTGGCTGTGGTCGCTGCTCATGCTCGAGTTGTGGTTTCGCCAATTGGAGGCGCAAGCCGCGGTAGCGCTTCGCTGTTATGATTAAACCCACGGCAACCGCATTCCGGCGTGAGCTTCATCGTAAACGGCACCGGCCAGTTTCGTGCTCTGCCGTAAGCGGGGATACCCCCGCATGTGCCTAGGCGTAACCGGCAGCGCCGGTTTATGTGCTTCATCGTAAACACCCGTCAATCTACCTGGTGGATGGAGTTCAAGTTTATGAAAACAAATACATTGCTCGATTACGCTCAAGCACATGCTAACATCTGTTGTGTTTTGATGAGGTTACGATTTCCTTACGGCGAGGCGCACAAGTCTTACGATCAAACCCATGGCCCTTACGGTGAGACACATGGCTTGCAGTCGTTGCCATGGCAATTTAACTATTTGAATCCAAACGGTTTACCGATTATTATGCGCTTTGGCGGTGGCGCTTATATGGAATGGTTTATGGTTTGGATAAACCTAACCAAAGGTAATGCAGCCAACGGCGTACCAGATGGCTCTGGTTGGTTTGGTGTGTGCTTGCCAATAAAAACAGCCGCTCTGTACGGGTTTGATCGTAAATCGCTAGAACAAAATGCCTGCGTAATGTTACAAAAACAGAGGATGCACTTTGTGTTATAAAGGCCCTACACGTGACCAAACACAATCCCAAGCCTGCGCTGGTCAACCTTTCCGTCGAGGAAGAGAATCTTGCCGCCATCCCCTTTGCGGTATTGGAGCGTAGAGTCGGTAAGCGTATTGGCAAGATCGAGATCAAAGGCACAAAAGTGCTGCCCAACGGCGGCGAGATGGAAGTCGTATGGCAGATCCAGGGTAACAATGAGTTGGGCCTGCCAACTGAACAAGACCTCGACATCTTCGTTGTATTGGGTGTGCTCACCTTTCGGAACAACTTCGCCAAGACCGTGACCTTCAGCGGACGGGAGATCGCTCGGATGCTGAATATCAACTCGGTTCACGGCAAGTTCTATCAGCGCCTGAAACTGGCCATGGATCGCTTTATTCCATTACGTTTCCGAGCACTTACAGCCACAGACCAGCAGGAAGAAGTAAAGTGGAGCAACGTATTCCAGGAAGCCAGTTTCCTGCTGGACCGCGAGACCGGGCGGTGTACAGGCAGCATTACCTGGACCGACAAGCTAATCCAATCCATCAACAATGGCTTCTTCCGCGTCCTGGACGCCGGGCGCTACATGGAACTCGACGGAATTACGGCCAAGCACTTATACCGCTTCTTTGCCGTAGCGTTCGAGAAAACCGACCTGATTGTTATGGACGCCCGTAAGTTGGCAATGGAGCATGTAGGCATTCTGAACCCGCCGCACTACTTTTCGCGGCTTATGCAGACGTTGGAGCCGGCATTCGACCAATTGATCAAGATCCAAGTACTTGGGTCGTATAACGTAATTTCCGCAGAAGACTGGCGCATCGCTATGCACCGGCATCCTTCGTACGTGCCTGAGCGTAAAAGTCTGATGTTGCAGAGCACAACTTGCCCGGAATTAAGCCGAGCGCACTGTCAAAGCGTCCTGGAGAAAGCCGGCTTCGCTTACAGACAAGCAACGTCGTGGACCGCTACCGCAGAGATGCCGGAGCAATTATACGCTTTAGAACGAGCTGCACAGCTTGTGCTTGCCATGAAGCAGGAAGGCGTACTGCCACATGTGGCCGGCAGTTACATAGCGCGCGCTCTCGATATGGGAGCGGCCACCGGCGAAGGCCAGGAGTTACTCGACTGGTGTGAGATGGCACTCGAAATATGCAGACAGAAGCAGCGCTCCGGCCAGAGCTTGAAGAACGCAGCCGGCTTGGTGGTGAAGATAGTGAAAGATCCGGCGTCCCGCCGGCGGTTTCTGGACGAACATATGGAGACTGCCGCTAAGGAGCGTTACCGGCAGCGCGAACGCGCGATTCTGCGGCAGAATCAGGAAGTCGAGGAGCGCGCCCTGATTCTCGAATATGAGCAGTTCCGGCAGAGTACAGCGCAGGGATTGTTCGAACAGCTTAACGATTCCTCCAGGCAGGCGCTTGCGAAGGAGAAATCGGAGTTGCTGCGCCGCGAAGGCCGGTTGGAGAAAATGGCGCCGGATTTACGCGATCGCGAAGTGACGGATCTCATTCTGCAAGATCTCGCAAGGAACGACGTGCCACCCTACAGCAAGTGGCTCTTGCGCAAACGCGCGGGACAGGCCGTATTACCATTTGCCGCGATAGATAACATTGCCTGAAGACGCCGCGCTACAGTGGGGGTTGATGCCCGCCACCTCGCAGCAAGAGATCGCCGCTCGGGAGCGCTTCGCTTTCGGCGAAAACTGGCGGCGTTTTCTTTCCGTCCTCGACGAAAGGCGGATCGTCAGAGCGGAAGGTTCGCTGCGCCGCATGCTGGAAGTTTCCGATTTACGCGGGAAGACATTCCTGGATGCCGGCTGCGGCAGTGGGCTGTTCAGCCTGGCGGCGCGCCGTCTGGGAGCCCGCGTACATTGCTTCGATTACGATCCGCAATCGGTAGCGTGCGCCCAAGAACTGCGCCGGCGTTATTACCCGCTAGACCCGGATTGGCGCATAGAACAAGGCTCGGTCCTGGATACCGATTATCTCGACGGCTTGGGATCTTTCGACGTAGTCTACTCGTGGGGCGTGCTGCATCACACCGGTGCGATGTGGCAGGCTCTCGATAATGCCGCTGGCCGCGTGGCGCCAGCCGGGACGCTGTTCATCGCTATTTACAACGATCAAGGCAAAATCAGCGACCGCTGGCGGGCGATCAAACGCACTTATAATCGGTTGCCTGGCGGTCTGCGTTTCGTCGTCACAATTCCCGTATTAGTGCATTTGCATTGGCGCAGGACGCTAAAGGACTTTCTGCGCGGGCACCCGTTCGAAACGTGGCGCAGCGTGGGCCAGGAGCGTGGCATGTCCGCCTGGCGGGACCTGATCGACTGGGTAGGGGGCTATCCGTTTGAAGTCGCCAAGCCGGAGGTCATCCTGGATTTCTATCTGCGTCGCGGCTTCACGCTGAGGCGCCTAGCCACGTGCGGCGGATCGTTGGGTTGCAACGAATACGTCTTCGTCCGGACGGCAGCCGGGAAGCCTTGAGTTGGGCGGAAGACCCTCCTCATCGGGCTTGGTTTGCTGTGCGGGCACGCGCAATAGTAGAGTGGGTCTTGGCTATGAAGGCTCTGATCACAGGATCCGGCGGGCTGATCGGCTCCGAATGCGTCCGCCAACTCTCGGCTGAAGGCTGGGAGGTTGTCGGGATCGACAACGATATGCGCCGGCAGTTCTTCGGCGAGCAAGGCACGACTCAGCCGGTAGTGCAGGAGCTGCAGACGACGCTGCCGAGTTACCGGCACTTGCCCATCGATATACGCGATCGGCAGGCGGTCCGGCAGGTGTTCGACGCCGAGCGGCCGCAGTTCGTCATTCACACCGCCGCACAGCCTTCGCATGACAAAGCGGCGGCCATCCCGTACGACGATTTCGATGTAAATGCTCTGGGCACCATGAACCTGCTGGTGGCGGCCCGCGATTTCTGCCGCGAATCGCCGTTCTGCTTTACGAGCACAAACAAAGTCTACGGCGATCGGCCCAATTACCTGCCGCTCGTCGAACTCGACAAGCGCTACGATTACGCCGGTGGCCTGGATGGCGTGGACGAGAGCATGTCGATCGACCAGTGCCTGCATTCCGTTTTTGGCGCTTCCAAAGTGGCCGCCGATGTCATGTGCCAGGAGTTCGGGCGCTATTTTCAGATGCCCGTGGGCGTTTTTCGCGGCGGATGCCTTACCGGACCGCAGCACGCCGCCGTGGAACTGCACGGGTACCTGGCGTACATCGTTCACTGCGCCGCGGCCGGCAAGGAGTACACCATCTACGGTTACAAAGGGAAGCAGGTGCGCGACCAGATTCACAGTTACGATGTGGCCCATCTGTTCCTGGA
>Ga0116216_10003005_pt1 | contig 11057 bp, 7 predicted proteins | sample Sb_taG_11_FD_89696 | JGI IMG/M metagenome (GOLD analysis project Ga0116216, IMG submission 89696) | Peat soil microbial communities from Weissenstadt, Germany - Sb_50d_3_AS metaG | ecosystem: Environmental > Terrestrial > Soil > Wetlands > Peat | place: Germany: Weissenstadt | collected 2010-09-21
GGTGGATGTTCGTCATCGACGTGGCGGGCGGCGACGATATTCCACGCAAGCGCGGCCCCGGGGTGGTGCGTTGCGATCTCCTGGTCGTCAACAAGATCGATCTTGCCCCGCATGTCGGCGTCGATCTCGACATCATGCTGCGGGAGGCCCGCGAGGTGCGTGGCGGCAAGGCGATCGAGCCGACCAACGCGCGCAGCGGGCAGGGGGTCGGCATGGTTGCCGAGGCCATCGACCGCGCCGTGCTGTTTGCCCGATGAACGTGGCCGCCGAGGCAATCGATCGGCGTGCGCGGGTCGTCGAGGCGAGCCTGTTGTTTGCCGGGCGCGGCAAACGGACCATCCTGGTGGCCCAGCGCGTGCCCTATCCGTTTCACGTGACGCGAGTCTTTCACCTGGATGAGCAGCGTCCGGACTTGGCGACGTTGTATCTTCAATCGGCGGCCGGCGGGCTCTATCGGGGAGACTGGCTCGCCCTCGATGGCCATGTCGCGTCGGGCGCAGCCGCCCACCTCACCACGCAGTCGGCAACGATCGTTCACGCGACGCAAGGCTGCGATGCGCGGCAGACAACCCGCATCACCGTCGAGCCCGAGGGCTTTGTCGCGCTGACACCCGATCCGCTGGTGCTGTTTCCAGGCTCCGCTGTATCGAGCATGATCGAGGTGGTGCTGCACGATGGCGCCGCCGCCATCGTGACGGACGGCTTCGCCAGCCACGACCCGGGGGGCGGGGAATGCATGTTCGAACGCTACGCCGTTTCGACTGTGGTGCGCGACGAGCACGGCCGCGTCTTGATCTCCGATCGCGGCTCGGTGCGCGGCGACGCATTGTGCGGCAACGCCTCTCCGCTCGGACCGCATCGGGCGGCCGGCAGTTTCTTTGTGCTCGGCCGTGGGTCCGATCGCCTCGACGGCGCGGATTTGCAAAAATGCCTCGACGCGCTCGGCTGCCTCTGCGGCGTCAGCGCCCTGCCGAATGGCGCAGGCCAGGGTGGCCGCATCCTGGCGGGGGACGGCGGCACGCTGCGGCGCAGCCTCGACGCAGCATTTTCATGCGCTTTCGCGGCGCTGCATGGCGTAGCGCCGGTGGCTCGGCGGAAATGAGAATCATCTCGGCACGTAGGCGCTAAATATATGGAGCTGCCAGATTCTCAGCGTCGTCATCGCCCGGCTTGACCGGCCGACCCAGTAAACGCGAAACCGCGAAATATGAGCCGGAGTGCCTTAAGCTGGCCGCGTCAAGTACTGGGTCGCCCGCTTGAAGCGGGCGAGGCGAGGCAGAATATGAGTCAAGGCCAAATCTTAGCGCCTAAGAATCACCGGCGGGCCAGGCGAAAATACAGGTCCGCGAGCCGCGACGGCAGATCCTCCAATCGCCGCACGGGCATGTTCTGGTGCCTGCCAAACACCGCGGCGCCGCAGCCGCTTCCGTTCGGATCGAGCGTCACGCCGAACACGTCGATGCCATGGGCCTTGAGCGCCAGCGTTGCGCGCCGGGCATCGTCCACGAGGTCGAGCGGATCCGCCATGTCGATGTCGGATGGTTCGCCATCGGTGAGCACCAGGACGAGCTTGCGATGGCTGCGCACGGCGGAGATTTCGGCACCCGCATGACGCAAGGCGGCGCCCAGTCGGGTCGACAGGCCGGGCGCCAGGCCGGCCAGCCGCGCCCTCGCAGCGTCATCGTAAGGCTCGTGGAAATCCTTGACGCGGGTGACCCGGACGTCGTCGCGTCCGGCTGACGCGAACGCCAGTAACGCGAAGGGATCCCCGAGGCGCGACAGCGCCTCGCTCAGCGCCGCGACCGCGAGGCGTTCCAGGTCCAGCACCGATTGTCCGGCACCCGCGCGGTCCCGGGTCGATTCCGACACGTCGAGCAGAATCAGCGCCGCGAGATCTCGGCTCTGCCGCACCATTGTGCGATAGACCCGCCCGTCCGGGGTCTGCCCGGCACGTAACGCGATCGCGGCCTCGAGGGCAGCGTCGAGATCGAATTCGGGTCCGTCGGGCCGGCGCTTCTGGCGCTGGTGGCGGCCGACGCGGCTGCCGCGTACCAGACGATGGATTTTTGCCCGCACGGCCGGTGCGTCATCGAGCGCAGCCTCGATCGCGCGGACGTTGCCGATCGGCGCCACGGCATCGCGGACCGTGGTCCAGTCGGGGCGTTCGATCGCGGCGGCACGATCCCATTCCGGGTAAGTCGCGATCGCGACGCCGCGCTGATCCGGCTCGACCGCTCTCGCTCGTCCAACCGCAAGCGTCTCCGGGATCGCTTCGTTGCGCCGCCGATCTCCGGCGGGCTTGTTGGTCTGCTCGATGCGCGCCGCCTCGACCGCTAGGTCGATCGCGTCGGCGGCGTTCTCCGGCGGCTCGGGCAGATCCCACAGGCCGAGCCCGTCGTCGCGATAGACCGGCTCGGCGACATGATTTCTGGCGTCGAACTGGGTGCGCATCTGCCCCAGATCATTGCCGAGCAAGCCTCCGATGCTCCGGCTCAGCGAAGCATCCTCGAGCCGCTCGGCCTCGGCCGCGAACAGTGCGCGCCCCTTGGCGACGAAGCCGTCGTCGTCCCGATAGGCCGGATCGAACAACGCGCGGGCGAGCCGCGCCAGCAGGGCAGGGGCGGTCGACACGCCGGCCGGCTCCGCCACATGGAACGGGGCCCACAGCCGGCGCAGCCCGGGATAGCGACGCATCGCCAGCGCCTCGACCCGCGCATCTTCGACCATGCCGATCAGCACCATCTGCTGCGGCTTCAGTGAGCCGACGGCAAAGCGCGCGGGTGTCAATGCAAAGTGCGCCGCCGCGTGGGCAATGCCGGCGCGAAAGATCATCGAGGCGGTGTGCGCCGGGACGCCGCGAAAAACCTGCGGCACCCGGACCACGCCTCCTGCGATGCTGATCCGCCGCGGCGCCGGCTGTCCGGCTGTCGCACCGACACCGCGCAGCACCTGCGTTCGGCCCCACAGCGCCGTCGCAAAGCTCTTGAGCATGCGCTCGACCTGACCGAATACGAGCGCACCGCCGGCGCGATCCAGCGCCTGACGGGCCGCGGGGTCCTCAAGGGTGAAGAACGCGCGCCGCCGTGCCCGGTCGGAGCCCCCGTGCCGAAGCCCCGCCGCGATGAAGTCCGCAAACGCTGTGCCGTCGCAGGACTGCAGGACGGTTTCCGTGCGGCTTGCAACCGCCACCACCGATTCGGGCGCCTCGCGGGCGAGTCGGACCAGGCCGCGCGACCACAGCGCCAGCTCGCTGCGGGTGCCGAGCAGCCGTGCGGCCGGTCCGATCGCGTTGAGCACCGCGAGCGCCGAAGCTGCCCCGGCATGGCGGCACACGTCGGCGGCGGCCCGAGCCAGCGCGGCCATCGTGGTCAGACCCAGCGCCGCGCCTTGGTCGACGCTGGCGCTCCAGAAGGCAAGAAGGCAAGCAGGTCCGGCGTTGACGAAGGCGAGCTCGAGCGAGCCCTCCGCCCACGATTCGATACCGGCGTCGGTGGCGCCGGCCGCGACGCGCTCGAAGACATCGTGAAAGCCAGCGCGCAGTACCTCGCGCTGACGCACCAGCTGATGCAGCCGGGTCACCGCGCGATTCGGAGGTGTTGCGATGACCTGGAGCCTGACGCGGCCGGATCGGTTCATCGCACGCCTGCTCCCTGCAGACATGGTCTGTAGGATGGGTTGAGCGCAGCGAAACCCATCAAGCTCATGTAGAACGCCAGCAATCGCGATGGGTTTCGCAAGCGATCAACCCAACCTACGAGCACGCGATCATGTCTTCACACCTCTCACGGGATGCAGGCGGCGATGGCGGCGCCCAGCGCGTCGCGCATGTCGGCATCGTCGGTGATCGGCAGGACGATGCTGGCGCGCGACGCGGCAGCGAGGCCGACGCCGGCCGCGACCAGCCGGCCGGTGTGGATCAGCATGCGGGTCGATGCCCCTTCGTCCAGTCCCTTGCCGCGCAGGTTGCGTGACGCAAGTCCGATGTCGACCAGCCGATGCGCCGTGTCGCGATCGACGCCCGCCTCGCGAATGACGATCTCCGCCTCGATCTCAGGCGTCGGATAGTTGAAGTCGATCGCTACGAAGCGCTGCTTGGTCGACTCCTTCAGATCCTTCACGACGCTCTGGTAGCCGGGATTGTAGGAGATCACCAACTGAAAGTCGGGATGCGCCGGGACGAGCTCGTTGCGTTTTTCCAGCGGAAGCGTCCGGCGCGCGTCGGTGAGCGGATGGATCACCACCGTGGTGTCCTGGCGCGCCTCGACGATCTCGTCGAGATAGCAGATCGCGCCGTGGCGCACCGCGATGGTGAGCGGCCCATCGTGCCAGACCGTGCCTTCCGGCGCCAGCAGGTAACGGCCCGCCAGATCGGCGGCGGTCATGTCCTCGTGCGCCGCGACGGTCACCAGCGCGCGATCGAGACGAAACGCCATGGACTCAATGAAGCGGGTCTTGCCGCACCCGGTCGGGCCCTTGAGCATGACCGGTAGGCGGCTCACATAGGCCGCCTCGAACAACTCGATTTCATCACCGACCGCCCGGTAGTAAGGCTCGCTGCTCAGCCGATAGGCGTCAAGGCTCATCTCTCACCCCGCTCTCCGGGTGGGCGCAGCGCGACCGGGATACGGGGCGCGACAACAAAAAGACGCCATTCCGCGCCCGACGGCTCGGCGTCCTCGCCTCCGAGGTCGCGATGGCCCAGTCGCGCCCGCTGTTCGACTGCCAATCAAAGAGCATTTCAGCACCGCCGACGGCAAAGCACAATGGTTGGTTAGTGATCTCAAATCACGAGCTTGGTTTCGATCGCATCACCATTGGCCGGCCGGCCATATGGCGACAATGACCACAACGTTCGTGTTCGGGTGGTTACGGCTCGTCAAGACGCCCCGAACTCGCGGCCGCGGTCCCGAGCCAACGGGTAAAGCTCGCCGCGAAGCTGCGGGATACGGCGAGCTCGTAGGTCGGAGCGGCGTCGATCTGCCAGATGTGGGTCGCCATGTGCGACACGGAGGTCACCGCAGCGTCGCCGACCCCGAAGGCGCGCGGATGCAGGTCGATGGGCAGGCCTTTGGCGAGCGTCTCTCGGGCCCGGCGTCCGCTGATACGGATGACCACGCGGCCATCGGATTGATCAGTGACCGAGGCGACGTCGGCGAGGACGGCACGCAATCGGCCATCGAAAGCCGGACCGTCGATGTTCTCGGCCATCGCCAGCCAATGGCCCGGACCCGCCCAGGCAAACGCCGTCGCACCAGCGGCAATCCGTCGCGGCGTCACCGGCAGCTCGAGGCCGAAGGTCTCGCGCACGCGCTGCACCAGCAAGTCGGTCCGCTCCTTGCGCACCATCACGGTCGCGACGGCGTAGTCGATCCCCGGCGCGATGGTGACCGCGCCCGCGTCCACAGGCCCAGATGGATGACCGGTTGCGGCAGACGGCGCGACGGCCGGTCGCGGCACAAGTCTAGGCACGCAATCGCTCCCCGCCGGGATCAATGAAGCACGGCGAGCACACGTGCGCGTCCATATGTTCGTCGCGCACCGGATCGGTCGCACAGACCTGTTCGCCGATGCGTTCGGCTCCACGCGCCAGGAGAGCAAGGCCGATCCAGTGGCCGAGCGACGGTGAGAACGCCACCGAGGTCACGACGCCTTGGTCGTTGGCCGCGGTGGCTGCAGCGCCTAGCGGTATCAGATGCGCGCCGGCGCGCAGTCGCTGCCCGGCATCGGCCGGCTTGACGCCGACGAGGGTGGGCCGCGCGGGGTCCAGCAGTGCCGGCCGGCCGGCCATGACCTTCCCGATGAAATCCTTGGCGGGCGACGTGGCAAATCCGAGGTCCCGCGCCGTGGTGCGTCCGTCGATCTCGTTGCCTGCCGCATGTCCCTTCTCGATCCGCATGACGCCGAGCGCCTCGGTGCCGTAAGGCGCAATGCCGAACGGCGCGCCCGCCGTCATCAAGGCATCCGCCAGCGCCTCGCCGTAGCGCGCCGGAACGCCGATTTCGTAAGCGAGTTCGCCCGAATAGGACAGCCGATAGAGCCGTGCCGGCACGCCGCCACAGACGGTGATCTCGGCGACCGCCAGATGAGGGAAGGCCGCGTTGGAGATGTCGGCCGGCCGATCGACTAGGGCGGTGAGCGTGTCGCGGGCGAGCGGGCCGGCGACCGAGAACTGAGCCCACTGGTCAGTGGCCGCGACCAGTTGGACATCGAGATCGGGCCACAGCACCTGATGGCAAAACTGCATGTGCTGGAACACGCGGACCGCCTGGGCGGTCGTGGTGGTCATGAAGAAGCGGTCCGCGGCCAGGCGGGAGGTGGTCCCGTCGTCGAGCACAAAACCGTCCTCGCGCAGCATCATGCCGTAGCGGATCCGCCCGACTCTCAGGGTCGAGAAGGTGTTGACGTAGAGGCGGTCGAGAAACGCGCCTGCATCGGCGCCTTGCACGTCGATCTTGCCGAGCGTTGAGACATCACAGAATCCCACCGCCGATCGCACGGTCCGCACCTCGCGACTGACCGTTTCCAGCCAGTCACGTTCGCCGGCCCGCGGAAAATACTGGACGCGCAGCCATGGGCCCGCCTCGACGAACACGGCGCCCTGCCGCGTCGCCCAGTCATGCGACGGGGTCAGTCGGGTCGGACGAAAGTCCTCGCCGCGATGGTGGCCGGCAAATGCTCCGATCGCCACCGGCGTATAGGGCGGCCGGAACGTCGTGGTGCCGGCCTCGGGGATCGAGCGGCCGGTGAGCGCGGCCAGGATGGCCAGGCCGTTGACATTGGCGGTCTTGCCCTGGTCGGTCGCCATGCCGAGCGTGGTGTAGCGCTTGAGGTGCTCGACCGAACGAAAGCCTTCGTGCGCGGCGAGCGCGATGTCGTCGGTCGTGACGTCGTTCTGGAAGTCCACGAAGGCTTTTTGGGCCGATCCTGCGACATGCCAGAGCGGCGTTAGTTCGACGGTATCGCCATCGGCCCGCGGAAGCTCGAGCGGCGCCGGAGAAAACCCGGCATCCTCGGCTGCGCGGCGTCCCGCCTCGGCGCCCTCGGCGAGGCACCGCGCCAGCGCAAAGCTCCCGTTGGCGGCGCCGACAGCCGCCAGGCCGTCCGGCAGCCGGCCGGGCACGAACGCGGACAGCGCATCGTTCCACAACGGACGGCCGCCGTGATGACAGGTCAGATGGACGACCGGATCAAAGCCGCCGGACACGCCGAGCGCGTCGGCTGCGATCGTTTCCGTCGCGTCCGGCGTGCGCACCGTGATGGTGCGCAGTGCGAGCCTGCCGGAGGTCGCGATCACCTCGCCACCGGCAATGATGCGGGCTGGGCGAGCCAGACCCTTCAGATAAGGCGGGAGGGCGCGCCGGCTGTCGATGACCGTGACCTCACAGCCCGTTGCCGCAAGGTCGCCGGCGGTGCGCCAGCCATCGTCGTTGGTGGTGAAGATGGCGGCGCGCCGGCCGGGCGTCACCGCGTAGCGGTTGAGGTAGCAACGCATCGCCGACGACATCATGATTCCCGGCCGATCGTTGCCGCCGAAGGCGATGCCGCGCTCCAGTGCGCCGACTGCCAGGACCGCCCGCCGGGCAACAACGCGCCACAAGCGCTGCCGAGGCTGATCGACGGCGGGCACCGCCAGGTGGTCGGCCACGCGCTCGAGCGCTCCAAACGTACCACCGTCATAGACTCCGAAGACTGTGGTGCGCGGCATCAACCGCACCTCCGCACAACTCCCGAGCTCGGCGACCACCGCGTCGACCCAGTCAAGTGCCGGCCGCCCGCCAAGCTCGCGGCGATCGGCCGGCAGCCGCCCGCCGAAACGGAAATCCTCGTCACAGAGGATGACCCGGGCGCCAGCACGGGCAGCCGCCAGCGCCGCCATGAGGCCGGCTGGGCCGGCGCCGATGACCAGCACGTCGCAGAACGCGAATGCCTGCTCGTAATGATCCGGGTCGGCCCCCGCGGCGGCGCGCCCGAGCCCGGCAGCGCGGCGGATCAGCGGCTCGTAGACTCGCTCCCAGAACGCGGCCGGCCACATGAAGGTCTTGTAGTAGAAGCCCGCCGGGATGAAAGGTGCGATCAGCCCATTGACCGCGAGAACATCGAACCGCAGTGACGGCCAGCGGTTCTGGCTCGCAGCCTCGAGGCCGTCGAACAGCTCGATGGTTGTCGCCTTGGTGTTGGGCTCGCGCCACGCGCCGGCCCGCAATTCGACGAGCGCATTCGGCTCCTCCGAGCCCGCCGTCAGCACGCCACGCGGCCGATGATATTTGAAGCTGCGTCCGGCGAGACGGCGGCCGCTGGCGAGCAACGCGGAGGCGAGCGTGTCGCCCGCATAGCCACGCAACGGAGCGCCGTCGAACGACGCGGTCAGCGGGCGCGAGCGATCGATCAGCCCGCCGGTGGCCAGTCGATGGGAGCCGTCGCGGCCGGTCACAACGCGCCCCGCGGCGATGCCCCGACAGATGCAAGCGACCGCGCGGCCGAGATGGCGTGAGTCTGCGTATCGCGCGTCACCACCAGCCAGGCCCCGCAGCCAAAGCCATGGTACCAGAGCTCGTGATGCGGGCCGGCCGGGTTGTCGCGCAGGTAGACGTAGTCGGCGAATCGGTCCACGGCGTCCGCGGCGTCCGGGTCCGGGCGCCGCACCGTCGCGTCGCCGAGATAGCTGAACTCGCGCACGTCGCGGGGACCACAATGCGGGCAGGGGATCCGCATGCCGCCTCAATGCAGATTTGGTTGCGCGCCGGCGCCACGCTCGTCGATCAGGCGCCCGCTTCGGAAGCGGTCGAGGCGATACGCCGCGGCGGCCGGATGCGGTTCATCGCAAGCGATCAGGTGCGCAAAGCACCAGCCCGACGCCGGCGTTGCCTTGAACCCCCCGTAGTTCCAGGCGCCGTTGAAATAGAGGCCGGCGACCGGGGTGCGGTCGATGATCGGAGAACCATCCATCGACATGTCGACGAGGCCGCCCCAGCCGCGCAGGATGCGCAACCGTCCGAGGCCCGGCATCATCGCCATGCCGCCCTCGCACACATCCTCGACCGTCGGCAGGTTGCCGCGCTGGGCATAGGAATTGTAGCCGTCGATGTCGCCGCCGAACACCAACCCGCCCTTGTCGGATTGGCTGATATAGAAGTGACCGGCCCCGAACGTGATGACGTGAGCGATCAGCGGCTTCACGCCTTCGCTGACGAAGGCCTGCATGACGTGGCTCTCGACCGGCAGGCGCAGGCCCGCGAACGCGGCGACGCGCGAGCTGTTGCCGGCCACCGCAATGGCCACCTTGCGGGCGCCGATCGTGCCGCGCGTGGTCTCGACGCCGGTCACCCGGCCGCCCGCGGTACGAAGTCCGGTGACCTCGCAATTCTGCACGATATGGACGCCGCGCCGATCGGCTCCGCGCGCATAGCCCCAGACCACGGCGTCGTGACGCGCGGTCCCACCGCGTCGCTGCAGCAATCCGCCGCGGATCGGAAACCGCGCGCCAGCAAAATCCAGATAGGGCGCGAGCGCGCGTACCTGATCGCGGTCGAGCAGTGCGGCATCGACGCCGTTCAGCCGCATCGCGTTGCCGCGTCGGGCAAAGGCGTCGCGTTGCGCGTCCGAATGATAGAGATTGAGCACGCCGCGCTGGCTCACCATGGTGTTGAAATTGAGATCGCGCTCGAGCCCCTCCCACAGCTTCATTGACCACTCGTAAAACGGAATGTTGCCGTCGAGCAGATAGTTCGAGCGGATGATCGTGGTGTTGCGGCCGGCATTGCCCGAACCGATCCAGCTCTTTTCCACGACCGCGACGTCGCTGATGCCGTGCTCCTTGGCGAGGTAGTAGGCGGTCGCCAGACCATGCCCGCCGCCCCCGATCACGACGACCTGATAGTTGGCGCGCGGCTGCGCATCCCGCCAGGCCGGCGTCCATTTTCTGTGCCCGGCGATCGCGTTCAGGACGAGTGACAAGGCGGAATAGCGCATCATCAGGGCGCTCAACAATCGAGCGTCGTCTCGCGCTCCCATTCCGTGAGGTGTCGCGAATAGGCGTTCCAGTCGTCGTGCTTGAGTTTGAGGTAGGACGCGACCACGTCGGCGCCGAGGCCAGCCTTGAGCACCGCGGATCGATCGAGCGCGCGCAGCGCATCGAGCAGATTGAGCGGCAGCTTCCTGGCGTTCGGCGCCATGTGCCCTTCGGTATACATGTTGATGTCGAGGCGTGGCCCCGGATCGCGCCGGTTCTTGATCCCGTCGAGGCCGGCGACCAGGAGGGCGGCCTGCAGGAGGTAGGGATTGGCGGCGCCGTCGGCCAGACGCAGCTCGAACCGCCCGGCTTCCGGGACGCGGATCATATGGGTGCGGTTGTTGCCCGAATAGGTCACCGTGTTGGGCGACCAGGTGGCGCCGGACAGCGTCGGCGGCGCGTTGATGCGCTTGTACGAGTTCACCACGGGGTTGGTGATGGCGCACAACGCCTCGGCGTGCTCCATGACGCCGCCGATGAAATGCAGCGCGGTCTCGGAGAGACCAAGCTCGGTCTTGTCGTCGGCGAACAGGTTCTTGCCGGTCGCGGCCGACCACACGGAGATGTGCACGTGACACCCGCTGCCGGTCAGATGGGAAAACGGTTTCGGCATGAAAGTGGCGCGCAGGCCATGCTTTTCGGCGATCGACTTCACCATGAACTTGAAGAAGGCGTGACGATCAGCCGTGCGCAGCGCGTCGTCATATTCCCAGTTCATTTCGAACTGACCGTTGGCGTCCTCGTGATCGTTCTGATAGGCCTTCCAGCCGAGCGCCCCCATGGCGTCGCAGATCTCGGCAATGATGTCGTAGCGCCGCATCAACGCCTGCTGGTCATAGCAGGGCTTCGACTGACGGTCGCCGGTATCGGAAATGGCACGGCCGTCTGGCGCGATCAGGAAGTACTCGCATTCGACCCCGGTCTTGAGAGTCAGGCCTTCACGGCCTGCCGCCGCGACCACGCGTTTGAGCAGCTGGCGGGGATTCTGCGCCACTTCGACCCCGTTCATCGCCACATCGGAGCCGACCCAGGCGACTTCCGGCTTCCA
>Ga0116216_10003006_pt1 | contig 11054 bp, 8 predicted proteins | sample Sb_taG_11_FD_89696 | JGI IMG/M metagenome (GOLD analysis project Ga0116216, IMG submission 89696) | Peat soil microbial communities from Weissenstadt, Germany - Sb_50d_3_AS metaG | ecosystem: Environmental > Terrestrial > Soil > Wetlands > Peat | place: Germany: Weissenstadt | collected 2010-09-21
CGTGTCAAGCACGTCGTCGGAACCAGGCAACGGCGATACCCGCAAACCGTGGAAGTGCAAGTTGGTCATGTTCATGACCGTGGGCGTGCCCGACGGCAGGTAGTTGAAATACTGGAACTTGATGGTGTCGCCGGGATTCACGCGCACGGTCGGCGCGACGCCAAAACTGCCTTCGTAGACAAACGCCGGCGTGCCTGAACCGCTCGCCGCCGCGAATATCTGGACAAAGGCGACGCCGTGCTGCGAGACGATGACCGGCGGGTCTTGGAAGGTTGGGCTCGTGGCGGCAGCCACACGCGAGAACGTTGGAAGCCGGACCGTCTCGCCGGCCGGCTGCGCGCCGGCGCCGAAACTCGCGAGGAGCAGAACGCAGAGCGACCACAGTGCCTTCAGCATGGTTTGTCACCTCCTTTCACATCGACCGGCTCTAGCACCCTCCCCCGAATCTCGCTCCGGGGCCGAAATAGGCCAGCCGTCCTACGCCGGCTCACCTTTCTCGTCGGATTGGTGCTCTAGAACTAGGAGAACGCTACCACGCGATTGGCCTCATCATGGTAACTGGCGCAAACACCCTTTTTCGCGGCACATGAACGACCGGCTGTTAATATCCGAAGAGCGACGCACCATAACGCAGAACAGGCTGCATATCCTGAGCCGTCACATCAGGTTCGTAGATTTCCAAAAAATTGACGTGCTGACCGGTGCTATTCGGCTCCATGCCTTTATCGATTGATTTCCTCAAAGCAAGTGGTGGGTCGCCGTCAGCCCCCATCTGCGCCGACCTCTGCGTGGCAGAAGTATTCATCATAAACCCGGTGGCCACTTGTCCACTATGATCTCTAACGACGCGATATCCATAGTTCTTATTTGAGCTATCAGCACTGAGGCCGTCTTCTTCCAGAGCGAACTGGCTAGGATATTGCAGCCCCAGATTGATAACCTGCTCCCTCGTATACGTCTCCTGACTCCTATCCGGAATCGGAAGACCTGGAAACAGCGCGAGTGAGAAATATTGGTGAGGAAAAGCCGACGCGTAGACGCTAAACGTCTGCCTCCAAGCATCGATGTACTTCTGGCTGGTATACCCAGCGCTCTCCCATTGGCTGATATCATTTGGAGAGTTGGGTAATGACATCTCAGCCGAGACAGATGTTGGGCCGGCTGCGGCAATCTTTCGGAAAGAACTCCTGCCTGCATATCGCTGGCCGATCACTTTCACGAACGTGAACCAGCGTGATAGGTAGATTGAATCCCACGGCACGGGCAATGGGCGCAAAGTGCCAGTTCCGCTACCGGGGCCGTATGGGATGGCGAACTGTACGGTTTGCACCCCTTGCATCGCCCAAGCGGGTGTTCCAAAACCAGGGATCAAGATAAGCTCAACCCATTTGCCATTTTTCTCTGCGTTTGCAAAGACAGTCTCAATTTTGCTAAAGTCGAATTTTCCGTCTTCAGGCTCGACATCTGCCCACGAAGTCCGGAAAGTGACGCCTGACGTGTTCGGATTGGCGTATGCGTTGAGCGTCGGATTGCTTGTATCAAAAAGTCGGCCTACCCTATTGGCGTCAATCGAATTCACGGTTGATATGCCGGAGAGAGCAAATTGGTGCGTCACCGCGGCACCGGCGTTATGTGCCATATCTGCGGCGGGAAATAGCAGCAAGGCGCTCGAGGTGACCAGGAGTACTAGAAAAAGAAAAACCTTCTGTTGCATAAACGCCCTCGTTTTGGAGCGGTCTCGATTCTTAAAGCTCGAAAATCTCAGCAAACCGTGCAGGGGCCGACGAAGCAGACGGATGTGACGTAGCCATGGAACGCCACTTTCTGCGGACTCGCGCATTTGCTCATACCAGCAACAAGAGCGGTCGCCATTGCGGACGGCACGTCGTAGGCCGCCAAGCTGCTCGCGCGGAGCTCACCCGCCGCACCACCAACGAGAACCCAGCCCAGCCCGAACTTCTTCTGAAATAGTTTTTCACCGCCACTTTGGCCGGTTTGCCAATGTGCAATCGCGTAGTTGTCATTCAACGACACCTTGGTAACGTGGACCTCGTTGGTCCCTGGCTTGAGCTCCTTCTCTATGATCGTCGTCGTCATCGAGACGATCTGCGTCGCATCAGCGTTGGTCTGCGCCAACGTCATCGACGTGCACAAGATCATGAGACTTACGACCGCGCTGATCTGCAGCGCCACGAGCTTACCCATCACCACTGCTCCTTTTGAGGACGTATTGAGTCGCCTTTGACTCCGTGTTCGACACCTGAGGGGCTTACACCAGGTCACGCCCCTCAAGCGGCTCGAATGGTGGGCCTTGGAGGCAAGAGACCCGTGCATTCTGGTGGAGCGCTGCTCTCGCGGTGCCAGCTGCTCGCTATCGCCCTGGGGCTGGCTCTGACCGGCTGCACTCGGGTGAACCACCATGCGCCGATCGCACACGGCGCCGGCCACCCCTGGACCATTCACGGCGTGCTGCGCATCGTCGACACGCGCCAACCCGACAATCTTAACCCACTCCTCTCGTTCGGACAGGTCGCGACCGACCTGTCGATGTTCTGGGCGGCCTACCTCTTCCGCTGGAGCGACCGCAACGAACTCGTCCCCGAGCTCGCCACCGAAGTGCCCAGCCAGGCCAACGGTGGAATCAGTAAAGATGGCCTGACGATCACCTACCACTTGCGCCGCGCTGTACGCTGGCAGGACGGGGCACCGTTTTCCGCCGACGACGTCATCTTCACATGGCGCCAGGTCATGAACCCGCGTAACAACGTGCAGAGCAGGATCGGCTATGATGCCATCTCCCGCATCGATAAGCTCGACGGCTCGACGATCGCCATCCACCTGCGGCGCCCGTTCGCGCCCTTCGTCGATACGTTCTTCAGCATGGCAGACGCGACGTATTGCATCCTCCCCGAGCATCTACTCGCCGGCTACACCGACATCAATCACGCGCCGTACAACAACCTGCCGATCGGCACTGGGCCATTCCGTGTCGTCGAGGACGACAAGGCCGGCGAGATCCGCATGCAGGCCAATCCGTCGTACTGGCGAGGACCACCGCGTCTGCGCGAGATCATCTACCGTACGGTTCCCGACGATAACACGGTGCTCACCCAGCTGCAGACGCATGAAGCGGACTTCTGGATGGCCGCCCCGATCGTCCACGCCCGCGCCCTTTCCGCAATTCCCGGAGTCACGATCTATCGGATACCGTTCACCGCCTTTGAGTCGCTCGATTTCAATACCGAGCATCCGCTCGTGCATGAAGTTCGCGTCCGCCGGGCGCTTCACTATGCGCTGAACATTGACGCGATGGCCGCCGCGTTAGCCGGTGGTAACGTCCTGCGCGCACCCAGCGATCAACCGCCGTTCATATGGGCTTTCGACTCGGGCCTGCGGCCGTACACGTACGACCCGGCATTGGCGGCACGCATGCTCGATGCCGCAGGCTGGAAGATGGGAAGCGATGGATATCGCTACAAAGGTGGCCAGCGCCTCGAGCTCGAGCTCGTCAGTGCCATTGGTTCAACGCTGGGTTCGTCGATCGATCTTCTCGTGCAGCGCGACTGGAGAGCCGTCGGGGTGCAAGTCGACATCAAACACTATCCGACAGATCTGCTCGGCAGCTCAGATGGGATCTATCGCACCGGCAAGTTCGACGTCTTCTTCGACTCATGGTCCAACGGCGTGGACCCCGATGATTCACAGATCTTCATGTGCGACGAGCGCCCACCATGGGGCTCGAACTACTTCCGCTTTTGCGACGCACGCCTCGACGCGGCTGAGCAAGCAGCGTTGCGCTCGTATAGCCGCTCGCAGCGCAAGCCCGCGTACGATACGATCCAGGCCATACTCGCCGGCGATGACCCTGTCATCATCCTGTGGTTCGATGTCCGCCAGGACGTCGCCAATTCAGACCTCCTTGGCTATCGTCCGGCGCATGCGGTCACCACGTTTTGGAATCCGTGGGAGTGGTCTATTTGAAGCGAGCGGGCGAGCCGAGGCTCGCCCGCACATCCTGCCGCAATATCTCGCAGCCGGCTTCAGGCCGTTGCCCTCTGCGGGCGCTGCGCTCTATCCGCCGAGAGGGCGCTGGCCTATGAAGCGACCTTCTGCCGGGGTGGTGTCCGCGCCAGTTCCCCAAAGACCATTGAAGCTATTATTGTCTCCGTTGAACCAGAATGAGAACCAACCCGAGCCTTTGGTGCCTGTCCATTTCCCTCGCACCTTATCCGTCGCTTTAAACGCACCGTTCAGTGCGAGGTTTCCGGACTGGCAGACAACCGCTTCGCCGGATTGCTTGCACGCCATCGACCCTCCGAACATTACGGGTCCGCCCGCACCAGTGAGCTTCCAATTTCCGGCGGCGGTGATCGGAGATGGCGGTAGGAACTTGTTGCCGACGAAGCTCCCGTTGGCGGCGCGTCCGTTGTAGCCCCATGTCCCGTTGAAGCTGTGCCCATTGGGACTGACATACACAGTCAACCACCCCGCACCGCTGGGACCGTTCCATTTCCCGTTGATCTTCGAATCGCTCACGAACTCACCATTGAACCCGTTGCCCTTGGAGCTCGTGCCGACGATGTTCATGCCTGACTGGGTCATCGTCACAGTAGACGTCACGCTTCCGTTTGGACCGGTCTGCTGCACGGTCCACTTACCAGTCAAGTTCGGCGGCTGCGCGAGTGCGAGTGAGCTTGATAGCGCCGCGAACACGAGAATAAAAGCTAGCGAAAGAACAAAACGTTTCACCTTCGTCCCTCTTCCTTTTGATAAGCAAGCTAGGCCCTTGACCTTCGCCGCGTGCGCGGTTCTCCCTGGGTTTCGAAAACATGGACGTGTCGATGCACGGAGAGCGAGCGGGTTCTAGAAAAGACCGAAGCCGAAAGGCCCCTGTTCTGATCCAGCGGAAATTCGAGGCCTATGAACGTCCCGCTCGTCGTGACAGAATTTCTGTCACGGGCTCGCAGCATCTACCCCGATGCAGTCGGCGCGGTATGCGCCCACGAGCGGTTCACTTACCGCCGTCTCGGCGAGCGGGTCGATCGCCTCTCGGCCGCACTCGCTCGTGCGGGCATCGCCAAAGGCGACGTCGTCGCCTACATTTCGTTCAACTGCCACCGGCTGCTCGAAGGGTACTACGCCGTGCCGCAAATGGGGGCCGTGCTCTTGCCCGTCAACATACGCCTGACCTCGAACGACATCGCCTACATCCTCGGCGACGCCGGTGCCAAAGCGATAGTCATCGATCGCGCGCTGGCCGACCTCTTGGCGCCTATCCGATCCTCGCTCGCAGGCGTCCGTACTATCATCCTCATGGGCGGTGATCCGCACGCGCGCGGCGCGCTCGATGGCGAGGAGTACGAATCGCTTATCGGGGCCGCACCCTCAAGTTTCGAAGCCCCTGATATCGCCGAAGATGACATCGCTGAGCTCTTCTACACCAGCGGCACGACTGCACACCCTAAAGGGGTCATCCTCACGCACCGTAATCTCTACTTGCACGCGCTGTACGCGCTCGCCGGGCTGCCCGGCTACGACGACACCTGTGTGCAGCTGCACACCATACCCCTGTTCCACGTCAATGGTTGGGGAACGCCACATTTCGTCACCCTCATCGGCGGCCGCCACGTGCTGCTGCCCAAATTCGATCCCGAGGAAGTGCTTGCCACCATCGAACGAGAGCGCGTCACGCACGTCTTCCTCGTGCCCACCATGGCAGCGGCACTCATCGCGGCGCCGTCGTTTCCTTCGCGCGATCTATCATCGTTGCGGCGGGTCAAACTGGGTGGTGCGGCGTCGCCGCCGAGCATCGTCCGCGCATTGACCGAGCGACTTCCGGAATGCCACGTCGCCGCGGGATATGGACTCTCCGAGACATCGCCGATCCTGACAGCGGCCGACCTCAAAGCCGGGCTCGACCTCTCGCCCGAATCATCTGCCGCGCTGCGGTCAAAGGCCGGCCTGCCATTGCCCGGCGTGCGCATCGAGGTCCTCGACGATGCTCACCGGCCATTGCCCCATGACGGCACGAGCGCCGGCGAGATCTGCGTGCGCAGTAACGTCGTGACGAAGGGGTACTGGAAGCTACCCGACGAGACCGCCCGCGTAATCGTCGATGGATGGTTCCACACGGGAGATATCGGGGTCATCGATGAGCAGGGTTACGTCTCCATCCTCGATCGCAAGAAGGACATCATCATCACTGGTGGCGAGAACGTGGCATCGCTCGAGATCGAAAAGGTGATCCACGAGCAGCCCGCGGTCTTCGAGTGCGCGGTGATCGCCCTACCCGACGCCCGCTGGGGCGAGATCCCGGCGGCTATCGTCGTCCTCAGACCCGGTCACACGCTCGACGAGGGAACGCTCGTCGCGCACTGCCGCGTGCACCTCGCGCACTTCAAGGTGCCGAAACGCATCATCTTCGTCGACGCCTTGCCCAAAGGCGGCACCGGCAAGATACTCAAGCGTGAGCTTCGCGAGCGCTACGGCGCTTTAGTCCGCGAACGCTCAGTTTTAGGCCTGGCGTTCGACCGTGATCGTGCATTCGGCGACGAGGGCAGCGATCGTACCGACCGCAGCGAGCATCGGGGCCAATGCCGCCCCGACGACTCCGACGGTCAACGGTAGATCGATCAGCGCCCTGCCCTGCTTATCCTTGATAGAGATGCGTCGCACGTTGCCTTCCTCGATAAGCTGTTTGACTTTCTTCAGCAGGTCCTCGCCGGCGACGCTGACCCGTTCGAAGGCAGTGCCGTCGCGCTCTTTGTCGGTCGTATCTGCCACGGACATGCTCCTCATGATGATGTGCGGACATCAATTATACCAGCACATCTGCCAGGCGGCGTAGCGCGCCGACGCGAATATGTCTGAGCACTTCCGTTTCGGAAAGGAATGATAGCCATGCACAAGACGAGGTTCTCCTTTGCCCTCGCAGCCGTGGCGGCAACCGCGATCGCGGCATTCATGCATACCGCGCCGGCCCGCGCCGCGTCTAACCCCATTAGTATCGAGCACTGCTTCGTCACCGAGCCCAAGCCGATGAGCAAGCTGGCGAGCGGCACGCAGATCGTCTACGTCAACACCAGTTCGAAATTCGCCAAGGACGTCACCTTCGGCGTCGGCTATCGCAACGCGGCGAGCCACTTCTATCGCAAGGTCACAGATGTCGGCTCGTTCGCACCCGGAGCCACGATCAATCACCACTTCGACCTGTATAGCGACGTGACGTTTGCGGGCAAGCAGACCACATCGTGCTCGGCGCTCAGCGTCAAGTGGAGCGACGGTACCACCTGGACTGCCCGATAGCATTTTCACGTTCCTGGATATGAAGAGACCACCCTCATGGGTGGTCTCTTCACGTGTGGCGCGTTGCCCGCTTAGCCCCCGCCGCCGCTGATCACAGCTCCGCCCGCCTTTGTCGGGGGCCGGGCGAACATCCGGTGCATGATCCTGCCCTTCATGGCATCGGTCAGCGTCGTGTCGACGCCGATGTTTTCAGATGCCATCGGTACGCCGTTGTAACTGACCACGAAGGTGCAGGCCGCCCCTCCTCCGGGAGCCTGGCCGACATTAACGTCAAATTCGGTGTTGGGGCCGTTCGGCCAATTGTCGTTGTAGTTATACGTTGGCGCTGGTGGTACGTCACCGTTCGGCCCGCTCTCAGGCGAAAAAGTGCACAAACCTGGGATATTGGTATTTCCATCGGGCGTGCTCGATGAGATAGCGACGCTATAGTTGGGCCCGGTAAGTAATCCGGACTGATCGGATACAAGCACGTCGTATTGGTTGTTAGAAGCCAGCGATGTGCGGTTGTTCTCGCCGCTTGGGTCTGTACTATCGCAGGGAAGCGCCGTGGTGTTGGGCACACAGACCGTGACGGTGAGCACCACGAAAGCCCACTTGTGGCCCGAGGAGAGTGGGAGTCCATTCGGCACAGTGAACTGGGCCCCGTCGCCCGTCATAGTCAGGGGAAACGGGCCATAGACTGTCGGGTTAGGATCGGGTACGAACGTGTTCGCCGTCCCCGGTGCGGGCGTGTTCTCTGCACTTGGATTAAACGAGACGTTGACCGTTGTGTTTGTGAGCGTCAGTGACTGGGTCGCCTGGACGATGAGCGACTCGACTCCTTGCGGGTCGCTTTGCCCAAATGTGACGCTAGGTCCAAACGGGATCACGGTCCATTGCGCAAAACCAGATGCGCTCGACGTGGTGCCAATCTGGGGCGCACCCAGTGTGCCGTTGGCGGGCAGCATTTGTGTGTTGCCACCGGCGGCTAGAGGAAGCACGACGTTTGCACCGCCCGTGTCGCGGGCGATGGTGAGCGAGTACTTCACTCCAGCTTTGAAGGTGTATGTCTCACCTGGAGGCGCCGTGAAGGTCAATGTTTGGCCACTGGCGACGGCCTTGCCCAAGAACATGGGATTGGATGCGCTCTGCGGTTGCGTCGGGTCGAACAGCGCGACATCGAAGGTCCCCTGCGACAGGCTCACCCACGAGGGAAAGGTGATCGAGAACGACGGTATAGGCAGCGTGATCGTGAACGGGAGACGGATGTTCAAGATGATCGGGAACGGATCGCTGTGCCCAGCGACAAGGCGCTCCCCGCTAGAAGCGGGCGCGATCAGAGCACCTTCGATACCCACTTCCACCTTCGTGCCGGCCGGCGCCCGGTTCGGTCCTATGGAAATAGTGCCGCTGTAGCCGGCGGGGAGCTTGAGCACGTGCGTGCTTCCCGACGGCGACAGGGCGAAGGCATCTGACAGGCTGGTTTGTGGCGGGGTATTGTTCGTTGGCGTTTGGGCGATGGTCGACGTTCGCTGGGAAACCCCGCCTCCGCCGCTGCACGCGCCGAGAGTGAGAGCGCATAGCGCCGCAAAAACAAAAACACGCGGATGAGAAAGTCTCATTAGCAGGGCTCCTCCAACGCAGTTGCTGAGGCTCATCCTTTCGCAAGCCCCTGCTCACAACCATTCCCCGTGGTCCTGGGCATTTGGTCCGGGGCCGGACTCGCGGCCCCAAAAGGGGAAGGCTGGCGTATGGAATCCGCGGCCTCGAGCGCTGCAGCCGCCATCCATCATGGGCTGCCGTCGGGCAACATCGCCTTTCTCTTCACTGATATAGAAGGCAGCACGGTCCGCTGGGAACGTGACACTGCGGCGATGACGCAGGCCGTCCGGCGCCACGACCACCTCATGCGTGCCGCCATCCAAGCCCATAACGGCCACGTTTTCAAGACGATCGGCGACGCCTTTTGCGCCGTCTTTTGGAACATCCAGGATGGCCTTGGCGCCACGCTCGACGCCCAGCGCGCGCTGGCGGCCGAAGACTTCTCCGCCGTCGACGGCATCCGGGTGCGCATGGCCTTGCACGTCGGCGTCTCCGACGAGCGGGATGGTGACTATTTCGGACCGACGCTCAACCGGGTAGCTCGGCTGCTCGCTATCGGTTACGGAGGGCAGGTGTTGCTCTCGAGTTCGGCCGCTGGCCTGCTGGCATCAGCCATGCCACGAGATGTCACCCTTCGCGACCTTGGGGAGCACAGGCTGAAGGATCTCACGGCGCCTGAGCACGTCTCCCAGCTTCTCGTCCCCGACCTGCCTGCAGACTTCCCCAAGCTCAAGTCTCTCAGCGTCCTCGACAACAACCTCCCGCTGCAGCTCACGGGTCTTGTCGGACGTGATAACGATGTCATCGAGATCAAGGCGCTGCTCGGCGCGGGCCGCCTCGTCACGCTCATCGGGTCGGGTGGCGTCGGGAAGACTCGTTGCGGTTTGCAGGTGGCGGCTGAGGTGCTCGACGGCTTGGCGGACGGCGTGTGGCTTGTCGATCTCGCGCCGCTCACCAACCCATCGCTTGTGCCTAACGTCATCGCTTCGATCTTCGACGTGCAAGAGCAGCCGGACCAGACCATGCTGTCCTCGCTCATCACCCACCTCAAGAACAAGCAGCTCATGCTGCTCATCGATAACTGCGAGCATCTCATCCACGAAGCGTCGAAGACCGTCGAAGCGATCCTGCGTGACTGCCCCAAGGTGTCGATATTGGCAACCAGCCGGGAGATCCTCGGCATCGGCGGCGAGGCTGTCTATCGCATGCCATCGCTCTCGGTACCGGACACGACAAAAGGCCTCACCGCCGAACACGCCATGACATTCGGCGCGGTCGGGCTGTTCGTCGCTCGCGCTCACGCAGCCAATGCGAAATTCGAGCTCACCGATGAGATCGCACCGACGGTCGGGGAGATCTGCCGTCGCCTGGATGGCATTCCGCTCGCCCTCGAGCTCGCCGCCGCCCGGGTAAGGGTACTCAGCGTGACGAGTTTGGCGCAACGGCTCGACGAACGCTTCAAGATCCTCACCGGAGGCAGCCGCACCGCCTTACCACGCCAGCAGACCATGCGCGCGCTCATCGACTGGAGCTACGATCTTCTGTCGGAGCGGGAGCAGACGATCTTCCGATTCTTCTCGATCTTCGCGGGCGCGTTCACGTTCGATTTCGCCATGACCGTCTGCAGCGGCGACAAGATCGAAGACATCGAAATCCTTGACCTGCTGACCTCGCTCACCGACAAATCCTTGCTCAACGCAGACCATAGTTCAGACGACGTGCGCTACCGCATGCTCGAGTCCACCAAACAATACGCCCACGAGAAGCTCGTGGAGCACGGCGAGTACGAAGCCATCGTGCGCCGCCATGCTGAGACCTATATGACCTTCGCCGAGGGGCTCGATAGGGAGTGGGACACGACTCCCGACGTCGTGTGGATCTCGTGCGCTGAGGCCGAGATCGACAACCTGCGCGCCGCACTGGACTGGGCCCTCGGGCTGCGTGGCGAGGTCGAGATCGGTCAGAGCCTGGCGGCGACGCGGATCTGGGAAGAGCTCGCCCGCGCAGAAGGGCGGCGCTACTTGCGGACGGCGCTGGAGCTCGTCACCCCGCAGACGCCGCGCGCCCTCTTCGGCCACCTGGAAATCGCCGCGTCCAAGATCGACTCGTCCTTCGGCCAGTTCAAGTCGGCTCTCGCGTCGGCGGACCGTGCGATTGAGATATTCCAA
>Ga0116216_10003007_pt1 | contig 11052 bp, 8 predicted proteins | sample Sb_taG_11_FD_89696 | JGI IMG/M metagenome (GOLD analysis project Ga0116216, IMG submission 89696) | Peat soil microbial communities from Weissenstadt, Germany - Sb_50d_3_AS metaG | ecosystem: Environmental > Terrestrial > Soil > Wetlands > Peat | place: Germany: Weissenstadt | collected 2010-09-21
ATCGACAAGTACGTCTACATGCTCACCCACACTGTCTTCCAGCGCCGCTATCGCATGAAGTACTCCGAGCTGGAGGAGGTCGAGGAGATCGCTCAGATACGCCACCCGATCCTGCGCGAGACCCTCCTTCGCCACTGGCGCGGCAGTCCCCTCGAGATCGCCTCGGTGGCTGACGTGCCCGCGGGGACCGGCATGGGCTCCTCGGGAGCCTACACGGTGTGCCTGCTCAAGGGCCTTGCCCATGCGCGCCGAACGTCGATCACACCCGGCGCGCTGGCCGAGGCCGCGTGTGAGATCGAGATCGACGTGCTCGGGGAGCCCGTGGGCAAGCAGGACCCCTACGTTGCCGCCCACGGCGGGATCTGCGCCTACACCTTCAATCCGGATGGCAGCGTGGAGGTCGAACCGCTCGAGCTGGACCCAGGTGTGCTCAGACGTCTGCGCGACCAGATGCTGCTGTTCTACACCGGCGAGGCGCGCTCGGCCTCGAAGGTGCTGGCCGATCAGGACGAGCGCTCGAAGGCGGGGGACGAGCAGATGCTCGAGAACCTGCACCACACCAAGGAGCTCGGGCGACGCAGCTGCGAGCTGTTGCGGAGCGGGGAGCTCGAGCGCTACGCGGAGCTCATGCACGAGCACTGGGAGCACAAGCGCGGCCGCTCGCCGGGCATGGCCAACGAGCGCATCGATCGTCTCTACACGCTCGCCCGGCGCAGCGGGGTGCTGGGCGGCAAGCTCGTCGGCGCCGGCGGCGGGGGATTCCTGCTCGTCTACTCCCCGCGACCGGAGGACACGAGACAGGCGATGGCCGCGGCGGGCGCGTCGGAGCTCGCGTTCGACTTTGAGTTCGACGGCGCCTACGCGAACGAGTACGCATGAGACGTCCTGTGTCAACCCTGCGTCGTGAGAAGTTGTTGGAGTTTGCGGTGTTGGGTGGGGTCGTAGGGCGTGTGGTCTTGCCAGCAGCGCCAGAGCACACGGCTCCAGGCGCGGCCGAGGATGCGTATGGCGTGGGGGTGGCTGGCGCCGCGGGCGCGCGCGCGCTGGTAGACGTCTCGCGCCCAGGGGTGCCAGTGTCGGGTGCTGTCGGCGAGGACGCTCATGTGTTTGCGCAGGCGCTTGTCGCAGGCCCAGCGGAAGGTGGCGTTGCTGCGTTTGCCGGATTGGATCGTGACTGGGGCTTGGCCGGCGTCGGCGGCGAGCGAGTCGTTGGTGGGGTAGCGGGCGCGGTTGTCGCCGATCTCGGCGAGCAGCCCGGCGGCGGTTACGACGCTCTTGGCGTCGCGGAAGAACGCGAGGAAGATCGCCCCGTCGGGGTGCGCTTTGGTGGCGCCGGCGATCTGGCTTGTGAGCTGGCTGATCTGCTCAACGATGGGACGCAGAGCAGCGACGAGGCCGATCACGGCGGAGCGACGTGCGTCCTGCTCGAGCTCTCCGACGACGGCGCCGGGGGCGCTACGCAGCCTGGCGAGCAGTTCGGTGGGGGCGCGTCGGCCGCAGTAGGCGTGACGCGCGAGAAAGCTTTCAAGGCGCTTCTCGCCGAGACCACGAGTGTCGGTGGGGCTGGGATAGCGCTCGAGGAACGCGAGTCCGATCGGGCTGTCGACGTCGGCGAAGATCCGTTCGGCGCCGGGCCAGAACGCCTGCAGTTGGGCGCGCAGCTGGTTCGCCAAGGCGATCCTGGCGTCGACGAGATCCTCACGGGTGCGCACGAGCGCCTTCAGTGCCAGTGTCTCGTCGCTGGAGGGCGCGAGCACGGGGAAGCGGTGCCGGTCGGTTCTGGCGAGCTCGCACAGCACGAACGCGTCGAAGCGGTCGTTCTTGCCCGCGGCCGCTCGGTAGCGCTCACGCGCTGCCTTGACCTGGTTGGGGTGGATCGCGAGCACGACGATCCCGGCCGCCAGGAGCCTTCCGACCAAGAGCCCGTCGGGGCGCTCGATCGCGCAGCACTCCACACGGTGAGCGAGCAGCAGCCCGATCAGTGCGTTGATGCCGGTCTCGTCGTGGCTGAACTGTTCAGCGACGAGCAGCTGCCCGTGCTCGTCGCTGATGTGAACGTCGTGCCAGTCGCTGGCCCAGTCGATTCCGCAGGTTGCGCGCATAGGTTCTCCTCCTCGTCAGGGGTTCGTTTGAAAAACGCTGGCCAGGAGGTACCGTGGCGGGTGCTCATAGACAGGCCCTCGGTGGGGCGACGTCCTGTTGCCGCTCTGGGTGCCTCACACCACCGGGAGGCGCATGTCTCATGCGGGCCGTCTACGCGGCTAGCTAACGAGGCGCTCTCCCGGTGGTGGTCAGCTATATGCGCTGAGTCTCAGGCCTCTCCCAACCAGCCGTCGGGAGAGATCTCCCTCTCTCGGAAAGAAAACGAGAACAACCTGAGCACCCAGCAAGGAGAGGTTGCCCTATGAGCGGCTTGCGTGTGGCTGTCGTCGGGTGCGGGCTGATCGGAAACAAGCGGGCGGCGGCGCTCAGGCCTGAGGACGAACTGGTCGCCTGCTACGACGTGAACGCAGGGGTGAGCGACAGCCTTGCGCAGCGTCATGGCTGCAGGGCATGCTCCTCGCTGGAGGAGCTGCTTGTCGCGGATCCGGAGGTCGTCGTCGTGGCCACCGTTCACGACCAGCTGGCCGAGCTGGCCGAGCTGGCATTGACGGCCGGGGCGCACGTCCTGGTGGAGAAGCCGGCGGGGCTGTCCAGCGCGCAGATCAGGCGTCTGATCGAATCTCAACGTCTCAATGGGCGCCTGGTCAAGGTGGGATTCAACCATCGGTTTCATCCGGGGATCGCCCGCGCGGCGGAGGAGGTTCACTCCGGACGCCACGGCGAGCTCATGCACCTACGAGCGCGCTACGGGCATGGTGGACGTCTTGGCTATGACCGCGAGTGGCGCGCCCAGCCGGCACGCTCGGGCGGTGGCGAGCTCATCGACCAGGGCATGCACCTGCTCGATCTCAGCCATTGGCTGGCCGGTCCGCTGCCGCTGCACTCGGCGCTGCTGCGCACGCACTTCTGGGACACTCCCGTTGAGGACAACGCCGCGTTGATCCTGGGCGAAGCCCAGTCGCGCACCGCCCCGTGGGCGATGCTGCACGTGACGTGGACCGAGTGGAAGAACCTCTTCTCGTTGGAGATCTACTGCCGCACGGCCAAGATCCAGGTGGACGGGCTGGTCCGCTCCTACGGGGCGCAGCAGCTCACGATCTACCGGATGGGACCCGAGCTCGGGCCTCCGCGAGCGCAGGAGATCGCTTACCCCGACGAGGATCGCTCGTGGGAGCGCGAGTGGTCGAGCTTCGCCGAGGCGATCACCGTCGGGGACAAGCGCCTGTTGAACGGCGACCTGGGCGATGCCCGCTATGCGTGGGAGCAGATCGAGGCTGCGTATGCCGCCGGTCCGTATGCCGCCATGCGCGAGGCGGCCGTCCCTCAACCATCGGTATAGGATCCGTGGCAACCGATGCCGGCCACTCAAGCTAGTAGTCACCGTGGAGGCATCGGCGTGGTCGGCCTGTGGCATCTGGGAAGCGTGACCGCCGCATGTTTGGCCGAGGCAGGTTACAACGTACTGGGGGTCGATCCGGACGCTTCTGTCGTCGAGGAACTGACCCAAGGAAGTCCTCCCGTGTCGGAGCCGGGACTATCGGAGCTGCTGGCCTACGGGGCCGCGCGCCTGAGCTTCTCAGCCGATCCACGCGCGCTAGCGGGAGTTAGCTGCGCTTGGCTGACCTTTGAAACGCCGGTCGACGACGATGACCACGCCGATGTCGAGTGGGCCATAGCCCAGGCTGAGGCGCTGCTCGCGTCACTTGCCGATGGTGCGCTGGTGATCGTCTCCTCGCAGCTGCCGGTAGGTAGCGTGGCTCAGCTGCAGGCGCGGTGCGCCATCCGTCGCGGCAGGCAGAGCCTGCGCTTTGCCTGCGTGCCCGAGAACCTGCGCCTCGGCAATGCCCTGGAATCCTTTCGTGCGCCGGACCGAATCATTGCCGGAGTGCGCTGCGACCAGGATCGTAGTGAGCTGGCTGAGCTACTTGCGCCGTTTGGGGTGGATGTCGAGTGGATGCGAGTTGAGTCGGCCGAGATGACCAAGCATGCACTCAATGGCTTTCTTGCCACTTCCGTGGCCTACATCAACGAGATCGCCGCCGCCTGCGAGACGGTGGGCGCCGATGCTGCGGAGGTCTCCCGTGGACTGAAGAGCGAGCGCCGTATCGGACCGCGTGCGTATCTCGCTCCGGGCGACGCCTTCGCCGGCGGGACACTCGCTCGCGATATCGGGTTCCTCCGCAATCTGATGGAGCGGCAAGGGCTTCCCTCCAATGTCTGCGCCGGCGTGGCGAGCGGTAACGCCGCTCACAAGAGTTGGGCTAAGCGGAAGCTGCTCGAGTTGCTGGGAGGCGAGGGCAGAGATGAGCGTGGTCTGTCCGGCGCGACCATCGGCATCTGGGGCTTGACGTATAAGCCTGGGACGGACACGCTGCGACGCTCCAGCGCCGTTGAGCTGTGTCGTTGGCTGGCCGCCCGAGGGGCAACAGTGCATGCGCACGATCCTGCCATTACCGACCTGCCGGCCGATCTTGCCGACGATATCCAGCTCTGTGAAACCCCGCTGGTGGCCGCAGCGGGCGCCAGCGCATTGGTGATCTGCACAGCCTGGCCCGAGTACCGCGACGTATCCCCGGACAGGCTGTTGTCTGTGCTGGGGCACCCTGTGGTGGTTGACGCGGCGGGCTTCGTGGCTGACTCGATGGGTACCCAGCCCGGTCTTCGCTACGCCCGTGTTGGAAGTTCGGAGCGGCGGGAACGAGACCTAGACGGCGATCGGCTGCGTCGGCAGGAGGCATATTCGTGAGCGGCGAGCTGAGTGGGCGCACCGCCTTGATCACAGGAGGGACACGGGGGCTGGGTCTTGAGATCGCCCGTCACTACCTGCGTGCGGGGATAGCGGGCGTGTGCATTTGTGGTCGGGATCCAAATGTGATGGTCGCCGCCCGCGAAGAGCTACATGGAGCAGCCAGCGGCGACCAAGTGATCGTAGCCGAGGTCGCCGACGTGTCGATTGCCTCGCATGTTGACCGGCTCGTGAACGTAACGCTGGCGCAGTTCCCCGGGCTGACAATCCTGGTAAATAATGCCGGGGTTTATGGCCCCATGGGGATGATCGATCAGATTGACTGGCAGGAGTGGGCCCGGGCCATCGAGATCAACCTTCTCGGTTCGATGTTGCCCGCACGCGCGCTTGCTTCTCATTTCATGCGACAGGGGTATGGGAAGATTATCCAGCTCTCTGGCGGCGGCGCAACCAACCCGCTGACCGGCCTGAGTGCCTACGCCGCATCCAAGACCGCCGTGGTGCGCTTCGCCGAGACGCTTGCCGAGGAATTGCGTGACCACCATATAGATGTCAACGCAGTGGCTCCAGGGGCATTGAACACGCGCATGCTCGACGAGGTGCTGACGGCCGGGCCTAAGCGCGTCGGACAGGCCTTTTATGAGCGTGCGCTCCAGCAGCAGCGTTCCGGAGGGGTACCACTCGAGCGCGGAGCGACGCTGGCTACATGGCTGGCGTCGGCGGCAAGTGACGGCGTGACAGGCAAGCTGCTGAGCGCTGTGTGGGATCCATGGTCTGAACTGCCCCAGCGTCTCGACGAACTCGCTTCAGACGTATACACGCTCCGGCGGATCGTGCCAAACGATCGTGGTCTTGAGTGGGGAGATCCCTGATGTCGAACTCGCTATTCACCCAATGAGCGCGTGTGTGCAGCGCCAGCCGGCATTGCGGCCACCTCCGGGCCGGGGAGCTCTGCCCGCTTTCGACGGAGGATGGCGACGCGCCGACGGTGGCACCGATCCGTACATCTCGTTTGTTGATGACGAACACGCTGTCAAGTGGTCCGCGGAGCTTGAGCAACTGCATGAGGAGAGCAGCCGCGAACATTTCATCGATGTGTGGACGCGTCGAAGCATGATCGAACGTCTAGACTCCCTACCATCACATCCCGTCATCGTCGACCTCGGCTGCTCGACTGGCTACCTGCTTGAAGACCTCGGCGCCAAGTATCCGGACGCGCTGTTGACCGGGATCGATCTCATCGCGACAGGGCTACGCAAGGCGCACCGCAATGTGCCCCACGCGCGCCTGCTGCAAGCCGACGTCTGTGCGCTGCCTCTTGAGAACGAAAGTGTCGATGCTGCAGTAAGCGCCAACCTGCTTGAGCACGTGCCCAACGATCCGCAAGCCCTGCGCGAGCTCCATCGCGTGCTGCGTCCCGATGCCTTCGGTGTTCTTGTAGTACCCGCTAGCCCGACCACATACGACTACTACGACCGCTTTCTGGGGCATGAGCGACGCTACGCTCGCGGCGAGCTGGCATCCAAGGCGCTCTCAGCCGGCCTTGAAGTGGTCGAAGACATCCATCTTGGCAGCACGCTGTACCCAGCTTTCTGGTTGGTCAAGCAGCGCAACAAACGCCGCTATGGGCGTCTAGAGGGCGAGGCACTTGAGGCCCGAGTGGCTTCAGATATTGCGGGCACACGCGACTCGCGCATTGGCCACTTGGCGTGTGGAGTGGAGCGGGCGCTGCTACGTCGCGGCGTCCGCTTGCCGTTCGGAATCCGCGGCTTGACCGTTGTGCGTTGCCCTGGAAAAGATCAATGACCGATCAGCCGGACCTGATCGAAGCCCGCGCCCAGCGCCATTCCAGCCTGAGCGTCGTGATCCCCGCCTTCAACGAGGAGAGCAACGTAGAGCAGGTCTACGGCCGCCTGTCAAAGGTTCTCTCCGCGCTCGATCTCGACTGGGAGTTGATCTTCAGCGTGGATCCGTCGACCGATCGCACGGAGGAGATGATTGTCGCCCTGCGCGCGCGAGATCCAAGAGTGAAAATGCTGCGTTTCTCGCGCCGCTTTGGTCAGCCGATGGCCACACTTGCCGGTATGGAGGCGGCGGCCGGTGACGCTACGGTTGTGATCGACTGCGATCTGCAGGACCCTCCCGAGCTGATCGCCGATCTCGTCGCTCGCTGGCGCGAGGGCTATGACGTTGTTTATGCACAGCGGCGCACACGCGCTGGTGAGACACTGCCTAAGCGGATCGTCTCGGCCATCGGCTATCGCGTGATAGCGCGCATCGCCGAGGTAGAGATCCCGCCGAACACGGGGGACTTCCGCCTGATGAGTCGTCGAGTGGTCGATAATGTCGTTGCGCTCAAGGAGGGCCACGGGTTTCTGCGTGGTCTCGTCGGCCTCGTTGGATTCCGCCAGACAAGCGTGCTCTATGATCGCGACCCCCGCGCCGCCGGGACGAGCAAGTACAACAAGTTTTGGGGCTCACTTGCCATCGGCTTTAACGGCATTATTGGCTTTTCGCGTTATCCACTACAGCTGATCTCTCTGCTGGGAATCGCACTATCGGTGATCGCCTTTCTGCTCGCGATAGTCTACCTAGCACTGAAGCTCGCAGGCGTCGAATTCCCGATCGGCAACCCGACAATCGTGATCGTAGTCTCATTCTTCAGCGGGATCCAAATGCTATCATTGGGCGTAATAGGTGAGTACGTCGGCCGGATCTATGACGAGTCGCGACAGCGTCCCAAATACATCATCGAGTCTCGACACGGGTGGGACAACTAAAGGTGACCGGCGATGATCGGACCACTGAGGAGCTGCCACCCTTGTGCATTCTAGCAGGCGGGCTGGGAACACGCCTGGGCTCGCGAGTCCGTGAGACACCAAAGCCCCTGCTGGACGTGGCAGGCGAGCCATTCCTCGTGCACCAATTGCGCCTGCTCGCGGCGCACGGCGCGCATGAGGTTGTGCTGTGTGTCGGTTACCTAGGTGAGCAGATAGCGTCCCGTATCGGGGATGAACACTGCGGTATACACGTCCAATATAGCTTTGACACACCAGAGCTAGACGGAACGCTGGGAGCCATTCGGCGCGCATTGGACCTGCTGGGCGAACGGTTTCTGGTGCTTTACGGCGACACCTATCTGCAAATCGACTACGCAGAAGTTGCCCACGTCTGGCGCAAGAGCGATCTTCCCGCCGTGATGAGCGTGCTCCACAACAAGGGACGCTGGGACACTTCAAACGTCCGCTACCAAGAGGGGCTAGTGCTAGCCTATGACAAGCATACGCCAACGCCAGACATGCAATGGATCGACTATGGGCTGGGAGGACTCACCGTCGACGCGCTTTCTGCGGTAGATGACGACGAGAACGACCTTGCGCATCTGTACCAGCGACTGGCCTCGCTGGATCGTCTTTGCGGCTATGAGGCGACTGAGCGCTTCTATGAGATCGGGACGCCGTCCGGGCTGACGGAGACCGATATGTTCCTACGCCAACTCAGAGACGCATCGCGGTGAAAAGGTAGGCGTGCAGAGGTCAACGCGCACGGCCAGTCGTAAGGATCAAGCAGACGCTTCATCGTTGCACGCCGAGGGACTGCTGGGAGCGGGGCAGTGCGCGTGGTCGCCGAGCGTGCACGATCCGCGTCGGTCGTAGGGGCTGGTCTGCTCGGACTATTCGTGCGGTGGTTCCATCGGGCGGTCTATACTCTCTGGCCATGAACAGTCATCCAACTCAGCAGGCAGCAGAAGCCTTCGTCAAGAACGCCGAGTTTTTGTGGCATCAGCGCTTTGAGCTTGCTCCAGGCGTCTATACTCCCGGGACCAATGACATGGCTCTTTTCGTCGACATGGCCGGTTTCCCCGAAGATCTCGATGGGGCGAGCGTGCTCGACATCGGTACGACCAACGGCGGCATGGCTTTTGAGCTCGAGCGACGTGGTGCCGGGCGCGTTGTCGCCGTGGACATCTGCGATGTAAGTAGATTTGGGTTTGCCCAGATCAAGCAACTACTTGGCTCGGATGTAGAATATGTGCGCAAAACCGTCTATGAGCTGCCGTCTTTTCTAGGAGAAAAGTTCGACATTGTCCTGTTCTTGGGCGTACTTTATCACCTACGCCACCCACTACTTGCTCTTGATGCTGTGCGCTCCCTTACGCGAGATCGCGCGCTGATCGAGACCGCTGTGTGCGACGGAGCGTTGGGCACAGTCGCAAATGCCTCGATTGCCCGCTTTCATCGACTGGATGAACTTAATGGTGACGGTAGTAACTGGTTTGAGCCCAGCGTTGCGACATTTACCAACTGGTGTCGATCCTGCGGACTTGAGCCCATTGATGTGCGCACCTGGCCCCCGGAGGCCCCGTCTCGATCCCTGGTGACCACCGTCCCAACCTCGGGCGAGCCAGAGTATCTGGGCATATCCTACGAGCTGCCGTTGACATGTACCGTCGCCACCGGATATAACTTGCCTGCCTGAGCGGTTCGCCGCCGACTGTCGCTCGATCCGCAACCTATCCGAGCGCTACCGAGCTCAGACCACCATCTTGGCTCGCATTTGAGTCCAGGCTGTCACGTCGACGCGGGTGCCTACGCGATCACCTCCGCAAGGCAGACCGTTGCCGGGAGACGAGTCCCACAATGGGGCTTCGCCCGCCCGCGTTGCTCGTGAGACCGGCGAGCTTCGCTGCCGGCTTTCTGAGCCGATCGGCCGCACGCGCTCGCTGGCGCCCTGACCCGGACCCTGCCCCGCCGGTCCTCCTGATATCCAACTCCCCGCCGTGTCGCTCTCCGTCTGCCTGCTGACCGCCCACCCTGCCCCGCGCGTCGCCGCCCTGCTGGAGCCCCTGCGCCCATACGCCGACGAGGTCGTGATCGCCGCCGACGCGCGCGTGGACGAGGACACCCTCGGCGGCTACGCCGCGCTCGCCGACCGCGTGTTCGCGATCGACTACAGCTCCTACGAACGCCACCTCGCCTGGCTGCACGCCCAGTGCAGCGGCGACTGGATCCTGCGCCTCGACGGAGACGAGCTCCCCAGCGACGCCTTCATCAAGCGGCTGCCCGAGCTGCTGGCCACTCGCCGTGTCCAGCAGTATTGGGTCGCTCGGGCATGGCTGTTCCCCGACGCCCACCGGATCCTCGCCGGCGAGCCGTGGGCAACTGACTTCCTCAACCGTCTCGTGCGCAACGACGGGACGCTGCGCTTCACCGGACAGATGCACGCCCACGCCGAGCCCGTCGCGCCCGCCGAGTACGTCGAGGAGCCCGTCTACCACCTGAATCTGCTGACCACAAGCCGTCAGGAACGACGCGAGAAGGCCGTCCGCTACGAGGTGCAGCGCCCCCACCTGCTGGCCGCCGGCGGCGGCCGCATGAACGAGGCAATCTACCTCCCTGAGCTGCGCCGCTCGCTGCCGACACGCCCAACGCCCGCGGAGGACCACGACAGCATCGCCCGAGCGCTGGACGCCGCCACCCCGCTCGCCCTGGCCAGCACCAGCGACGTCACGCGCATCTCGCTGCACGACACCTACCGCTGGTGGGAGGGACGGGCCGTCTCAGACAACGCCTACCAGGCCCACATCGAGCCGCTGGCGCCTACGCTGTCGCTCGCGCCCGGCGAGTGGCGCAACGTGTTCCTGCGCGTCAGCAACAACGGCTCCGAGCGCTGGCCGTTCCGCCTGGAGGAGCAGCCGCTGATCCGGCTCGCCCACCGCTGGCTTGACCCCGACGGAGCGCCGCTCGAACCCCACGGCGCACGCACCCCGTTCCCGCACGTCGTCGAGCCGGGAGAGCGCGTGACCGTGCCGGTCGCCGTCCTCGCCCCCTCCGCCCCCGGCGACTACCTGCTCGAGGTCGACGTCGTGCACGAGCTCGTGCGCTGGTTTGACTGCCCCCGCCAGCTGCCGGCCCGCGTCGAGCGCCCAGACGGGCTCGCCCCGGCCGGCCCGCGCCTGACCCCCACACGGCCGCCCAGAGCCCAACGCCTGCGACGCCAGCGCATCCCTCGCATCATCCACCGGGTATGGCTCGGAGACGATCCGATGCCCGACGAGCACGTCGGCTTCGCCGCCACGATCGCCGCGCACCACCCGGGCTGGCGGCAGCGACTGTGGACCGACGAGAACCTGCCCGCGCTCGGGATCAACGCCACCGAGCGCGCCCGCTCGCGCACCCACGCCGAGCTCTCCAACCTCGCGC